>Ga0209542_10000154_pt1 | contig 169552 bp, 159 predicted proteins | sample RifCSPhighO2_01_FD_184028 | JGI IMG/M metagenome (GOLD analysis project Ga0209542, IMG submission 184028) | Soil microbial communities from Rifle, Colorado - Rifle CSP2_plank highO2_0.1 (SPAdes) (version 2) | ecosystem: Environmental > Terrestrial > Deep subsurface > Rock core/Sediment ... | reverse complement strand
CGACCTCCACGCCTTCGCCGGCCAGGGCCTGAAGGCGCAGGTGTGCCTGCTGAAACAGGCTCTGGTTGCCCGACAGGATCAGGAATTGCTTGGGGTACAGCGCGCGCGACAGCGGCCACAGGCGGGTACCGGAGCCACCGGCCATGATCACAGGCAGGATTGGGGACGATGACATGCTGGATTGGAATTTCAAATCATGAGGTGGGCGGTCTGATGACGCTTGCGGTCAGCAAACACGGCAAACCCTGCTCATGGACCCACCCATGCCTCGCAAGGTTCAACCCAAGTTGGCTTGCCCACACGAATGAGGGGGGGACAGTGCGCAAGTCCATCGAACCAACGCGACAAACAAGGAACCAACGGCATGCAAACCTTGATGCATTGCAGCATGAACCATGCCACGCGATGTCCGTCACCGTCACCCCGCATTCTGAGGTCAATGCGATGACGGCATCGTGACGACAGAGCGGGCGTGGCGCTTGCGACACCACCCCCTGACTGATGCCACGATCACGAGTCGACCTGTAGCATCATGCTCACCTGCCTGACCCGGGATGCACCGGGTCATTCGCCTGTTCAGCACCCAATCAGCTGTGAAAGTAGACCAATGGCAAAAGCGATGATCCTCGCTGCGGGACAGGGAACCCGCGTCCGCCCGCTCACAAAGCAGACCCCGAAGCCGATGGTGCCCATCCTGGGCAAGCCCGTGATGGAGTACATCATCGAGCACCTCGCACGCTACGGCGTGCGAGAAATCATGGTGAACGTGGCGTTCAACCACTGGAAGATCGAGAACTACTTTGGTGACGGTCATCGTTGGGGGGTGGAGATCGGTTACGCCTTCGAGGGCGTGCGCGAACACGGCGAGATCGTGCCCAAGCCTCTTGGCTCGGCTGGCGGCATGCGCCGCATCCAGGACTTCTCCGGTTTCTTCGATGAAACCACCATCGTGCTGTGCGGTGACGCCATCATCGACATCGACTTCAAGTCGGCCTTGTACGAGCACAAGACCAAGGGCGCCATGGCCAGCGTGATCACGCTGGAAGTGCCCAACGACCAGGTCAAGAACTACGGCATCGTGGTGGCGGACAAGGAAGGCCGTGTCACATCCTTCCAGGAAAAGCCCAACCCGGAAGAAGCCAAGTCCAACCTGGCCTCCACCGGCATCTACATCTTCGAGCCCAGCGTGCTTGACCTGATCCCCAAGGGCCGCGAGTTCGACATCGGCAGCGAACTTTTCCCCCTGCTGGCAGAAAAGGGCCTGCCTTTTTATGCCCAGAGCCGGCATTTCAACTGGATCGACATTGGCCGGGTATCCGACTACTGGGCTGTGTGCCAGCGCGTGCTGGCGGGCGAAGTGGCGCAGATGGACATGCCTGGCACCCAGGTGCGCCCGGGTGTCTGGGTGGGCCTGAACACCCGCATCGACTGGGACACGGTGAAGATCAGCGGGCCGGTGTACATCGGCTCCAGTTGCGACATCGAACCTGGCGTCACCATCGAGGGGCCCTGCTGGATTGGCCATGGCAGCCGCCTGCGTCAAGGCAGCATCGTCAAGCGCAGCGTGCTGTTCGAGTACACACGGGTGTCGGAAGGCACGGTGCTGGAAGACGTGGTGGCCTCGCCGCAGTACTGCGTGGACCGCCACGGCAAGACCACCTACCAGGGCGATGAAAGCACCAACCTCCGCTGGGGCGATGCCCGGGTCTGAGCCTTTGCCGTGCAGGCGCTGTCATGAAAAAACCGCCCCGAGAGGCGGTTTTTTCATGTGGCAGGAAACCTGCCTTGGTTCGCAGCGACCGATCAGATGATCAGGCCACCTTGCGGCGCTTGGTTGCGACGAAACCAACGACACCCAGGCCAGCCAGGGTGAGGGCCAAGGACTCGACTTCCGGCACGGCAGCCGGAACGGCCGTGATGGAACCCGCGTACACGCCAACGCCCGGCGAAATGGCCGAGATGTTCAGGGTGTAGCTGCCCACTTGCAGGCCGCTGAACGAGAACGCACCGCTGCTGGGGTTGGCTGCAAACCAGGAGTTGCTGCCAGAAACCAGCTGGATGGAGCTGAAGTCAAGCGACTGGAAGTCCGGCAGGTAAGCCAGGCTGCCGAACACGTCACTGACCTGGGACAGGTTGAAGGTGAACGACTTGGTGCCGCTGTAAAGCACCGTGCCGGCCATGACAGCGGCGTTGGGGTCGGTGCCAAGGTTGGTGGACAACGGCGGCGGAGCCGCGTGGACGGCTGCCGATGCAAGGGCAACGGCAGAAGCTGCAAAAAATTGACGGACGCGCATGGAACCCTCCGGAATGACTTGTTGCCCCATGATCGCATGAGCGGTCCGGCTCAGTCCCGTGACGCCCCTCCCACCATGGGGGGGATGGCGCGTAACTCTTTGGATCAAACGTGGCAACTGGTTTGTCACATGCGCCCTGAACAGGAGAAACCACGAGCAGCGACAATGGCGGGATGCGCAAGTTCCTCGTCACCGGCGCCGCCGGTTTCATCGGCATGCACGTGTCGCAAGCGCTGCTGCAGCGCGGCGACACGGTCATCGGCCTCGACAACCTCAACGACTACTACAGCCCGCAGCTCAAGCGGGACCGCCTGGCGGCCATCTCGGCCAGCCCGGGCGGCGAGCGTTTCCGCTTCGTGGAGGCCGACCTCGTCGACATGCCGGCGCTGGACGCGCTGTTCAAGGCAGAAGGCTTCGACGGCGTGGTGCACCTGGCGGCCCAGGCCGGCGTGCGCTACTCGCTCACCCACCCCCACGCCTATTCACAGTCCAACCTGGTGGGCTTCGTGAACATGCTGGAGGCCTGCCGCCACCACCGCACCGCGCACCTGGTCTACGCCAGCAGCTCCAGCGTGTACGGTGGCAACACGCGCATGCCGTTCAGCGAAAACGACGCCGTCGACCACCCCGTCAGCCTGTACGCGGCCACCAAGAAGGCCAACGAGCTGATGGCGCACACCTACAGCCACCTCTATGGCCTGCCGACCACGGGGCTGCGCTTTTTCACCGTCTACGGCCCCTGGGGGCGCCCCGACATGGCGCCAATGCTGTTCACGCGGGCCATCCTGGCGGGTGAGCCGATCAAGGTGTTCAACCACGGCAACATGCGCCGCGACTTCACCTACATCGACGACATCGTGGCGGGCGTGGTGGCCACGCTCGACCGGCCGCCCGTGGCCAACGAGGCCTTCGACCGGGATGCGCCTCAGGCCTCGGGCTCGTGGGCGCCGTACAAGGTCTTCAACATCGGGCACAGCGAGCCGGTGCAGCTGATGGATTTTATCGGCACGCTGGAGTCGGCACTGGGCACCAAGGCCCAGCTTGACCTGCAGCCCATGGCACCGGGCGATGTGCCGGCCACGTTCGCCGATGTGAGCGCATTGCAGGCCTGGACGGGCGTGGCGCCGCACACCGGCCTGGCCGAAGGTGTCGCGCGCTTCGTGGACTGGTACCAGCGTTACCACGGCAACAGCGCGGGCTGACCCCCGGCCGCCCGGCTCAACGCCCTCGCGACCACCCCGGCAAGGTCAGCACGAACAGGCTGCCGCCGCCTTCGCGCGCTTCGCAGCGCACCTGGCCACCGTGCCGCACGGCGATCTGGCGCACCAGGCTCAGCCCCAGCCCGACACCACCGGCGTGTTCGGCGTGGCCGGGCAGGCGGTAGAAGGGCTCGAAGATGCGCTCGCGCTGCTCGGGCGGCACACCCGGCCCGCGGTCGGCCACGGCCATCTCCAGCTGGCCATGCGCGCTTTGCAGAAACAGCTCGACCTGCGAGCCTCCGTAGCGGCGTGCATTTTCAAGCAGGTTGCGCAGGGCCCGACGCAACAGCCGCTCGTCGCCCTGGTGCGGCGTGAGCGGGAAGGACGCGTCGATGTGCACCTCGGCGCCCACTCGGGCGGCCTCTTCGGTGGCCAGGCCCATGAGGTCCACGGGTGCGTGCTCGATGTCGCGGCGCGAATCCAGGCGGCTGGCCAGCAGCACCTCCTCGACCAAGGCGTCGAGTTCGCGGATGTCCTGGTGGATCTCCTGGCGGATGCGTGCGGCCTGCTCTGGCGAGGCCTCGGCCATCAGCGACACCGCCATCTTCAGGCGAGCCAACGGTGAGCGCAACTCGTGGCTGGCGTTGGCCAGCAGGCTGCGGTTGGAGGTGACCAGGTCTTCGATGCGCTGGGCGGCCTCGTTGAAACTGCGCGCCAGCGCCGCGACCTCGTCAGCGCCTTCGACGCTGACGCGGTGCTGCAGCTGGCCGGAGCCGAACGCCTCCACACCCCAGCGCAGGGCCTGCAGGCGGCGCGTGAGGCGGTTGACCACGGGCCAGGCGCCCAGCGCCACCGCGCCGAACAGCAACACCAGCGCCAGGATGAGGGCCGGCACGCCGTGGGCCATCCAGGGCGGCACGAACATGGCCATGGGCTCCAGCCAGGGCTGCGCGCGGGGCGGCGGCGGCGGCACACCCGGGGGAGAGTCGCCCTCGCGCATGGGCCCCATGATGGTCTGCGGCCCCTTGCCTCGCACGACCCAGGCGCGCAGCACCCACATCGTGCGTCCATCGGACAAGATGGAGCGCTGCATGCGCTCGCGCAACTCGGGCTGGCGGCGCAGGCGCTCTTCCAGCAGGATGGAGGTGGCGATGCGCCGGCCCAGCGGGTCGTCCAGCGCCATGGGCATGCGCAGGCGCTCGGACCAGTCCAGGAAGATGCGCGACTGCTCGTCCAGCGGCGCGGTGGCTGGCGGCAGGCTGTTTTCGATCAGTTCGGCCCAGGCCGCGGCGCGCTCGTTCCAGGCGGCCATGGACTGGACCTGGCTGCGCTCGTGCTCGAGGTTGCGCTGCGCCAGCCAGCCCGAGACGAGCGCGAACACCAGCAGCACCGCCACCACCGTGAGGTAGATGCGCAGGGCCAGGGTCTTCATGCTGCGTCGAGGTCCGCGTCCTGCTTCTTGGCGAAGACGTAACCCACGCCTCGCACGGTCAGGATGCGGCGGGGCTCCTTGGGGTCGTCCTCGATGGCGGCACGGATGCGGGAGATGTGCACGTCGATGGAGCGGTCGAAGGCCTCCAGAGGATGGCCCTTGAGCGCGTCCATGATCTGGTCACGGCTGAGGACGCGGCCCGGGTGCTGCGCCAGCACGCTGAGCAGGTCGAACTGGTAGGAAGTGAGCTCGCAGGCCGAACCGGCCAGGCGCACCTGCCGCAGGCCGGTGTCGATCTCCAGGCGGCCGAAGCGCCACACATCGGTGTCTTCGGTGTGCACCGAGGTGCGTCGCAGCAGGGCGCGCACACGCGCCAGCAACTCGCGCGGCTCGAAGGGCTTGGGCAGGTAGTCGTCGGCCCCCACTTCGAGGCCGACGATGCGGTCGGTCGGCTCGCCGCGGGCGCTGAGCATCAGCACCGGCAGGGTGCGGGTGCGGGGCGAGGCCCGCAGTTCGCGGCACAGGTCCAGGCCGTCGCCGTCTGGCAGCATGAGGTCGAGCACCAGGGCATCCATCGCCTGGCGCCCCAGCAGTTCCCGGCCGGCGGTCAAGCTGGCCGCGGTGGCGACCTGATAGCCATGGCTGCGGAGGTAGTCCGCCACCATGGCGCTCAGGCGCATGTCGTCGTCGATGAGCAGGATGTGTTCAGCCATGTCCGCCATTGTCGCGCCCTCCTGGGGTCAGCGGGAAGGGGTCGGCTGGCTGGCGGCGGCCGGGGCAGGCGGCGCCGGGCGACGCAGCCTGTGGTTCTGCAGGTGTTCTTCACCACCTTCGCGGCCACCGCGGGCTTCCTCGCGGCGCTCCTTGCGGTCGGCCAACCGGTCCTGCATGCGCTCATGGCGCTGCTTGAGGGCAACGGCCGCCTTGGCCCGCTGCTCGGGCGTCAGCACCTGGCCGACATCCAGCATCGCCTGCATCACGCGCTTGCTGACCTGGTCATGCTGGGCCAGCATCTGCTGACGCTGCTTTTCCGCCTCGGCCGCGTCGATCTTGGGTGCGGTCCAGATGGCCATCGCGTCGTGGTGCTGGTCACGGGCCTTCTCGTGCAACGCGCGCAGGTCGACGCGGGCCTTGTCCACGATGACCTGGATCTGCTTGCGCTGGGCGTCGCTGGCCTGGACGTCGTCGAGCAGGCGCTTGAAACCCGGCCCGGCAAAGGGCAGGCCCATGCCAGCCTCGCCCCTCATGCCGTGGTCACCATGGCCACCATGGCCACCTTTGCGGCCGTGCTCGCCGCCGCGCATCGGACAGGTGCCCTCGTCGCAGGGCGACGTCTTGGCGGCCGGGGCCGAGGCCGACGCAGGGCTGGCTGCCTGCACGGCCTGACCGGCTGCGAACACCAGTGCCCCACCCAGCAACAGGCTGCCCAGGACCCGGGCGGGGGTGAGGGCCGAGGAGGCGGCGCGAGAGCGGGTGACACGAGCGTGGGTCATGGGTGTTTCCTTTTGTGGATGGAATCGCTTGATGACTCGATGGTGTCCCCGCCAGGTCAAGCCGGGGTTGCGCGGCCGTAAAGATCTGTGAAAAGGCCGGCGCCTGCGCGACAGTTATCAGGCTGCCGTGGCCGAAGCAGCCAGTTCACAGGCCTGGCGCGCCAGGGCCGTGATGCGCCCCCAGTCGCGCGCCTGCAGCGCCTCAAGCGGGGTGAGCCAGGAGCCGCCCACCATCGCCACGTTGGGTTGCTTGAGGAAGTCGGCGAGGTTCGCGGGCGACACGCCGCCCGTCGGGCAGAAGCGCACGTCGCCCAGCGGGCCGGCCAGGGCCCGGAGCATGCCGATGCCGCCCGCCTGCTCGGCCGGGAACAGCTTCATGAGCCCGAAGCCAAGTTCGCGCGCCCGCATGACCTCGCCCGGGGTCATCACCCCTGGCACGAAGGGCAACGAGGCCGCCTGCACGGCGTCCAGCAGCTCAGGGGTGAAGCCCGGTGACAGCGCAAAACCTGCGCCGGCGTTGCACACCTGCTCGACCTCGTGCACCTTGGTCACGGTGCCCGCCCCCACCCGCATGTCAGGCACGGCGCGGGCCACGGCCTCGATGGCCGGCAAGCCGGCAACGTGGCGCAGCGTGATCTCCATGGCGTCGATGCCCCCGGCGAGCAAGGCTTCGGCCAGCGGCACCGCCTGCGCCACATCGGTGATCACGATGACGGGCAGGACGCGGGTGGTGAAGGCGGGCAAGGCGACTGGGGTGGTCATCGATGGGTTCCGGTCGTGGCGCAGTGGTTGCACGGTGTGGGTCAATTGGCAGGTGGCATCAGCCGGGACGATCTGGTCAGGCGGGCAGCGAAACGGCCGGTCGCCGACACAACGGGCCGTTCAGGCAGTCGGGTCCGCCGGGAACAAGGGCGAGGCGCCCTGCTCCGCACGGGACACCCCCTGGCGGAACAGGCCGAAGAGCTGGCGCCCATGCGGCAGCCAGGCTGGTTGAGGCTGCGGCGCCGGCAGCGGCCGAGCGGCCAGCACGGCTTCATCGACCTCCAACTGCAGCACACCGCGCTCGCAATCGACGGTGATGACATCGCCGTCCTGAACCAGGGCGATGGCCCCGCCATCGAGCGACTCGGGTGAGAGGTGGATGGCCGCAGGCACCTTGCCTGAGGCCCCGGACATGCGCCCGTCGGTGACCAACGCCACATGGAAGCCCTGATCCTGCAACACGGCCAGCACGGGCGTGAGCTTGTGCAGCTCTGGCATGCCGTTGGCGCGCGGGCCTTGCTCGCGCACCACGGCCACGAAATCGTGGTTGAGCTCGCCAGCCTTGAAGCGCTGCTCCAGCTGCTTCTGGTCGGTCACGACCACGGCGGGCGCACGCACCACGCGGTGTTCGGGCTTGACGGCCGAGACCTTGACCACCGCGCGGCCCAGGTTGCCCGCCATCAGGCGCAGGCCGCCATCGGCGCTGAAGGGGCGACTGGCGGGGCGCAGCACGTCCTCGTCACCCGAGGCGGCGGGTGCCGGTCGCCAGGCCAGTTGGCCATCGATCAGGTGAGGCTCTTGCGTGTAGGCCCTCAGGCCCCGGCCCACGATGGTCTGCACACCTTCGTGCAGCAGGCCGACGCCCAGCAGCTCGCGGATGAGAAAGCCCATGCCTCCTGCGGCATGGAAGTGGTTCACGTCGGCCTGGCCGTTGGGGTAGACCCGCGCCAGCAAAGGCACCACGGCCGACAGCTCGGAGAAGTCGTCCCAGTCGATGACGAGGCCCGCCGCGCGGGCCATGGCCACCAGGTGCAGCGTGTGGTTGGTCGAGCCACCGGTGGCCAGCAGGCCCACGATGCCGTTGACGACGACGCGCTCGTCGACCTGCCAGCCCATGCCGACCGGCTCGGCTTCGCTGCCCACCTGGCTGAGGTGAACGGCCTGTCGCACGGCCGCGTCGGTCAGGGCCTCTCGCAATGGCGTGCCTGGGTTGACGAAAGACGAGCCCGGCAGGTGCAGGCCCATGATCTCCATGAGCATCTGGTTGGAGTTGGCCGTGCCGTAGAACGTGCAGGTGCCCGGGCCGTGGTAGGCCGCCTGTTCGGAGGCCAGCAGCTCGGCGCGCCCGACCAGGCCTTGCGCGTACTGCTGGCGCACCTGGGCTTTCTCGTCGTTCGACAGGCCCGATGTCATGGGCCCGGCCGGCACAAACACCATCGGCAGGTGGCCGAACTGCAGCGCGCCCATGAACAGGCCCGGCACGATCTTGTCGCACACGCCCAGGCACAGGGCCGCGTCGAACACGTTGTGCGACAAGGCCACGGCGGTGGACAGGGCGATCACGTCGCGCGAGAACAGCGACAGCTCCATGCCGTCTTCGCCCTGGGTGACGCCATCGCACATGGCCGGCACGCCGCCGGCGACCTGCGCGGTGGCACCGGCTTGGCGGGCGGCTTCGCGCAGGCGCGGCGGGTAATGCTCGTAGGGCTGGTGGGCCGAGAGCATGTCGTTGTAGGCGGTGACGATGCCCAGGTGGGGCTGGCGCTCTTGCGCCAGCGTGAGCTTGTCGGGGCCAGGCAGCGCGGCCCAGGCGTGGGCGGCATTGGCGCAACCCATGCCCTGCCGGTAGCGGCCGGGCTTGCGCGAGGCCGCCAGCATGCCGACAAAGGCCTGGCGGGTGGGCGCGCTGCGCTCGCGGATGCGCTCGGTGACGCGTTCAAGCACCGGGTGCAGGGGCACGCTCGGATCAGTTCGGCTCTCGCTCATGCGCACATCTTTGGGACCGGGGTGGGGTCAGTGTCGCCGAAAAAACAGCGGGTCCCGCCGGGCGTGCGCCGGCGGGACACTTGCTCGTGGGTGCCGCGCCAGGTCAGTGGCGGGCGCGAGACGTTTCGTCCAGGTCCTGCAACTCGTGCTGCACCGCAGTAGACCAGGCCGCGCTGAGCGCCTGCAAGGTGCCCAGGGTGCTGCGGGTCAGGCCGGCCGGGGTGAAATCGAGTGGCGGGCACAGCACAGGGCCGGCCGAGTCGGGCATGACGTGCAGGTCCTCCTGGGCAGCCCCGGCCCACATGCGGGTGGCGTTGGCCTGCATGTCCTGCCACAGGCGCATCTGGCTGTCGACAAGGGCCAGGCCGGTGCGCTGACCTTGCGCAAGCTGGTCGAGCCACAGCTGCATGACGTCGCCCATCATCTGCCCCCATGGGGCCACTTGCAGGTTGGCGACCGCACCCTCGGCCTGGGCCGAGTCGGTGGCGCCAACGACGCTCGATCGGGATCGGGCTGCGGACGCCGCGGTGGATGCGTTCGGACGGCGTGCGGGACCCTTGCTGGTGCTGCTCATGTCTGCCTCCTCGTGATCGTGCCTGGGGTGCACCTGGGGTGCGGTACCTCAAGCAGGCTACTCCCGACGGGAGCAGAAGGCAATCGTGACCCCTTGGGCGTCTTGCCTTGCATCAAGGCGTCATCGAAGCCCCGGCCTTTGCGCTGGGCTTTGTGCAGAGCAGCATGAAAAAGGGCCCACCTCAGCGAGCGGGCCCCTGGCCGAACGGCGGCGACCGCACGTCAGGCGCCTCCAATGTGCGCGTGGCAAGTGAACGCAATGTGTCGGTTGCGCTTTGCTTGGCAAAGTTGCGTCAAGACGGGGTGCACAAACGCAAGAAACGAAAAGCAGGCAACGAAAAGCAAAAACCCCGAGTGGGGTCACTCGGGGTTCGTGTCTGCTCAAGCAGTGGCGAGGGTGACATGCGAACCTCCGCGCCACATAAGGCTTTGCGGGCAACTCGGTGATTTCGTACCCCCATACGAGCCCCCAACGCACTGGGATGCCATGGAACTCTATGAGGCCTCATGACCCCTGCATTCGGGTTTCGCAGTGCGTCCGGACTCACTTGCGCCGCCAGACTTCGATCAGCCGGTCGGCATCATTGAGGTGCCTTTGCATGGCGTAGATCGCACCATTCAGGGCCACCACGATCAAATCGGCAGGATGCTCGATGGCGCCCGGGTTCTTCCAATCCGGACAAATCGCTTTGAGCGTTGCATCCAAGGTTGGCAACATGTCTGTGTGCCGCTCTAACACCCAGAGCACCCGCATGGCGTCGGTCGCATAGGCTGCCAGCTTCAAGATCGCCAACGATTCTTGCTGGGCCATATGCAATTGAGCCACTTCTTGGACAAATGAAGAAAAGGACGCGGCGTCACGCCCTGACACCTCTTGATCCTCTGGTTTGGGTTGAGTGGGCGCTGTCATGTCAATGCCCCTGTGCTCTGCGAATTGGCCTGACCACGCGCATCAGGTGCAGTTCATTCACGGATTCGTCCACGAACTCACGCAGACGCTTGCGGTGCACGGCCCGGCAGGCAACGGCCAAAAGCAGATAAGCCAGGGCGCCGCCCAGCACATCCGACAGGCCCAGCCAGCCCACAGCCGCGCAGATAAAGCCCACGATGGCCCAAACTGCCAGGACAAGGATGTCCAGGCTCTTGGTGAGGAAGGGTGGATCTTGATGGACATAGTTCGCGCTGGCGCCTGTTGTCGCGTTGTACAGGCCTAGCACGGTCGAGCCCGCCAGCACCAGCGTCACGCAGTGCGTCTTCCTCGCTGGCATCAACTTGGTATGGATGACGAACCCGTGTTCATCATCATGGCTGGTGGCCAGCCACAGTTCGCGGCGTTCACTGCACACCGGCCGCTCATGCAAGCGCATAGGTTTGTTGGTGAACCGGCTCGATTCGATGATGGTGCCGGTGATGGTCTTGATTCGCCACATGGTGTGCCTCCATTGATAGGTAGCGTCAGGTTGTCACCCACTTCTCTGCCTTCAAGTGGCTCAGCCAGGGCCTCTTAGCAAGCCATCCTCGTACCCAAACTCACGGGTAGACTCGCCCGCAGGGCGCAGAGCCTGCATGGAGAAAAAATGAGAGGCTACAAAGCGCAGATCGAGGAGGCAGAGCTGCTGGCGTCCCCGCCGGAGGCAGTTGCAGCCTTTTTGAAAGCTCGCTCAGAGCTTTTGAAGACCGGGGCCAACTCGTCGGAGCTAGATCGAGAATTCGAGAACGCTTTGCGAAGTCGGGGCGACCCGCGAATTGACTTCGCGCTGGCTCGCTATGGTCGCTTCGGGGAGGTGCTGAAGCCTATCTTCCAAGCCGCCGCACCAACCAGTGCAATTCGGCTAGCCGCCTTATCGAATTCGACCGTCGGCGGCGGCTTCATGTCTCAATTTCCTTTCAATGTCATTGGTCCCGCGCCCGAACTCGTGGCCTGGCTAAACACTTGCAGCGAAGACGAGATAGAGGCGCTGTTTGACAATCCATTGCTTGCAGACAGCTTCCTGACCGACATGATGCGTCGCGAACGTGACTATGAAGGCATTTACATAGACCGCCTCGCCCGCTTTGTCATGCAGCTATCGCGCAACCCTCGCATGGTCAAGCCTTACGACGAGGAGAGCGATGGGATGGACGGGTACGCTGAATATAGCCACGGCGCCGTTTTCGATGCAGGTTGGTCCCTTTGCGAGACGGCGCCAACGACCAGGCTTTGGGCGGCGGCTTTAAGTTGCCTCTATGACCGGATGCTGCCTGACTCTTTCTCGATCAAAGCACCGCTCGACCATCTAGCTCGGTGGGCTTCACCGACTGACGAAGAGACAGTCAAAGATGAAGCTTCGGGCTTTGAAGGTGGATGGCTATCCGACTGGCAAGGCGTCCGCAAAGGCATCGGCAAGCTCGCGCTTCACACGAACGGCGCACTTTTGGCCGATTTCCTCGTGAGTGAGGATCCTGCATTGCGCTGCGCGGCCTATGCTGAGGCGGCTTTAACACCTGACCAACTCACAGGGGCGCATGAACGAGACAAGTCGCTCGCATGGACCTATTTGCATCGGAACCAAAAGCTTTGGAGGACGGCGGCAAGTCGCCAAGTTCTGCATGACATAGCATGGGCCGTTTGCCGCGAGGATAAGCATTCCGACATGCTCGCGCCCAATACTTTCAACTATCTCCGAAGCGAATTTGCGAAGAAAAATCCGCAATGGTTTGCCGACGAAGAGGATTGGGCTCCTGAGCCTGACTCTCAGCCTGCGACCAAAGCAGACGTGCAGGCGATTCATGAACTGGTGGCGACACAGAATGCGGTTCCAGCGTTCGAAGGTGTGATGGCTTCGCTTAAAACGCTGCAAACCAAAATCGGATGGATCTGGTGGATGGCTCTTGGTGGCTTGCTCGTCGCCGTTCTCAAGCGATGAATAGAACAAGTCTTTGAAGGGCCACGTAGGGCTTTGGGACTGGTCTTCCAATTCCACCCGAAACAGACCTGACTTCCGGCCTGTTTCGCAAGTCAGCCCGTATCCCCCTTGACAGCAGACTTCAAATCGATGTCAACTGAACTCTCTCTAGTGGCTCCTTGCCCCATCCATCGCGGATAAAAAGGCGTCGCAGTCGTTACCTGCCTGCGAAGAAGGTGCAGTCACTGCACCACCGCAGTCCGCAAAGGGCTGCAAGCGTCACCATGCGGTCCTGCCGCATCTCGTTCGAGGCGCCACCGCTGGCCAGACCAGCGCGCCGCCTCACCGCATGCCGCCTCGATGGCATGTCCATGCAGTACCCACGCTTGGCCGTGGAAGCGCAGCAGCAGTTGCCCGCTTGATGGCATCGATCACCTCGCGGTGTTCGCATGCAGCAAAGCGGAACAGCCGTTGAACTGCCATAGAGCAGGTTCGTCGCCAGCGTCGTTACTGGCAGCTTGCTGACAGTGACGACGCAAGTAGCACGACCGAGCGCCTTGTCAACCACCGTGGCATGGACCCGTGACGCTGCGCAGTGATGCCAGCAAAACAGGCCACGTCAAGGCGTGTTGATCGAAGTGGATCGAAGGATGGCCAGACCACCTTCGCAGATCCGATGGGCCCCGAGCCCATGTTCCCCACAGCACATTCGACGCGGGTTTCAAACCCGCTGTGAATGTCTGTGCCGTGCCTTTGCGGCCCGACCGCAAGGCACCGCCAGGCCACCCGTCAGATGGCCGCCCCCTGGACGTGTGTGAGACGCACACCCCTTGGACCCTGGGTCAATGGTCCTTGCGCATCGGCTATGCCAACAGGCAAGCCCGCGCAACGCCACAGCGACGTGCAACGCAGGCGAGTAGTCAACAACCTTGCACACAACGGGAATGGTGTCCCGCGTCCCTTGTGGTCCCTGTCGCGCTGCGGCGCGAAGGGCGGACAGAAACACTTACCAGACCTCTCTACACCATGCACAAGCCCACGCCTCCACTGACACGAGGCAAGGCGAACGGATCGATGAACAGTCTTTGAAAGGCCTCGGCCATGCGCACCCTCAACCGCGATTTCAAGCTCATGTGCCAGCGCAACCGCGATGGCTCTTTCGCCACGCAGCATGACCGCGAACGGCTGCTGACGATGATGGCAAACCAGCTTCATGAAGACGGCTTCAGAAACCTGCGGGCGCAGGGTCTGCGCACCAAGCACGTCGAGCACCTCGTGAGCCGCTGGCAAGCCGAAGGCGCCAGCAGCGGCACGATGAAGAACCGCATGTCGGCGCTGCGTTGGGTGGCCGAGAAGATCGGCAAGGAAAACATCGTGGCCCGCGACAACGCGGCTTATGGCATCGCCGACCGACGCTACGTGACGAACGAGTCAAAGGCAAAGGAGTTGGATCAAGGCAAGCTGGACAGGGTGTCCGACCCGTACACGGCCATGTCCTTGCGGCTTCAAGAAGCCTTCGGCCTCAGGCGTGAAGAAAGCATCAAGATCCAGCCAGGCTGGGCCGACAGAGGCGATGTGCTGACGCTCAAGTCAACATGGACCAAGGGCGGCAAGGAACGTGACATCCCGATCCGCAATGAGTCGCAGCGAGACTTGTTGAACCAAGCCAAGGCACTGGCTGGCAAAGGCAGCTTGATCCCGACCGAGATGTCCTACAGGGATCAACTCAACCGCTTCAAGGCTCAGACGGCCTTCGCGGGCATCGACCGTGTTCATGGCTTTCGCCATGCCTATGCGCAAGCACGATACGCCGAGTTGACAGGCTGGAAGGCGCCTGCCGCAGGGGGGCCGACATCCAAGCAACTGAACCCTGAACAGAAGGCCATCGACCGGCAAGCCCGGCTCACCATCTCGCGCGAGCTGGGACATGAGAGAGAGCAAATAACAGCGGTTTACCTTGGACGGTAAAACAGAGCTTGGCTGTGTCCGAATTCGCGCCCAATTGCATGTAGCATTCTATGACCACACTGTCAGCCAGGGCGCTGTCCGTTTATTTTGGAGAGGATACATGGCATACCGTAATAAGACCTATATCGCCTTCGATGGCGACAACGATATGCATTACTACCGTCTGATGACGGCGTGGTCCGCGAATGAACGTTTTTCTCTAAATTTCTCTAATGCGCATGACCTCAACACCGCCCGAGATTCCAGCCAAGAGGAAAGCATCAAACGGCAACTACGCGAGCGCTTCGCAAACTCCAATTTGTTCATGGTGCTGATTGGAGATAAAACACGACACTTAACCAAATTTGTCAAATGGGAAATAGAAACCGCGATTCGTCTTGACTTACCGATCGTTGGAATCAACCTCAATGGCAGCAGACAACGCGACGACTTATGCCCGCCGTCGCTGCGCGACGCCTTAGCTGTTTATGTTCCGTTCCAGGAAAAAATTGTCAGTCACGCTGCAGTGAATTGGCCTGATGCTCACAAGCGTTACAAAGCCGAGGGGAAATCTGGCCCCTTTTACTACACAGATTCCGTATATCAAGGCCTAGGCCTATGACATTCTTTTTTCGATCACTAGCCACAACATCGTTTTGGAAGTATGCCCTCTTTTCCAGAGATGCCCTCATTGCTATATTTGCGACTGTTGGCTCTCTTTATTTTCTAATGGAGTTAATGGATTTCCTTGGTATTTATACCAAAGATAAATACAGCAAGTTTGCGATCCTCCCCATCCTTGCTGTCGCAATCCTGTGGGTAGTCACAACACGGCGGCCTGTTTCAAGGGTTGTGTATAAGGTTCCAAAAAGGGATCTTATGCTTGAAGTCAAGATCGGCGACATCTTCGATGAAGATAGCGATATTGTCGTTAGCACAAGCACAACCTTCGACACAGACATTGCAAGCGGTTTAATTTCCCCAAATAGCCTTCAAGGCCAACTGGCTTTGAAATTTTTCCAAGGAAACACCGCTGAGATCGATAGGCAACTTGCTCTGGGACTTGGCAGCCTCAATTTTACAATAAATGCGTCAGCGCCTGGGAAAAAGCAAGAATATCCAATTGGCACCGTTGTCAAGGTAACCGCCGGCACCAAGACATTCTACTTTCTTGCTATGTCAAGGCTGAACGCGCATGGAACTGCTAGTTCAACATTGCGCGATGTAGAGGACTCTCTTGACAGTCTATGGCAATTTATCGCAAGCCAAGGTAATTTAAGAGATATCGCTGTTCCGCTAATTGGTACGGGACGTGGCCGCATCGATACGTCACGAAAGAAGATGACGGAAAAAATTGCGCAATCATTTGCAGACGCTGCAAAAGGAAAGGTATTTTGCAATAAATTGACCGTCACAATTCACCCAACTGATGCTGATCGCTTTCAAGTAAATCTTTTCGAGATCAAAGATTACCTTAGCCAAAGCTTGCACATTTAGTCTGGCCTGGTGATATGAACCCGGGATCGACTATGCCGCACTGGCAGGTTTAAGCGGCAACACCTTGGCACCCGTGAGCATCACATCGAGCCTGTCAGCCCAAACCTGCATCATCTCGGCTCGGCGCTCCAAGTGGACGCCCCGCAGGTAGGCCGCGTCGGTCAGGTTGTCCTTGGCGTGTGAAAGCTGGGTCTTGATGATCTCGATGGGGTAGCCCATTTCCTCCAGCCCCGTCGAGACAGCGGCTCGCAGGCCGTGGCCAGTCAGCTTCCCGCCGTACCCCATCCTCTTCAGCGCCTGCAAGACGATGTTTTCGCTAGCCATGGACTGGTTCATGGGCGATGGGAACATGTAGTGGGAATCGGCATTCAGCTTAATCAATTCGCGCAGCACGGGGATGGCCTGTTTGGGCAGTGGCACCACATGCACCCGGCGCTTCTTCATCCGCTCTGCCGGAATGCGCCACACGGCGGAGTCCAGATCGAATTCATCCGGCGTGGCACCACGGACCTCGCCGGTTCGGCTGCCAGTCCACAGGATCATGCGGATGATGCCAAGGGTGTTGGGATGGCCTGCATAGGCCTCCAGGGCCTTCAAAAACTCCGGCAACCCCTTCGGTCCAATGCTGGCGAAATGTTCACGCGTAGGGGCTGCAAACGCCCCTTGCGTGTCTCGGATCGGGTTGTCGGTGCGTCGGCCCGTCTGCACCGAATAGGTCAGGACAGCGCCGACACGCTGACGCACCCGGCGCAGCGTCTCCAGCTTGCCCGCCGCTTCCAGCGGCTCCAGCACACGCATGATGTCCTGCGCGGTCAGGCTGGCGACGGCACGCGTCCCGATCTTCGGCAGCACATAGTCCCGGAAACTCTGGCGGTTCTGCTCCAGATGCCCTTCGGTCCATTTCTTGGACTTCTTGCCCAGCCATTCCTCCACGATCACGGCAAAGGTCTGCTGGGTGGCGTTCACCCGGGTCGCTTTCTGCTCTCGGCCATGCTGCACCGGGTCAACGCCTTCGCGTACCAGATTCCGGGCCTCTCCGGCCTTCTGCCGCGCCCGCGCCAGAGGAACATCTGGGTATTCGCCCAGCGCCAGCAGGCGCTCCCGCCCGCCGATGTAGTACTTCAAGCGCCAGTGCTTCACACCATTGGCGCGCACCAACAGGTACAGGCCCCGGCCATCGTGCAACTTCCGATCAACCGGCACGCCGTCTTTTAGCGCAGGCTTGGCGCCGCGCACCGCCACATCCGTCAGGGCGTCGATGAGCTTTTTGGGCATGGAACCTCCCGGAATCCGTACCCCTAAACGTACCCCTACCCAATTGGGCTGTCAAGAAACCCCGTGAGACCTCCAAAAGCGCAAAACCCGCATGAACACTGGGTTCCATGCGGGTTCTGAGACTTACTGGGACGCTGTGAAACGTCATTCTGGCGGAGAGGGTGGGATTCGAACCCACGGTACGTTATTCACGTACGCCTGATTTCGAGTCAGGTACATTCGACCACTCTGCCACCTCTCCTGAAACGGGGCGCGCCGGGGTCTTGTTCGGCGCCAGGGCTCGTGCCCTGGAAAGCTCGGCAGTATAGCAGGCCTTTTGCGGGTTTTTGGCAGGCTGCAACAGCCCACCCGCCACATCAGGCCGCCAGCACCTCGGCGCCGCCCAGGTAGGGGCGCAGCGCGGCGGGCACCTTGATGCTGCCGTCGGCCTGCTGGTGGTTCTCCAGCACGGCCACCAGCGCGCGGCCCACCGCCAGCCCCGAGCCATTGAGCGTGTGCACGTACTCGGTCTTGCCGGCCGCGTTGCGCAAGCGCGCCTGCATGCGGCGGGCCTGGAAGGCCTCGCAGTTCGAGCACGAGCTGATCTCGCGGTAGGTGTTCTGCGCGGGCAGCCACACCTCGAGGTCATAGGTGCGGGCGGCGCCAAAGCCCATGTCGCCCGTGCACAGCGCCATCACGCGGTAAGGCAGCTCCAGCTTTTGCAGGATGGCTTCGGCGTGGCCCACCATGGCTTCGAGCGCGGCGTTGCTCTGCTCGGGCGTGGTGACCTGCACCATCTCGACCTTGTCGAACTGGTGCTGACGGATCATGCCGCGCGTGTCGCGGCCGGCGCTGCCCGCTTCCGAGCGGAAGCAAGGCGTGTGGCCCGTCAGCTTGATGGGCAGCTGCTCCAGCGGCACGATGCTGTCGGCCACGGTGTTGGTCAGCGTGACCTCGCTGGTGGGGATCAGGTACCACTTGCTGTCGGCGTCTTCGGCGTCGCCCGAGGTGACGTGAAAGAGGTCTTGCTCGAACTTGGGCAGCTGGCCTGTGCCCAGCAGCGCAGGGGCCTTGACCAGGTAAGGCGTGTAGCACTCGGTGTAGCCGTGCTCCTGGGTCTGCACGTCGAGCATGAACTGCGCGAGGGCGCGATGCAGTCGGGCGATGGGGCCCTTCATGAAGTTGAAGCGCGAGCCCGAGAGCTTGGCACCGGTGTCGAAATCGAGACCGAGCTTTTCACCCAGGTCGACGTGGTCCTTGACCTCGAAGGCGTAGGTGGCGGGCGTGCCCCAACGGCGCACCTCGACGTTGCCCGACTCGTCGCTGCCGACAGGCACGCCTTCCTGAGGCAGGTTGGGCACCGACAGCAGCATGGCTTGCAGCTCGGTCTGGATGATCTCCAGGCGGTCGGCACTGGCCTTGAGCTCGTCACCGATCCCAGCGACCTGGGCCATCACGGCGTCCACCTGGGCCGCGGTGTCTTCGCCCTTGGCGGCCTTGCCCTTGAGCATGCCGATCTGCTTGGACAGGCTGTTGCGCTGGGCCTGCAGGTCTTCGGTGCGGGTCTGGATGGTCTTGCGCTCGCCTTCGAGGGCACGGAAGCGCTCCACGTCCAGGAAAGGCTGGGGGTTCTTGCGCTGGTTCAGGCGGGCCAGGACGGTGTCGAGGTCCTTGCGCAGCAGGGCGATGTCGAGCATGTTGGTGTTCGGTTCTCGAGAAGGTGATTCGGGTGGTGCGAGGCGAAGGAGGCGCGATCAGGCCTGGGATCGCTCGGTGGGCAGCGGGCGGTCCAGCCCGGTGCCGCCCAGGCCCTTGGGCAGCGGAAAGCGCACGTGCTCTTCGACGCCCTGCATGCGGCGCACGGACACCGCGCCCATGGCCTTGAGCCTGGCGATGACCTGCTGCACCAGCACGTCGGGCGCAGACGCCCCGGCCGTCAGGCCCACGCGCGGGCGGCCTTCGAACCAGGCGTCCTGCAGGTCGCCGGGGCAATCGACCATGTAGGCGGGCGTGCCCAGGCGCTCGGCGAGCTCGCGCAGGCGGTTGCTGTTGGAGCTGGTGGGGCTGCCCACCACCACGACCACGTCCACCTGCGGCGCCAGCAGCTTGACGGCGTCCTGGCGGTTCTGTGTGGCGTAGCAAATGTCTTGCTGCTTGGGCTCGCGCACGTTCGGGAAGCGTCGTTTGATGGCTGCCAGGATGGCCGCCGCGTCGTCCACCGACAGCGTGGTCTGCGTGACCACGGCCAGCATGTCCGGGTTGCTGACGTTCACGCGCTCCACATCGGCCTCGTCCTCGACGAGGTAGATGCCGTCGTGCAACTGGCCCATGGTGCCTTCGACCTCGGGGTGCCCCTTGTGGCCGATCATCACGAACTCGTAGCCCTCGCGGCGCAGCTTGGCCACCTCGACGTGCACCTTGGTCACCAGCGGGCAGGTGGCGTCGAACACGTGAAAGCCGCGGGCATCGGCTTCGCGGCGCACTTCCTGGCTGACGCCGTGGGCGCTGAAGATGAGGGTGGCGCCCGGCGGCACTTCACCCAGGTCTTCGATGAAGATGGCGCCCTTGGCCTTGAGGTCGTTGACCACGTAGGTGTTGTGCACGATCTCGTGGCGCACGTAGATGGGCGCGCCGAACTGCGCCAGCGCGCGCTCGACGATCTCGATGGCGCGGTCGACGCCGGCGCAAAAGCCGCGCGGCTCGGCCAGCAGCACGTCGTCGACGCGGTGGGGGTCTTGGGCGCTCATGCCTGCTTGCCTCGCGCTCAGAGCACACCGATCAGCTGCACCTCGAAGGTGACAGGCTGACCGGCAAGCGGGTGGTTGAAGTCGAACAGGGCCCATTCGCCGGCCGAGTCCATCTCGCGCACGACGCCAGCGAAGTGCCCGCTGCCATCGGGCGTGGGGAACTGCACCACATCCCCCACGTTCCAGGTCTCGTCCGGGTCGCCCAGCTCACGCAGCAGCTTCAAGGCCACGCGCTGGACCATCTCGGGGTTGCGGGGGCCGAAGGCCTCGCCAGGCTCGAGTTGCAGCGTGGTGCGGGTGCCTTCGGCCAGGCCGAGCAGGCGGGCCTCCAGGGCGGGCGACAGCTCGCCCGAGCCCAGCGACAGCGTGGCGGGCTTGTCGGTGAAGGTGTTGACCAGGTCGTCGCCGTCCGGGCCTGCCAGGCGGTAGTGCAGGGTCAGGAAGGAACCGGGAGCGACGGTGGGAGCGGGTGTGGTCATGGTGTCACGCCCCACCCTTCAGGAGGATGGGATTCGCGGGGGGTGCAAAACCACAATTTTAGGTTTGAGAACGACACATCGGGGATCCCACGCCATGAAAGACCTGCCTGCGGCCCTGAGACCGCGCGAAAAGCTGCTTTCCCTCGGGCCGGCAGCACTGGCCGACGCCGAGCTGCTGGCCCTGCTGCTGCGCACCGGCCTGCGGGGCCAGGGCGTGCTGCAAATGGCCGAGAACCTGCTGCAGCAGCTGGGTGGCCTGGGCGGGCTGCTGACCTCGTCGGGGCGCCAGCTGCAGGGCATCAAGGGCCTGGGGCCGGCCAAGCGGGCCGAACTGCTGGCCGTGATGGAGCTCGCGCGCCGTGGGCTGACCGCCGGCCTGCGCGAGGAACCCGTCTTCACCACCCCGCAGCGCGTCAAGGACTACCTGCAGATGCGCCTGGGCGCCCTGCCCCACGAGGTGTTCGCGGTGCTGTTCCTCGACGCCCAGCAACGGCTGATCGCCTGCGAGGAGATGTTCAGAGGCACCTTGACGCAGACATCCGTGTACCCCAGGGAGGTCGTCAAGCGCGCTCTGGAGCTCAACACCGCCAGCGTCATCCTCAGCCACAACCACCCCTCGGGCGTGCTGGAGCCTTCCCGGGCCGACGAATTGCTCACGCAGACCCTCAAATCCAGCCTGCAACTGGTGGACGTGCGGGTGCTCGACCACGTGGTGGTGGGTCGAACGGGGGCGCTGTCGTTCGCCGAGCGCGGGCTCATGTGACGCGCCCGTGAACCACACAAACGCCGGCAACAGGGTTGGGGTCGACCCGAGCCGCGTCGCCTCGGGAATGGCCACGGAGTTGTTGTAGGCTTCGGCCCGTGAGCCGCTCCACCAAGCCCACCGCCAAGCCTTCTTCCCACACCACGCTGCGTGACTTCGGTGACCTCAAGCGCGCGCTGGGCAAAGCCGCCAAGGAAGCGGCCGCCCGCGCCGAACAGGAACGCCAGGAGCGCGCCAAGCGTGAGACCCAGGAGCGCTCGCGTGAAGCCGATGCCGCGCTGTTTAGGCGCCTGGTGGGCCAGGTCAACGGCCTGCCCGACACGGGCCGGCACGACGCAAACACACCCAAACCTCCGCCCGTGCCAACGCGCCGCCAGGCCGACGAGCAGGAGGTGCTGAAGTCGTCGCTGTCCGACGAGTTCGACGTCGAGAGCCTGCTCGAAACCGACGAAAGCCTGTCGTGGCGGCGCCCCGAGCTCGGCATCGACGTGGTGCGCAAACTGCGCCGCGGTGTCTGGGCCTTGCAAGGCGAGCTCGACCTGCACGGGTTGCGCACCGACGAAGCCAGAGAGCGCCTGTCGCAGTTCCTGCGCGAGGCGCACCTCAAGGGCTGGCGCTGCGTGCGCGTCGTGCATGGCAAGGGGCTGGGCTCACCGGGCAAACAACCGGTGCTCAAGGACAAGGCCAAGCGCTGGCTGGTTCAAAGCGAGCGCGTGCTGGCCTTCGTGCAGGCGCGCGCCGACGAAGGTGGCGCCGGGGCGCTGGTGGTGCTGCTGCAATCGGCCACCGGGCCGGCCTGATTTCAGACGCCCTGTTTTCAGACGCCCTGGTTGCGCATCCAGTCGGCCGTCTGCATGAACGATTCGCGCAGGCGGGTGGCGAGTTCTGCGTCCACCTGTTCGTCGGCCATGGCCTGTGCCATGCAGGCCACCCACTGGTCACGCTCCTTGATGCCGATGCGAAACGGCATGTGCCGCGCGCGCAGGCGCGGGTGCCCAAAGCGCTCGATGTAGAGGCTGGGGCCGCCCAGCCAGCCGCTGAGGAACCAGAAAAGCTTGTCGCGGGCGTTGTCGAGCGAGGGGCCGTGCGCGGCGCGCAGCTCGGTGTAGGCCGGCTCCAGGTCCATCAGGTCGTAGAAGCGGTCGACGAGGCTGCGCACACGCGCCTCGCCACCCAGCCATTCATAGGCGGTGGCAGGCCGCGCGGCCGTGTCTTGCGAAGCGGGAGAAGGGTCTTGCAGGTCGGACATGGGCGGCACTCTAGCAGCCAGGCCTCACCCGGGCGCGGCCCGGGGTTTGCTGGCTCAGCCGCGCGCCTGCAGACGCGTGGCCACCTGCACCACGCCTTGCGCCGCTGCGCTGCCAGGGTGCAGCTCGAGCAGGAGCTGGCGCTTTTGCACCGCTTCGCGCACGCTGCTGTCGAGCGGGATGTCGCCCAGGAAAGAAAGCTTGGGCGAGGTGCCGTTGGGGCCCTGCACGAAGCGCTCGACCACCTGCTGGAGCTGGTTGCAGATGGCCCGACCATCGCCGGAGCGGGTCACCTGGTTGACCACCAGGTGCAGCTGCTCGCGGTTTTGCTGAGCCGACAGCACCTTGATGGTGGCGTAGGCGTCGGTCATGGAGGTGGGCTCGGGGGTGGCCACCACGATGACCTCGTGGGCCATGGACACCGCGTACAGCACCACGTCGGAGATGCCGGCGCCGGTGTCGATCAGCACCACGTCAAAGCGCGGCTTGACCGCCTCGAAGATGCGCATGAGCTGGTCGCGCACCTCGGGCGTCAGGCGTGAATATTCCACGAGACCGGAGCCGGCCAGCAGCACATGAAAGCCGCCGGGCGCAGGCAGGATGGCCTCTTCGAGCTCGGCCTTGCCCGTGAACACGTCGTGCAACGTGATCTTGGGGTAGAGGTTGAGCACCACGTCGAGGTTGGCCAGGCCCAGGTCGGCGTCCAGCACCAGCACCTTCAGGCCCTGACGGGTCAAGGCGGCGGCCAGGTTGGCGCTGAAGAAGGTCTTGCCCACGCCGCCCTTGCCGCTGGTGATGGCAACCGTGCGGGCAAGGCGAGTCGTCGTCGCGCTGGGGGTGGTTTCGGGGGCGGTCATGAGCTCCATCATTCCGGTGTTTTCGGCAGGTCGAGCTCAATTCCTGAGGCCTCATTGGCATCAGTTGAAGTGAGACCGGCGAAGAGCATGCCTTTTTCCTCGGCGCTGACCACCGTCAGGGGTGGCATGTCGAGGCAGGTGCGGTTGCGGCCCTCGGCCTTGGCGCGGTAGAGCTGCTGGTCGGCGCGCTCGGACCACAGGCTGGCCGACGAGCGCACCCAGGGCGGCGCGAACGCACCACCCAGGCTGACGGTGACGTGCAGGGCCTGGCCACCGACGATCACCGCCGGGCACATGGCCACTTTCTGGCGGATGCGCTCGGCCACGGTCTGACCAAAGGCGGGCGGGCAGTTGGGCAGGATGATGGCGAATTCCTCGCCGCCAACGCGGGCCACCAGGTCCATGGGGCGAACGCAATCCTGCAGGCAATGGGCAACGGTCTGGATGACGACGTCTCCTGCGGCGTGGCCGTGGGTGTCGTTGACCTTCTTGAAGTGGTCGATGTCGGCCAGCAGCAGCAGCGCCGGCTCGCCGATGCGGGCAACGCGGTCGACCTCGCGGGCGATGGCGGCCTCGAACTGGCGGCGGTTGCTCAAACCCGTGAGGGCGTCGCGGCTGGACACCTCGCACAGGCCATCGATGACGGCCTGCAACCACGTGGTCGACCCCGGGGGCGCATCGGGCGGCGGCTGCCAACCAGCCTGTGCCAGCAGGCTCAGGGCGGTTTCGAGGCGCAGATCAGACAGCGCCTCGATGGGGCCGGCTGCCACGCCCGGGGAGGCGAGGTCGATGAGAGCGATGGCGGTTCTCCGGATGACAACATGGGAACTGCGTTCAGTCTAGCAGCCAGCCCCTGCGCCTAACGTGGATGAAAGCCGGGATTTCGGCCCATATCGTGCAGTCGGACCGCCCCAGGCGCGGCAAGCTCAAGGTTCCCCCGGCCCTGTCCGATAAGCAGGAATGGGCCACCGTCGGCTCGCGACCTCTTCATGCCACGATGATCTCCACCGCCGAAGCCCCGAGCATGTCCGTGGACCGAGAGTTCACCTTCACCACGCGCGATTTCGCACGCGTGCGCTCCCTGATCTACGACCGCGCGGGCATCAGCCTGCACGAAGGCAAGCAGGCGATGGTCTACAGCCGCCTGTCGCGCCGACTGCGCGACACCGGCTACTCGTCCTTCGAGTCCTACCTGCAGTGGCTGGAGCAAAGCCCCAGCCAGCCGGAGTGGCAGGAATTCGTGAACTGCCTCACGACCAACCTGACGTCCTTCTTCCGCGAAGAGCACCATTTCCACATGCTGACCGACTGGCTCAAGGCCCGAGGCAGCAAGCCCACCCGCATCTGGTGCTGCGCGGCGTCCACCGGCGAAGAGCCCTATTCCCTGGCCATGACCGTTGCCGAGACGCTGGGCCTGCACGCGCCGGTGAAGATCTTCTGCAGCGACATCGACACCAACGTGCTGACCACCGCCTCGCGCGGCGTGTACGACGCCAATTCGCGCGGGCTGTCGCCGCAGCGGCTGCGCAACTTCTTCCTCAAGGGCAAGGGCGCCCACGAGGGCAGCATCCGCGTCAAGCCCGAGCTCGCCCGCTTCGTCGAGTTCCGCCCCTTCAACCTGATGCAGACCAACTGGCAGCTGGGCGAGGCCTTCGATGTCGTTTTCTGCCGCAACGTGATGATCTATTTCGATGGCCCGACGCAGCGCAAGGTGCTCGAGCGCATCCATGCCGTGATGAAACCGGGCGGCATGCTGTACGTGGGCCATTCCGAGAACTTCACCGATTCACGGGACCTCTTCCTCCTGCGGGGCAAGACGGTCTACGACAGGGTTTGACAGGCACCGCCAGCAAGGACTTCCCGATGATCAGCACCTCGTCCCTGGGCGCACCGCGCGCTGGATCTGCACCACCCGTCATGGGCCTGCAGGCCAACCGCACCGAGCGACTGACCCGCCTGAAATCGCGCATCGCCAAGCCAGGCGAGGCCTCTTTCTTTTTCTTCGATGCGCACTTCCAGTCCGAGGCCGTGAAGGTGCTGCCTGGCGAGTACTTCGTGTTCAACGAAGACATGCTCATCATGACCACGCTGGGCTCGTGCATCGCCACCTGCCTGTGGGACCGCCAGGCCAAGATCGGCGGCATGAACCACTTCATGCTGCCCGACAACGGCGGTGGCGCCAGCGACTCGGGCCGCTACGGTTCGTACGCGATGGAGCTGCTGATCAACGAGATGCTGAAGATGGGCGCCTCGCGCCTGACGATGGAGGCCAAGGTCTTCGGCGGCGGCGCCGTCATCAGCGGCATGAACACCATCAACGTGGGCGAGCGCAACACCGCCTTCGTGATGGACTACCTCAAGACCGAGCGCATCCCCGTGGTGTCCAAGGACGTGCTGGAGATCTACCCGCGCAAGGTCTGCTTCCTGCCCCACAGCGGCAAGGCGATGGTCAAACGCCTGGCCCCCACCAACCCGGACGCGATCATCCAGCAAGAGCGCGCCGCGGCTCAGAAGGTCGTACCCGTGGCCTCCAGCGGTGGCTCGATCGACCTGTTCTGAGACACGGAGACAAACAACATGGCCAAGACACGCGTGGTGGTGGTGGACGACTCCGCCCTGGTGCGCAGCATGCTCACCGAGATCATCAACCGGCAACCCGACATGGAATGCATCGGCGCCGCGGCCGACCCCCTGGTGGCGCGCGAGATGATCCGCAACCTCAACCCCGACGTCATCACCCTGGACGTGGAGATGCCCCGCATGGACGGCATCGACTTCCTGTCCAAGCTGATGCGCCTGCGCCCGATGCCGGTGGTGATGGTCTCGACGCTGACCGAACGCGGCGCCGAGGTCACGCTCAAGGCGCTGGAGCTTGGCGCCATCGACTTCGTGGCCAAGCCCAAGATCGGCGTGGCCGATGGCCTGCGTCAGCTCTCGGACGACATCACCGACAAGATCCGCGTGGCCTCGAAGGCGCGCATCCACCGCCTGGCGCCGGCCGCAGGAACCACCAGCGCCGCCGCTGCTGGTGCACGTCCCGCGGGTGCACCCGGTGCGGCAGCAGCCCCCAAGCCCGTCGCGGCCACGCCCTTGCTGGGTCGGCTGTCCACCGAAAAACTCATCTTCATCGGCGCCTCCACGGGCGGCACCGAGGCCACCAAGGACGTGCTCATCGGCCTGCCCGCCGACTCGCCCGCGGTGGTCATCACCCAGCACATGCCGCCCGGCTTCACGCGCAACTACGCCGCCCGCCTGGACGGCCTGTGCAAGATCAGCGTGCGCGAAGCCAGCGATGGCGAGCGCATCCTGCCCGGCCACGCCTACATCGCACCGGGTGGCATGCACCTGAGCGTGGAGCGCTCGGGCGCCAACTACATCGCACGCGTGCAGGACGGTGACCCGGTCAACCGCCACAAGCCCAGCGTGGAGGTGCTGTTCAAGTCCGCCGCCCGCGTGGTGGGGCCCAACGCCATCGGCATCATGCTCACGGGCATGGGCGCGGACGGCGCCAAGGCCATGCGCGAGATGAAGGACGCCGGCGCCTACTGCGTGGCCCAGGACGAGGCCAGCTGCGTGGTCTTCGGCATGCCGCGCGAAGCCATCAACGCAGGCGCGGTGCAGGAAGTGCTGCCGCTGAGCAAGATCTCGCAGCACGTGCTCGACCACCTGCGGGCCACCGTGGGCCAGGCGCTCAGCCGGGTCTGACGCAGCGGCGGTGCCGCCCCCTCATCGGGTCAGGGCCGGCCGACAAAGAGCATCACCGTCGGGCCGATGCGTGGGCTGTGCAACAGCGCCGCGTAGATCGGCCCGATCGCCGTGTCCGCGCCCAGGTAGACGCTCATGCCCTGCCGGCTGACGCCCGCGGCATAGGCATCCTTGCGGTCCCAGGCGCGGCCAGACTCCAGGCTGACGCCCAGGAAGGTGCCGCTGGTCAGCGGTGAAGGCACCAGCCGGACCTGGTAGCCGATGCGCGCCAGCGCCACCTGCTGGCCACTGACCTGGAAGGGCCCGTAGCCCGACAGCTGCTGGAAGCCCCCCAGGCCGTTGCGCGGCACCAGCGACTCCACGCCATCGGACAGGTTCACGCGACCGAGGGCGCTGAACGTGTGCACGCCCCAGGACTTGGCCCACTGCCCCTGCAGGTCAACGCGTCGCACGAAGCCGTCCTGGAATTGCGGGTCGCGGCTGTCTCGGTGGCCCTGCATCCATTGCCCCTCGACGCGCCAGCCACGCATCGGAAAGAAAGCGTGGTCGAGCTGATCGAAGATCACCTTCAGGCGCAGCCCCCGCTCGTGCCAGCGCTCCGTCTGCAGCGGGCGCACGCCGCGCAGCGACTCCAGCCGGCTGCTGACCAGGGTCGGGTCATCGTGCCAGGCCTCGTTGACCAGGCCGAAGCGGATCTCGCCGAGCTCGCGCCAGTTCATGCCCAGATCGAGGTTGGCGCCGATGATGCGGCGGCTGACCGTCGCATCGGGGTTTTCTTCCGGCACAAGGTGGTAGTCGAGCTTGTGGCGCTCCACCCTGCCCTGCAGCGCCACGAAGCCCTCCAGGCCATCGGGCAGGCGCAGGTTCATGGGCCGATACCACTCCGAGCGGATGGCCGGGCTGGTGCCGATGCGCACGAAGTTGCGCCACTCGCTGCCCGAGGCGTCCAGCCAGTGACGGTTGTGCACCAGCTTGAGGTTGAAGACGCTGCGGCCGCGGTTGTCGGCGCTGAAGTCCATGCCCACCTGGAGGTAGTCGGGACCCCAGGGCTTGTCCTGCAGGTCGAAGACCAGGCCGCGCTCGCCATCGGGCGTTCGCACCAGGCGGTAGTCGGTGCGCAGGTAGTCGCCGGAGGCCGCCAGGCTGGTGAGGTCGCGCTCCGCATGGGCCACGCTGAAGGCCTCGCCGGGCTGGGACTTCAGCAAGTCGGGCCGGTTCTCGGGGTGCGTGATGTCCGAGCCCTCGAAGCGCACGAAATCCAGCTTCGTGGGCTGCAAGGCCTTCTGCTTGCGCAGGGCCTGCCACTGGGCATAGGCCTCGGGCGAGAGCTTGAGGTCCTGCATGCGCAGCACCAGGGCTTCGGCCTGCAGCTCGCCCAGGCGCATCAGGTCGATGGCGCGGTCGAAATCGCCCGAGGTCAGGCCCTCGAGCTTCGGCGCGATCAGCACGTCCTGCGGCCCCAGCGACTGCAGGCTGCGCTGCACGTTCTGCTCGGTCAGGATGTTGATCATCTGGGCTGTCACGCCCGTGATCGAGGCCAGCGTGTCGCGACCCGACAGGGGCGTGCCGATGTTGACGGCGATGACGCGCTCGGCCCCCATCTGCCTGATGACGTCCACGGGCAGGTTGTTGACCAGGCCACCGTCGCCCAGGATGCGGCCATCGACCTCGGTGGGCGCGAACACGCCCGGCACCGACATGCTGCTGCGCAGCGCGCGGGCCAGGTCGCCCGACTCCATCACCACAGCCTGGCCGGTTTCCATGTCGGTGGCGATGGCCCGAAACGGCGTGGGCAGGTCGTCGAAGTCCTGCACCTGGGTGGCGCCCAGGGTCATGCGCCGCAGGTGCGACTCCAGCACCCGGCTGGAGACGGCGCCCAGCGGCGCGGTCAGGCCGTCGGAGCGGATGCCGAACTCCAGCAGCGGCGAGACCTCGAAGTCCTGCTCCTTGCGGCGCTGCGACAGGTCCTGGCGGTTGACCCGCAAGGCGAAGGCACCGATCCAGTCCAGGCGCTTGACCTCGTCCTCGATTTCAGAGGCGGTCAGCCCCGCGGCGTAGAGCCCGCCCACGATGGCGCCCATGGAGGTCCCGGCGATGAGGTCGACCGGGATGCGCTCGCGCTCGAGCACCTTGAGCACACCGACGTGGGCCAGCCCCCGAGCCCCGCCTCCCGACAGCACCAGCCCGACACGGGCGCGGGTGGCGTCCCGCAGGAGCGCCTCCGTCGGGTCGGGCAAAGCGGCCGTTGCCTGCGCCCACGCCACCTGCCCGGCCAACGCCAACGCCAGGGTGCAAAGCAAGGCACACGAGTGAAGCAGGCGGGCAGGCGCGACGGGGTGTTTCATCGGGTCAATGACAGGCAATGCGAACGATTGTGCCGCATCAAACCCGGCCACCAAGCCACAGCCAACAGCCCCCACCCCTTGATCTGCATCAGGACGCCACGGCCCGAACAGGCGTCAGATGGAGCCTGTCAGTAACACCCCCGCACAGGAGAGACCACCATGCACGCCTGGATCGACTTCTTGACCACCGACTACGGCATCCTGAGCCTGCTGTCCATCGCCGCCATGCTGGGTGGTCTGGGCTACTTCCTGTACTACGTCAGCAAGCACGTCAAGGAAGACACCGAGCGCCACGACCGCCTGCTGCGCGAGGCCGGCAAGCTCTGAGCCGAACCCGCATGCCGCGTTTTGGCGCGGTGTGGCGTTCAAAAAAGACAAAGGCCGCTTTTCAGCGGCCTTTGTGCTTTGCAGCGGGGCAGGCACCTCACCGAAGCGAGGTGCCTGGCTCAGGCATTTACATGCCCATGCCACCCATGCCGCCCATGCCACCCATGTCGGGCATGCCAGCGGGGGCATCGTCCTTCGGGGCTTCGGCGACCATGCACTCGGTCGTCAGCATCAGCGAGGCCACGGAAGCGGCGTTCTGCAGGGCGGTGCGGGTCACCTTGGTGGGGTCCAGGATGCCCATCTCGATCATGTCGCCATAGGTGTCGTTGGCGGCGTTGAAACCGAAGTTGCCCGAGCCTTCCAGCACCTTGTTGATCACGACCGAGGGCTCGCCACCGGCGTTGGAGACGATCTCGCGCAGGGGGGCTTCGATGGCCTTGAGGATCAGCTTGACGCCGGCGTCCTGATCGGCGTTGTCACCCTTGATGGTGCCAGCGGCCTGACGGGCGCGCAGCAGGGCCACGCCACCACCGGCCACGATGCCTTCTTCCACCGCAGCGCGGGTGGCGTGCAGGGCGTCTTCCACGCGGGCCTTCTTTTCCTTCATCTCGACTTCGGTGGCAGCACCGACCTTGATGACGGCCACACCGCCAGCCAGCTTGGCCACGCGCTCTTGCATCTTTTCGCGGTCGTAGTCGCTGGTGGCTTCTTCGATCAGGATGCGGATCTGCTTGACGCGCGCTTCGATGTCGCCAGCTTCGCCAGCGCCGTCGATGATGGTGGTGTTTTCCTTGCCCACTTCAACGCGCTTGGCTTGGCCCAGGTCAGCCAGGGTGACCTTGTCCAGGGCCATGCCGACTTCTTCGGCGATGACCTTGCCGCCGGTCAGGATGGCGATGTCTTCCAGCATGGCCTTGCGGCGGTCGCCGAAGCCAGGGGCCTTGACGGCCACGACCTTGAGGATGCCGCGGATGGTGTTGACCACCAGGGTGGCCAGCGCTTCACCGTCGACTTCTTCAGCGATGATCAGCAGCGGACGACCGGCCTTGGCGACTTGCTCCAGCGTGGGCAGCAGGTCACGGATGTTGCTGATCTTCTTGTCGAACAGCAGCACGAAGGGGTTGTCCAGGATCGCGGCTTGCTTTTCCGGGTTGTTGATGAAGTAGGGCGACAGGTAGCCGCGGTCGAACTGCATGCCTTCGACGACGTCCAACTCGTTGTTCAGCGACTTGCCGTCTTCGACGGTGATGACGCCTTCCTTGCCGACCTTGTCCATGGCTTCAGCGATGATGCCGCCGACGTCGGAGTCGCTGTTGGCCGAGATGGTGCCGACCTGGGCGATTTCCTTGGAAGTGGTGGTGGCCTTCGAAGCCTTCTTGAGCTCGGCGACCAGGGCGGTGACCGCCTTGTCGATGCCGCGCTTGAGGTCCATCGGGTTCATGCCGGCGGCCACGTACTTCATGCCTTCGCGCACGATGGCTTGAGCCAGCACGGTGGCGGTGGTGGTGCCGTCGCCAGCGTTGTCAGAGGTCTTGGAAGCGACTTCCTTGACCATCTGGGCGCCCATGTTCATGAGCTTGTCCTTGAGCTCGATTTCCTTGGCCACGGACACACCGTCCTTGGTCACGGTGGGGGCGCCGAAGGAGCGCTCGAGCACCACGTTGCGGCCCTTGGGGCCCAGGGTGGTCTTGACCGCGTTGGCCAGGATGTTCACGCCTTCGACCATGCGGGCGCGGGCGTCAGAACCGAAGACGACGTCTTTAGCTGCCATGTTTGTTCTCCGAAGAATTCAGTGTGAGGGGGGGCTTACTTGGCGATGACGGCGAAGAGGTCTTCTTCGCGCATGACCAGCAGCTCGTCGCCATCGACCTTGACGGTCTGGCCGGAGTACTTGCCGAACAGGACGCGGTCGCCGACGGCGACGTTCAGGGCCACGAAGTCGCCCTTGTCGTTGCGCTTGCCCGGGCCGACGGCCAGGACTTCGCCCTGGTCGGGCTTCTCGGTGGCGGCGTCAGGGATGAAGATGCCGGAGGCGGTCTTGGTTTCGCTTTCCAGGCGCTTGACGATCACGCGATCGTGCAGAGGACGCAGTTTCATGGCTTCTCCTGTCTAGGGGACAACAGTGTGGGTTGGCAAGCGCTTACGCGTGAGTGGTTGCTCACATCGAAGCTGTTTTTTCGGGTCTCGCCCACCTTGGGAGTCGGCTGCTGGAGCGGATTCCCGGGTGGTTCGGCAGGCATGTTAGCACTCACCGATATCGAGTGCTAATGATTATATGGACATGCCTGCTGGTTTCAAGGGGGCGGTGACGCCTTCATTTCACCGCCGCGTTCCCACCATCCGCAAACAGCGCCGTCCCCGCGACGAAGCTCGCCAGCGGGCTGACCAGGAACAGGGCCGCGGCGGCGATTTCCTCAGGGCGGGCGATGCGCTTGACCGCGTGCAGCCCAGCCGCCCAGTCCTTCTGTGCCTGGTCGCCTGCCATGTCGGTGTCCACCCCACCTGGCAACAAGGCGTTGGCCCGGATGCCCTGGGCCGCGTGGTCGGCGGTGATGCCCTTGACCAGGCCCATCAGCCCCGCCTTGGCCGCTCCGTAGGCCGCCATGCCCGGCAGGCCCACGCTCGTGCCCACGAAGCTGGAGGTGAAGACGATCGCGCCCCCGCCACGCGCCAGCATCGCCGGGATCTGCCTGCGCGCGCCCAGGTAGGCCGAGCTCAGGTTGGTGTCGAGGACTTGCCACCACGCGTGCGGCTCGATTTCGCTCAAGGGCCCGATCGGCCCCACCACCCCGGCGTTGTTGATGGCGATGTCAAGCCCGCCAAACGCTCGCACGGCCGTGTCGACCAGCCTGGCGTGCGTCGTCCAGCACGACATCGCCGGCCACCGCCACGGCCTCGCCCCCCGAATGCCTCAGCGCCATCGCGGCCGCGTTCAAGGCCCCCTCGTCGCGGGCGTTCATCACCACCGCTGCCCCGTGTTCCGCCAGCATCCGGGCCGTGGCCAGCCCGATGCCTCGGGACGCCCCCGTCACGATGGCCACCTTGCCTGCGAGCATCGCCTTGTTCTTGTCCATGTGCGCTCCTTCGATGATGTGCATGTCAGGCGGCACTCTAGGAAGGCAGCGGCACCCAGGCACTCTGTTTCTTGCCTGGTGCAAGATCGGCCACGTGAACCAGGAGGCAAGGCAAGAAACGGATCGTCAAACCAGGGCACCTCGGTTTAAAAGCTTTCCCATCACCACACGAGCGCGCACGAAGAGCCCCGATGCACCCGCCCCCTCGCCCCCCGTCGCCGACCTCCCGCAGCGCCCAGGCCATCGCCCAAGCCTGCCGCCTGATCGAAGCGTCATCGGAGCCCCCATGCCTGCCGGAGCTGGCGGCAGCGGTCGGCCTGAGCCCCTCGCACTTTCACCGCCAGTTCAAGGCCGTCACCGGCCTGACCCCGAAGGCCTATGCAATGGGGCACCGGGCGCAGGCCCTGCGCGAATCGCTGACCGAGCCCGGCAGCACGATCACCCAGGCGATCTACGACGCCGGCTACAACTCGAACAGCCGCTTCTACGAGAAGTCCACCGAGACCCTGGGCATGACGGCCAGCGCCTATCGCAGCGGGGGCGCAGGCGAGGCCATCGACTTCGCGGTGGCGGCGTGCAGCCTGGGCGCCATCCTCGTGGCCTGCAGCGCCAAGGGCGTGTGCGCCGTGCTGCTGGGAGACGACCCGGATGCCCTGGCGCGCGAGCTCCAGGACCGCTTCCCACAAGCTCGGCTTCGCGGCGATGACCTGCGATTCGCCAAGCTGGTGGCCCTGGTCGTGGGTTTTGTCGAAGCGCCTCGCATCGGCCTGGACCTGCCCCTGGACATCCGAGGCACGGCCTTTCAGCAACGGGTCTGGCAGGCCTTGAGAGAGATTCCGCCCGGCCAGACCGCCAGCTACGCGGACATCGCCCAGCGCATCGGCTCGCCCAAGGCGGCGCGCGCGGTGGCCCGGGCCTGCGCCGCCAACCACATCGCGGTCGCCATCCCCTGCCACCGGGTGGTGCGCACGGACGGATCGATCTCCGGGTATCGCTGGGGCGTGGAGCGCAAACAGGCGCTGCTGTCGATGGAGAAAGAGCCCGCATGGCTTTGCCTATCGCCGCCATGAAAAAAGTTGGATTGCACACGATGAAGTCGCTGCCTAGACTCCTTCCCTGTACCGAGCCCACCCGAAGGAGATGAACATGAGCAACGAGAACAAATGTCCCTTTTCCGGCGCCCACAAGCCCGCCACCCAGGCCGTGCGCGGCAACCGCGACTGGTGGCCCAACCAGCTCAACCTGGCCATCCTTCACCAGCACTCGCCACAATCGAACCCGATGGGCGAAGACTTCGACTACGCCGAGGCCTTCAAGAAACTGGATCTCGATGCCGTGGTCGCCGACCTCAAGGCCCTGATGACCGACTCCCAGGACTGGTGGCCGGCCGACTGGGGCCACTACGGCGGCCTGTTCATCCGCATGGCCTGGCACGCCGCGGGCACCTACCGCATCCACGACGGCCGCGGTGGCGCGGGCACCGGCAACCAGCGCTTCGCGCCGCTCAACAGCTGGCCTGACAACGGCAACCTCGACAAGGCCCGCCGCCTGCTGTGGCCCATCAAGCAGAAGTACGGCCGCAACCTGTCTTGGGCCGACCTGTTCATCCTGACCGGCAACGTGGCCCTCGAATCCATGGGGTTCAAGACCTTCGGCTTCGCCGGCGGCCGCCCCGACATCTGGGAGCCCGAGATCGACATCGACTGGGGCCCCGAAGCCAAGTGGCTGGCCACCAGCAAGGAGGCCAACAGCCGCTATTCGGGTGAGCGCGAGCTGGCCAACCCGCTGGCCGCCGTGCAGATGGGCCTGATCTACGTGAACCCCGAGGGCCCGGACGGCAACCCGGACCCGGTGGCCTCGGGGCGCGACGTGCGCGAGACCTTCGCCCGCATGGCCATGAACGACGAAGAAACCGTGGCCCTGGTGGCCGGCGGTCACACCTTCGGCAAGGCCCACGGCGCGGGCGATCCGACGCTGGTCGGCCCCGAGCCTGAAGCCGCCCCCATCGAAGCCATGGGCCTGGGCTGGATCAACAAGCTGGGCTCCGGCAAGGGCGTGCACACCACCACCAGCGGCATCGAAGGTGCCTGGAAGCCCAACCCGACGACCTGGGACAACGGCTACTTCGACATGCTCTTCGGCTACGAATGGGAGCTGACCAAGAGCCCGGCGGGCGCCCACCAGTGGGTGGCCAAGGACGTCAAGCCCGAACACATGATCCCCGACGCGCATGACCCGGCCCAAAAGCACCCGCCGATGATGACCACGGCCGACCTGTCGCTGCGCTTCGACCCTGCCTACGAAAAGATCTCGCGGCGCTTCCACCAGAACCCGGCCGAGTTCGCCGACGCGTTCGCACGCGCCTGGTTCAAGCTGACCCACCGGGACATGGGGCCGCGCGCCCGCTACCTGGGCAAGCTGGTGCCCCAGGAAGAGCTGATCTGGCAGGACCCCATCCCCGCCGTCAACCACAAGCTGGTCGATGCGGCCGACGTGGCCCAGCTCAAGGCACAGGTGCTGGCCTCGGGCCTGAGCACGGCCGAACTGGTGAGCACGGCCTGGGCCTCGGCCTCGACCTTCCGTGGCAGCGACAAGCGCGGCGGCGCCAACGGTGCTCGCATCCGACTGGCGCCACAAAAGGACTGGGAGGCCAACCAGCCGGCCCAGCTCGCCAAGGTGCTGGCCAAGCTCGAAGCCATCCAGCAGGCCTTCAATGCGCAGGCCAGCGACGGCAAGAAAGTCTCGCTCGCCGACCTGATCGTGCTGGCCGGCAACGCCGCGGTCGAAACCGCCGCCAAGCTGGCAGGGCACGCCGTGCACGTGCCCTTCACCCCGGGGCGCATGGACGCCTCGCAGGATCAGACAGACGTCGAGGCCTTCGCCGTGCTGGAGCCCAACACCGACGGTTTCCGCAACTTCGCGAAAAAGGGCTGGGAAGGCGCTGCCGCCGAGCTGCTGGTCGACAAGGCCCAACTGCTGACCTTGAGCGCACCCGAGCTGACCGTGCTCGTTGGCGGCCTGCGCGCCCTGGGCGCCAACACCGGAGGCACGAAGCATGGGGTGTTCACACAACGCCCCGGAACACTCAGCAACGACTTTTTCGTCAACGTGCTGGACATGCGCACAACATGGCAGCGCTCGACCGCCGATGCCAACGTGCTCGAAGGCCGTGACCGCCAGACGGGCGCGGCGAAGTGGACGGCCACGGCGGTCGACCTGCTCTTCGGATCGAACTCGCAGCTGCGTGCACTGGCAGAGGTCTACGCCAGCAGCGATGCGCAAACCAAGTTCATCGATGACTTCGTGAGTGCCTGGGTCAAGGTGATGAACCTGGACCGCTTTGACGCCGCTTGAGCACGGCGCCTGGCGCGGGTGGTGGTGCGCCGCCACCCGCGCAACGCCCCCCCGAGCATGGGAGGGCGGCCGAGAACCCGGGTACACAGGGACGCCTTTTTGGTGCAGGATCTCCAGTCGTTTTCCTGGTGCCCCGCCCATCGCCCGTTCATGTCCCAGCCCACGCCTCCCAACATCTTCAGCCGCCCGGCCCCGGTCAGCCCGATCAACTTGGTGATGGAAGAGAAGCTGATCCTCTCTCTGTTCCAGCAAGGCCGCCTTCAGGAAGCTGAAAGGGCAGCCAGTTCGCTGACCAAGCGCGCGCCACAACATGGGTTCGGCTGGAAGGCCCTCGGCCTGATCCTCAGCCGACAAGACCGCAAGAACGAAGCCTTGCCCGCGATGCAGCAGGCGGCCAAGCTCATGCCGCGTGACGCGGAAGCCTTCAACAACCTGGGCTCGCTCTTCGAGGAGGCCCATCAGCTGGATTTCGCACAGGCGTGCTACGAGCACGCTGCAACCGTCAACCCGAACTTCCAGCCTGCGCAGCAAAACCTGGCTCGCATGATCGACATCCAGGATCACCCAGCGGAATTGCTGCGCCTGCTCCAGCGTGAACTCGAGAAGAATCCAGACGACGAATACACCCGCCACCGGGTGAACATGTTGGCCCGGCATCAAACCGACTCGGCCCCCAAGGAGTACGTCACCAAGCTGTTTGATCATTACGCCGATTACTTTGATCAACACCTGCAGGAAAGCCTGGGTTACCGGGTGCCATTCGACATCGTTGCCCTGATCGACCAACATGCGCCCACGCAGGATGCATGGCGCGTGCTGGACCTGGGCTGCGGCACAGGCCTGGTGGGCGAAGCTTTCGCGGGGCGGCCACACTCACTCGTGGGCATCGACCTGTCTGAGAAGATGCTCGCCAGGGCTCGGGCAAGAGGTCGCTACACGCACCTCGCGTGCACCGACGTCCTTGAGCACATGCAGCAAGCCGAGGCCGCCAGCACGGATGCGATCATCGCGGCAGACGTCTTCATCTACGTCGGCAAGCTCGACGAACTGATCGCGCAGGCACACCGAGTGCTGTCTCCAGGTGGGCTGCTTGCCTTCTCCGTGGAAGACATGGCGGCCGCGGAAGAGCCTGCGACGCAGGAAGACCTGCAACGTGGGCACAGGCTGGAAACCTCCGGCCGATACAGCCACTCAAACGAACACCTGCGCAACCTGGCCCAGCTTCACGGCTTCAAGTCGCTCGCACACGAGGCCACCAACATCCGGCTGAACAAGGGCAAGCCCACCCCAGGTCACCTCGTGATCTGGCAACGCTGATCTGAACTCGCCTGACGCACCCAGGTGCGTCACCGACCGCTCGATGCCACCTCTTCCCACGACTTCAGGATCTGCACCAGCGCGGGCCGCCTGAGTCGATCGACCTCGACCAGCAGCCCGTGGCGGGCATCGGGCAGGCGCCAGCCCATGCAACGCCCAGGCGCATCGGCTGGCTTGCCCGCGTTGACGTTGTCACAAAATTCGCGTTGGGCTTCGGGCTCGACCACGGTGTCCTGCCCCCCTTGCAGCACCAGCACCGGCACGGTGATGCGCGCCGCCCCAGGCCCACGGGCCTGGGCCGCACCCGAGCAGGCCTCGTTCACCCAACCCAGCGTTGCCCCCGCCACACGCGCGTCTTCGTGGCCACAATGCTCACCCTCGCAACGTGAGGCGCGATTGGACCAGCGCACATCGTGGCGAACAACGCTGTGGGTCTGGGGGTGGCTGGAGCGGTCCAGCATCTCGCGGTAGCGGCGCCACTCCTGCTCGAACGTGCCGCCCTGCACCCGCGTCGTTGAAAGACCAGGCCAGTCAAAAAAGAAGGGCATGCTGCCCTCGTGACACCAACGACGCAGGGCCCGATCTCCCCAACGGGTCGAATCCGACGGGGCCACCGTGGGCTCCATCATCGGCGTGACAAAGGCCGCCGCCACGAAAGGTGTTTCAGCCCCGTGGCGCGCAAGGTGCAACGCCGAAACGGCGCCACCCATCGAGTGCGCCAGCAACACCAGTGGCCGTTCGGCACGTGGCGGATCTTCACGTGAGCGCCGCACGTGCGCAATGAACCGATCGAGGTCGGTCACCAAGCTGTCGAAGCGATCAACGTGGCCTTTGTCGCGCCCATCTTCACCCTCGATGAGCCGGCTGGAGAAGCCCTGGTTGCGATGGTCATGGACGTAGACGGACCAGCCGTTGCGCAACAGGTCATGGATGACCTCTTGGTAGATGACCAGCCCTTCCGTGAAGCCCGGCACGATGACGACGGCGCCCTTTTCGGTTTCAGCAGGCAAGACGTAAGAGCGATGGTGGATGCGAACCGGGCGACCGAACCATCCCGCCGGTGCGCCATCGAAGTGCCCCACTTCCAGCTGCGACAGGGCGACGTTGGCCTGCTCGATGGTCTCCCACCCTTGCCCGGCGAACCGCGTTTCGTCGACGACAGGGTGGCGCGCGGTGGCCTCGGGCGAGGCCAGCAGGACCGGCCAGGGCTCACTTGCACCAGCCCTGCTCACCGACAAGCACAGCACGGCTGCGCACATCGCCCGTTGAATCCACACATCCACCGCATCGCTCCTGGTCTCGACCTGCTCGTCCTGGAGATGATGCCCTAGTTCCGTTTCGCGGCACACGACCGCCATGCAGGGACCGCCTGCATCCATCGCTCAAGGTCGCAAGCTGGCAGCAAGCCGGGTCGGCCAGTGACGCAAACACATCGCCGCCAGCAACAGCGCCAATGGCAGGAGATAGACAGGCGCAGCCCCCACCCGCTTGAGGCAGGACAGCACGAAGACCAGCCAGATCAGATGGGCGCAGATGCGATGCAAGGCATGCCAGCGCGGCCCGCCCAACCAGCGCACAGCAGCGTCGGAGGATGTCAGCGCCATCAGCAAGATGGCCACGTAGCCAGCCCCGCCAATCCAACGGCTGGGCAGGGGCGTGAGCTCGGCCCAGAGCGCCGGATCGGACCAGGCTGCCAGGCACGCGATGGCCACGGCGTGGCAGGCATGCGACGAGGCGAACAGCAGCCCCACCTGGCGTCGGTGCCGCATCAACGCACGACTCAATGGGCTCGGCCAGCGCTGCCACCAAGCCGACGCGATGAACGCCAGCAGGAACAAAGGCAAGGACAGTCGTGCTGTCACCCGGATGAGGCGCCGAGCTCCATCGGCATCCGGCTGACTCAGCAGCATCAGCATGCTCAGCAGAACCAGGCCCAACGAGCCCCAGGTCCACAGTCGCCAAGGTGAAGCCGCTGCGGCCGATGCGGATTGCGGCGCGGACGGTGAAATCGGTGATTCAGGCATGGCGAAGCGGGTGAAGTGGCAATGACCACCATGCTGATCGAGATCGACAAGAGGACGAAGTCAGAATGCGCAGTGCTTACATTGCGCAGAGCACCCATTGCCAGCCATTTGCGGAAGACACCATGCCAAACGACACGACCAGGCGTTATCACCACGGCAACCTTCGCCAGGCCGTCATCGACACCGCCCTGCAACTGGCCGACGAGTCGGGCGATGAGCGCATCAGCCTGCGCGAGGTGGCGCGCCGCATTGGCGTGTCATCTGGCGCGCCGTTCCGGCACTTCGCCGACCACGCAGCCTTGATGACGGCCATCGCCGAAGAAGCCACTGTCCGCTTGCGCCTGATGGTCGATCGCGACCAGCACCAGTCACCACCCGCCGCCATCGAGCGGCTGCGGACCCTGGGCCACAGCTTCCTGGCCTGGGCGCTGCAGCACCCCACGTCGTTCAGGCTGGTGTCGGCCAGGCGGCTTTACGATTTCAACGCTTCACCTGCGTTGAAGTCCCACTTCCAGGCGGTGCGTGAGCGCACCGTCACACTCGTGATGCAGGCCCAGTCCGAAGGCGATCTGCAACACGACGTTGCCCCCGAGCGTCTGGCGCTCATGCTGCGCAGCGCTGTGTACGGCATGGCGCGCATGCACGTGGACGGGCAACTGGCGCAATGGGGTGTGGGCCCGCGTGCGGCGCGCCGTGAACTGCAAGCCACGCTAGACGCCCTGATTGACGGCTTTCGCCGAAACAGGCCGCGCTAGCGCGGCCTGGGCTCAGGGTGCGTAAACCAGCGGGGTCAGCGGGTTGCCCGGGGCGATGCTCGAGCAGTTCTGTGGCGCCGTCTTGCCAGCAAAGCGATCATCGATCCAGGTGGTGGCCCAAGGCAGCCAGTTGACCATCGTCAGGAAGTGGCTGGTGCCCCATTCCTTGTGCTGCACGGCCACACCCTGCGCGCAGTACTGGCGTGCCAGCGTGCGCACGTCACCCGCCAGCATCACGCCATCGCCAGCGCCCCACAACGGCGATGGCTTGGTGCCTTCCCAGATGCCGCCGGTGCCTTGACCGATCTGCAGCGGGATCTCGGGCGTGCCGCCCGTGCCCATGATGACCTTGTTCACCGCTTCCACGTACTCCTTGATCTTGGTGCGATCCTGGAACTCGGGCTTGACGAGGTCCTTCCAGGTCACCCTGCTGTACTGGCCCAGCACGTAGGCGATCGAAGCCTTCTGCATCTTGTTGTAGACCTCCAGGCCACGCGGGGTCAGGTACTTCTGGATGTCGATGTCATAGGAGCGAGAAACGCCGATGACCGCCATGGGCAGCACGCCGCCCCAGATGGGCGTGCCTTCGACGTAGGTCAGGTTGTGCTCGGGGCTCACCAGGGTGCCGCCAAAGGTCGCACCGATCAGGTTGGGTTTGAGGTCGGGGGCGTAGCTGGGCGCCAGCTCGGCGGCCCACTCGGTGGCGATGGCGCCGCCGGAGTAACCCATCATCACGACCTTGGCGTCCCGCGACAGGCCGACCTGGGGTGCATTGAAGGTGGCGCGGATCGAATCCAGCGTGTTGTAGCCGTACTCGGGGCCGGCAGCGAAGTTGGCCTTCTGGCCTTCGGTGTCGGAGATGACGACGGTGTAGCCCTTCTTGACGTAGGTGCCGAACAGCACGGTCTCGACAGCGGGCAGCAGGTCAGGCAGGCGCTTGCCACCGGCGTAGGCACGCGACGGGCCATCTTCCGGGTTCAGCGAGTCGTAGAACGACTGGTACGAAATGACCTTGTTCTTGTTCGCGCAGTTCGTCTTGCTGCAATCGGGCGCGAAGATGGTGGTCACGTTGGCCGTGGGACGCTGCTTGGCGTCGGTCGAGCGGTAGACCAGTTGCGTGGCCTTGAGCGTGGTCTGGATGCCGGCGATGTAGACCGAGATCGTGCGGCTCTTGAGGACGGTGCCCGGCGCGATGTCGGCCAGCGGGGTGCTGTCGGTGTACTGGAAGAAGGGGTCCGGGGTCGCGGCGCTGGCCACGCCCGGCAACACGAGTGCGGTGACAGCTGCCTGTGCTGCGGTCAGCAACAGGCGTTGGGGGCTCAGGCGAAATCGCATCGAAGGCTCCTGGTTTCACAAGTTGGATGTGGGATGAACAGGAGTGTCCGCATGCACCAACGACGCGGGATGTGCCCAAACGGCCATGCATTGGCCGCGACCGTCATCCCCAGGGTTAGACCGGATGGGGTCGCCCCGGAGATGCGCCCGGGCAAACCCGGAATGATCGTGAAATGCTCCGCGACTTGTCAGGGCCGCATCAGGGCCGCGCCCTTGATCTGCGCGTGCACGGCCTGGCCTGGCCTCAAACCCAGCGTGGTCACCGAACGCCGTGTCAGGCGGGCCAGCAGGGCGCTGCCATCGTCCAGGCTCAGGCGCAGCATCACGCTGGCGTCGTCCTCGTCGTGCAGCGCCACCACCTTGGCCGGCAGGATGTTGAGGATGCTGCTGTCCAGGGGGCGGCTGAGCGCCACGCTCACGTCACGCGCCAGCACCCTCACCCGCACCTTGGTGCCAACGGCCTCGCCCCCCCCACCCACCCAGAGCGATGCGCCGTCGTCGGCACCCAGCCTGAGCCGGGCCAGTCCAGGCGCCGGCTCGCGCTCGACCAGGGTGGCATGCAGGATGGCGCATGCGTCGTCGAACCGTGCCAGCGGGCTGTCAGGCCGGGCCATGACCTCGTCGGCCGGGCCGGCCAACTCGATGCGCCCCTCGCGCATCAGCACCAGGTGATCGGCCAGCCGTGCGGCTTCGTCGAGCGAGTGGGTCACGTACACGATGGGCACGCCGCTGTCGCCCAGGGCAGACAGATACGGCAGCACCTCGGCCTTGCGCGCGGCATCGAGCGCCGACAAGGGCTCGTCCATCAGCAGCAACGCCGGGCTGGTGAGAAGGGCCCGGGCGATGGCCACGCGCTGGCGTTCGCCCCCCGAGAGGCCCGCAGGTTGTCGATCCATGAGGTGGCCGATGCCCAGCAAGCCGATGGCGTGGTCGGGCTGGATGCGGCGCTGCGTGCCAGGGATGCGGCGAAAGCCGTACAGCAGGTTGTCTCGCACCGAGAGGTGGGCGAACAGGCTCGCCTCCTGGAAGACCATGCCAAGGGCTCGGCGATGGGTGGGCACGAGCAAGCCGCGTTCGTCGTCTTGCCAGGCTTGACCCGCCACGTGCACGCGACCTCGAGCCCGCTCCAGGCCGGCCAGACAACGCAACACCGTGGTCTTGCCACAGCCCGAAGTCCCCAGCAGCACGGTCACGCCCTGCGCTGGCACACACAGGTTCACATCAAGCACAAAACCTGGCCGATGCAGGCGCAGGCTGGCTTCGATGGCCAGCGGCCGAGAGGCCATGTTCGTTTGGCTCATGTCGGTGTCCCGCTGAGCCCACGCAGGGCCCGCCCGCCACGGCCGTTCAAAGCATAGAGCAGCCACATCACACCAAAGCCGAAAACCACCATGCCACCCGCAAGCCAATGCGCCAGCGCCCACTCCTGCGCCTCGACGTGACCATACAGCGCAACCGAGAGCACCTGCGTGCGACCAGGGATGTTGCCGCCAATCATCAGCACCACGCCAAACTCGCCCACGGTGTGCGCAAAGCCCAGCACCGCCGCGGTCAGGAAGCCGGGGCGGGCCAAAGGCAAGGCCACGGTGAGGAAGCGATCCCAGGGCGAGGCGCGCAAGGTGGCCGCGACCTCCAGCGGGCGCGAACCGATGGCTTCGAAAGCCTGCTGCAAAGGCTGCACGACGAACGGTATGGAGTGCAACACGGACCCCACCACCAACCCCGCGAAGGTGAAAGGCAACAAGTCCATCCCGATGGACTGCATGGCCTGACCGACCACCCCATGTGGCCCCAGCAACAGCAGCAGATAAAAGCCAATGACCGTGGGCGGCAACACCAGCGGCAAAGCCACCACGGCCCCCACCACGCCCTTGAGGCGCGAACGCGTGTGCGCCAGCCACCATGCGATGGGCGTGCCCACGACCAGCAGCAGCACGGTCGTGAGGCCGGCCAGCTCGGCCGTGAGCCGCAACGCCTGCACCAGGGCCTGCCAGTCGGTGGGGCTCACAGGCCGTAACCCCAGGCCTGGATCACCGCCTTGGCGGCATCAGATTGCAAGTGCTTGAGCAACGCCTGCGCGGCAGCCTGGTTGGCCCCCGTCTTGAGCAGCACAGCGTTCTGGCGGATGGGGGTGTAGAGGTCGGTCGGCACCAACCAGAACGAGCCAAGCTGCGGCTTGCCAGGCACCGCCACCTGCGACAGCGCCACGAACCCCAACTCGGCGTTGCCGGTGGCAACGAACTGTTGCGCCTGAGCGATGTTCTCGCCCTGCACGATGCGCGGCGCCAGGTTGTCGGACAGCCCCAGTTTGCCCAGTGCTTCCATCGCGGCCGCGCCATACGGGGCCAGCCTGGGGTTGGCCACGGCCAGGTGCTGGAAGTCGCCCTTCTTGAGCACCTCGCCCTTGGGGTCCACGTAGGCCGCCCTCGCGCTCCAAAGCACCAGCTTGCCCACGGCGTAAGTGAAGGACGAGCCTTTGACAGCCAGGCCTTCGTTGATGAGCTTGGCAGGGGTTTCGTCGTCGGCGGCGATCAACACGGCAAAGGGGGCGCCGTTGCGGATCTGCGTGTGGAACTTGCCGGTCGAGCCAATGGCGACGATGGCCTGGTGGCCGGTCGCCGCCTGAAAGCCAGCAGCGATCTGCTGGAAGGGCCCGGCGAAGTTGGCGGCCACGGCGACCTGAACCTCATCGGCTTGCGCACAGGCTCCGATCAGCATGGCAGCCGTGCACAGCAAGGCACGGCTGCATGAAGGAACAGACAACATCTCAGGGCTCCTTTTCACACGGGTCACTTGCATGGGTTCATGTCCGCCCCACACCACTCACAGCGCCTGCAAATGCGCCCGCACGTCAGCGGCTTCGCGCATCACGCGCGCCACGATCTCCGCCACCGGCAGCACATCGTGCACCAAACCCTGGGACTGCCCGATGAGCTGGACCCCCTCATCGTGGTTGCCCTCGTGGATGGCCTTGCGCATGGCCAGTGTCGCCGCTCCGAAATAGGCCACTTTCACCGCCCCAACCACGCCCTGCTGCATCGCCTCTCTCGCCAGGTGATGCAAGGGGGTGTTCAACTCGCGCGCGGCTTTCAATGACCGCGAGATCGCCACCGGCGGGCTCAGTCGGTGCGCCGTGTAGCGCTTGCCCCCAGGCGTCTTCATCACCCGACAAGGCCAGGTGTCGAAGTTGGGGGAGTAGATGGTCTCCTCAGCCTCTTTCGAGACGATGAGCCGCTTGGTGTCCGCGTGCACAGGACTTTCGGCCGAGCTCGCGAAACGCGTGCCCATGGCCACGGCGTCGGCGCCCAGCGCCAGGGCCGCCACCAGGCCGCGCCCATCGGCCACGCCACCGGCCGCGATCAAGGGCTTGTCCGTCATGTCGCGCACCGCCGGGATCAGCACCATCGACGTCACCGCGCCGCCGTGGGCGGCCGCCTCGTGGCCGGTCACGATCAGGCCATCGGCGCCAGCGGCCAGGGCCGAGCGCGCGTGGGCCTCGCTGGAGATGGTGGCGATCACCTTGCCGCCATAGGCGCGCACGCCTTCGATCACCCACTCGCCCTTGCCCATGGACACGTTGACCATGGGCACGCGCTCTTCGATGGCCACGCGTGCGCACTCGGCCGCGCCAGGCAGGCCCAGGCTGCAGCCGACACCGAAAGGCTTGTCGGTCAGGCGCCGCACCTCGCGGATGGCTTCGCGGCAGCCTTCGGGCGTGAGGGCGCCTGCCGCCAGGATGCCCAGGCCGCCCGCGTTCGAGACGGCGGCCACGAGCGAGGGCACGGCGATGTAGGTCATGCCGGGCAGGACGATGGGGTGGGAGATGCCGAGCAAATCGGTCAGGCGGGTGCGCATGGGAACAGCAGGAACAGCGAGGTGAAAGCGAGGGGGCTCAGGCCGCCGTGGCAGAAGCCAGCCGGCTGTCGGCCCGCTTGCGCAGCCAGTGCAGCAAGGTGGTGTACATCAGCCCCGTGTCGAGTGGCTTGCCCAGGTGGGCGTTCATGCCGGCAGCGTAACAGGCGTCGCGCTCGTCCTGCAGCACGCTGGCCGTCATCGCAATGATGGGCAGGTCGGCCAGGCCTGGCATCTCGCGGATGCGGCGCGTGGCGGTCAAGCCGTCCATGTCGGGCATGTGGATGTCCATGAGCACGAGGTCGCAAGGATGGGCCTGCAAGTACTCGATGGCTTCGGCGCCGGTCTCTGCCACCTCCGGGACGATGCCGGCCATGTCGAGCAACTCGGTCACCAGCAGGCGGTTGATGGCGTTGTCGTCGGCCAGCAGGACGTGGGCGCCGCCAAAGCGCTGGCGCAACTCGGCCAGGGCCTCGGCGCCGCCATCGGCAGACGACAGCGGCCGCGCTGCCATCAACGCCGAGGCCTCCATGCCAGGCGGCTGAGCCATGGCGGCCACGTCGCTGGTGGTCGACGCCAGCACCGGCATGGCAGGCAACCGGACCGTGCACCAGAAGGTGCTGCCTTCGCCGGGGCGGCTGTCCACGCCGATGCGCCCCCCCATGAGCTCGACCAGGCTGCGCGTGATGGCCAGGCCCAGGCCCGTGCCGCCATGGCGGCGGGTCGATGACTCATCGGCCTGCACGAAGGCGTTGAACAGCCGTTGGGCGTCGGCGGGCGAAATGCCGATGCCCGAGTCCGTGACCTCGATGCGCAGCATGCCGGGCTGCTCCAGCGGGTGAACGCTCAACCGCACCGACCCGTGGTCGGTGAACTTGACCGCGTTGCTCAGCAAGTTGAGCAGGATCTGCGAGACACGGGTGACGTCACCGCGCACCCACGCGGGCATGCCGGTGGTGTCCAGCTGCAGGCCGACCCCCTTGTCGGCCGCCTTGAGCGCCAGCAGGTCGAGCGCCTGCTGCACGGTGGCGCGCAGGTCGAAGGGCTCGTCGGCCAGGGTGAACATGCCGGCCTCGATCTTGGAGAGGTCGAGCACGTTGTTGATGATGTCGAGCAGGTGGTCGGCGGCTTGTTGCACCGTGCCCAGGCGATCGAGCTGCTGGGGGTCGCGCACCGCCTGCCGCAGCAGGTAGGTCATGCCCATGATCGCGTTCATGGGCGTGCGGATCTCGTGGCTCATGTTGGCGATGAAGGCGCTCTTGGCGCGGTTCGCCGACTCGGCGCGGTCTCGGGCCTGCTGCAGCTCCAGCGTGCGCTCGGCGATCTTTTCTTCGAGGTGGTCGCGGTAGGCCGCGAGTTCGCCCACACGGGCCTGAACGCCGGCTTGCAGCTCTGCCAGGGCGGTCGACAGCAGGGCCACCTCGTCCCCCACGTCGCCGGGCTCGTCGAAACGCGCGGGCTTGCCGGCGCGCAGGTCGCGCGCGGTGCGAGCGAGTTGGTCGATCGGGCGCACGATGCGCCCGGTCAGCCACCAGATCAGCAACATGAAGGCCAGCGTGCCCACCAGGCCGCCGATCGCCAGGCGCCGCTGCAACACCTCAAGCGGCCCGAAAACGCGCTCCGGGTCCTGGCGCAACACGAGCAGCCAGGGCTCCTGCTCGGGGTCGGGTGACCAGCGCACCGGCACGATCGAGGTCAGGCGCTGGCCCATGTCGGGCCACTCGAGCACGCGGGCGCGCCCATCGGCGCGGATCTGCTCGAACCCCGCCGGGCGCACGAGGCGGCCGCTCAAGGCAGGCGGTCCGATGGACACGGCGCCGTCGGGCGACAGCAGCAAGGTGTGCCCGGGCCCGTCGATGCCATCGGCGAGGCGGCGCTGCTGGTCACCGATGCGGCGCCAGTTCAGCATGCCGACGACCACACCGATCATCTGCCCCTCCGGGTCGATCACGGGCACCGCCACGTCGATGAGCCGGGGCGGCTGGCCGTCCGGCTCCACGGGCAGGAAATGCGCGAGCGGCCCGGCCGCGTGGGGCTGCCCCACCCTCGGTCGCTGGCTGCCCTCGCGGAACCAGGGCTCCTCGGAGGCCTCGTGCTGCTCGAGCCGGGCGCCGGTGGCCGACATGATCAGCCCGCCGGCGTCGGTCATGGCCAGCCATTCGAATTCAGGGGCGTGCGCGCGCAGCTGTTCGAGCTGCAGGCGGGTGCTGCCCAGGTCCTGCAGGCCGCTGGAGACCTCGGGCGTGGCCGCCAGGCGCTGCACCCGCTCGACATGCAGGCGCAGGGCCTCGGCCATGCCGTCGCCCACCACCTGGGCCTCGCGGCGCACCGAGCGGTCGAGCGCATCGAGCAACTGCGCTCGCTGACCGTGGGCCACCCACCAGGCCAGCACCAGGGCGAAGATCACCCCGCCGGTGCCCGCGAGCAGGGTGAACCGGGCGCGCAGGCTGCGCCTGGGAGACAGGGTGGCCAGCAGGCCATGGGGGGCGGAAGGCACGTTGGGACCGTTGTGAAAGCCCGCAAGGGTTGTCCGGAGATCTGAAGTATCCTGATGGATGAGGCCCTCGTCACCCGGGCATGCACCCGGTGATCGAACGGCTCACAGGCCCAGACAGCGGCCTGCCTCCATTCTGACGGAAGCTTCGCATGAACCTGCTTCGATGGGAGCGCCCCCTGGGGATCAGGGTGGGTTTCACGTTGCCGGCGCTGGTGGCGCTGCTGCCGGTGCTGTGCGCCCTGCCCGATCGCGCCTGGGCCCAGGAGGTGGTCGTCGCAACGGTCAACAACGGCCACATGCTGACGCTGCAAAAGCTCACACCGCATTTCGAGCAGGCCCACCCAGGCGTGCGCATCCGCTGGGTGACGTTGGAAGAAGACCTGCTTCGCCAGCAGGTCACGCGCGACGTGGCCACGAAGGCCGGTCGCTTCGACGTCCTGACCGTGGGTGGCTACGAGGCCCAGGTCTGGAGCGGCCGGGGCTGGCTCAGGCCCCTCAAACCCAGCGCCGCCTACCAGGTCGATGACCTGCTGCCCCCCATCCGCCAGGCGCTCACGCACCAGGGGCAGCTTTACGCCCTGCCTTTTTACGGCGAGAGCACCATGACCCTGGTGCGCCGCGACCTGCTCAAGCAAGCCGGCATCCAGTTGCCCGCGCAGCCCACCTGGGAGCAGGTGGCCCAGGCCGCGCGCAAGCTGCACGACCCGGCGAAAGGCCAGTACGGCATCTGCCTGCGCGGCAAGCCGGGCTGGGGCCAGAACCTCTCGCTGCTCACCACCATCGCCAACACCCATGGCGGACAGTGGTTCGACATGAACTGGCGGCCACAACTGCAGAGCCCCGCCTGGCGCCAGGCCCTGACGATGTACGCGTCGCTGTTGCGCGAAGCCGGCCCGCCCGGTGCCGTCGCCAACGGCTACAACGAGAACCTGGCGCTGTTCTCGGCCGGTCGCTGCGCGATCTGGATCGACGCCACGGTCGCGGGTGCTTTTGTCAACCGGCCTGCCGAATCGCAAGTGGTCGACCGCGTGGCCTTTCTGCAGGCACCGGTGGCCAGCACCCCGAAAGGCGCACGCTGGCTGTGGAGCTGGTCGCTGGCCATTCCCACCGGTTCGCGCCAGCCGGCCGCCGCCCAGGCCTTCATCGAGTGGGCGACGTCACGCGAGTACACCGAGCTGGTCGCGCGCGATGTGGGCTGGCACGCCGTGCCCGGCGGCACCCGGCAATCGACCTACGCGGCCCCGCCTTTTCGACGCGCCAACCCGCACGCCGAGGTCGAGTTGCAGGCCATCCTGTCGGCCGATCAGGACCACCCGACGCTGCCGCCTTCACCTTACGTCGGCATCCAGTGGGTGGGCATCCCCGAGTTCCAGGCCATCGGCACGGCGGTGGCACAGGAGGTGGCGCGCGTGCTGGCGCCCCGCCCCCCGAGCATCGACGAGGTGCTCTCGCGCGCGCAGAGGCTGACCGAGCGCAAGGTTCGCGAAGCGGGTTACCTCAAGCGCTGACCCCAGCCGCTGACACACCCCCTCTGACAACGAGGGAATGAGCCACGCCAGACGCCCTGGTCACGGCTCAAGCGCCGGGCGTTTCGGCCGAAATGGCCTGAGGCCCGCTGAAAAATCGCCCGCCGCAGACCAGCAACCCCATCAGCGCGGAGCGACCAGGGCCCGGCCCTCCCATGCAGACAACGACCCCAACGCCATCCAACCGAGCCAGCAGGCTGGGCGCCAGGCACATGCGCCGCGTGGCCCTGCTGCTGACGGTCTGCGGCTGGCTCACGGCCGTGATGGCGCTGGGCTGGACGCTGTGCCTCCTGAAACTGGCCAGTTGGCAGGCGGCACTGATCCCAGCGCCGGGTGTGGCGGCCGGCCTGCTCGCGGTCTGGTTTGGCAGCCGAGGGCGCCCCTACATCGGAGGCACCATCGAGTGCGTGGCGCTGTACACCATGGTCTGCCTCACCAGCCTGTTCCTGGATCAGACCACCGACCAGATGCCGCGCACCACGCACCTGTTTCTGGTGCCCCTGGCCACCGGCGCTTACATGGCACTGCGCGGCTCGTCCAAGCTCTTGCGACACGGCATCGTGGCTTTCATCTTCCTGACCTTCGTCGTGCTGGCCTGCACCTCTCTGGGTGGACACCCCGCGCACAACCTGCCGGATGAACTGCGCATCATCGGCGGCAAGGTCAACACCGTGGCCGCCGCGGTGGCGATGTACCTGGCCATGCACATCATGCAGGCCGATGTGGAGGCCCGCAACGCCTACGAGTCCGACCTGCGCGAAGCCGTCCGCACAGGGCAGTTGGCGCTGCATTACCAACCCCAGGTCGACCACGACGGCAGGATGCTGGGCGCCGAAGCCCTGCTGCGCTGGCCCCATCCCCGGCGCGGGATGATTTCACCTGCCGAGTTCATCCCGCTGGCCGAGAAGTCGGGCCTGATCCTGCCGATGGGCGAGTGGGTCCTGGACACCGCCTGCGCCCACCTCGCCGAGCTGGCCACCCACCCGGACACCGCGCACCTGACGATCTCGGTCAACATCAGCGTGCACCAGATCCGACAGCCGGACTTCGTGGTCCAGGCCATGGCCGCCATCGAGCGACACAAGGTGGACCCGCGGCGCCTGAAGATGGAGCTGACCGAGAGCGTGTTCGCCCGCGACATGGACGACCTCATCACCAAGATGAAGGCCCTCAAGCAATACGGCGTGTCCTTCTCGCTGGACGACTTCGGCACGGGTTACTCGTCGCTGTCCTACCTCAAGCGCCTGCCGCTGGACCAGCTCAAGATCGACCAGGCCTTCGTGCGCGACCTGCTCACGCAGCCCCGCGACCTGGCCATCGCCAAGACGATCGTCGACCTGGGCACCTCGCTGAACATGGCCGTGATGGCCGAGGGGGTCGAGACCCGCGAGCAGCACCAGATCCTGGAGGCCATGGGCTGCCGGCAGTTCCAGGGTTACCTGTTCGGCAAACCGATGCCGATGGCGGCCCTGCTTGAGCAGGCCACCCGCACGCATGCGCACACGCCGGCACCCGCGCCAGCCCGGCCCACCGAGGAGCCCCGCGCAGGGGCCCCGGTGCACGCCTGAAGAGCCTCAGGCCCTGCCAGGCAGGCGCAGGCTGGCCGCCAGTTCAGCCAATTCAGCCGATGTCGCTTGTGGCGCCCACGCCAGCCGCGCCAGCATGGGCGCGTGCAAGCGCCGCTGCAGCGTGTCCACGTTGGCGTCTTGCTCGGCCATGTCGGGGTCGATGTGGTTGGCCACCCAGCCCGCCAGCTTGAGCCCGCGGGCGGCGATGGCCTCTTGCGTGAGCAGCGCATGGTTGAGGCAGCCCAGGCGCATGCCCACCACCAGCACGATGGGCAGTTGCAGGCGCATGGCCAGGTCGGCGCTGGTGGCCCACTGGCCCTCACCGGTGAGCGGGTCGGGCTCGCTCAAGGGCACGATGAAACCGCCCGCGCCTTCGACCACCACGGCGTCGGCGTGCTGACGCAAGGCATGAAAGCTCGCCTCGATGTGGTCCAGGTCGATGGCTTCGCCGGCGCGGCGCGCGGCCAGGTGGGGCGAGAGCGGCTCGGGCAGCGCGTAGGGGTTGTCGAACACCGGGGGCACGGCCAGGGTGCCGGCCGCGCGCAAGGCAGCCACGTCCTCGTTGAGCCACTGGCCGTGGGCCACACCTTGGGCGTCTTCGGTGGTGACCCAGTCGCATCCGGCTGCCACCGGCTTCATGCCCACAACGCGGGCGTGGCCGGCCTGGTGAAGGGCCCGCAGCAAGGCAGCGCTGACGCGGGTCTTGCCCACGCCCGTGTCGGTGCCGGTGACGAAGTAGGCGACCATCTTGAAGGGCTCCTGATCAGGCCAGCGGGTGGGCGCGCTCGCCCGCCAGGGGCAAGGCATCGACCTCGGCCAGCACCTGCTCGAGCACGCGCAGCAGGCCATCGGCGAGGTGGCGCTGGTCGTCGGGGCTGAGCACGTAGGGCGGCATGGCATACAGCGTCGAGCCAATGGGGCGCAGCAGCAGGCCGGCGTCGAGCGCCGCGCGGTGGTAGCGCGCCGCGAACGTGGGCTCGGTGGTGTCGATGTCCCAGGCCCAGATCATGCCCAGGTGGCGGCTGGCCTTGACCCTCGGGTGGCGGCGCAGCGGCTCGGTCAGCGCGTTGAAATGCGCGGCGGCTTCGCGGTTGCGGGCCAGCACGTCGCGACCCTGTTCGTCGCGCGCCTCGAAGGCATCGAGCACCGCCAGCGCGGCGCGGCACGCCAGCGGGTTGCCGGTGTACGAGTGCGAGTGCAGGAAGCCATGCGCCGTGCGGTCATCCCAGAAGGCGCCGTACACGGCGTCGGTGGTGAGCACGGCCGACAAGGGCATCACGCCGCCTGTCAGGCCCTTGCTCAGGCAGATGAAGTCGGGTCGCACCGGCTGGCCGCCCTCGCCGATGGCCTGCTGGTGCGCGAACAAGGTGCCCGTGCGGCCAAACCCCACGGCGATCTCGTCGGCGATCCAGTGCACCTCGTGCTGGTCGCACAGGCGGCGCACGGCCACCAGGTAGGCAGGGTCGTGCATCGCCATGCCTGCGGCGCCTTGCACCAGGGGCTCCAGGATGATCGCGGCGGTTTCGTGCGCGTGCTCGGCCAGGTAGGCGGCCAGCGCGTCGATGCAGTGCCGCAGGTGCTGCTCGGGCGACACGCCGGGCGCGGCGCGGCGCGGGTCGGGCGAAGGCAGCGTGGCGCTCAGGCGCAGCAGCGGCGCATACGCTTCGCGAAACAGCGGGATGTCGGTCACGGACAGGGCACCCGCGGTTTCACCGTGGTAGCCGCCTTCGAGGCCAATGAAGCGGTGCTTGCCCGCGCGCCCCCGGTTGCGCCAGCTGTGCGCGCTCATCTTCAGCGCGATCTCGGTGGCGCTGGCGCCGTCGCTGGCGTAGAAGGCGTGGCCCAGGCCGGTCAGGCGAGCCAGCCGCTCGGAGAGCTCGACCACCGGCGCGTGCGTGAGCCCGGCCAGCATGATGTGATCGACCCGGTTGAACTGGTCGGCGATCGCCTGGCCGATGGGCGCGAAGCCGTGGCCGAAGAGGTTGACCCACCACGAACTGACGGCATCCAGGATGCGGTGCCCCTGGTCATCGACCAGCCAGGGGCCCTGCGCCTGCACGATGGGCCGAGGCGGCAGGTGCTGGTGCACCTTCATCTGAGTGCAGGGGTGCCAGACGGCCTGACGGCTGCGGTCGGCCAGGTTCGGGGCCTCGCTCATGTGCTCCGGCCTTTCCAGCGGCGATCAGGCCTGCGGCCGGTAGACACAGCGGTCGCCCGCCGCGCGCGACACCGCCACGGCAGACACCTGCGGCACCTGCTTGTGCACCTGCGCGAAGATGAACACGCACAGGTTCTCCAGCGTGGGCGCGCCCAGGCCGGCCACCTCGTCGAGGAAGTGGTGGTCTAGCTGGTTGCGGATGCCGGCGATCACCTCGCGCAGCACGGCCAGGTCCACCACCATGCCGCTTTCGGGCTGGCGCTCGCCACGCACCATCACCTCGGCCATGTAGGTGTGGCCGTGGATGCGGCGGCTGCCCGCGGCCTCTTCGGGCGAGACCTGGCGCTTGAGCGTGTGCGCGGCATCAAAGGAAAAGGTCTGGCTCAACTCGAACATCTCGGGGGTCCTTCAGCGGGAGGGCGCCTGGTGCATCGCGCGTTGTCAGCGGATGCCCAGCGTCTTGTGGGTCTGGACGCTCAGGCTCCAGCGCGGGTGGTCCAGGCACCACTGCACGGCCCAGGCCATCGCCTGGCGACGCGCCTCGGGGTCGGCGCTGTCCATGGCCTGCACGCGCAGCTGCTCAAAGCTCAGCTTTTCGAGCGCCAGCAGGTCATCTTCGGTGAAACCGGCCTGCGGCACCACCACCTTGAGCTCGTGCCCCGTGGTCTGCACCAGGGTCGAGCCAGCCTTGGGGCTGATGCAGACCCAGTCGATGCCGGCCGGTGCGGCGATCGTGCCATTGGACTCGACCGCGATCTCGAAGCCTTGCGCGTGCAGCGCGTCGATCAGGGCGGTGTCGAGCTGCAGCATGGGCTCGCCCCCCGTGATGACGACAAAGCGCTGCCCCTGCGCCCCGGCTGCGGACGCCGGCCAGAACGAGGCGATGCGCTCGGCCAATGCGACCGCCGTCTCGAACTTGCCGCCGCCCAGGCCGTCGGTGCCGACGAAGTCGGTGTCGCAGAAGCGGCAGACGGCCGAGGCCCGGTCGGCCTCGCGGCCCGACCACAGGTTGCAACCCGCGAAGCGACAGAACACCGCAGGGCGACCGGCGTGGCTGCCTTCGCCTTGCAGGGTGTAGAAGATTTCCTTGACGCTGTAGCTCATGGCGACCTGATGGAGGGGACCGGGGTTCGTGCGCGGCAGCGCTTGAAAGGTGGATCGAAGGGGTGGTTCAGGAGCGGAGCGGCTCAGCGCAGCCCGGTCCACCAAACCGTCAGCGCAGAAGCCAGCACCAAGCCGGCATAGGTCCACATGGCGCCGTCGCGGCCCAGCACGATCAGGCCGAGCAACAGCACGACCACGTTGATCATCGCCACCACTTTCACCTGGCGCCACCACCCGGCCGACGCCAGCGATTTCCACCAGATGAGACGCGCCAGCGACGGCACCAGGAACGCCATCGCCACCGCCGGCAACAGGAAATTCAGGACGTGGCTGAAGAATTGGCCCAACACTTTTCATTCGCACGGGATGAATTCCCCGCGCAAGTCCGAAAGCAAACCGTCGATTTTATAATCTTTGCCCATGACTGTCCTGACCCTGGGCTTGAACCACCACACGGCCGCCGTTGACCTGCGCGGCCGCTTTGCTTTCGCGGTGGACCAACTCGCCCCGGCGCTCAAGCACCTGCACGAGCGCCTGACCGGCTCGCCGCAGTCTGCCCAACCCGAGGTCGCCCTGCTGTCGACCTGCAACCGCACCGAGCTCTACTGCGCCGCCGGCGGTGTGGGCGCCTCGCCCGAGGCCCTGCGCCACGTTGCCGTGGACTGGCTGGCCCAGATCGGCCGCGTCGGCCCCGACGAGCTGCTGCGCCACACCTACCTGCTCGAAAACAGCCAGGCCGCGCGCCACGCCTTCCGCGTTGCCAGCGGGCTCGACTCCATGGTGCTGGGCGAGCCCCAGATCCTGGGCCAGATGAAGCAGGCCGTGCGCGAGGCCGACACCGCCGGCACCCTGGGCACCACCCTCCACCAGCTCTTTCAGCGCAGCTTCGCCGTCGCCAAGGAGGTCCGCACCTCCACCGAGATCGGCGCGCACTCCATCAGCATGGCCGCCGCCGCCGTGCGCCTGGCGGCCGAGCTCTTCGAAGACCTGGGCCGCACCAAGGTGCTCTTCGTGGGCGCCGGCGAGATGATCGAGCTCACCGCCACGCACTTTGCCGCCCGCACCCCGCGCGCCATGGCCGTGGCCAACCGCACGCTCGAGCGCGGCGAAAAGCTCGCCACCCACCTGGGCGCGCAGGCCATCCGCCTGGCCGACCTGCCCGATCGCCTGCACGAGTTCGACATCGTCGTCTCCTGCACCGCCAGCACCCTGCCCATCATCGGCCTGGGTGCCGTCGAGCGCGCACTCAAGGCCCGCAAACGCCGCCCCATGTTCATGGTTGACCTGGCCGTGCCGCGCGACATCGAGCCCGAAGTCACGCGCCTGGACGACGTCTACCTCTACACCGTGGACGACCTCTCCGCCCTGGTCCAGACGGCTGGCGAAAAACGCCAGGCCGCCGTCGCCCAGGCCGAAGCCATCATCGAGACCGGTGTGCAGGGCTTCGTGAGCTGGCTCGACCAGCGCACCACCGTGCCCCTGATCCAGGCCCTGCAGGCCCAGGCCGACGACTGGCGCGCCACCGAAATCGCCCGCGCGCGCAAGCTGCTGGCCCGTGGCGAAGACATCGAAGCGGTCATGGAGGCCCTCTCGCGCGGCCTCACGCAGAAGATGCTTCACGGCGCCCTGGCCGAGCTGCACAGCGCCGACGCGCGCCACCGCCCGCAGGTGGCCGCCTCGCTGTCACGCCTGTTCCTGCGCGGTGAGGCGCCCCGCGTCAACGCACCGCACCGCCACGACGAAGCGCCTCGGGACCCGCTCAAAGACCCGCGCAAGGAGCCCGGCGCGTGAGCCGCTCGCTCGCGCCCGCCCTGGCCTCATCGCTCGACCGCCTGGCCCGCCGCCTGCAGGAGCTCGACGCGGCCCTGGCCGACCCCACCGTCGCCGCCGACAACCGGCGTTTTCGCGACCTCTCGCGCGAACACGCCGAGGTCAGCGCCGTGTGCGACCTGGCCCAGCGCCACACCCGCCGCCAGCAAGACCTGCAGGAAGCCCGCGAGATGCTGCAAGGCGCTGGAGACGATGCCGACCTGCGCACCATGGCTCAGGAAGAAGTCACCCAGGCCGAAGCCGACCTGGAACGCCTGATCGACCAGCTGCAGACCGCCCTGCTGCCCCGCGACCCCGACGACGCGCGCCCGGCCTTCCTGGAAATCCGCGCCGGCACCGGCGGCGAAGAATCGGCCCTGTTCGCTGCCGACCTGGCGCGCCTGTACACCCGCTTCGCCGAGCGCAAGGGCTGGCGCAGCGAAGTGATGTCGGCCAGCGAATCCGACCTGGGTGGCTACAAAGAGATCGTGCTGCGCTTCGAAGCCGAGCGGCCCGACCCCACCGTGCTCACCGGCGTCTACGGTCAGCTCAAGTTCGAGTCCGGCGGCCACCGCGTGCAGCGCGTGCCCGCCACCGAATCGCAAGGCCGCATCCACACCAGCGCCTGCACCGTGGCCGTGCTGCCCGAGCCCGACGAAGCCGAAGAGGTGCAGATCAACCCCGCCGACCTGCGCATCGACACCTACCGCGCCAGCGGCGCCGGCGGCCAGCACATCAACAAGACGGACTCGGCCGTGCGCATCACGCACCTGCCCACCGGCATCGTCGCCGAGTGCCAGGACGACCGCAGCCAGCACCGCAACAAGGCCAAGGCCCTGGCCGTGCTGGGCGCCCGCATCCGCGACCAGGAGCGCATCGCCCGCCAGGCCAAGGAAGCCGCCACCCGCAAGGGCCTCATCGGCACGGGCGACCGCTCCGACCGCATCCGCACCTACAACTTCCCGCAGGGGCGGCTCACCGACCACCGCATCAACCTCACCCTCTACAAGCTGGGCGCGGTGATGGAGGGCGAGCTCGACGAGGTCATCGCGGCGCTGCTGTCGGCCCAGGCCGCCGAGCAACTGGCCGAGCTGGAGGCCGCGCATGGCATCTGACGCCCCGCCAGGCCCCGTGCTCGACGCCTTCACCCCCGCCCCCCGCACCGTCGCCGAGGCCCTGCAGCAAGCCCAAGCCGCCGGCATCGAGCGGCTGGACGCGCAGCTCATCGTCTGCACGGTGCTGGGCGTGCCGCGCAGCTGGGTGCTCGCGCACGACGGCGACCCGCTGCCCGCCGGGCACCTGGGCCGCCTGCTGGACTGGCTTGGCCGCCGCGCTGCGGGCGAGCCCTTCGCCTACCTGCAGGGCGAGAAGGAATTCTTCGGCCTGATGCTGCGCGTCACGCCCGACACCCTCATCCCCCGCCCCGACACCGAAACCCTGGTGCATTGGGCGCTCGAGCTGCTGCCGCCCGACCAGCCGCTCAGCGTCGCCGACCTGGGCACCGGCAGCGGCGCCATCGCCCTGGCGATCGCCAGCCAGCGCCCCCGGGCCCTGGTCACCGCGGTGGACTTCTCTGCCGGCGCGCTGGCCGTGGCCCTGGGCAACGCCGAACGGCTGGGCCTGGCCAACGTGCGCGGCCTGCAAGGCAGCTGGTTCGCCCCCCTGGCCGACCAGCGCTTCGACCTGATCGCCAGCAACCCGCCCTACATCGCCGAGGGCGACCACCACCTGGCCGCCCTGCACCACGAGCCCCGCACCGCCCTGACCGCCGGCCCCGACGGCCTGGACGACCTGCGCCACATCGCCCGGCTGGCGCCCGCGCACCTGAAACCGGGCGGCTGGCTGCTGTTGGAACACGGCCACGACCAGGCCCCGCAAGTGCAACAGTTGTTGCAGGCGGCGGGCTTCACCGAGGTGAGCACCCGCTTCGACCTGGGGGGGCAGCCCCGCTGCACCGGCGGCCAATGGCCCGCACCCTGCCAGACCACGGGTTAAACCCATGCCCGGTGGGGAGCTGGATCGCTAGCCTTGATCTCCCGCCGCGCCAAACCCATCAGGCAAAAATGCCCCAACAAGGGCACACAACTCGGGCCCACAGACCGGGTGCACTTGCCTAGCATGGAGACGTCATGGACGTGGTCCCCAGGAGTGCCGCATGCGCCAAGCCGAACACCGCCGCCCCCTCGCCACCCGGCCCGGTCTGCCGACCGCCGGGTTCGCGCGCGCGCTCGGCGTTCTGGCCGCCCCCGCCATCCTGGTGCTGGCCAGCGCCTTGAGCCTGGCGGCGCAGGCCCAGATGGTGCCTCGCGGTGCCCACATCCTCAGCCAGGGCGGCACCGGAGACGGCATCACCACCGCCCGCCTGCCCTGGCCCGCCCGCCTGAGCCCAGCCACGTCCGCAGACCGTGCGGCCGGCACCGGGGGTGGCGGCCTCGCCCTGCGCGACAGCGGCCCCTGGCCCAATTGGGAAGGTCGCATTGGCGCCGTCATCGAGCGCCCGGTCAACCCCGTGCGCGACAGCTTCGTGCTGGCCCAGCCGATCGAAGGGGGCCTGCGCATGCGCAGCCTGCATGTGCTCGCTGACCACTATGTCGAAGGCGGCTTCCGAGCCACCATGGGCCTGGTCAGCGGCGAAGCAGGTCAGGCCTGGTGGTCCAGCGGCGACCATGGCGGAGGCCTGAACCTCAGCCTGCAGCAACTCGACACCCTCGGCTCGCCGCTGGGGTTGCGTCGCCGCAACCTGCTGCCTCAGGCCCAGGCCTACGTGGGCGCCGGCTACAGCACCCGCACCGAGTCCCTGGGCCAGGCCAGCAGCTGGCGCTTCAACGCCGATTTCGGCCTGCTCAACACGGACCCCGACAGCACCGACCGCTTGACCGGCCTGCTGCAGGGCGACCGATCCGTGGGCGACATCGTCCGCGGTCTGCGCATGCGCCCGGTGGTCAAGGTCTCCGTCGGCTACGCCTTCTGAGCCCTGCCACCCCAAGCCGGGTGACCCTGCGCCCCGCTCAAGCAGGTCGGGCCTGATATAACCGGGCCTGTTTTCGTTTTTTGCGCAAGAGAAGCACCCATGAGCGACGTTCAACAACGCATCGATGCCCTGGTCAAGGGCCACAAAGTGGTCCTGTTCATGAAGGGCACGGCCCAATTTCCCCAATGCGGTTTTTCCGGTCGCGCCATCCAGATCCTCAAGGCCTGCGGTGTGCAGGACCTGCAGACCGTCAACGTCCTGGAAGACGAAGCCATCCGCCAGGGCATCAAGGAATACGCCAACTGGCCGACCATCCCGCAGCTCTACGTCAACGGTGAATTCCTGGGCGGCTCCGACATCATGATGGAGATGTACCAGTCCGGCGAGCTGCAGCAGGAACTGGCCAAGTGAGCCAAAGAGTGCCGCGCCTGATCGTCGGCATCACGGGCGCCAGCGGCGCGGCCTACGGTGTGCGCTTGCTCGAACGCGCCCGTGACCTGGGTGTGCAGACCCACCTCGTGGCCACGCCGGCGGGCATCCTCAATGTGCACCATGAACTGGGCCTGGACCGCGGCGCGCTCGAAGCGCTGGCCACCCAGGCGCATTCTCCGGGCGATGTGGGCGCCTGCATCGCCAGTGGCAGCTTCGCCACCGAGGCGATGGTCATCGCGCCCTGCTCGATGAAAACGCTCGCATCCGTGGCCCACGGCTTCGGTGACAACCTGCTCACGCGCGCCGCCGACGTCACCTTGAAGGAACGCCGCCGCCTCGTGCTGATGGTGCGCGAGACGCCCTTCAACCTCGCCCACCTGCGCAACATGACGGCCGTCACCGAGATGGGGGGCATCGTCTTCCCGCCGCTGCCGGCCTTCTACAACAAGCCGCAGACCATCGCGCAGCTCATCGACGACACGGTCGAGCGGGTGCTGCAGCTCGTGGGCATCGAGGGCGCGCGGCCCAGCGAGTGGCAGGGGCTCTGAGCGCCCTGCCGTTGCTCAGCGCTGCGCTGGCTGGCTGACCAGCCTCACGCCACCCGCACCACCCACACCACCGTTGGCGCCATCGGCCCCGGCCACACGGGTGCCACCCAGCACGTCATCGGCCACCTTCCAGGTGCGCCAGGCCGCCGTGACCATGTTCGGGTACTCGGCCCGGCCACGGCTGCCGTTGTAGCGCCCCAGGGCCATGAACAGGTCGCCCCGTTCGCGATCCAGGTAATGGCGCAGGATCACGCAACCAAAACGCAGGTTGGTCTGCATGTGAAAGAGGCTGGCCGGGTCGCCCGTGCCGATCAGGCGCGACCAGAAGGGCATGACCTGCATGTAGCCGCGCGCGCCCACCGAGGAGATGGCGTACTTGCGAAAGCCGCTTTCCACCTGGATCAGGCCCAGGACCAGGCTGGGCTCCAGGCCGGCGCGGCGCGCTTCATAGCAGACGGTGACCAGGAACTCCTTGCGCACCAGTTCATCCGGCTTGCGCTTGAGCAGCTTGTTCTCCAGCGAGCCGGCCCAGGTCTCGCACTGCTGGCGCTGACGGGCATCCGCGAAGCTCAGCGAAGGGGCACTGCGGCCGATGGCCGACGACAGCGCCGTGCGCACCGAATCGGCCAGGGGCTCTTCGGCCTGCGCACCGGCGTGGGCCATGCGAGGCGCCGACGCCAGGCACAGCGCCGTCAGAGCAACCTGGGCAAGACGAAGAAAGGGCAGCATGGGAGCGACCTTAACCCACCGACACGCCTGCGATCACCCGATCTGCAGGCGAGAAACCAAGTGCTTCAGGACTTCGTTCACGGGCAGCTTGGTCGCTTCGGCGTCCTGGCGGCCCTGGTACTCGGCCACGCCATCTTTGAGGCCCTTGTCGCCGAAGACCACGCGGTGCGGCACACCGATGAGCTCCCAGTCGGCGAACATGGCCCCCGGGCGCTCGCCCCGGTCGTCGAGGATCACGTCCACGCCCTGCGCCAGCAGTTGCGCATGCAGCTCGTCGGCAGCAGCCTTGACGGCCTCGGAACGGTCGTAGCCCACCGGGCAGATGACCACGGTGAAGGGCGCGATGCTGTCGGGCCAGACGATGCCGCGCTCGTCGTGCTTTTGCTCGATGGCCGCACCCAGGATGCGCGTCACGCCAATGCCATAACAGCCCATCTCGAAGTGCTTGGGCTTGCCGTCCACGTCCAGGAAGGTCGCGTTCATGGCCTTGGAGTACTTGGTGCCCAGGTAGAACACGTGACCCACCTCGATGCCGCGCTGGATGGCCAGCACGCCCTGGCCGTCGGGCGAGGGGTCGCCCTCGACCACGTTGCGGAGGTCGGCCACCAGGTCGGGCTCGGGCAGGTCGCGGCCCCAGTTCACGCCCTGCATGTGGAAGCCGGCTTCGTTGGCGCCGCAAACCCAGTCGGACATGTTCGCCACGGTGCGGTCGGCGATCACCTTGACGGGCTTCTTCAGGCCCGCATTCTGGAAGACAGGCCCCAGGAAGCCCGGCTTGGTGCCGAAGTGCTCGATGATCTCGGATTCGGTGGCGAAGCGGAAACCGGCCTTGAGCCCGGTGCCGTCGGCCAACTGAACCTTGCCGGCCTTGACTTCGTTGAGATCGTGGTCGCCGCGCACCAGCAGCAGCCAGATGGTCGACTTGACGATCTCGCCCTGCTCGTTGGTCTCGTCGGTGGCCAGCACCAGCGACTTGACGGTCTGCGTCAAAGGCAGGCCCAGCAGCTCGGCCACATCGGGGCAGGTGCTCTTGCCGGGCGTCGCGACCTTCTCCATGGCTTGCGTGGCGGCGCCACGCGAAGCGATCAGGGCCACGCCTTCGGCCAGCTCGATGTTGGCGGCGTAGTCGCTGCTCGGGCAGTAGACGATGGCGTCTTCGCCCGTGTCGGCGATCACCTGGAACTCGTGCGAGCGGTCACCGCCAATGGCACCGGTGTCGGCGGCCACGGCGCGAAAGCGCAGGCCCAGTCGCTCGAAGATGCGGGTGTAGGCCGCGTACATGGCGTCGTAGGTCTTGCCAGCGCCGTCCACGTCGCGGTCGAAGGAGTAGGCGTCCTTCATCGTGAACTCGCGGCCACGCATCACGCCAAAGCGCGGGCGGCGCTCGTCGCGGAACTTGGTCTGGATCTGGTAGAAGTTCTTGGGCAGCTGGCGGTAGCTGCGCAGCTCCTGGCGCGCGATGTCGGTGATGACTTCCTCGGCGGTCGGCTGGATCACGAAGTCGCGGCCGTGGCGGTCCTTGAAGCGCAGCAGCTCGTCGCCCATCTTCTCGAAACGGCCCGTTTCTTGCCACAGCTCGGCAGGCTGCACCACGGGCATCACCAGCTCGACGCAACCGGCCTTGTTCAGCTCCTCGCGGATGATGTTCTCGACCTTGCGGATGCTGCGCAGGCCCATGGGCATGTAGTTGTACAGACCCGCTCCCAGCTTCTTGATCAGGCCCGCGCGCATCATCAGCTTGTGGCTGACGATCTCGGCATCAGCCGGGGCTTCTTTCAGGGTGGAGATGAAGAACTGAGAGGCTTTCATGGCGGAAAAAAAGAGCACCGCTCAGTTGAGGCCTTGACAAACGCCCTAGGCGTTTCGGCTCAGCGGTGCAATAATGAAACCAGTTGAAAATTCGGAGTTGATTATGCTCGACCGTGAAGGCTTCCGGCCCAACGTCGGCATCATCCTGCTCAACCATCGGAACCAGGTATTTTGGGGCAAACGCATCCGCACCCATTCCTGGCAGTTCCCGCAGGGCGGCATCAAGCATGGTGAGTCGCCAGAGCAGGCGATGTTCCGCGAACTCCACGAGGAAGTGGGTTTGCTGCCCGAGCACGTGCGCATCGTCGCGCGCACCCGGGACTGGCTCCGCTATGAGGTGCCACAGCACTTCATCCGCAAGGACGCGCGCGGCCACTACAAGGGCCAAAAGCAGATCTGGTTCCTGCTGCAACTCATGGGTCGCGACTGCGACATGAACCTGCGCGCCAGCACCCACCCCGAGTTCGACGCCTGGCGCTGGCACGAGTACTGGGTGCCCCTGGAGACGGTCATCGAGTTCAAGCGAGACGTCTACCAGCTCGCCTTGTCCGAACTCGCACGCTTTCTGCCCAAGCCGCAGAGCGGCGGCGGTGGTGCTGGCAACCGTTACCTGCGCGGCAACATGCGGGGCGCCCACGGTGGCCGGGTGGACGGCGAGGACGGAGGCGAGGGTGCCCAGGACCCATGGCCGCATGCCGACAGCACCAGCGAAGCCGAGTCGCCGCACGCCTCGCTGGCGCGGCTGAGCCCGGTCGCAGCCAAGTAAGCCCGCCGCGGCACTGCACCACCCGATCAAACAGGCCCCGGCAGCGGCCTGTTTGCTTTGGTCAGCCAACCGCGCGCACCCCTGCATTACCCCAGCAAATCAGACGGACATTCAACCTTTTGAACGAGTGACCGAAAAGCCAAGGACATTCCCAAAGGGGTTGCCCCATGTCCAATGCTCACTTTCGCCTTGCCCAAACCTTGCTGACCACCGGCCTGCTGGCCATGTGCGCGTTCTCTGCCCGCGCCGAGGAAGAGCCCCTGGCCACCGACCGCCCGGACTTCGTGGAGTCCAGCGACGTGGTCGGCGCAGGCCGCTTCCAGATCGAAACCAGCGTGGCGTTCGAGCGCAGCAAGGTGGACGGCACCCGCGAGAAGCTCCGCGCCACACCCACCCTGCTGCGCATCGGCATCGGCGACACCCTGGAAGCCGCATCGAAACCGATGGCGCGCTGTACCTGCGCAGCACCGACGAAACCGGCCTGACCACGCGCGACCGGGGTCGCGCGGACATCGCGCTGGGCCTGAAATGGCACACACATGACGGCGACGAGGCCACCGGTCGCCCTGGCATCGGCTGGCTGCTGCACGTGGACACCGACAGCGGCTCGCGGGCATTCCGCGGCAAGGGCTGGCGCCCTTCCCTGCGCATGGTCGCCGAATGGGACCTGCCAGGCGGACACTCGCTGGGCGTGATGCCTGGCGTCTTCGTCGAACATGACGAGGCCGGCCGGCGCTACACAGGCGGCATCGCGGCCGTGGTGGTGGGCAAGTCCTTCACCGAGCGGCTGCGTGGCTTTGCCGAGCTGTCCGGACAACAACTGACCAGTCGACGCCATGGCGGCAACGTCGTCACCGGTGACATCGGTCTGGCCTACCTGCTGACCAATTCGGTGCAGATCGACACCGCCGCGGCCTGGGGCCTGAGCAAGGCCGCACCCGATTTCGGCTGGACGGTCGGTCTGTCCGTGCGCTTTTGACCCGGAGGGCCCCGCACCATGAAGCTGCGCACCCAGATCATCGCCTTCGGCCTGGCCGGGGCATCGGCCGCCGCGCTGGTGGGCGGCATCGGCCTGTTCGCCTCGACCCGCCTGGGCGGCGCCATCGACAGCGCGATCCTGTCGAGCCAGGCCCTGCAAGCAAGCCAGGAGGCCGACATGATGCACGACGCCGTGCGCGGCGATGGGCAGCTGGCGCTGTTCGGGGCCCTGCAAAACAGCCCCGAGCGCATCGAGGAAGCGGCCAAGGGCCTGAATGATCACGCCAAGACCTTCAACGACGCCCTGGCGCGGCTGGATGCCCTGCCGCTGGCCGACGAAAGCCGCGCCGCGCTGCACAAGTCCAAGCCGCTGGTGCAGAAGTACCTCGAGACCGCGGACCGGCTGGTCAAGGCAGCGCGCACCGACCAGGCCTCGGCCGAGCAGATGGTGCCAGCGCTGCAAGCCGCCTTCAGCGAACTGGAAACGGAGATGGCCGCGCTGTCCGACACCATCGAGAAGCATGGCGACGCGCTCAACGAGCAGGCCCAGTCGAGCGTGACCGCGACGCAGGCGGCCATCGGCATCGCACTGGCCCTGGCCACGGCGGCGATGGTGGTGCTGGCCCTGTGGCTGGCACGTCGCATGACCGAGCCGATGGCGCACGCGGTGAGCGTGGCGGACCGGCTGGCGCAGGGCGACCTGACCGCGCGGGTGCACCCTGGCGGCAACGACGAGACCATGCAACTGCTGCAGTCGATGCAGAGCATGCAGCGCAGCTTCTCGGGCATCGTGCGCGAGGTCAAGCACAACGCCGACGGCGTGGCCACGGCCAGCGCCGAGATCGCCCAGGGCAACAACGACCTGTCGGTGCGCACCGAGCAACAGGCCAGCTCGCTGGAGCAGACCGCTTCGTCCATGGAGGAGCTGGGGGCCACCGTCCGGCAGAACGCCGACAACGCCCGTCAGGCCAACCAACTGGCCATGAGCGCCTCGAGCGTTGCCGTCCGCGGCGGCGAGGTGGTGGCCCAGGTGGTCGACACGATGAAGGGCATCAACGAGTCTTCGCGCAAGATCGCCGACATCATCAGCGTGATCGACGGCATCGCCTTCCAGACCAACATCCTGGCGCTGAACGCGGCCGTTGAAGCGGCACGCGCTGGTGAACAGGGTCGGGGCTTCGCGGTGGTGGCCAGCGAGGTGCGCAGCCTGGCAGGTCGCTCGGCCGGTGCGGCCAAGGAAATCAAGGAGCTGATCGGCACCAGCGTGGAACGCGTGGCCCAGGGCTCGGCCCTGGTGGATCAGGCTGGCACCACGATGAGCGAGGTGGTCAGCGCCATCCAGCGCGTGACCGACATCGTCGGCGAGATCAGCTCGGCAAGCACCGAGCAGGCATCGGGCGTCGCCGCCGTGGGCGAAGCCGTCACCCAGATGGACCGGAGCACCCAACAGAACGCAGCGCTGGTCGAACAAAGTGCAGCGGCCGCCGAAAGCCTGCGCCAGCAGGCGGACACGCTGGTGCAGGCCGTGGCGGCCTTCAGGCTCGACGCTTGAAGCAGGGCGGCATCAGCCGCCCCTTGGCATCAATCGATCTCGGTCTTGGTCACGCACTCGGCGTCGCCAGGGTTGATGCCGCAACGCACGCGCTTGATGATGTTCAGGCCTTGCTTGTTGTAGTGGCCGGCCTTGGCGATGTCGATGCGCGACTCGCGGAACATGATCACGTACTTCGGCACCGACTCTGCGGGCAACTCGTCCCAGTACTGCGCCGGGATGCCGGCTTCGGCGGTCTTGATCAGCTTGAGGGCGTGGTCGAACTTGGTCAGCCAGTACTCGCGCGAGACCTGGCCGAAGCCTTCGGGGAACTTGCTGCGGTTGATGACCATCTGCACGGTCGGGATCATCAGGGGCAGCTTGCCGATGCCACCGGTCTTGCCCAGGCCCTTGTGCAATTCGAAGGGCTTGAAGGCCACGGCCGGCAAGGTCACCATGTCGACGTTGCCATTGTTGAACTTCGGACCGATGTTGGTCACGTCGACCGACACGGGCTGAGCGCCGATGCGCTGGATCATCACGCTCTGGGCCTTGTCGTAGTCGAAGGCCGCGATCTTCTTGCCCGACAGGGCCTCGACCGAGTTGATCTTGCGGTCACGCACCATCGGGTAGGCGGCGCCCAGCGGGAAGATGCCGGCGACTTCGTAGTTGCCTTCGACCATCAGCTTGGCGGCCTTGGGGTCGGCAAAGACCTGGATGACCTTGCGCACGACCTCGTAGGAAGCGTCGATGTCGACCTTGCCTCCCTTGACGACGGTGGTCGAGCCGATGGAGTCGATCGAGGTCGAGACCTGGTTGAACTGACGCAGGCGCAGCGCCGTGGAGATGACCGCGTCGCACTGGCTGGCGCGGAAGTCTTCGACCGCCACGCGTTCGTCCACGTAGCTCTTGAGTTCGATGTCCACCTTCTGCTTTTGCATCGAGATGGCGTAGTCGGTGGCCTGGGCGTAGACATCACCGGTCTTGCCGGCGACGTCCCAGACGCAGACCAGGGTCTTGGCCTGTGCTGCCGGGGCGATGGCCAGGGCGGCGACGGTGGCAGATGCAGCCAGGGCCAGGGGCTTGAGATGCGAGAAAGCGCGAGAGAACAAAGACATGGAACAGGACTCCAAGGTGGGGTCGGAAACCGATCGGGTACAGCGTTGTAACGCCCCGCGTGGGGGTGTGTCCGACAGTGACAACCCTTGGTCCATCCTTCTGGGGGAACCGGGCGTCTCGTGCAGCACCCAAATATCATGCCGCCAATTCAACCCTGGATATGTCACAACACGAAAAGTGACCACCGCCTGGATCAAAAAGGGTGGCGCCCCCCTCACCCACAGGTTGGGGGTAACCCTGAATCCCGCCTGACGCGAGCGGTCAAGCCAGGACGAGGTTGTCCCGGTGGATGATTTCGGCCTCGTTGACGAAACCCAGGCGGGCCTCGATCTCGGCCGACGGCCGGCGCACCAGCAGGCGCGCTTCGGAGCTGGCGTAGTTGGCCAAGCCGCGGGCGATGTCCTCGCCTCGCAGGTTGCGCACGGCGATCACGTCGCCGCGGTGGAACTCGCCCAGCACCTCGACCATGCCGATGGGCAGCAGGCTGGCGCCGCCTTCGAGCAGGCGCGTGGCCGCGCCTTCGTCCACCACCACGGCGCCGCGCAGCTGCAGGTGGTCGGCCATCCATTGCTTGCGGGCGGTGATCTTCTGGGTGGCCGCCAGGAAGAGCGAGCCAATGGACTCACCCTGCGACAGGCGCAGGAGCACGTCCTTCTCCCGGCCCCAGGCGATGACGGTGGACGCACCGCTGCGGGCGGCGCGCTTGGCCGCCAGCACCTTGGTGATCATGCCGCCGGTGCCCACGCTGGAGCCGGCACCACCGGCCATGCGCTCGAGCTCCGGGTCACCCGCGGTGCAGACGTCGATGAAGCGGGCGGCCGGGTCCTTGCGCGGGTCGGCGCTGTACAGGCCCTTCTGGTCGGTGAGGATGACCAGGGCGTCGGCTTCGACCAGGTTGGCAACGAGGGCGCCCAGGGTGTCGTTGTCGCCGAACTTGATCTCGTCGGTGACGACGGTGTCGTTCTCGTTGATGACCGGCACCACCTGGTGCGACAGCAGCGTCAGCAGGGTGGTGCGCGCGTTGAGGTAGCGCTCGCGGTCGGCCAGGTCGGCGTGGGTGAGCAGCACCTGTGCGCTGCCCATGCCGTGCGATCGCAGCTGCGTCTCGTACATCTGGGCCAGGCCCATCTGGCCAACAGCGGCGGCGGCCTGCAGCTCGTGCAGCTCCTTCGGGCGGCTGGTCCAGCCCAGGCGCTTCATGCCTTCGGCGATGGCACCGCTGGAGACCATGATGACCTCGCGGCCGTCGGCGGCCAGCGCGGCCATCTGGCGGCACCAGTTGCCAATGGCCTCGGCGTCGACGCCCTTGCCTTCGTTCGTGACCAGGCTGGAGCCCACCTTCACGACGATGCGGCGGGCGTGCTTCAGGATCTCGTTCATGCGCGCTTGGCCTTCTTCGCCGGTGCAGCCTTCTTCGCCGGTGCGGCCTTCTTCGCGGGCGCAGCCTTCTTCGCAGGCGCGGCCTTCTTCGCAGGTGCAGCCTTCTTAGCGGGCGCGGCCTTCTTCGCAGGTGCGGCCTTCTTCGCAGGTGCGGCCTTCTTCGCGGGCGCAGCCTTCTTCGCAGGCGCAGCCTTCTTCGCAGGCGCGGCCTTCTTCACAGGTGCGGCCTTCTTCGCCGGTGCAGCCCTCTTCGCAGGCGCGGCCTTCTTCGCAGGTGCGGCCTTCTTCTTGGCCACGGCCTTCGGCTTGACGAGGGCCTCGATGTCGGCGTCGTACTTCACGCCGTGCTGGGCCAGCAGGTCGGCACCGGTCGGCAGCGACGCCTCGACGTCAAAGCGCACGTCGGTCTCTTCGTGGTGCTCCTGCATGCTGGCAACGTGCTGGTAGATGGTCTGCACCAGCTTCTCGCAGCCTTCACGCGTGAGCGCCGAGATCTGGAAGACAGGGCCCTTCCAGCCATAGCGGCGCACGAAGTCCACCACGCGCCCGACGCGCTCCTCTTCGGGGATCATGTCCAGCTTGTTGAGCACCAGCCAGCGCGGCTTGTTGTAGAGCTCTTCGTCGTAGATCTTGAGTTCGTTGACGATGGCTCGGGCCTGCTTGACCGGGTCGACGTCGTCGTCGAACGGCGCCAGGTCGACCACGTGCAGCAGCACGCGGGTGCGCTGCAGGTGGCGCAGGAACAGGTGACCCAGGCCGGCGCCCTCCGATGCACCCTCGATCAGGCCAGGGATGTCGGCGACGACGAAGCTCTTCTCAGGGCCGACGCGCACCACGCCCAGGTTGGGGTGCAGCGTGGTGAAGGGGTAGTCGGCGATCTTCGGGCGGGCATTCGAGATGGCCGTGATCAGCGTGGACTTGCCGGCGTTGGGCATGCCCAAGAGGCCCACATCGGCCAGCACGCGCAACTCCAGCTTGAGCTTGAAGAGCTCGCCGGGCCAGCCCAGCGTCTTCTTGCGCGGGGCGCGGTTGGTCGCCGTCTTGTAGTGCAGGTTGCCGAAACCGCCGTCGCCACCCTTGGCCAGCAGGCGCTTTTCACCGTGCTCGAGCAGCTCCATCATGATGTCGCCGGTCTCGGCATTGCGGATGATGGTGCCCACCGGCATGCGCAGGGTGATGTCCGGGCCGGCCGCGCCGAACTGGTCGGAGCCACGCCCCTGCTCGCCGTTGCGCGCCTCGTGGCGGCGGGCGTAGCGGTAGTCGATCAGGGTGTTGATGTTGCGGTCGGCCTCGACGTAGACGTGGCCACCGCGCCCGCCGTTGCCCCCGTTGGGGCCGCCGAAGGGGATGAACTTTTCGCGACGGAAGCTGATGCAACCGCTGCCACCGTTGCCGGCGGCCACATCAATGGTGGCTTCATCGACGAATTTCATGGACGTGTCCTGATCGTTTCGGGTTGGGGTGCGATTATCAGCGCAGCCCGAGAATGACAAAAGCCCCGGCGGACCGGGGCTTCGGGGTGTCGCCCGTGCCGCGTGGGCACCAGGCGACAGGGACTGAACATCAGACCGGGGTGACGACCACGGTCTTGCGGTTCAGCGGGCCCTTCACAGCGAAGGACACGGTGCCATCGACCAGCGCGAACAGGCTGTGGTCGCGGCCGGTGCCGACGTTGGGACCAGCGTGGAAGCGGGTGCCGCGTTGACGAACGATGATCGAGCCAGCGGAGATCACTTGACCGCCGTAGACCTTCACACCCAGCATCTTCGGTTGGGAGTCACGGCCGTTCCGCGTGGAACCGCCGCCTTTTTTCTGTGCCATGGATCTGCTCCTTGGAAGTTAGGCGACCGTGATCAGCCGTTGATCGAGCTGATTTCCAGCTCGGTGAAGTTCTGGCGATGGCCTTGGCGCTTTTGATAGTGCTTGCGGCGACGCATCTTGAAGATGCGAACCTTGTCGTGGCGACCGTGCGAAACGACGGTTGCCTTCACATTGGCGCCAGCCACCAAGGGCGTGCCCACCTTGAGTTCTGCGCCGATGCCGACTGCCAGAACCTGGTCGATCACGATCTCTTGGCCAACGTCCGCAGCAATCTGTTCTACTTTGATCTTTTCGCCAGCAGCAACTTTGTATTGCTTGCCGCCGGTTTTTATGACCGCGTACATGTTGAGACCTTTCAGGAAAAGAGCTTGAAACTTCGCGCGATGTGAAAACCACCTGACGAGTGGCTCACGGCATGCCCCAGCCCAGCGGTGACCCTCGAAGGGTCCATCAAAAGGCTTTGACGGGCAAATTACGCGAAGCTCGCGACTCTACCCTGAGCAGGATCGGCTGTCAAGCCTGGCACATCCAGGTCGCCCCAGGCGCTGGGAGAGCCGTCCGAGCCGCCATCACCGGCGTCCACGCCCTGCCCCCAGCCGAAGAAGTTCACCACCTCTTCGCGCTTGGCCAGCGCATCGGTGAAGCCCAGGTGGATGAGCTCGCGGGTGAAGGACGACTCGAACAGCAGGTAGCTGGCCAGCGCCGTGCCCCGTGCGCTGCGGCCTGAGCCGTACACGCCGACCGCGCGCAGCATGGCGCGCACCGCGGGCGGCAGCGCCCACAGGTGGCGCGCGGCGATGTCGTCGATGCGCTGGCTGGGCGCGATCACGAGGATGTCGACCGGGCGCAGCTGCGTCTGCTCGCGCTGCTCCGGGGTGAGCAGCCTGAGCGTGCTGTTGACACGTTGCATGCGCTCGATGTCCACGGCCAGCGCGTCCAGGAAGATGCTGGACATGGCGTGACCGGCGATCTGCGCCAGGTTGGGGTACTCGGTGGCCATGGGCCGCGTTTCCTGCGGCTCGTGCAGGCGGCCCGCACCCACCACGAGGATGCGGTCGGCGCCCAGGTGGATGGCCGGCGAGATCGGTGCGGCCTGGCGCATGGAGCCGTCACCCAGGTAGTGGGGGCGGCCCTGCACGTCGAGCTTGACGGCCGGAAAGACAAAGGGGATGGCCGACGAGGCCATGAGGTGGTCGAGCGTGAGCCGCTCGCGCACGGCCAGGCGCTGCGAACGGGTCCAGGGCTCGATGGGCTCGGCGCTGTCGTAGTAAGTGACGTGCTCGCCGCTGGTGTAGCTCGAACCCGTGACCGCCACCGCGTCGATGTGGCCCTTGGCCATCAGCTCGGGCAGGCGCTCCATGTCGAACAGGTGCGGCAGCAACTCGCGCAGGGGCTCGTTGTCGAGCAGCGAGCGCGGGCGGGCACGGCGCCAGCGGGCCACGGCCCAACCCAGCGAGAACAGGGTCAGCCACTTGGCGCCGCTCTGGATGACGCCGAAGGAGTCGGAGCGATAGACCTGCTCGGTGCGGAAGTCGCGCCAGACCTCGACCATGGCGCGCAGGGCCAGGTCGTAGTGGTCGGCCCGGCTGGCCAGGGCCATGGCGTTCAAGGCGCCGGCCGAGGTGCCGCAGATGATCCGAAAGGGGCTGGCGCGGCGCTTCTCGCCCGCGTCGCGCCGGATCAGTTGCAAAGCCTGGAGCACGCCGACCTGGTAGGCGGCGCGTGCGCCCCCACCGGTCAGGATCAGTGCGGTCTTGCCAGGCTTGCTCATGGTCGATGACGGAGTCGATGCACCTGCCTGCAAGTTAGCAGGATCGTGCGGGCGGGGTGCGCTTGTGGTCATCGTTGGGCACCAGAAAGCGGCAATCCTTGGCAGCGCCTCACCAGCCGCAGGCCGAGTCGGCCTCGGGTTGCCCCAGGCCGTAGAGCTGCTGCAGGGTGGACCAGGCTTCGTCGGCGGTCTCGACGAAGCGGAACAGGTGCACGTCTTCCGGGCTGATCATGCCGGTCTCGACCAGGTGATCGAAGTCGATGAGCTTGGTCCAGAACTCGCGCCCGAACAGCAGCACGGGGCGCTTGCGGCACTTGCCCGTCTGGATCAGGGTGAGCGTCTCGAAGAGCTCGTCAAGCGTGCCGAAGCCGCCGGGGAAGCACACCAGCGCCACCGAGCGCATCAGGAAGTGCATCTTGCGCAGCGCGAAGTAGTGGAACTGGAAACACAGCTTCGGCGTGATGTAGGGGTTGGGCTCCTGCTCGTGCGGCAGCACGATGTTCAGGCCGATGCTCTTGCCCCCGACCTCGTGCGCACCGCGGTTGCCCGCCTCCATGATGCCCGGCCCCCCGCCGGTGACAACGTAGATGGGGTGGTCCAGCCGCGCCGAATGCTCGGTGACCAGGCTGGCGAAACGGCGGGCCTCTTCGTAAAAGCGCGACATGCCGAGCAGGCGCTTGGCCGCGCGGATGCCCTGCTCGCGGGCGCTGCCGGGCGGCAGGGCCTCGGCCTCGTCCAGGCGCTCGCGGGCCGCCTCGGCCGGCAGGATGCGGGCGCTGCCGAAGACGACGATGGTCGACTCGATGTTTTCTTCGCGCTGAACGAGTTCCGGCTTGAGCAGCTCCAGCTGCATGCGCACCGGTCGCATCTCCGGCCCCAGCAGGAAGTCGATGTCGGTGAAAGCCAGCGCATAGCTGCTGTCGGGGCCGCCATACAGCGGCGACTTCGATGCGGCCTCGGCGTCCTGGCCAGCGGTGGGGAAATTGCGTTCCCGCAGTTCCTTGGGGTTGTTCATGCTCGGCAATCCTGGTCTCGCCCCTTCACAGGGCCTGAAGGCCAGTATGGGCCGCGCCCTGGGCGATCAGGCGCGGAAAAGGGCGATCAAGCGGGCGGAGTTGCGGCGACGCGACTGTGCACGCTCGCGCGCGCTGCGACCGCTCAGGCCGATGCCTGCTGCGACGTCGGGTGATCGCCCCCGCAGACCGGGCAACCCGGCTGGCGCTTGACGCGCAGGCGGGTGACGCTGCCGTCGCGGCCATCGACCATCTGCAACACACCCGTGAGCGAGCGGTGGCCAGCGGCCGAGCCGGCAGGCCCCGTGAGGCCGGCCAGCAGGCGGATGGCCTCACCGGCCTGCATCACGCCCATCTGGCCCACCAGCGGCGCGAACACGCCCATGAGCGCGCAGCGCGTTTCCTCGGGCGCGGGCTCGGGCGGAAAGAGGCAGGCGTAGCAAGGGCTGGCCGCATCCCGCGGGTCGAAGACGCTGATCTGGCCATCCCAGCGCAGGGCCGAGGCCGACACCAATGGCACGCCGGCGGCCCAGGCCGCGCGGTTGATGCGCTGGCGCGTGGCGAAGGCATCGGTGCAATCGAGCACGACGTCGGCGCCTGGCAGGTGAGCGGCGAGCCAGGCCTCGTCGGCGGCCTGTGCAAAGGTGATCACGTGCGCGTCGGGGTTGAGCGCGGCCAGGGCCCTTGCGGCCGACTCGACCTTCGGCTGGCCGACGCTGGCCGTGGTGTGTGCGACCTGGCGCTGCAGGTTGCTGAGCTCGACGGTGTCGGGGTCGACCACGGTGATGCGGCCCACGCCTGCAGCGGCCAGGTACATCAGTGCCGGGGCACCCAGCCCGCCCGCGCCGATGACGACGGCGTGCGAACGCAACAGCCGCTCCTGGGCTGCTTCGGACCATTCGTCGAGCAGCAGGTGGCGGCTGTAGCGGAGTTCCTGTTCGTCCTGCACGGTGGGTGGGCCCGGCGCCCGACCGAGGTCGGGGCCCCTGGCCGGGTCAGGGGGCGCTGGCGGGGGCCGAGGCGGACCCGGTGGCCGAGGCGGCCGCGGCCGGGCCTTCGGCCTTGCGCTCGGTCATGGTCTTGGAGGCCACGACCGGCTTGCCCTGCAGCTTGTTGAGCGCCTGGCGCAGCGGGAAGTCCTCGGCGCTGCCGAACTCGGGCAGGGGCTTGGGCGCATCGGCCTTCTTGCCATTGCCGTTGCTGGCCTCTTCGAGCTTCTTGATGGCCTCCTCGCGGGCCTTCTCGCGGGCGGCGTCCTTTTCTTCCTTGCCCTGACCCGAGGTGATGTGCTTTTCGAGGTCGGCTTCGCGCACGCGCAGCGCGGCGTAGACGTTGCCGTCTTCGGTCTCGTCGATCATGACGTCGGGCACGATGCCGCGCGCCTGAATGGAGCGGCCGCTCGGGGTGTAGTAGCGCGCGGTGGTGATCTTCAGCGCGGTCTCGGCGGTGAGCTGGCGCACGGTCTGCACCGAGCCCTTGCCGAAGGTCTGGCCGCCCAGGATGGTGGCGCGCTTGTGGTCCTGCAGGGCACCCGCGACGATCTCGGAGGCCGAAGCCGAGCCCTCGTTGACCAGCACCACCAGGGGCACGGTCTTGAGCGCGGCAGGCAGCTTGGCCAGGGGGTCGGAGCCGAAGCGGCGGGTGTAGTCCTCCGGACGGGCCTTGAAGATGGCCTTGGATTCGGGCAGCTGGCCGTTGGTCGAGACCACGGTCACGTCCTTGGGCAGGAAGGCCGCCGAGATGGCGATGGCGCCTTCGAGCAGGCCGCCCGGGTCGTTGCGCAGGTCGAGCACCAGGCCCTTGAGCTTGGGGTCTTCCTTGTAGAGGGCGTTGACCTTGGCAACGAAGTCCTCGACCGTGCGGTCCTGGAACTGGCTGACGCGGACCCAGCCATAACCCGGCTCGGCGATCTTGGCGCGCACCGACTGCACGCGGATTTCCTCGCGCACGATGGTGACGGGGAAGCTGCGGTTCTCGGACTTGCGGAACACCGTCAGCACGACCTTGGTGCTGGGCTCGCCGCGCATGCGCTTGACGGCCTGGTCCATGGTCAGGCCCTTGACGAAGGTGTCGTCGATCTTGGTGATGAGGTCACCGGACTTCAGGCCGGCGCGAAAGGCAGGCGAGCCTTCGATCGGGGAGACGATCTTGACCAGGCCGTCTTCCATGCCGATCTCGATGCCCACGCCGACGAACTTGCCGGTGGTGCCCTCGCGGAATTCCTTGAAGGTGGTCTTGTCGAAGTAGACCGAGTGCGGATCCAGCCCCGAGACCATGCCGCCGATGGCGTCGCTGATGAGCTTTTTCTCGTCAACGGGCTCGACGTAGTCGGTCTTGACCATGCCGAAGACCGCCGCGAGCTGCTGCATCTCTTCCAGTGGCAGGGGCGACACCGTGTTGCGAGCGGTCGCGCCAAATTGCAGGGTGGTCAGGCCGCCGGCGAGCGCGCCCAGCGCAACCCAACCGGCAATCTTGAGTTTGGAAGTCATGGCAGGAGTGAGGCCCACGTTCACAGTGTGGGAGTCAGTATAGGGTGTGGCAAGTGCCTTTCGCAGGCGATCAGGCCGCTTGTCACGGCCCATATGCCCGGATTGGCCCGGATTGGCCCCGATTGAATCGAATCGGCGACAGGTTCTCAAGCGCGTCAGCGAGGGGCGTATTCGGGCACCAGCTGGTGCAGACGCGCGCGCAGCACCGCCGGGGTGCCGGCGGCCTCGTCCTGCGCCAGGGCCAGCAGGCGCTCGATCCAGTCGGCCGGCAGCTCGCCATTGAGGCGGGCCAGTCGCAGGCGCGGGTGGGGCGTCGGCAAGGTGGTGTCGGCGTCGGCCAGCAGCTCTTCAAAGAGCTTTTCGCCAGGTCGCAGGCCGCTGAAGACGATGGGGATCTCCGCTTCGGTGTGTCCGCTCAGGCGGATGAGTTCGCGCGCCAGGTCAGCGATCTTGACCGACTGGCCCATGTCCATGACGAAGACCTGGCCCGAATCGGCCAGCGCGGCGGCCTGCAGCACGAGCTGGGCGGCCTCGGGGATGGTCATGAAAAACCGCGTGATCTCGGGGTGGGTGACGGTGACCGGCCCGCCCCGGGCGATCTGCTCCTTGAACTTGGGGATGACGCTGCCGCTCGAGCCCAGCACGTTGCCGAAGCGCACTGCCATGAAGCGGGTGCGCGGGGCCTGCGCCGCCCAGTGCGAGACGACCATCTCGGCGGCGCGCTTGGTGGCGCCCATGACGTTGGTCGGGTTGACGGCCTTGTCGGTGGAGATCAGCACGAAGCGCTGCACACCGGCCTCGGCCGCGGCCTGGGCGCACAGGTAGGTGCCCAGGGTGTTGTTGCGCAGCGCGACCCACGCGTTCTCGTCTTCCATTAAGGGCACGTGCTTGTAGGCCGCGGCGTGGAAGACCAGGTCGGGGCGGTGCTGGGCCATGGCGCGTCGCAGCGCCCCCAGGTCCTTGACGTCGCCGACCAGGCGCACCAGCGGCAGGTGCGGGAACTGCTCGCCCAGCTCCTGCTCGACCTGGTAGAGCGCGAACTCGCTGAGCTCGAACAGCACGATGCGGCTGGGGCCGAAGCGCGCGATCTGGCGGCACAGCTCGGAGCCGATCGAGCCCCCTGCGCCGGTCACGAACACGGTCTGCCCGCTGATCAGGCCGGAGACAGCGCTTTCGTCGAGCTTGACAGGCTGGCGGCCCAGCAGGTCTTCGGGTTCGATGTCGCGCACGCGGTCGATGCGCGAGCGGCCCTCGCGCAACTCGTCGGCGGAGGGCACGGTGACCACAGGCAGGCCGGTGGCGGCGGCCAGGTCGAGCGCGCGCTTGCGCTGATCGTGCGTGGCCGATGGCATGGCCAGGATGAGGTGGGTGACGCCGTGCAGCGTGTCGGGCTCTTGCAGCAGCTCCAGCCCGCCCCAGACGTTGACGCCGGAGATGGTGCTGCCGTGCTTGCGGCGCTCGTCGTCGAGCAGGCCAACCACCGTCCAGCCTCGGTGCTGGATGCCGGCGATCAGCAGCTTGGCGGCGGCGCCGGCACCGAGCACCAGCGCGTGCTGGCCGTTGGGCGAGGCCCCGGCTCGGCGCGCGCGGGACGATTCGCTGAGCATGCGCACGGCCATGCGACCGATCGCCAGCAGGGTCAGGGCCAGCAGCGGGTGCAGGGCCAGCACGGCGCGCGGCACCTCGACCAGTTGCGCCATGAGCACGATGACGGCGCTGGTCAGGCCGGCCCCCAGGCAGACCCAGCCCAGGCGGCTGATGTCGTGGAAGCTGACGTAGCGCCAGGTGGCGCGGGGCACGCCAGCGGCCCACGACAGCACGCTGTAGATGGCGATGACGCCCAGGACCACGGCCCAGTCGTAGGACGGGCGCTCGTGCAGCCAGCGCTCGACCCCCATGCGAAACAGGTAGGTGAGGTGCCAGGCCAGCAGGATCAGGCAGGCGTCCGCCAGCAGGACGACCGCCTGGCGCTGAGGGCGCAGGCGGTCGAGTTGGCGGTTGATGGAAGACCAGAGCATGGGCGCGGGCGACAAGGTCAGGCGAACACGTCAGCCGGGCGCTGCGGCGCGCGGCCAAAGCCTGTCATTGTGCCTGCGCCGCAGGCCCCGGACGGCTCAGTCGATCACTTGGCGGCGGAAGCGGCCGAAGCGGCTTGGTGCGCGGCATGAGCGGCCTTGTGCTGCTCCTTGCGCTCGTGGCGGGCTTCGCGCTTTTCGCGGCGCTCTTCACGGACGTCGCGACGCTCCTTGCGCAACTCGTGGCCGGCCTTGTGGACGCCGGAAGCGGCCGAAGCGGCGGGGGCAGCGGGCGTGGCCGGGGTCGCCGGGGTGGCGGGCGCCTGGGCAAAGGCAGAAGCGGAAACGGCGGTGATCAGGGCAGCGGTCAGCAGGCGGATCTTCATGGTGGTGTCCTTCTTTCGGGGTTGGGTGGTCAGGGCGCGCGTCCTTGAGGTGTTCAACGCCGCCCTCACCGGGCCCGTGGACAATCGCCCAAGTAAGGCAACGTAAAGCCCCCCATGCGCACCGACGACGACCTGACCCCTCTGCCCGACATCCCCACCGGCCTGTACACCCATTACAAAGGGGGCCACTACGAGGTGTTCGGCGTGGCCCGACACAGCGAAACGCACGAGGCCTTGGTGGTTTACCGACCGCTGTATGGCGAAGGCGCGCTGTGGGTGCGGCCCTTCGAGATGTTCACCGGCGAGGTGGTGATCGACGGCGTGCGCCAGCAGCGCTTCAGGTGGACGCCCGACGCGCCAGCGGCTGGCTGAGCACGACGTCGCCATCGGGCAGCGCCACGCAGGGCAGGACCTCGCCGGCCTCGCGTTCATCGGGGCTCAGGCCCGGCCACTCGACGCGGTAGCGCACGCGCCCGGCCGTCATCCGGCAGCGGCAGGCGCGACAGGTGCCATTGCGGCACGAACGGGGCAGGTCAAAGCCAGCCGCCAGCGCGGCCTCCAGCAGGCTCTGGCCAGCGTGAACTGGCACGCGCTCGCCTTGCGGCTGCAGGGTCAGCCAGGCGACCGGGTCAGACACCGCCATGCACCCAGCCAGGTCAGCGGTTGACGGGCCACTCGGGGGCCTGCCAGCTGCGCTGCGGCGCTTCCTGGGCGGGCTCCTGAGGCTGATCCGGGCCCGGCTTTTCTTCGGCCTTTTTATCTTCGACCTGCTTCGGGTCCTTGTCGTCGGCGGTGACGGCGCGCACCCCGGCGGCGGCCACGTCGACGGTCGTCTCGACCACGGTGGCGGTCACGCTGACGGCGGTCGCGGCCACCGTGACCGCCGCATCGGCCACGGCCAGCACGCTGCAACCGGACACCGACACCAACAGGGCCACGGCGGCAGTCAGGCGGGTCAGCGCGCGGGCGGTGGCGCGAGCGCCGGGGCGGAACGAGGGGAGCAAGGACATGGTGTGAACGGCAAAAAAGGACCGGGGCCTGCGATCAGGCGTGGCTGGTGTCGGTCAGGTCGAACAGCGGCAATGAGCTCAGCTCGGCATCGACCCGCGGCGGCTCACCGCCGTCACCGGGCACCAGGGACGCCATTTTCACGCCAATCAGGCGCAAACGCTGATCGAGGGGCACCGTCTTGAGGCAGCGCCCGGCCCACTGGCGGATGAGCGCCGCATCGCGGGTGGCGTGCGGCAGGGTCAGGCTGCGGGTGACGATGTGGAAGTCGTCGTAACGCAGCTTGACGCCCACGCTGCGGCCCGCGTACCCCTTGCGCTGCAGGTCGGCGGCGAGCTGCTCGCACAGGCGCGTGAAGATCGGCGTGAGCTGGGCGCGGTCCTCGCGCGGGTGCAGGTCGCGCTCGAAGGTGGTTTCGCGGCTGATGGACTTGGGCTCGCGCCAGGTGACGACGGGGCGTTCGTCGCGACCGTTGGCGGCCTCGTGCAGCCACTGGCCGTGGCTGCGCCCGAAGGCCTCGATCAGTTGCGCCGGATCGGCGGCGGCAAGCTCGCCGATGGTGTGGATGCCGCGTTCGGCCAGGCGGGCATTGGCTTTGGGGCCGATGCCATTGATGCGCGCGGCGGGCAGCGGCCACAGGCGCACGGGCACGTCGGCGTGGGTCAGCACCGTCAGGCCGTCGGGCTTGTCGAGGTCGGAGGCCAGCTTGCTGAGCAGCTTGTTGGGCGTGACACCGATGGAGCAGCTCAGGCCGGTGGCGGCGCGCACCGCCTGCTTGATGCGCCAGGCCAGCTCGCGCGCACCGGCCAGCGGGTCTTGCGGGGTGGCATCGCGGGCGCCGGGCACCTCGCCCAGGTCGATGTAGATCTCGTCGATGCCCCGGTCTTCGATCACCGGTGCGATGGAGGCCACCGCGGCCTTGAACAGGCGCGAGTAGCGGCGGTACTCGTCGAAATCGACCGGCAGCAGCACGGCGTCGGGCGCCAGCACAGCGGCCTTCATCAGGCCCATGCCCGAGTGCACGCCGAGGGCGCGGGCCGCGTAGGTGGCGGTGGTGATGACCCCTCGGCCGGCGTAGTCGCGCAAACGGGCGTAGCGCCGCCTGCCATCGGGCTGCACCTCGGGCTGGTGGCGCCGCCCTCCCCCGATGACCACGGGCTGGCCCTGCAGGTCGGGGTAGCGCAGCAACTCGACCGACGCGTAGAAGGCGTCCATGTCGAGGTGGGCGATGAGGCGGTCGGGTTGGGGGTCGGTCACGTCTGGGCGCCCATCCGCGCAGGAGGGTGAGCGCCACGCGATTGTCGCGCGAGCCGGCCCGGCGTGCGAACCCAGACCGAGACCGAGACTGGGGCCGATCAGGCCTGGATGTCGAGCAGGCTGCCGGTCATGCGCTTTTCGGCCTCGATGGTGCGCAGGTTGGCGCGAAAGGCATAGGTGGCCTGCATCTGTTCGACCAGGTCGGCGGCCAGGTCGGGGCCGACTTCCTGGGCCTTGCCGACCACGGTGAGCACGCCTTCTTGCTCCTGCGTCTGCTGCATGACCTGATCGCGGCGAAAGCCCGGCGTCTGGCTGTTGGCGATGTTGTTGGCGGCGGCATCGAGGCGGGTGGATGCCGCCTGCACGCCGCTCAAGGCAATGGATGTGACGTTCATGGCGCCCTCCTCGTGCCTGCAGTGTGACGCGCACTCGCCGCCAAGTCACCCGTTCGCTGTCACGCAAAAGCGGTGATCGTGCGGATTGCTCGGCATCGCCCCCCATGACGCCGCTTTGCCGCTGCGTTAGCATCGCTGCGGGTGATGGCAGACCAGCACGTCATGGCGCCACCCAGCCGAAACCAGCTGTACGGATTTCACCATGCACGATGTTGTCATCGTCGGCGCCCGCTGTGGCGGTGCCGCGACCGCCCTGCACCTGGCCCGCCAAGGCCACCGGGTGCTGCTCGTTGACCAGGCCCGTTTCCCATCCGACGTGCGCCTGTCGACCCACCTGATCTGGCACGCAGGCGTGGACCTGCTCGACGAGTGGGGCTTGCTGACCCGGCTGGTCGACAGCGGCTGCCCCCTGCTGCGCGACATGAAGCTGGACATGGGTGAGCTCACCGTGCGCGGCACGCCGCCCCACACCCGGGTCGGCGCTGCGATGGCGCCGCGCCGCGTGGTGCTCGACCAGGTGCTGCTGGACGCGGCGCGCGAAGCAGGCGCCGATGTGCTCGAGGGCTTCACGCTGACCGGCGTGGTTCGCGATGCGGCGGGGCGCGTGACAGGAGTCCAGGGCCGACTGGCAGACGGCGGCGAGCGCGCCCTGCCCGCCCGCTTCGTGGTCGGGGCCGATGGCACGCATTCGCCACTGGCCCGCGCGGTGAACGCCGCCACGCTGGTGGCCCAGGACAAGGACGCCGGTTCACACAACGTGTACGCCTACTTCGACGAGCTGCCGCTTGACGAGGTCGAGTTCCATTCGCGGCCCGAGCGCATGTTCTACGCCTGGCACACCCACCATGGGCAGACGCTGGTGGGCCTGATCCGACCGGGCCGCGCAGGCCGCGTGTCGCAGGCCGAAGCCGGCGCGGTGTTCTTGCGCGAGTGCGAAGCGCTGGCACCCACGTTGGCGAGCAAGGTGAAACGCGCACGCCTGGCCAGCGACTGGACCGCCGTCAGCACCGGCACGCACCGTCGCCAGGCCAGTGGCGCGGGCTGGGCCCTGGTGGGCGACGCCGGCGCGACCATCGACCCGATCACCGCGGCAGGCATCACCGGCGCGCTGCGCGACGCACGGTTGCTGGCGGGCTTGTTGCACGAAGGCTTGTCAGGCCAACGCCCGATGGACGAGGCCATGGCCGACTATGGCCCCGAGCGCGACCGCATGGGCGAGCCCCTGCACCAGTTCGCACAGGACATGGCGCAACTGCTGCCCCCGCCACCCGAGATGCTGCCCGTGTTCGCCGCGCTGGCGCAGCAGCCGCACCAGGCAGACCGCTACTTCGGCCTGTTCGGCCAGACGGTGATGCCGGCGGACTTCTTCTCACCCGAGAACCTGAGCGCCATCTTGAGCGCTGGCGCGCCGAACGCCTCAGCCTGAGGCCGCGAGCAGTTGGGCACGCGTGGCCTGGCAATGCCGAACCCAGCGACCGGCCGATCGCGATTGCGCCAGCGCCTGGGCCTCGTCGAGCACGCGATGGGCTTCGGGCAAGCGACCGGGCAGCGTGGCCAGCAGGGCCGCGCGCACACGCAGCGATTCGGCCTGGTACCAGTGTTCACCGCCGGCCTCGCTCAGGCGCAGGGCTTCGTCGACGTGCCCGATGCCGGCTGCGGCCTGTCCGCACTCGGCCTGCGCCTCGGCCAGCAGCGTCAGGAAAAAGGGCACGACGATGCCGGCGCCGGTTTCCCGGAACAGGCCGATGGCGTCCTGCATGTCGACCAGCGCGGCCTCGGCCTCGGGGAGCTGCCCCGCCAGCAGCCGACCCTGGGCCCTCGCCCAGGCCTGCATCACATGCGCCATCGCGCAGGCGTAGGCATGGCCGTTCTCTCGGGCCAGGGCTTCGGCCTGCCTGGCGCAGGCCTCGACGCGTTCCGGCTCTCGCCGGTGCACGTGGATCATGGCGCCCCAGCTCAGCGCCCAGGCCAGCGAATAGGGATGGTGCAGCTCGTTGGCACGGGCCAGCACCTGCGCCCACGCCGCATCGTGCACAGGGCCTGCGGTCCCTGGATCGTCCACACCCGTGAGCCAGGCCGCGTGCATCGCATGCACCCGGGCCACCAGCAGCAGATCGGTCGAGTAAAGCGCGATCAGTGACCGGTCGGCCGGGTCCTGGAAGCGGTGCTCGACCCGCTCGGCCCATGTCGGCACCTCGGCCACCTGGCCGCTGTAGAAGGCCAGTTGCAAGTGAAGCATGTCGTGCACCAGCCAGGCCAGGCGGCTGTCGGCCTGGCGGGCCACCGTGGTGATGCGCTGCCCGATGCCCTGGGCCAGGCGAACGTCACCACGCACGAGGTGAAAGACGCAGTTGCCCCACAGCGGCCAGATGGCCTCGGCCACGTGGTCGCCCCGGTCGGCCAGGGCCTGTGCGCGAGCGTAGGCCTGCTCGACCTCCGGCGCGGCCCAGCCACGGCTGAGCATGTGCGCGGTGCCGAGCATGGCGCGCAGCTCCATCTCGCAGCGGTCCCGCTCGGGCCCGGCGGGCAGTCGCTCGGCGCTGTGCAGGCCGGCTTGCAAGTGCGTCATGGCTTCTTCGATCGACCTGCGCGTCAGGGCGCGCTCGGCGGCCTGACGCCACCAGCGTGCGGCCCACTCATCGAGGCCGGCGCCATCGGCATGGCGGGCCACTTCGGCTGGGTCGACTTCTTCGCTGCGGCGGGCCGCATGCGCCACCAGGGCGCGCGCAACCTGTTCATGCCAGGACCGGCGACGCGGCGCCAGCAAGGACTGCAAGGCGGCGTCCTGCAGCAGGGCGTGACGGAATGCGTAGCGGCGCCCGTGTGGCGCGGCGTCTTCATGGAGCACGGCGGCGGCGGCCAGCGCGGCCAGGTCGGGCGCCACCGACGCCTGCGGGCGGTTCATCACGGTCGCCACGAATTCGGCGTCCACCTCGCGGCCGATGACCGCCATCAGCTGGGCCAGCTCGCGCGCACGAGGCAGGCGATCCAGCCGCGCCATCAGCGAGTCCTGCAAGGTCGCCGGGATGGCGGACGCGTCTGCCTGCGCGCCGGCCGCCGCTCGCGCCAGTTCTTCGGCATACAGCGGCATGCCGTCGGCGCGCTCGACGATCGAGCGCCAGCCATCGGGCACCGAGGACGCGCCGACCAGCGACTGCACCAGTTGCTGGACCTCGTGGCGTTGCAAGGTCGGCACCTTCAACGCAGCCACGGCGCGCTGCCCGTCGAACGGCGCCTGGAAGCCCGGCCGGTGGGTGACGAGCAGCAGCATCGGCCAGCCGGCCAGGCGCTCGACCAGGGCCTGCATGAAGCGCACGGTGCCGGCATCGGCCCAGTGGGCGTCTTCGATCACGAGCAGCAGGGGCAGGCGCCAGGCGCGCCGCTCGACCAACGCGACCAGCGCGTCGATGAGGGCGTCTTCGCGTTCGCGCGGGCTGCCCGACCACGGCTGGGCGCCCTCGTCGACAAACAGCAAGGTCGCCAGGGCCTGTGTCTGGGCCGCGCTCAGGCCCTGCCCTGCGGCCAGGGCCATCAACTGAGCGCGTTGGCTGGCAGCGTCCTGCTCGGCGCGGAACCCGAGGCGGCGACGCAAGCCCTCGCGCAAGGGATGCAGCGGCGCATGCACATGCCAGGGCGAGCACTGCAGCATCGGCGCCTGCACCCCGGCCAGGCCCAGTCGGGCGCGCAACTCGCGCACCATGCGCGACTTGCCGATGCCCGCTTCGCCGGACAGCAGCACCGCCTGGCCCTGACCTTTGAGCGCGCCCTGCCACAGCGATTGCAGCCAGGCCAGCTCGTGCTGGCGACCGACCAGGGGGCTGCGCGGCCCCACCCCCGCGTCCTCGAAACGCAATCCGCTGCCCGACAGCCCCTTGACACGCCAGACCCTTCTGGGTTCGCGAACGCCCTTGAGCGGGTGCACCCCCAAGTCCTCGCAAACCACCTGCCCTCCCACCAGGGCTCGGGTGGTGTCACCGATGCAGACCGCCTGCTCGGGCGCCAGCGCCTGCAGGCGCGCCGCGATGTGAGGCACGTCGCCCAGGGCCAGGTGCTCGCGGCGCCCGCCCTCGCCCACGGCCCCGACGGCGCTCATCACCACCAGGCCGGTTTCGATGCCCACGCGCACGCCCAGCTGGGTTCGCCCATCCAAGGCCTGTGGCACGGGCAGGCGTTCCATGGCGTCGGCCAGCGCCAGCCCCGCATGCACGGCGCGCGTGGCAGCGTCTTCGCGGGCCTGCGGGTAACCGAAGTAGGCCAGGACGCCGTCACCGAGGTACTGCGCCACGACACCGCCATGGCGCTGCAACACGTCGACGGCCGCGCGCTGGAAACCCAGCACCAGCTCGCGCCAGGCTTCGGGTGAGAGGGCCTGGCACCAGGCGGTGGAGTCGGCCAGGTCGGCGAAGACGATGGTGAGCTGGCGGCGCTGGCCTTCGGCATCGGCTGGTGGCTGCCAAGGCCCTTGGGCCCAGGCCTGCAGCAGGCGCTTGCGGTCGCCCAGAGGCAGGCCGATGTGAACCAGGTCGGCTTCGCTCAGGCTGCCCAGCACGTCGACATCGATCGCGTGGGCGCGCAGCAAGGGCGCGAGGTGCAGCAGGCCCGCACCGCTGAGCCAGCCCACCAGCGGCGATTCATCCGGGGGGGCGGGCGCGTCGTGGTTCATGCCGGCGGGGCTTCGAAAGCCCAGGCACAGACCGCATCCGGCTCGAGCTGCCCGCCCAGGTCCAGCAGGCGGCGCAGGACCGAGGGCTCGAGCGCGTCGTCCACCGCGGCGCGCGCCCGGGTGCGGGCGTACACCCCCAGCACGTCTCGCGAGCCAAGCTGCGTCTGCTGCCGGTCGACGTAGCCCAGCAGCCGAGCCGCCGCTTCCAGGCGACCTTCCTGCACGGCCAGCAGGGCCAGCAGGCCCGAGTACAAGCCCAGCCATTCCCAGCTGCGGCTGCGCGAGGCCGCGACGAAGTCGAGCAGGGACGCACGGGCCTGCGCCAGGTCACCCCGCACGAACGCCACGCAAGCCACGATGGCCAGCGCATGGACGACAAAGTTGTCGCGCCGGTGGCGGCTTCGCGCGAGGATCTGCTGGCTCACGCGCAAGGCGCCGTCGGTGTCCCCCAGGGCCAGGCAGATGGCGGCCAGGTCGCTCAACGCGGCCGAGAGCACGCCGTCGAGCCCGGCGGCCTGGGCCTGCACGATGAGCCCCTGGCAGGTGCGGCGCGCATCGGCCATGCGTTCCTGGCCACGCAGCACGCTGACCTCGGCCAGCAGGCGCTGGGTGAGCAGGCGAGCAGGCCAGGCCGATGACTCCAGGCGGGCCATCTCGCGCAGTGCTTCGCGGGCCTGCCCGGTGTTGAGCAGGCCGCTGCCCGCCTGGCAGCGCAGGCCCAGGAAGACACCGCGGGCGTCGCTCGCCAGGCGCGCGCCATCGATGGCGCGCTGCGACCAGGCCAGCATGCGCGCGTTGTCCACGCCCCAATGCAGTCGGCTGCCCTCGAGCCAGTAGCGCGTGGCCTCGGGGGCGACGCCCAGGCCCGAGGCGGTGGCCAAGAGCGGCTCGCCCCGGCGGCGCGCTTCCGGCGCCAGCCCCAGCAACAGGAACAGCGGCCCGGCCGCGCCCAGGATGCGCACGCCCAACGCCGGCTCGTGCGCCGTCGCCCAGTCGAGCGCCAGGCGCACGTTGTCGATGTCTGCGGCATGGCGGCTCAGCCAGTCGGCGTCGGAAGATGACCAGTACGTGTCGTAAGCGACGTCCAGCAGGTCGGCCACCGCCTGGGCGTGGTGATGCTGCAGGCGGGCCTGTTCACCACTGGCTTCCAGTTTGAGCTGGGCGTACTCACGCACGCTGTCGAGCAGCCGGTAACGAGGCTGCTCGCCACCTTCGACCACCACCAGCGACCGATCGGCCAGGGCACCCAGGGTGTCGAGCACGCGCCATTCATCCAGGGCTTCACACCCTGGGCCGGCCTGACCCAGGATCGGCACCAGCGCCAGCGGGAAGCTGCCCGAGAACACCGCCATGCGGCGGAACATCGCCTGCTCGGGTGGCTCCAGCAAGGCATGGCTCCAGTCGAGCGCGGCCTGCAGGGTCTGGTGGCGATCGGGCACGCCCACCTGCTCGCGGGCCAGCAACTGGAAGCGCTCGTCGAGCCGCCTGAGCACGCCGCTCAGGCCCAGCAGCGGCACCCGAGCGGCCGCCAGCTTGATGGCCAGCGGCAGGCCGTCAAGGCGCCGGCAGAGTTGCGCGACCTCGGGCACCTGGGCCGGCTGCAACTCGAAATGCCGATCGAGTGCACGCACCTGGTCGACGAACAGCTCGACCGCCCCATGGGCCAGGGCATCGCGCAGGCTCGCATCGGGCGCGGGCACGGCCAGGGGACCGAGGCGGAACACGCGCTCGCCCGCCACCTTCAGTGGCACCTGGCTGGTCACCAGCAGGCGCACGCCGGGGGCATTGGCCAGAAGGGCCATGGCCAGTTCGGCCACGGCGGGCAACACCTGCTCGGCGTTGTCCAGCACGATGAGCACCTGCATGGCACGCAAGGCGTCGACGAGCGTGGCGCAGGCCCGCTCGGGACTCAGCGTCAGCGTCAGCGCCAGCCCCAGGCACTGGGCCACCGCCGTCACGACCTGGGAGGGGTCGTGCAAGGCGGACAGGTCGACCCAGGCCGAACCGTCGGCCCGATCCGCCTGCCAGCGGTGGGCGGCGGCCAGGGCCAGCGCGGTCTTGCCCATGCCGGACGGGCCGACCACCGTGATCAGGGAAGCGGGCAGCCACTCATCCAGGGCAGCGAGGTCGCGGTCGCGGCCCAGCAGGCGGCTGGTCTGCGCCGGCAACACCGACAGGGCCTCGGCCGCGGCGTGGGTGTGCCAGGCGCGAGCCGGCCGGCTGGCGCGACCCACCACCTGGGCGGCAGCGGCCTGGGGAGGATCGGATTGCACGGCCTGCACGAAGCGGTAACCCCGCCCGGGCACGGTGACGATCATGTGGGCGCCCAACACCTTGCGCAGGGCCGAGACCTGCACCTGCAGGTTGTTTTCTTCGACCACCAGGCCTGGCCAGACCCGGTCCAGCAGCTCGACCTTGGTCACCAGCCGACCCGGTCGTGCGAGCAGGGCCGTCAGCAGGGCGATGGCCCGCGCGCCCAGGCCGACCGGCTGCCCGTCTCGGTAAAGCAGTCTCTCCGATGTGTCGAGCTCGAAGGCATCGAACCGGTAACGTTGGGCCAAGGGGTCCTCGGGCGTGCCTCGATCGGCGGCAACACCGGCTTCCTGCCGGCAGGGATGAAACGGGCGGGTGCGCTTCAGGAGTTTTTCAGACTCTCTTCAGGACGGCGCGGTGCATCAACCCGACAATCTGTTTCATTCTAAAGAAATTCAGTACACAGCCTCCAGGGCAACCGGGCGCCAGCGCCGGTCACTGGGCCTGTGTTTTGGCGCTGTCACCGATCCAACCCCCGCGAAAAGGTTTGGATTCAAAAGGGTTTACCCGCTGTCCTGGTCACCAGGCAGCGGGTTTTCCGTTTCTGAGCCGGGTCTGGCAGGCGAGCCTGCCGCCCGAAGCGCGTTTCACCGCAGCTCGAACCGCACGCTGCTGCCGCCCGACTTCTCGTCGACCTTGCCCTCGGCGCCCACGCGCGAGGCCGTCAGGCGCACCCGCTCGGGCGCCAGCCGGTCGCTGAGGTAGGCCTTGACCTCGTTCGCCCGGTCGTCGGCCAAGGCCTTGAGCGCGGCCTCGTCGACCACGGCGCTGGCCTTGAGCAGGGCCGTCATCTGCTCGTCGGGCAGGCTCTGGGCCATGCCGATGAGGTTGCGCGGCTTCTTGATGTCGGCCCCCTGGTAGGCGGCCTTCAGCCAGGTGCTGCGCTCGCCCGGCTCGATGACCACCTCCTCCACGTCCACCCCTTTGGCCTTGGCCTTGGCGCGGCGCATGAGTTGCTCCACGTGGGCCTGGCGCAGCCCTTCGCGGTCGTGGTCGGCGTCGGCCCAGCCGGTGGCTTCGAGCTTGAGCGAGGGGCGGTCCTTGAGCTTGTCGGCGAGTTTGTCCAGGCGCGCTCGGGCTTCGTCGCCCAGCTCGGCCACCCCGGGCTGGAAAGGCACGCTGCCCAGTTCACCCCCGTCGTCGCCGGCCAGCAGCGAAAACGGCGCGAGCACCGCCTTGCTCAGCAGGTTGACGATGACGCGCCAGATGATGCCGCCGACCGAGAACTGCGGGTCGTCGAGCGAGCCGGAGATGGGCAGGTTGACGTCGATCTCGCCACGCGCGTTCTTGAGCAGCGACACCGCCAGCAGCACGGGCAGTTTGGTGGCTTCGGGGCTCTCGACGCGTTCGCCGAAGGTGAGCTGGTCGAGGAAGACCTGGTTGTCGGCCTGCAACTTGCCCCCGTCGACCCGGTAGTGCACGTTGACCGACAGCGTGCCCTTCTCGATGGGGTAGCCGGCGTAGCGCGCGGAATAAGGCGTCAGCCGCGTGAGCTCGATGCCCTTGGCCACGCCCTGGATGTCCGTGAAGAGCTTGGGGCCCAGCGGGTGCAACTGGCCGCTGATGCGCACGGGCGCGCTGTCGTCGAGCGTGGCGTTGACCTCGACCTTGGCGGGCTCGGGCTGCGCCGATGACACAGCGGAGATGTCGCCCGCCAGGCGCGTAAGGTGGGCCGAGTAATTGGGCTGGATGAATGTGTCGGTGAAATCGACCTCGCCCTTTTCAAGGTGGATGCCTTGCCAGCGCAGGCGGGGGGACGTGGCGGTGGTGGATGCCGTGGTGGCGGCCGGTGCGGCAGGCTGAGGCGCCGATGCCGACGACGACGCCACCGCGACCGCCTTGCCCGTGTCCTGTGGTGTGGTCACCGAGGTCGCCTGCGCATCGCCCGGGCGGCGCACGACGCTTGCCAGGTTCAGGCTGCCGTCGCGGTTGACGATGACCCGGCCGTAGAAGTCCTTGAGCGCGATGAAGCCGAGGTCGGCGTCGATGGCACCGTCGCGCCAGGCCAGGTCGGTGCGATCGAGCGTGAAGCTGGCCCAGCGCAGCAGCAGCGCGTCGTTGACCCGGTCGCGCAGGCGCAGGTCCTGCAGGCCGAGCCGGCCCTGGTAACGCACGTTGAGCACGTCGCCGCCGCGCTGACGCACCGTGTCGACGTTGAGCCGGCCCTGGGCCAGCGCGGCAGCACCAGCCAGGGTCACGTTGGCATGTGGCTCCAGGTAGGGCTGCAGGGCGCGCAGATCGAGCGCGGCCACCGACACCTGCCCCTTGAGCTGCAAGGGCTCGGGGCGCACCTCGCCCTGAAAGCCCAGCTGCCCGCGGCCCTGGGCACGGGTGCGCAGGTCGATCTTCAAAACCTGGTCGAGCCGTTGCGACACGCCCTGCACGCTGAGGTCGGTCTGCTGCAGCGCAAAGCGGGCTGCGGGCTTGACGCTGCGGTCGGTCAAACGCACGGCGCAACCGCGGCACTGAACCAGGTCGATCGCGATGGCGGGCGGGGCGGCATCGGTGGTGGAGCGCGGTGGTGTGGCGGCCGACGGGGGAGCGCTCAAGCCAGCGAGCAAGCGCCCCTGGGCATCGCGCGAAATCGCCGCATCCAGCGCATCCAGGGTGACGGCGGCCACCTTCAGGCGCTGCAGGCCGGTGGCCGCTTCGGCCAGGCCCACATCGGCCTCCAGGCCATCGAGGGTCAGCGTCTGCCACCTGGCCTGGTCGGCATCGGGGTTCGATGTCGGCGCGGCCTTGGCACCCGGCGCCATCCCGAGCAGGACCTGAGCGCCATCCACTTGCACCTTCGTGCCTTCGATGCGCAGCGCGGGCGGCTGGCCTGTGGCGGTGGGCAGGGCGTTCAGGCGCACGCGGGTGTGCAGGCTCAACAGGCCCTGGCTCACCGTCACCGGCAGCAGGCCGCTTTGCTGAACCGGCGTCAGCCAGCGGGGCAGGCTCCACTTGTCGACCTGCAGGTCCAGCTCGGCGGCCTGGCGTGCCACCTGCACCTGCCCTTGTGCGGACACCTGGCCCTCGTGCTCGTCGCGCAGCGACAGCGTCCACTTCGCGGGTTGCGCGCGCTCGCCGCCGTCCAGGCCCTGCACCTCGATGAGGCCCTGCGTCAGGCGCGGCCAGGGCGCAGCGAAGGTCTGCACATCGATGTCCCGCAGACCGATGCGAACCTGGCCCACCGACCAGCGCCAAGGGGCCTCAGGCTTGGAGGCCACCGGGGGCGGCGTGGATGCCCCCTGGCTGGGCGCGATGGCTTTCGCCGACGCCATGGGCGCCTGGCTCGCAGCGCCCCCCGATGCACCCGCGTCCAAGGGACGCAGCTTGACGTCGACCCCGTCGATCGTCACCTTTGCCAGCGTGGCCTGGCGAGCCAGCGGCTGCAGGTCGATCCCGCTGAGCTCCAGCTGCTGCCAGCCCGCGTCCAGCGCCCCTGCACCCGGCACCGCCGGCAGCGACAGGTCCAGCGCTTTCACCCCCAGCCGGCCCTGCACCGCCAGCAAAGGCACGGCCGGCGACGGGCGCTGCTCGAACACCACCTTCAGGTCGGTGTCGAGGCGGCCGCCACGCACCAGCGGGCGCCACGGCTCGGGCAGCAAAGGCCTGGCCACCTCCAGCCAGTGGGCCAGGTCGACGTCCTGCCAGCGCACGTCCACCTCGCTTTGCAGGCCCGACCGGAAGGGGTGGGTGCGGCCGGCCACGCGCAGCGCGCTGCCATCGATGTGGGCCTCGAGCAGCGGCTGCACCGTCACGTCGACGTGGCTGGGCAGGCTGCTGACAAAAGGCACCTCCAGCCGGATGCGGTCGACCCGGTGCGTCTGGTCGAGCACGCGGTCGGCGTAGCGCACCACCCCGTCGCGCAGGCGGATGTTGAGGACCGCGAAACGCGCAGGGCCGGAGTCGGACTTCGGCTCGGGCGAGGGCTGCTGCAGCTTGTCGAGCAGCGGCGAGAAGTTGAAACGGTCAGCGCTGACGCGCTCGATGTCGAGCTCGGGGGCCAGCAGGTCGACCCGCTTGATGACCGAGGCAAAGCGCCACAGCGACTCCAGCGACACCCCGAGGTCGGCCTGCTTGAGCTTGAGCCAGGGCCGCCCGGTGGGGCCAACGGCCAGGTCGGAGGCGGTCACCTCCAGGCGCCAGGGGGCGATGGCCAGGCCACCCAGGTGCACCGGCGTGCCCAGGGCCTCGGTCGCGGCGGCTTCGACGCGGGGACGCAGCCAGCCGGGCAGCCAATGCCCCACCAGGCCCGTCCACGTGACCGCGACCAGCGCCGCGCCGATGACCAGGCGGGTGGCGGTGCGCAGGCGGCTGCGGGGGGCGGGGTTCGTCGAGGTGGAGCGATCGGCGTCGGACATGGTTTGGCGGGGGATGGCCTCGAGGCGAGGCGGCTCAGGGGATGTTAGCTGCCCAGGTCGGCTGGTGTGTCGATGTCGATGAGGATGCCCCCATCGTCCACGTCGACCCGGGTGGCCTGGGACCAGTCCACCCGGTGGCGCGCGCCCTCGTCGCCGGACAGGTCGAACAAGGCGGGCCAGTTCGTGCGGGGCAACAGGCGGGGGTGCCCCGGCTGGCCGGCGTGCCAGGGCCAGGCGGGCCGACCCTCGCGGCGGAAGGCCTCGATCAGGGCGCGCACGGTCTGCGGCTGCACGGCGGGCATGTCGGCCAGCACCACGAGGGCGGCGTCGAAGCGGGGCAGGCCTTCATCGGCCACGAGCGAGCGCAGGCCGACGGCCAGCGTGCGGCCCAGCCCCAGGTCGGCATCGGCCACCTCCAGCCACTCAACGCCCGTTTCGGCACACAGGGCCTGGCCCCAGGCGTCGCCCTCGCGCAGCAGCACGAGCACGCCGTCACAGGCCTGGCGCTGGGTCTGCAGCACCGCCTCAAGCAGGCTGCGGCCATCGGGCAGGCAGGCCTGACGCTTGTCGGAGCCAAAGCGGCGGGCGCGGCCGGCGGCCAGCACCAGGGCCACGACCCGAGGAGGACGCGAGGGGGGCCCGTGTGGCGAAGTAGGAGGTTCGGACATGCCCCGATCTTGCCTTGCCTGGCGAGCGATGTCAGCCGCCCACCGGCTCCGCGATCAGCGACCAGCGATCAGGACACCGCCGTGGCTTCGGCCACCACCTTTGGTCGCAAAGGCAGGCTGCGCAGGCGCTCGCCCGTGAGCCCGAACAGTGCATTGGCCAGGGCCGGCGCCAGCGGCGGCACACCGGGCTCGCCCACGCCACCGGGCGGGTGGGCGCTGGGCACGAGGTGCACGTCGATGCGCGGCGTGCGCGCCAGCGGCAGCAGCGGCTGGTCGGGAAAGCTGCTTTGCTGCACGCGCCCCTCGGCCACGGTGATCTCGCCATGCAAGGCCGCCGTCAGCGCGAACACGATGCTGCCCTGCATCTGCGCGACCACGGTGTCGGGGTGCACCACCACGCCGCAGTCGATCACGCAGGTGACGCGGTGCACGCGCACCTCGCCGCCCTCGAACGAGGCCTCGACCACCTGCGCGCAGATGGAGCCGAAGCTGCCCTGCAGGGCCACGCCCCGCGCGTGCCCGGCCGGCAAGGGCGTGCCCCAGCCCGCGCGGCGCGCGACCTCGTCCAGCACCGCGCGGTGCCGGGGCTGCGCGCCCAACCGCGCCAGGCGCCAGGCCACTGGGTCGGCGCCCTCGGCATGGGCCAGCTCGTCGGCAAAACATTCGGTGAAAAAGGCGTTGTACGAGTGGCCCACGCTGCGCCAGAAACCCACCGGCACGGGCGATTCGAGTTGCAGCTGCTGCACCTTCATGTGCTCGATGGCATAGGGCACGTCGAAGGCGCCCTCGATCTGGCTCTTGTCGGGCAGCTTGCTCGAGGCCCAGGGCAGCAGGCGCACCGTGGCCATGTTGGTCGGCGGCTGAGCGGCCACGCGGTTGTGCCAGGCGATGGCCCGCCCCCGCTCGTCCAACGCAGCGCGGAAATCGGCCCAGGCGGCCGGTCGGTAGAAATCGTGCTGCGTGTCTTCTTCGCGGGTCCACACCATCTTCACCGGGCGCCCATCGGCCTGCATGGCCAGGCGCACGGCCTGCTCGACCATGTCGACCTCCAGCCGGCGCCCGAAGCCGCCACCCACCAGCGGCAGGTGCAAGGTGACCTGATCGGTCTCGACACCGGCGACCTGCGCTGCCCGCCAGCGCGCCAGCGAGGCCACCTGGGTGGAGACCCAGAGCTCGACCCGGCCCTCGTGCACACGCGCCGTGCAGTTGATGGGCTCGAGCGCGCCGTGCGACAGGTGCGGCGCGTGGTAACGCGCTTCGAGCACACGGGGGCCCGGGTCCTCCGCGGCCTGGCTGCTGGCCTGGCTGCCCTTTCGGGCCTGCTCGATGCGACCTTCTGCGTCGCCACGCATGAGGTAAGGCATGCCGAAGCCATCGCGCAAGGCCTCGTCGGCCGCGCGGGCCAGGTCCTGCGAGGTGTAGGCGTCGTTCGGCGTCGCGGTCCATTGCACCTTCACGAGTGCACGCGCCTGCTTGGCTCGCCACCAGCTGTCGGCGATCACGGCCACCGCATGCGGGATGCGCACCACCTTCAGGATGCCGCGCTGCTTGAGCGCCTCGCTGCCATCGAAGGCGGCGACGTCGGCGCCGAACACCGGGGCCTGGATCAAGGACGCGAACACCATGCCGGGCACGCGCACGTCGATGCCGAACACCGCCGAGCCGTTGACCTTCGCGGGGATGTCCTGGCGCGGCGCTGCACGGCCGATCAAGCGGAACTGCTTGGGGTCTTTGAGGCGCACGTGCTCGGGCGGAGCGAGCTTGGCGGCGTCCGAGGCGAGTTCGCCATAGCCCAGCTTGCGCTGCCCATCGGGGTGGATGACGCGGCCCGCTTCGGTGCGGCAGGCGCTGGCATCGACCTGCCACCGCTGGGCCGCCACCTGCACCAGCATGGCGCGCGCGGTGGCACCGGCCACGCGCAAGGGGCCCCAGGCGTCGCGGATGCTGCTGGAGCCGCCCGTGGCCTGCAGCGACAGCACGCTGCCCAGGCGTTCCAGCGCGGCCGAGCCGGCGCGCACCAGCCAGCCGTCTTCTTCGACACCAAAGGGCAAGGCGTTGAGCATCATGGCCTGGTTGGCGTAGATGCGGTCGACCGGTGCGGGCTCGGCGCGCACATCGTCCCAATCGGCGTCGAGCTCTTCGGCCAGCAGCAGGGGCAAGGCGGTGAACACGCCCTGCCCCATCTCGGCACGGGGCACGGCCACGGTCACGGTGCCGTCGGTGGCGATGCGCACCCAGCCGTTGAGGGCGACGTGACCTTCGCGAACGGGCAGCACATCGGGGCTGCCCAGGCGGTCTTCGGGCGTGGGGGCGCTGCAGCCGACCAGCAAGCCACCGCCCAGCGCGGCACCGGCCAGCAGGAAGCGGCGACGGCCAGGGTCCGCCACAACGTGTTGGGCACCCATCATGCGACCTCCGTCTTCGGTGGCGCGGGCGTCTCGGCCGCGGTGTGGATGGCGGCGCGCACGCGCACGTAGGTGCCGCAGCGGCACAGGTTGGTCATGGCCGCGTCGATGTCGGCGTCAGTCGGGTGCGGGTTCTGGCGCAGCAGCGACGCCGCGGCCATCAGCATGCCGCTCTGGCAGTAGCCGCATTGGGGCACCTGGTGCTTGACCCAGGCGGCCTGCAGGCGCTCGAGCACCGCATCGCCTTCGGCCTCGATGGTCTGCACCGACTGGCCGGCCACCGCCACCACCGGCATCACGCACGAGCGGATGGCCGAGCCCTGCAGGTGCACCGTGCAGGCGCCGCAAGCGCCCACACCGCAGCCGAACTTCGTGCCGGTGTGGCCAAGTTCATCGCGCAGCACCCACAGCAGGGGCATGTCGGGTTCGACGTCGGCCTGCACGGGGCGGCCATTGAGCTGGAACTGGATCATGGTGGACAGCGTACACTTTGCAAGCCGTCGCCGTCAACCCGGGTACATTCGCCCCCATGTCCTACCCCCGCAAGCTCAGCCAAGAAGCCATCCTGGAGGTGGCCCTGGCCGTGCTCGAGCGCGAGGGGCCGCAGGCCCTGTCGATGCGCGCGGTAGCCGCCGAGCTGCAGGTCGCGCCCAACGCGCTGTACCGCTACTTTCCTGGCAAGGCCGAGCTGGTGGCGGCCCTGGCCGAGGCCGGCAGCCGCATCCTGCTCGATGCGCTGCGCCAGGCCAGCGTCGGGCAGCCCCCCCTGCTCGCCTTGCGCTCGCTGGCCAAGGCCTACCTCGACTTCGCCCGCTCGCGCCCGGCCCTCTACCAGGTCAAGATGACCGAGGTGCGCTGCGGCGAACACCCGCCCCCCAGCCACGACACCATCTGGGCCTTCGTGCTGGAGCTGGCGGCCGCCCTGCCCCTGTCCCATGACCCGCGCGACGTGGGCACGGCACTGTGGGCCAGCCTGCATGGTCTGGTGGAACTCGACCGGCTCAAGCTGCTGGAAGGCCGCGACCCGCAGCACACGCTGGATGTGATGCTGGACCTGACCGTCGCCGGACTGGCCGCCAGGGTTCAGACCGGCGCCTGATCGGGCTGAGGCGGCGACAGCCCCAGCAGGCGCCACAGCGGCAGCCACGACGCCGGCGCGTCCCAGTGCGACAGCGGCAAGGTGGTGCTCACGTGCATGAGACGAGGCTGCTCGTCTTCGCCAAACGGTTTGGGAAAGGCCGCCAGCTGCTGCATCAGCACCCGGCCATCGGCCTCGGAGGCATCGCCCTGGCGAGCGGCCAGGCGCGCCAGCATGACCTCGACCGGCGCCTCACACTGCACCCAGGCCCAGGGCACCTGCAGGCGCTCGGCCAGCTCACGCACCCGCTCGCGCTGGTCGAGGTGCAAAAAGGTGGCGTCGAGCACGACGCGGTGCCCGGCCCGCAGCAGGCCCTCCGCCCGATCGAACAGGGCGTCGTAGACCACGTCCCGCGCCTCGGTCGAATAGCCATTCGGCTCGTTGACGTTGTGCAGGCGGTGTCGCTCGACATCCGAGCGCAGGCGGATGGCGCCCAGCCAGGCCAGCAGGCGCTGCGACACAGCAGACTTGCCGCTGCCCGAGACCCCTTGCATCGCGACCAACACCGGCTGACGCGGCGACAGCAGCCGGATGGCGCCAGACAGGTAACGCTCGGCCCAGGCATCGCCCTCGGGGCCGCCCGTCAGCCGCGCCACCTTGAGGCGCACCAGCGCGCGCCAGGCCATGGCCGATGCCAGCAGCGGCACACCCGCGTGGTCGCCCGTGGCGTCGAGGTAGCGCGACAGCGCACGCCAGGCCAGTTGCGGCTGATCGCGCACCAGCAGGTCCATCAGCACGAAAGCGAGGTCGTTCATGACATCCAGCGTGCGCAAGGGCTCGCAAAAGTCGATGGCATCGAACACCGTCACCTGCCCTTCGAAGACGCAGACGTTGCCCAGGTGCAGGTCGCCATGGCATTCGCGCACGAAGCCGTCGCTGCGGCGCTGGCGGCACTGGCCGTCCAGCGCCTGCTCGCGTTCGGCGATGGCGTGCAGCACGCTGTCGACCCGGTCCCATTGCTCGGGGCCATCGCACACCGCGCGCCAGGAGGCGTGGGTTTCGTGCGTGGCGCGACGCAGGTCGTCGATCAGGCCGCCGTGCGTGACGTGGCGGGCCTGCGCGTGCATGGCCACGACCTGGTCCACCAATTGGTCGACCCAAGCCTCGGCGACCTTGGCACCCACGCCCCCACCTGGCGCCAGCAGCCGGTCGAGCGTGGCGGCCGGATCGAAGCGGCGCATGTGCACGGCATGGTCCACGGCCTGACGGTCATCGGGCAGCACCCACTGGCCGCTGGCGTCAATGCCACGCACGCCCAGGTACAGCGAAGGCGCCGTGCGGCGGTTGAGCCTGACCTCGGTCTCGCAGGCCTGGCGGCGCGCCTCGCGCCCGCGCTGGTCGACAAAGCCCAGGTCCACCGCCTTCTTGACCTTGAAGGCCTCGGTGGGCGTGACCAGCACCCAGCTCAGGTGGGTCTCGATGCGCTCGACCCCATGCCCGTGGGCCTGCTCCAGCAGGCGCTGATGCAGGCGCTCGACGAGGCGACGCTGGGCGTCCGGCACGGCCACGCTCACGGCTGGGGCACCTCCGTGGCATCGCGATCGGCGAGGCGATCGCCTCGGGGAAGAGGCTGGCCCGGACGCCAGCCGGGCGGCAGCACGATGTAGCCCAGCGCCTCGCGCAGGCTGCGTGCAGAAGCCAGGTCACGCAGAAGCTCGAACCAGCCCGTGAACCACACCTTCAGCGGGTTGTTGCTCAGGATGGGCTTGACCAGGCCGTAGCGCGGCTTGATGTCGTCGCGCTCGGGCACGTAGGTGCCGAACAGGCGGTCGAAGATCAGCAGCACGCCGCCGTAGTTGGCGTCGATGTACTGCGGGTTGGACGCATGGTGCACCCGGTGCGCCGACGGCGTGTTGAGGATGCCCTCCAGCCAGCCCAGCCTGGGCAGCCAGGTGGCGTGGATCCAGAACTGGTAGAGCAGGTTCACCGTCAGGGCCAGGCCCACGAGCTTGGCGTCAAAGCCCAGCCACACCAGGGGCACGAAGAACACGAAGGTGCCCGTGACCTTGCCGAAGATGCCGATGCGCACGGCCGCCGCCAGGTTGAGCTGGTTGGGCGAGTGGTGGATGGAGTGGTTGACCCAGAACCAGCGCATGCGGTGCGAAGCGCGGTGGAACCAGTAGTAGCAGAACTCCAGACCAAAAAAGAGCAGCACGAAGGCCTGCCAGCCATCGAGCTGCAGATCGGCCAGGCGGTGCTCCCGCGCCCAGCTGGTCACCGGCGTGGACAGCGCAAAGGGCACAAACAGGTTGACCAGCAGGCGGGTGACCAGGTCAAGCACCGACATGCCGGTGGCGCCCCAGTCATAGGCACCGGGGCCATCGCGCCTGGGCAAATACCAGCCTTCCAGCACCGTGATGAGGGCAACGAGGGGGACGACCCCGAAGAGGAGGAATCGATCGACAGCGGTCATGAGGGTTCGGCCGAAAGTGACGTGGGCCCGAACAGCAGCCCGCAAACGGCGCAGTGTGTCACAGCGCTTGCCACCATGTGGGAGCCGCCCTCAGTTCGGCGCGTAGCCCGTCTGCACGGCCAGGCCGACCGTGTCCTGCACGAACCGACGGATGAGCGCGTGGTCAGGCTGCGGCAGCAGGTCCATCGGCGAGCCGAAGGCCCCTGTGGGTTCGGCGATGAGCGAGCGATGCCCTGCGCCAGCGGCAGCCACCAGCCGATGCTGGGCACCGCAGACGGGGCAATGCAGGTGTTCGCCGGCGTGGTGCTCGCGCCGCTGCACCATGGTCGGACCGCAGGTGGCGCAAGGCTGCAGCGGCCTGCCCTCGTCGCTGTGACCGATGATGCCCTGGAAGGCACCTTCACGCGCCAGGGCCAGGAAATGCCGCCCCAGGAAATCATCGAACTGGCGCCCCAATTGCACCTCGATCGCAGACAGGGCCTCGTCGACACTCATGGCCTCGCGCCAGGGGCGGCGGGAGGTCATGGCGTCGAAGGCGTCGCACAAGCCCACGATGCGCGCCCCTGTGGGAATGGTCGGGCCACTCAGGCCACGGGGGTAGCCACGGCCATCCGGGGTCTCGTGGTGCAGCAGCACGATGTCGTGAACCAGCGGCCCGTAGGGGTGACCGGCCAGCAAGCGAGCGCCCATTTCGGGGTGGGTGCGCATGACCGCATGAGCGGCTTCGCTCAAGGGCTCGCGCTGGCGCAGGATGGCCTCGGGCACAGCCAGCTTGCCCAGGTCGTGCACGAAAGCGGCCAGGGCCACCTGAGCCCGCTCTTGTGGGGCCATGCCAGCGCGTTCGGCCAGCAACTCGGTGTAGCGGGCCACGCGCCAGAGGTGCCCGCCCGTCCAGGGATCACGGGCCTCCACGGCCCAGGCCCATGCCAGCAGGCTGGCGACGATGGCCTCGCGCTGGGTTTCCGGGCGCATGGCCAACGCCGCCGAATCCCGGCGGGTGAAGAAAGCCATCATGCCCATGAACCCTCCTTGTGCACAAAAAGCCGGCGACAGGCTGGGAAACCCACAGCCTACCCCTGCGACGGGCTATCGACAAGCTTCTCGTGAAACTTGAGGTCGCGCGGCCTCAATAGTGCGGCGGAAGCTCGTCGCGCAGGCTGCGGAAAGCCGGTTGCGCCGAATCGGCCTGATCGCGCAGTTGCAGCAGCTCGCGCACCAGCAGGTCGATCTGCTGCTGCTGGCGCACGATGGTGCGGTTGAGCTCCTCGACCAGGTCTTCGGTGAAGGCGGCCTTGATCTCCAGCTCGGTCAGGCGCTGATCGACCTGCGCGTCCAGGGACACCGCGGGCGCGGAATGGGGCGGAACTGGGGTGAGGCTCATGGCTGGATTGGACATCAAATCCGGCCGACCGCAACCCGAGGCATGATCTGCCACATCAGGAGGACTCACACCATGGTCACCATGCTGCGCATCACCGCTTGCGCCCTGCTTGTGGGGCTGGCGGGCCACGCCCACGCCGACCCGATTGGCGAGGTCGACACCGTCTTCAAGTTCGTGGGGCCCGATCACAAGATCGTCGTCGATGCCCACGATGACCCGAAGGTCCAGGGCGTGACGTGCTACGTCTCGCGGGCCAAGACGGGCGGCATCAAGGGCGCGCTCGGCCTGGCCGAGGACCGCTCCGAGGCCTCGATCGCTTGCCGGCAGACGGGGCCGCTGGTGGTCAAGGGCAAGCTGCCCCAGCAGGAAGAGGTGTTCACCGAGCGCACCTCGCTGGTCTTCAAACGGCTGCGCATCGTGCGCATGCTCGATGCGCAGCGCCAGACCCTGGTCTACCTGAGCTACTCCGACCGCCTCATCGAGGGCTCGCCCGACAACAGCATCTCGGTGGTGCCGGCGCCCGGCGTGCCCATGGCCAAGGACTGAGCCCCACCCGACGCCGTTGCGCAAACGGTAACAATTTGCCCCGGATGGGGGGAAAAGGCCTGGCTCGGGGCCCGCGTACAGTCGCGCCTGCACGGGCAACGCACCCGCGCGCCACACGAATCACCCAGAGAGCACCCGACCCCATGTCCCGGCCCTTCATCGTCATCGGCGACCGCACCGACCACGGCGGCGTCGTCGTCGGCTCGTCGCAGACCACCGACACCCACGGCAAGCGCATCGCCCGCGTGGGCGACCAGGTCACCTGCCCGAAAAAGGGCCACGGCGGCACCACCGTCATCGTCTCGGGCGACCCGACGATGATCATCGACGGCCAGCCCGCTGCCCGGCATGGCGACAAATGCGCGTGCGGGGCGACGTTGATTTCGGGGCAGGCCGTCAGCTCAACGAGCTGAGCCGGCTCAGGCCAGTTGACCGTCCAGGTCCTGCAGAACCTGCCGCAAACGCGGTGTGGCGTGGCCCAGGAAGGCGCTGACCTTGGCGGTTGCCGCTCGCGCCTCGGCGTGCACCAGGTGCACCGGTGAAGCCGGTGGCTCCCATTCGGCCATGACGATGCGCAAACGCCCGTCGGCCACCGCCTGGGCCACCTGGTAGGACTGCAAGCGAGCCAGGCCGGCACCCGCTTCGGCGGCATCGCGCACCACCTCGTTGTGGTTGACCATCAGGCGCACGGGGGGCATGGCCACCGCTCGCAGCGACACGTCGGCGTTCTGAGGCGCCTCGGCGCTGGCGCCGCGCCCCACCCGAGGCTCGCTCCTGAGCACCCACGGCTGGAACGGGTGCCCGGCCCGGTCCAGCCCGATGACCTGGTGGCGCTCGATGTCGTGCGGGCTGCGCGGCACCCCGTGGCGGCGCAGGTAGGCCGGCGAGGCCACGATCACCGGTCGCACGGCCCCCAGGGGGACGGCGCGCAGGCTGGAATCGGGCAGGCGCCCGATGCGCAAGGCCACGTCCAGCCCTTCGTCGATCAGGTGGGTGACGTGGTCCACGAAGTGGGTCTGCACCGACACCCGGGCATGGGCTTTCAGGAAGGACAGCACCACGGGCAGCAGGTGCAGGCGGCCAAAGACCACGGGCGCCGTCACGCGCAGCGTGCCGACGGGCTCGATGTGCGCCCCGCGCGCCAGCGCATCGGCGTCCGACAGCGCCTGCAGGATGCCGCGGGCATCGGCCAGGTAGCGCTGCCCCGCGTCCGTCAGCCGAAGGCTGCGCGTGGTGCGGATCAACAGGCGCGCGCCAAGGTGCTGCTCCAACGCGGCCACCTGCCGGGTCACGGTGGCGGTGGACACCCCGATCTGGCGCGCCGCCCCCGCGAAACCCGAGGCATCGACAACGGCCAGGAAGGCCTTCATGGCTTCGATCTGATCCATGCCCCATTGTTGCAGTTTCTGCAACGCTGCAAACCGACCCCAGGTGATTCTCAAGGCAGGCGTGGCCGCCTATTGTTCGGACATCCCCACTCCGATCAGGCCGCTGCCATGACCCCCATCCGCATCCACGACTTCACCTTGTCCGGCCACGCCCACCGCGTCCGCCTGTTCTGCAGCCTGCTGGGGCTGCCGGTCGAGCTCCACCCCGTTGACCTGCGAGGTGGCGAGCACAAGTCGCCGGCGTTCCTGGCCATGAACCCTTTCGGGCAGGTCCCTGTGATCGAGGACGGCGACGTGACCCTGGCCGACAGCAACGCCATCTTGCTGTACCTGGCGCTCCAGCACGACCCACATCGCACCTGGTGGCCCCAGTCTGCGCTGGCGCAGGCGCGCGTGCAGCAATGGCTGAGCGCCGCGGCCGGGCCCCTGGCCAACGGCCCGGCCCGCCTGCGCGTGCTCAAGCTGTTCGGCGGGCCGCATGAGGCACGGGCGGCCGACCTGTCGCAACAGCTGTTCAACGGCATGGAACGCCAGCTGGCCCACAGCCGCTACCTGGCTGGCACCGAGCACCCCACCATCGCCGACATCGCCCTGTACAGCTACACCGCGCGCGCAGGCGACGGTGGCCTCAGCCTGGACAACTGGCCTGCTGTGCGCCGTTGGCTGGGCGACATCGAACAGCTGCCCGGCTTCGTGCCCATGCCTGAGATGCCCCAAGCCGCCTGACAGGAGCCTTGCATGACCGAAGCCCATGACCCCAGCTCGCCCTTCCATGCCGGAGAACGCCATTGGCAGGCCGCCATCGGGCAACGCGATGCCGTGGAGGCCATGGGCCGACGCATGATCCGCGACCACATGCCCGAGCAGCACCAGGCCTTCTTTGCGCTGCTGCCTGCCGTGGTGATCGGCCTGCTGGACGAGCAGGGTCACCCCTGGGCCACCGCGCTGTGCGGGCCGCCCGGTTTTGCCTGGGCGCCCGATGCGCACACGCTGCAACTCGATGCCCACCTGAGCGAAGGTGACCCGGCCGCAAGCGGCTGGCGCGACGGCGTGCAGGCCGGCTTGCTGGGGCTACAGCACCACACGCGCAGGCGCAACCGGCTCAACGGCACCCTGGTGCTGGACGAGGCAGGCAGGGCCACCATCGGCGTGCGCCAGAGCTTCGGCAACTGCCCGCGCTACATCGAGCCCAGGGAGTGCACCGTCGATCCGCTTTGGCGCGCCGAGAACGCGCCCGTGGCAAGCGCCTGGCAAGCGGGCGAACTCGCGCCCGTGGCTCGGGAGGTCATCCGGCGGTCGGACACCTTCTTCATCGCCTCCAGCAGCCCGGCGGCCACGTCGGAGGACCTCGCGACCCTCGCGAACAGCGAAGGCCTCGATGTCTCCCACCGGGGCGGGCCGGCGGGATTCGTGCAAGTGGCGCAAGACCAGCAGGGGCAAGCAACGCTGAGCTGGCCCGACTTCCCCGGCAACCGGATGTTCAACACCCTGGGCAACATCCAGGTGCAACCGCGCGTCGGCTTGCTGTTCCTGGACGTGCCCACGGGCGGCTGGCTCTGGCTGCAGGGCCAGGCGCGCATCGCCACATCGGGCCAAGGCGAGGCAGCACAGCGCCGTGTCGAGGTGCGCATCACCCAGGCCTGGTGGCGTCCTGGCGGGCCGCTGCGCTGGCGTGCGCACGAGGCTGGCGACGCGGGCGAGGCCGTCTGAGCCTCGCCACCCGGCTTCACTGCACGGCCGCGATGCGACGGCCGGACCCTGGCGGCGTGCAGGTGTAGGTCACCTCCTGGCCGGCCACGTTGGCCAGGCTGCGCAGGGCCGAATCGGTGCGACGGCTGCCGTCGCTGCCCACGAAGGCGTTGGCAGCCGCGTCGAACCAGAAGCCGCGGCGAAGGCCGTTCTCCACCGTGTGCGCCACCAGGTCGCACTCGGTCACCTGCCCGCCCAGCAGCTTGGACACGAAGGGGGTCTTCGCGCGCTGGATCAACAGGTCGATGCGTGGCCAGGCGGCCAGGCGCTGACCGGCGTCGGCGCTGAGCGTGACCTGCTGGCCCACGACAGGTGCCAGGTCGCTGTCCATCGCGTGCATGAAGTCCGAGACGTCGCGGCGGGTCTGGTTAGGGTTGATCAGCGGGAAGCCAGAATTGAGCGTGGGCTGGAACACGCGCACCGTGAAGAAGTGCGCCAGCAGGTCCACGGTGCCATCGTGCACGAAGCCGAAGCCACGCACCTGGTCGCCCTGGTGGCCCGTGTCGGGCGCGGTCGCAAAAGGCACGGCGGCACCGCCGAAGCGGCCGACCTTGGCGTACATGTTGCGCAAATGGGGCACCTTCACGATCTGCGAGATGCCCTCGAAGCTCTGCATCTTGCCCGTGCCGTAGAGGCCTTGCGCCGCGTCCACCGTGTGGCAGCCGTTGCAGTTGTGGCTCTTGACGAAGTTGCGCAGGTTGCCAATCTCGGGCACCAGTATGCCGTCGGAAGGCCGGTCACCAAAGTAGAAGTCGAAGCCGCGTTTTTGCGCTGCCGTCAGCGAGTTGTCGAGGTTGCGGATCGGGTTGGGCGGCAGTTGCACCTGCAGCATGAAATCGGCAAAGGCCTGCATGCCGCCTTCGCTCATGGGCTCGGGGTTGCCCAGCAGCCCCTCGAAGGCCGGCGCGAAGTTCTTGAACGACAGCACCGGGTCGTCGGCATGCACGCCGAAGACGCCGTTGGAGCGGTCCCCGCGCCAGTGCATCGCGCCGGAGTTGGCCATGCCCTTGAGCGTTTGCGTGGTCATCGGCCCCTTCATGGGGTGGAAGTCCTTGGGGTCGTCGCTGCCGTTGATCTTGTTCTTCGGGTTCGACTGGAACAGGAACTTGGCCACCTGGAACTCGGTCTCGCGCGTGAACTCCTGCTTCATCGGGCTTTTGGTGACCACGTCGTCGGGGTTGCCCAGGTCCCAGGCCAGGTCGTCCATGTCGCCGAAGGTGTGGCAGCTCGCGCATGAGGCCTCGCCATTGGCCGACGAGAGGTTGGCGTCGTACAGGAAGGGCCGGCCCGCGATCACGGCCGCCGGCTCGGGGTTGGGCAGCGCGGCCTTGGCCACTTCATTGCGGCCCGACAGGCTCAACACCTTGACCGCGTTGTCGAAGCGGGTCATGACGTAGAGGCGGTCGCGCGACTCGTCGAGCACCAAGCCGCTGGGGCCGCCGCCGCTGACGGTGATGTAGCGGGCGCTGGCCGTGCGCGGGTTGAAGGTGTCGTTCTCGATCTCGGTGGTGTCGAACACGCCGATGCGGCTGGAGCCGTTCGCGGCCACGAACAGCGTGCGCCCATCGCGGCTGACGGCCATCTCCATCGGGCTGGCCAGGCTGTGCTGCTTGGCCGTGGTGTCAAAGCCGGGGTCGTTGACCAGCTTGCTGTAGTCGATGTGCTTGTTGAGGTGGCGCGGCAGCACCTGCCCGTTGCCCACCACCGTGATGCGCGACAGCGCGATCTTGCCCTGCACCGTCGAGCCACCGTGCTTGCCGGGGCCTTCGAAACGCGTGAGGTTGTTGGCTTCGGTGTTGGTGACGTAGAGCTTGCCGGTCACCGGGTTGGTGGCCATGTTGAACAGGGTCGTGCCCACGTGGGCAAAGATGGCTTTTTCGCTCAGCGCGTTGGCATCGACCGCGAAGACGTCCTTGTCGGGCAGGTTGAAGCGCATGGCCGGCGTCCAGTTGCGGCCGATCACGTCCTGCCATTGCCCCTTGGTGCGGTTGAACTTGACGATCAGGCCCGTCTTGGGCGCGGGCTTGCCTTCGGCGTTGGTGGGTGGCCCCAGCCGGCCGCCGGGTGACTTCGTGCCCTTGATGTCGCAAGGCGTGTTGAGCTCGAAGCTCTCGCAGACCAGCTCTTCGTTGATCGACGCGGTCTGGTTGCCCGACTTGAACGCCGCCACGTAGACCGTGTTGCGATCCGGGCTGACGGCCAGCGCGCGCGGTGTGTCGGCGAAGAAGTTCATGATGCGCACCGGCACCCCACCAACTTGCGGCGAGAGGTTGTCCGGGTTGAAAACCCAGACGTCGGCGCGCGGCACGCCAGGGGTGGTGAGCTGCGGATCGCCCGCGCCAGGCACGCCCTTGAGCGAGACGTGGGTGAGCTGCTGGCCCCGGTGGGCCGCCGTGATGAAGGCCTTGGCGGGCGAGCCGGCGAAGACGATGTCACGCGGCTCGTCCCCCACCAGCAAGGTGCGCACCACGCGCGGCGTGCCTTGCAGGCTGACGACGCTCACGCTGTCGGAGAGGTGGTTGACCACCCAGACCTCGCTGGCGTTGCGCACCGCCACCGCCACCGGCTCCAGGCCCACGGGCACGCGCGCTGCCAGTTGCAGCCCGGCCGGGGTGACGTTGAAGACCTCCAGCGTGTTGTTGGGCGTGTTGACCGCGAACAGTTTCGTGCCGTCGGCCGACAGGGCCAGCGGGCGGACGTGGCCGCTCTCGAAGGCGATGAAGTCGGGGGCCGCGGCGCGAGCGGGCGTGGGGGCCTGGGTGGCGATCAGGCCGGCGCACGAGAGCGTCAGGAACGCGGAGGCGAACGCCGAGGTCAACGTGGGCCGCGGAGGACGGCCCGGGCCGCTGGACAGGCGGCGCAGGAAAGTGGGGGTCATGCGATGTCTCCTGATTGAACAGTGTTCGTTTATCGGAACATCGGCATTCACTTACAAAAGCACACGAACGCTGAACCGGGCAAACCCCGGAGCGCGGGTGTCTCTGGCGGCAAAAGGCGTCAGACCAGGGCCGCAGCCAGGGTCAACCCTGGAGCCACTTCATCAGCGCGGGCAGCACCAGGGCGGTGAGCAGGCCGTTGAGCCCCATCGACAGGGCGGCGAAGGCGCCGCAGGCCTCGCTGAGCTGGATCGCCCGCGAGGTGCCGATGGCGTGCGCACAGGTGCCCAGGGCGGTGCCCAGGGCCGCGTCGTCGCCCGGGCGCAGGCGGGCGAACAGCCAGGGGCCGACCACGGCGCCCAGCAGGCCCGTGACCAGCACGATGGTCGCCGCGATGGCCGGGTTGGCGCCGATCTCCTGCGCCAGCACGGTCGCCAGCGCGGTGGTGACCGACTTGGTGGTCAGCGCCAGCAGCAGTCCGTGGCTGCCGCCCAGCGCCCAGGCCACCAGCACGGCCGAGCCGCTGGCCACCACGCTGCCCACCAGCAGCGCCGCCAGCGTGCTGCGCCAGCGGGCCTTGAGTTGCGTGAGTTCGCCGTACAGCGGGATGGCCAGCGCCACGATGGCCGGCCCCAGCATCCAGTGCAGAAAGCGCGTGCCCTCGAAGTAAGTGGCGTAGGGCATGCCGATGGCCTTGAGCGCCACGATGACGATGGCCACGGCCAGGATCAGCGGATGAAAGAAGGGCGACTGCCCGGCGCGGCGATGCAGCCAGGTGCCCGCCGCGTAGGCCGCCAACGTCAGCCCCAGCGGGAAGATCGGATGAGCCAGGATGGCCTGGGCTGCGGCGTTCAGGGCCTCACTCATCGCGCGCCTCGCCACCGCCTGGTCGATCCGTCACGGTGTGTGCGCCCGGCCCATCGAATCGGCTGAACCAGCGAACGGCCAGACCGGTGGCCGCCATGCCCAGCACGATGCTCACGCACAGCGCGGCAGTCAGAGGCCAGGCGTCGGCGCGCAGGGCATCGAACTGCTCCATGATGCCCACGCTGACCGGCACCAGGAACAGCGGCACCAGCATCAGCAAGGTGTGCCCGGCGCGTCGCACCTCGGGCATCTGCCCTTTGCGCGCCAGCAGCGCGGCCAGCACGAACACCATGCCCACCACGGCCGAAGGCACGGGCAGGCCGGTCACGGTGACCACGGCCTCGCCGACCAGCTGGCCAGCGACCAACAGCACCAGGCCCTGGATCATGATGAGAATGAAAAAGAGGACGTCATCGGGATCGGATTGTCGCCGACGACGCCCCTTGCATCGGGCATGCGGGCAGCACCCAGGCCACCCTGCCCCGCGATCAGGCCTGCGAGCGCCCCGCCGAAGCAGCGGGCTCACCCAGGTGCTCGGCGTGGTTGCCGACGTTCTGGGCTGCGGCAACCGATGCCACCGCGCCAGCCAGGCTGCCACCGCTGAGCTCACGGTCCAGGGCCTCGCGGTCAAGCTGGCCCTCCCAACGCGCCACGACGATGGTGGCCACGCTGTTGCCGATGAAGTTGGTCAGCGCACGGGCTTCCGACATGAAGCGGTCCACGCCCAGGATGAGGGCCAGGCCGGCCACCGGCACCTCGGGCACCACGGCCAGCGTGGCGGCCAGGGTGATGAAGCCCGCACCCGTCACGCCTGAAGCCCCCTTGGACGTCAGCATGGCCACGCCCAAGATGGACAGCTGCTGCGTCAGCGAGAGGTCGATGTTCAGGGCCTGGGCCACGAACAGCGCCGCCATCGTCAGGTAGATGTTGGTGCCGTCCAGGTTGAACGAGTAACCCGCGGGCACCACCAGGCCCACCACCGGCTTGGCGCAGCCCAGGCGCTCGAGCTTGTGCATCAGCGGCACCAGGGCCGACTCCGACGACGAGGTGCCCAGCACGGTCAGCAGCTCTTCCTTGAGGTAGGCGATCAGCTTGAAGATGTTGAAGCCCGTCAGCGCCGCGATGGAGCCCAGCACGCCGACCACGAACAGCACGCAGCACAGGTAGAAGCTGGCCATCAGGAACATCAGCGGCTTGAGCGAGTCGACGCCGTACTTGCCCAGGGTGAAGGCCATGGCGCCACCGGCACCGATGGGCGCCAGCTTCATGATGACGTTCATCATCGCGAAGAAGATGTGCGAGCACTCTTCGATGAAGGTGTGCACCGCCTTCGCGCGGGTTCCCATGCGCTGCATGGCGTAGCCGAACAGCAGCGCCAGCAGCAGCACCTGCAGCAGGTCGCCCGAGCCCGTGAAGGCGTCGGTGAAGGTCTTGGGGATGATGTGCAGCACGAAGTCCACCGTGCTTTGCTCGCCGGCCTTCTTGGCGTAGGCGGCCACGGCCTTGCTGTCGAGCGTGTGCGGGTCGGCGTTGAAACCAGCGCCCGGCTGCAGCAGGTTGACCACCACCAGGCCGATGGCCAGCGCCAGCGTCGACACCACCTCGAAGTAGGTGAAGGCCTTGACGCCCACGCGACCGACCTGCTTCATGTCGCTGCCGTTGGCGATGCCCAGCACCACCGTGCAGAAGATGATCGGCGCGATCAGCATCTTGACCAGCGAGATGAAGCCATCGCCCAGCGGCTTGAGCTGCACACCGAGTTGCGGGTTGACGATGCCGATGCAGACGCCAGCGACGATGGCGAGCACGACCCAGAAGTAGAGGCTGGAGGCGATGCGTTTCATGGGGAGTCCGGGAGGGCGGAGCCGACAAGACAAACCGGCCACGCGGGCCGGTGCACATGAAACGAAGGTTATCGAGCGGGGATCAAAAAGAAATTGTGGGCGTCCACATGCGAGCCACCGGCCCCCACATGCGCGCGGCTTCAGTCGGTGCCGCGACGGCCATCGTCATCGCCTGGTGGCTCGCCCTGCTGAACGTCCGCCTGAGCGCCCTCATCACCGCGATCCGGCTGCAGCCAGCGCTCGCGCTGCGCCCGCACGATGTCATCGAGCCTCTGGTCGTTGGCCGCGAAGGCGCGGCAGTGGCGGCAGACCAACCGGTGATGGCCTGCCTGCAGTCGCGTCAGCCAGCCCGACTCGTCCAGCTCGCCCGAAGTCAGCAGGAACACGAAGCGTTGACAGCTGATCACGCCGCGCCTCCTTCGAACCAGTTCTGCGTCAGGCAGACCTGAAGCTGCTTGCGGGCGCGGCTCATGCACTGCCAGTAGTCGGCCTTGCTCAGGCCCAGCGTGGCGCAGATCTCCTCGGCCTCGCACTCCAGCATCTCCTTCATGCTGAACACCCGAGCCGGTTTGGCCGGCAGCTTGTGCACGCAGGCATCGACCACGGCGAAGAACTGGTCCGAGGCCAGCGTGCCCTCAGGCGATTGCCACAGCGCCGGGGCCACGCCTGGGTGCCAATGCCCGCCCTGGTCGAACAGCGCTTCCTCGAAATCCGCATCGTTGCGATCGCCCGCGAGTTCGCTGACCGGTTGCTCGCGGCGGTAGCGCTGGCGCAGCCGGTCGGTGATCTTGTGCTTGAGGATGCCGAACAGGTAGTTGCGCGGGTCGTTGACCTGTGCCGCATCGGCGCGTGCGGCCAGGGCGGCGATGAGCGCCTCCTGCACGGCGTCTTCGGCGTCTTCACGCGGCTGGATGTGCAGCTGGGCAAAACGCAGCATGGGCGTGCGCCACCGGTGCGCCCAGTCGGCCACGGTGTCGCTGCGTCCCTGCGTGCTGGTCTGCTCCATGGGCGAATTCAACCACGATCAAGGGCCCTGGCGACCCCATCGGTCGCGGCGGGCCCACAATCGCCGCCCATGCCCCAAGCCCTGCCCTTCATCGTGCTCTGGGTGGCCGGCCTGGCCCTGTGGTGCCAGCCGACCGCCGCATCGGCCCTGCCCGGCCCGCACCGGTGGGGCCGTCGGCGGCCGCCAGCCTGGGCACTGGCCTGGTTGCTGGCATGGGGCCTGGCCTGGTCCGGCGGCCTGCTCGATGCCCGTGGGGCCCTGGCCATCCTCGGCTGCATCGGCCTGACCACCTGGTGGCACGCCGCGGCGCGCAGGCACCAGGGCACCTGGGTCGGCGCGCTGGTGCCTTGGCTGATCGGCGCCCTGTCCCTGGCGCTGGCCCTGCACGCGGTGCCGGGCGTCCACAACCCGCTGGTGCTCGATGGCGTCCAGTGGCGCCCGGGTGACCCCGCCTTCAGCCTGCGCGCCTCCTTCGACAAGGCTTGCGCCGGGCTGATGCTGCTGGCCACCGTGGTGCCACGCGCCATGGCGCCGGGTGCCAACCCGCGCTGGGCCCGACCCACGGCCTTGGCGGCCTGCCTGACCACCGCCGCGGCCTTGGGCCTGGCCTGGGCCTGGGGGCTGACCGAGCCCGCACGCACCTGGCCTCAAGTGCCGGGGCGCCCCGACGCCCTGCCCCTGTTCCTGCTGCTCAACCTCTTCGTGACCTGCGTGGCCGAAGAGGCCTTCTTCCGCGGGCTGCTGCAGTCGGCGCTGGCCAGGCGCTGCGCTCCGTGGGGCGCCCCGGGCCTGGCCGCGGCCATCGCCCTGCCCGCCGTCCTGTTCGGGCTGGCCCACCTCGGCGGCGGCCCCCTGATGGCCGCCCTGGCCACCTGGGTCGGGCTGGGCAGCGGCTGGGCGCTGGCGCGGACCTCGCGCATCGAGGCCGCCGTGATCGTGCACTTCGCGGTCAACGCGACCCACCTGCTGGCCTTCACCTACCCGGCGCGAATGGCTTGAGGCGCCCCGGGGCTCACCGCCCTCGTTAAACTGGCGGTTTGGCGAGAAATCGCCCACCCGCCTTCCCCGCAACGCTTGCATGCCGCCTTCCAGGCGCAACGCCCCATGAGCCAGACCGAACGCCCCGAACTGCCCGACCGCCTCTCGATCGACCCGCGCAGCCCGCACCACGTCGCCGCCGTGTTCCAGCACGACATCGGCATCCGCTTCAACGACAAGGAGCGCAACGACGTCGAGGAATACTGCGTCAGCGAAGGCTGGGTCAAGGTGCCGGCCGGCAAGACGCTGGACCGCAAGGGCCGCCCCATGTGCATCAAGCTCAAGGGCAAGGTCGAGGCCTTCTACCGTTGAAGCCCGACACCCAGCTGGACCTGGCCCCCGCCCCCAGCGGGGTGCCCAGCCCATGCCGCAGCCTGTGCCGCCTCGACGAGGCCGACCTGTGCACCGGCTGCGGCCGCAGCCGCGACGACATCCGCCGCTGGAAAACCATGGCCGACGACGAGCGACTGGCCTGCCTGGCCCGCGCCGCTCGCCAACGCCAGGCCTGGGACAGCCTTGCGGCGCCCCGCCTCGGCGCCGACCCGGCTTGATGCACCTCAAGCGTGCCCGGCCGCCTCGCAGGCGGGCTGGCGCACAGCACCAATGTGGTGCAATCGACTTTTCAAGCCCATGCCCCCCGGGGAAACCAACCCGGCACGGCGCTTGCATGAGATGACGCATCCGACCCGGTGGTGAAGTCGCCCCGGTCATGCACGACTCCCGCTGACGACGGCGGACTCAGTCGGCACTGGCGCCTGGCGCCGGTCCCCACCTGCACGTCCTCGTCTTCTCTGGAGCAATCATGAAAATCGTCGTTGTTGGCCACGGCATGGTCGGCCACAAATTCCTGGAAAGCCTCGCCGAAACCGGCTTGACTGGCGCCCAGGTGACCGTGCTCTGTGAAGAGCCCCGCCCCGCCTACGACCGCGTCCACCTGTCGTCCTACTTCTCGGGCACGAGCGCCGAAGAACTCTCCGTGGTCGAGCCCGGCTTCTTCGACCGCACCGGCTTCGATCTGCGCCTGGCCGCCCGCGCCGCCAAGATCGAGCGCCGCACCAACACCGTCACCACCGTCGATGGCGAAGAAATCGCCTACGACAAGCTGGTGCTGGCCACCGGCTCCAACCCGTTCGTGCCGCCCATCCCGGGCCGCGACCGCGAGCACTGCTTCGTCTACCGCACCATCGAAGACCTCGACAAGATGAAGGCCTCGGGTGCCAAGTCCAAGGTCGGTGTCGTGGTCGGTGGCGGCCTGCTGGGCCTGGAATGCGCCAAGGCCCTGCGCGACATGGGCCTGGACACCCACGTCGTCGAGTTCGCCCCGCGCCTGATGGCCGTGCAGGTCGATGACGGCGGCGGCCGCATCCTGCGCAGCAAGATCGAAGACCTGGGCGTGCACGTGCACACCAGCCACAGCACGGTCAAGATCGTCGACGGCGCCGAGCACCGCCACCGCATGGTGTTCGAAGACGGCAGCCACCTCGAGACCGACATGATCGTGTTCTCGGCCGGCATCCGCCCGCGCGACGAACTGGCCCGCCAGAGCGTGCTGGCCGTGGGCGCGCGCGGTGGCGTCGCCATCGACGACCACTGCCGCACCAGCGACCACCACATCTACGCCGTGGGCGAATGCGCCGCCTGGCACGACCAGACCTTCGGCCTCGTGGCCCCCGGCTACGACATGGCCCGCGTGGCCGCCAAGCACATCGCCGGCGACGCCAGCGCCGCCTTCACCGGCGCCGACATGAGCACCAAGCTCAAGCTGATGGGCGTGGACGTGGCCTCCATCGGCGACGCACAGGGCAAGACCCCGGGCTGCCGCTCCTTCCAGTACGTCGACGAGGTCAAGCAGGTCTACAAGAAGATCGTCGTCAGCGCCGACGGCAGCAAGCTGCTGGGCGCCGTGCTGGTGGGCAACGCCGATGAATACGGCACCCTGCTGCAGATGGCGCTCAACGGCATCGCCCTGCCGGCCGAGCCCGAGTTTCTGATCCTGCCCAGCAGCGACGGCAAGGCCAAGCCGGGCCTGGGCGTCGAAGCCCTGCCCGACAGCGCCCAGATCTGCTCGTGCAACAGCGTCACCAAGGGCCAGATCTGCGCGGCCGTGGGCGAAGGCGCCACCGACATCGCCAAGCTCAAGGCCTGCACCAAGGCCGGCGCCACCTGCGGCGGCTGCGTGCCGCTCGTCACGCAGGTGATGAAGTTCGAGATGAAGCGCCAGGGCATGGAGGTCAACAACCACCTGTGCGAGCACTTCGCCTACTCGCGCCAGGAGCTGTATCACCTCATCCGCGTCGGCCAGATCAAGACCTTCGACGAGCTGCTGGCCAAGCACGGCAAGGGCCTGGGCTGCGACGTCTGCAAGCCCACCGCCGCCAGCGTGCTGGCCTCGGTCTGGAACGACTTCGTGCTCAAGCCCGAGCTGGCCAAGCTGCAAGACAGCAACGACTACTTCCTGGGCAACATCCAGAAGGACGGCACCTACTCGGTCGTGCCGCGCATGCCCGGTGGCGAGGTCACCCCTGACGGCCTGATCGCCGTCGGCCAGGTGGCCAAGAAGTACGGCCTGTACACCAAGGTGACGGGCGGTGCGCGCGTGGACATGTTCGGCGCCCGCCTGGAGCAGCTGCCCCTGATCTGGGAAGAGCTGATCGCCGCCGGCTTCGAGTCGGGCCACGCGTACGGCAAGTCGCTGCGCACGGTCAAATCCTGCGTGGGCTCGACCTGGTGCCGCTATGGCGTCGACGATTCGGTCGGCCTGGCGGTGGAACTGGAGAACCGCTACAAGGGCCTGCGCGCCCCGCACAAGATCAAGTTCGGCGTCTCGGGCTGCACCCGTGAATGCGCCGAAGCCCAGGGCAAGGACGTGGGCGTGATCGCCACCGAGAAGGGCTGGAACCTCTATGTGTGCGGCAACGGCGGCATGAAGCCCCGCCACGCCGAGCTGATCGCCTCCGACCTCACCAAGCCGCAGCTGATCGCCATGATCGACCGCTTCCTGATGTTCTACGTCAAGACGGCCGATCGCCTGCAGCGCACCAGCACCTGGCGCGACAACCTCGAAGGCGGCCTGGACTACCTCAAGTCCGTGCTGATCGACGACTCGCTGGGCCTGGGCGCCGAGCTGGAAGCGCAGATGCAGCACGTGGTCAACACCTACCAGTGCGAATGGAAGACGGCGGTGACCAACCCCGAGGTGCGCAAGCGCTTCCGCTCCTTCGTCAACAGCGAAGCCAAGGACGAACGCATCCTGTTCGTGAAGGAACGCGGCCAGATCCGGCCCGCGCGCCCTGAAGAGCGCGACGCAGCCACGACCGAAACCGCCTGAGCAGGAGGAGCCCGACCATGAGCGCCGTCCTCACCCCCACCATGACTTCCGCCACCACCACCACCGCCTCCTGGACCAACGTCTGCCCGGCCGACGACATCCTGCCCGACACCGGCGTCTGCGCCCTGGTCGAGGGCCGCCACGTCGCGGTCTTCCGCGTCGGCCCAGACCGCTTCTTCGCCATCGACAACGTCGACCCCAAGTCCGGCGCCAGCGTGCTCTCGCGCGGGCTGGTGGGCAGCCTGGGTGATCGCATCGTCGTGGCCTCGCCGCTGTACAAGCAGCACATCGACCTGCAAAGCGGCGAGTGCATCGAGCAGCCCGAACTCTCGGTGAGCGCCCACGCGGTGCGCATCGAGGGCGGCCTCGTGCAGGTCAGCCTGCGCTGACCGCCCCCTGATCCAGACCGTACCGAAGAGACACCCCCGAGAAAGCAGAGGGCGGACCACCGCCCCGCTCGCCTGACAACGACCCATCAGAGGCTCGCAGGCCCACTCCCCCGCTGATCCAGAAAACGACCACCACATGACCACCCCTGTCTCCGTCCGCCCCGACCCGGGGTAGTGCCCCCTCGTTGCGATGTCGCCCGGAACCCAGAAAACCGCCACTGGCACGGCCAAAGCAGGGACAATCAGGCTTGTCCGACGCCCTGCTGCCCCCGCCATGTCCCTGTCCGTTTCCAGCCTCGTTTTGCGCGCCAAGCAACTGGAGCTCGAGGGCATCCGGCACCTCGCGGGCCGCATCGAGCTGGTCGATGTCATCGGGCAGCTGATCCACGCCTTGCAGCGCGAGCGCGGGGCCACCAGCATCTTCCTGGCGTCCAGCGGTCAGCGCTTTGCCAGCGAACGCCAGGCCACGGTCGAGTCGGTCACGCCCATCGAGGCCCGCCTGCGCGAGCTGTTCGAGGCGCAGCTGGCCCCCGAGGCCGGTGCGTCGGCGCGCATGCTCTCGCTGATGGCCTGGGTGGTGCTGGACCTCGACGCCCTGGCCGGCCTGCGTGCCCAGACCGTTGGGCACACGGTCACCGCGCACGTCGCGGTGACGGCATACAGTCGCCTGATCGCCGGCCTGGTCGAGCTCATCTTCCATGTGGCCGACGCCACCCTGCACCCCGGCATCTCGCGCCTGCTGGTGGCCTTCGTGCACCTGGTCCAGGGCAAGGAAGCCGCCGGCCAGGAGCGGGCCGTGGGCGCCCAGCTCTTCGCATCGGGGCGCTGCAGCGAGGCCGAGCAGCAGCGCGTCATCCACCTCATCGACGCGCAAGAGCGCAGCCTGCACGTCTTCGAGGAATTCACCGACCCGACCCTGCGCGGCCGCTGGCTGCAGATGCAGCTGACGCCCAACATGGCCCAGCTCGAGCGACTGCGCCGCAGCGTGTGCACGGCCCGCGCCGGCGCCAAGCTCGATGCCGCGCTCAGCGAAAGCTGGTTCGAGGTGACGAGTGCGCGCATCGGCGAGATGGAAGACATGCTCGTGGCCTTGGTGCACGCCCTGCGCCACGACTGCGACGCGCAGATCCGCGCCACCGAGCAGGACCTGCAGGATTCCGAAGGCCTGCTGCAGCGCCTGCGCCAGAACCCGCCTCGCCACAGCCACGCGGTCGACCGCTTCTTCAACGACGCCGAGCAGTCCGAAGCCCCGGTGCTGTCGAGCCTGCCCGATGGCCTCAAGGACGCACCCGGCACCGGCGCGGGCTCGGCCCTGGTCGAGCTGCTGCAGGACCAGTCCGCCCGCCTCAGCCGCATGGAGTCCGAGCTCGACACCGCGCGCCGCGCGCTGCACGAGCGCAAGGTCATCGAACGCGCCAAGGGTGCGCTGATGTCGCGCCTGGGCCTGAGCGAAGAAGAGGCCTTCCGCGCGCTGCAGAAGGCCTCGATGGACCACAACAAACGGCTGCTCGACGTGGCCGAGGCCACCCTGGCCCTGCCGGATTTCGCTTTCGCTTCGCAGGTGCGCGCGAGCACCGAGCACTGAGCACCGGGGTCAGCCAGGCTCGCAAGCCCTGCAGGTCGATTCAGCCACCACCGCTGTTGCGGCCATCGCGCTCGACCAGGAAGCGCGCCTGGGCGCGCATGGCCCGCTCTTGCAGCGGCGCATCGACTTGGGTGTCCTGCGTCATCAGCTCGATGAGCCGGGCCGTCACGGCCTCCTGATCCCCGAACAACTGCAGCGCCGCCTGTGCGCCGAAGTGGTCGTGCCGCATCACCTGCAGCGCCTGCAGGTCGCGGGCCATGTCGTCCACCGTGGTGGGCGACTGCGCCGACTGGATGCGCTGGCGCACCGCCTCCTGGTAGCGATCGAAACGCTGGGCCAGGTCCAGCGCCTGGACCTGAGCGGGGGGCGGCAGGTTGGCGGCGGCTTCGCGGGCCAGGGCGTTGAACTGCTCGGGCGTGCTGAAGGCCACCAGCTGCTCCAGCGTCACCACCGTGTCGGCGTCCAGCGCCAGGGCACCCGAGGCATCGGTGCGGAAAGGTTTGACGGTGCCGATGCGCACGGGGCCGTCCTCGCCCAGGCCTTGAAGGCCGGTGCCCATGGCGTCCTGAGCGGGCGTCGGCACGCCCGGCTGGATCCAGCGGTCCGCTGCAGCGGGCTGGGCCACGGGCGCGTTCGCCGCAGGTGGCGAGCCGCCCGAGTCTGGCCCCAGCCAGCGCACCAGCACCAGGGTCAGCAAGCCCACCACCGCCAACAGCGCAAGGGCCCACCGAGTCCAGGGCCGACGGCGCGACGTGATCGAGATGACCATGGCGCGCCTCCGCTCAGTAAGGGCAGTTCTGGTTGTAGCGGTCGAAGACCAGCGCCGTCGCGTAGCGCGTGTGCTCGGCGCCGCACAGGAAAGTCGAGTAGCGGGTGTCGCCATCGACGAAGCGCTTCATCCAGGCCACGCCATAGCGCCCGATGGGCGTGTTGGTCGAGTTCGGCGAGAAGTGCGTGCCGCCGTTGAGCTCGCCATAGGCCTTCGTGGTGGAGCCTGGCAGTGACGCATAGAACGGACGCGCGTGCGCGGCCACCGATGCAATGGTGTCGCCATCGGCGCCGATGATCATCGTCGGCACACGCACCGTCGAGAAGGACGTGCTCGAGTTCCACGGCGTCAACGGGTAGGAGGCCTTGAGCGTCGGGTTGTCGCGAGCGGCGATCAGTGCGCCCCCACCGCCCATCGAGTGGCCAGCCACGGCCAGGCGGGTCGTGTCGATGCGCGCCTTGACCGCCGAGGTCGACGAATTCACGACATAGCTCAGCGCGGCCATCAACTGGTTGGCGCGGCTGGCCGGCTGGTCAAGCGTGGTCAGGGTGTTGAGCGTGATGACCACGAAGCCGTGCGTGGCGATGCGCCGGCCCAGCCAAGCGATGCTGGTTTCCGTGGCGGTGAAACCGGGGCTGATGGCGATGACGCCGTAACGTGCCTGCGTGGTCGGGTAGTAGATGGTGCCGCCGCCAAAGCCACGTGGCAGCGACACAGAAGCCGTGCTCACGCTGAGCGGGCCGGCGGTGGCGTTGAGAGACGCCGAGGTGGGTGCGGTGGTCTGTGCGAAGCCGCTGACGGCGGTGGTGACGAGGGATGCGACCAGGGCGGTGCGCAAGGCAGAGCGGATGGGTGCGTTCTTCATGTGTCCTCTTCGTTGTCGGTTGGATGCATCGGTGAACGGGGCCCGCCGCTCCGGCTGAAGCCGGCTCGAGGGGCCTACGCACTGTGCTTGCCGAGGAGAGGCACGTGAAGAAACGTCACGGACAAAAAGCAGACCCGAAGGGACAGCTTCACTGCAGGTGCAGGCGCGCGCCGTCCTGCGCCATGCGGTACTCGCGTGGCGTCAGGCCTGTCCAGCGCTTGAAGGCATGGCGAAAGCTCACCACGTCGCTGAAGCCCAGCGCCTCGGCGATGTCCTCGGTGCTCAAGCGCGTGCCCACCAGGTAATCGATGGCCAACCGTTTGCGCACCGCGGCCAGCAGCTCCGAGAAACCAGCGCCTTCGGCCTCCAGCCTGCGGCGCAGCGTGCGCGACGTCATGCACAGCCGGCTGGCCACCTCTTCGATCGACGGGAACTGGCCGCCGTGGCGGGTGAGTTCTTCGTACACGCGACGGGTCATGCCCGCGCCCCAGCTCGCTTCCTCGAGCAGGCGCGCGCACTGCACCGACAGGTGCGAGGCCGTGATGGGGTTGGCCAGTTGGGGCGCACGCGTCAGCAAGGTGGCATCGAAGCGCAGGGTGTTGGCCGACTGCTCGAAGAGCACCGGCGCGTGCAGCATGCGCGACCACGCCCCGGTGTCCGCCGGTGCAGGCCCCATGTAGCCGGCCTGCTTCGGACAGAAGGACTCGCCCATCACGTCCTGACCGATGCGCACATGGGCGGCCAACTGCAGGTCGATCATGAAGCGGTAGAGCGCCTCGTCGACATCGGGCCAGGGGAAGGCCGCGCGCTCCGGGAAGGTCCACACCGCCTCGTCGCCCGCCACCTCCCAGCGCAGCGGCAGCATGCCGCCTGAGAGCGGGTGGTAGCGGATGGCGCGCTCCCACACCTGGCGCAAAGACTCCGAGCACAACAGGGCATAGCCATACATGCCGTAGTGCGTCACGCCCAGCCGCTCGCCCACGCGCAGCCCCAGGTCGGGCATCGGCAGCAGGCGCACCGCGTTGCGGCTGGCACGCAGGAACTGCGCGCACGAGGTCATCGTGAACGGGTTGCTGACGCTCTCGGGCAGCAGGCCGGTGCCGGCCAGCACCTCGTGGGGGTCGGCACCCAGCTCGGTCATCACGCCCAGCAGCACCGAGAGCTTGGACGGAGGGAAGCGCCGGTCGCCTGCCCGCGCAAGCAACATGGCGGTGCCGCGCCCTTCGGTGGAGGCGCGCAGCGGCTGCGCCAGATCGGGGTCGATGAGCTGCATGGTGAGAACCTCCTGATGGCCTGATCGCGGAGATTCTGTCAGCGGCCTGAAACCTTGCCTCTCCGGGACGCCCCGAAGCCTCGCAGTTCCAGTGCGGCCACGGTGTCCGATCCGATCACCCCCTTGACCGCTCCGATCACCCGTGGGCCAGCAACACGCGAGCGGCTTCGATGCGCAGGGCCAACTCCACGCCCGGGTCGTTCATCACGGACAGCAGGAAGGCTCGGGGGTCGCCCTGCGGCACCGCGCCGGCCGACACCGCAGGGGCTTCGCCGTCGCCGGCAGACTGCAGGGCCCGGCCCGATGCGCCCTGTGCCGACGCGGCGAGCAAACGCTCCCAGTCGGCCGCCGGGATGGGCTGCAGCTTGTTCAGCAAGGCCGCCTGGCCTTCTTCCCCCGGCGCGCAGTCGAGCCAGGGCGACTCGGCGAACACCGGCACCAGGTCCGGGGCCACGAACGCAGACCATCGGTCCGGCCCGACCTGCCGCGGCACGGGCACGCCATCGGCGGGCGCCTCGTTCGGCCAGCACGTGAAGCGCCAGGCCGCCGCGTCCTTGTCGGAAACGCCCGCCCCACCCTGGTTCAGCCAGGTCCGGATCAGCTCGCGCAGCACTGCCACGGCCTCGGCTGGCGGTCGAGCCGATGGCGCACATGGCAAGGCGAAGCACACCCACCAGCCCTCGCGGCCATCGACGGCGATGGCCGGCGCGTGCAGCCCCGAGTCGTTCTGCGCGCCCAGCCACACCCGGCTCACCCAATCGCTGTCGGCGGCGCGCACATGCCAGGCCACGACGCGCGCGCCCCTTGCCTCGTCGCCTGTTGCCTCACCCAGCAAACGTGCCCACTGGCTAGAAAGCGCTGCACCCATGCGGCCTCCGTGCTTCAGTTCAAGGCCGCGGTCACGATGACCTCGATGCGCCAGGCGGGGTTGACCAGCGGCGCCTGGAAGGTGGCGCGCGGCGGGGCGGTCACACCGTCGAACCAGGCCTCCCAGACCTGGTTCATGGCCGGCACGTCGGCGATGTCGCGCACGATGACCTGGGCCATCAGGATGCGGCCACGCGAGCTGCCGGCTTCGGCCAGCAAGGCGTCGATCTGCTCGAGCACCTGGCGGGTCTGGCCCGCCATGTCGGCGCTGGGGTCGGTGGGCACCTGCCCGGCCAGCCAGACCACGTTGCCGTGGATGGCGGCGTCGGAGTAACGGCGCTCGGGGTTGAGGTAGCGGACGGGTTGGCTCATGGTGGTCTCGTCAAGTCAGGACGTGGTCGATCGGCCGTGGCACGGCCGGCAGCTCGCGCTCGCCCAGCAACTCCAGCAGCCCCGATTCGATGCCGATGGCCATCGCATCGAGCGCCAGGTCATTGGGCATGGTGCCGAAGGGCTCTTCGATCTCGTCGCTCAGGGCCTCGATGGCGAAGAAGGTGTAGGCCACGAAGGTGACCATGATCGGCGTCATCACGCCGATGGCGTCGAGCAAGCCGAAGGGCAGCATCAGGCAATACAGGTAGACCGTGCGGTGCAGGATCACCGAGTAGGTGAAGGGCAAGGGCGTGGAGGCGATGCGCTCGCAGCCGCCATGCGCGTCGTTGAGGCCAGCCAGCGAACGGTCGAGCTCGCCCGCCAGGAAGGGAGAAAGCCCCTCTCGCTCGCGCCGGGCCTGCACCTGAGCGGCCAGCCACAGCAGGATGCGCTGGGCCGGCACGCGGCGGCCACGCAGGTCGGCCACCACCTCGGCGGGCAGCAGGCGTTGCAGGTCGGCGCCGGGGTCACCACCACGCAGTTGGTGGCGCACGGCGTGCACGAAGGCCGCCAGGCCGAGCACGAAGGGGCGTGCCGACGGGGCATCGCCCGGGCCGAAGCTCAGCCACTGGCGCGAGGCATCGCGGGTGCAGATCAGCAGGCGGCCCCAGAGCTTGCGGGCCTCCCAGTAGCGGTCGTAGCTGGCGCTGTTGCGAAAGCCCAGGAAGATGGCCAGGGCCACGCCCACCAGCGAGAAGGGCACGGCCGTCAGCGTGACCTTGTGGTTGAGCAGCTGCCCATGGAAGATGACCACCAGGATGGAAACGGCGGCCACCACCCCGAGTTGCGGCGTGATCTTCTGGAGGACCGAGCCTCGCCAGACAAACAGCATCCGCAGCCAGTTGGGGCGGGGTCGAACGATCACGGCGGGCCTTTCAAAGCGATGTCAGGGGCAGCACAAACCCCGATCATCGCCTGAACTTCACTCCATGCGCGTCCAGACCTGGGTGCGACCGAAGGCCGGCATGCCCCGGTAGCCCCGCACCTTGAGCTGCTGCCCATGTTCGAGCACGGTCACCTCGACCTTGTAGACCTTGCCCGATCCCGGATCGAGCACCTGGCCACCGGCCCACTTGTCGACGTTGTCGGGGTCGGCCTTGAGGTTGCTGAGGATCTCCAGCCCGGCCAGCGGGGCGCCCTTGCGCTCGTCATCGCAGAGGTCGCAGCGCAGGTCCCTGGCCGAGCGGCCGTCAAGCAGGCGCACGATGCGGCCCGAGAGCACGCCGTCGCGCTCGGTGATGACGATCTCGGCCTTGCGCTGCTTGCCGCTGTCGTCGAAGCTCCACCAGGTGCCCACCGGGCTGCCGTCGGCATGGGCCAGGCTGGCCCAGGTCAGCAGGGGCAGGCAGATCAGGCCCAGGCGGGCGGCGGTCAGGGGCTTCAAGCGGCTCTCCAGGTCGAGTGGGTTTGTCACGAAAAACCCCTTACTCTTTCACCGCAGCTGTTGCGAGTCAAGGTAATTTGCCAACATCACCCCTGAAATCGTCAAGTTGACGTCAATTGACCGACGTTGATCACTCATGTTTTCAGAATGAGGCGCGCCTGCCGACGGAAATGGTCGAGGGCGCCGAGCGGGCCCGGCAGGCTGGCCGTGGGCAGGCCCCACTCGCGGTAGAGCGTGCAGGCGGAGGTGAACAGGCGCTCGGGTGCCAGCCAGTTGGCAAAGGGCTGGCTGCGGAAGCCGTCCCCGTCGAGCAGGCGTTGGCAGGCCTGCTCGGGCGGCAGGCCCTGGCGCGCCAGGGGCTCCAGGCTTGCCAGCACCCACGTCCAGTAGCCGATCTGGGCCTGCACGTCGTGGGCATCGGCCAGCGGGCCGTGACCCGGCACGATGACCCGCGGCGCCAGCGCCAGCACCCGCCCGAGGGCCTCGACGATGCGCGACACCGGCCCGGCCCAGGCCACCGGGGTCACGCCCACGAAGAGGATGTCTCCGGTGAAGACAACGCCGCGCTGCGGCAGGTGCACGATGCAATCGCCATCGGTGTGGCCGGGGCCCACCTCCACCAGGTGCAGCACCGTGTCGCCGATCTCCAGCGTGGTCTCGCCCGTGAACGTCTCGCGCGCCGGGGTCACCTGCACGCCGCCGAAGCGATAGGGGCGCAGCATGTCGCCCATGTAGCGCCCCAGGCCATCGACGCCGGCGGCGGGCACGCAGCGAAACAGCTTCGAGCCCCACTGCAGCGCGCGCAACTGGCCGGGTGGGTGGTGGTGCATCTGATCGACGCAGGCGCGCGTGGCCACGATGGGCAGGTCGGCGAAGAGCTGGTTGCCCCAGCAGTGGTCGCCATCGGCATGGGTGTTGACGACCCGCGTGATGGGCGCCTCGCGCAGCACCGGCTCGGCGTGGCGCAGCATCTCGCGCGTGAAGTGCAGGTCCCAGCAGGTGTCGATGAGCACGGTCTGATCGCCGCAGCGCACCAGCCCCAGGTTGGTCTCGCCCCAGCTGCCATTGGGCACGAGCCAGGCGTGCGTGTCGGGTGCGACCTCGTAGAGACCTTCCGCATACAGCGGCGCTTCGCCCATGCGCGTGACCGTGCGGCCCGTGCCCGCGATCAGGCGCGCGCCCTTCATGCGCGCACCTGGTGTTCGATCTGGCCGACGCCCTCGATGTGCAGCCGCAGGCGGTCGCCCGGCTGGGGCCAGTGGCCGTTCTCCATCGCCGAGCCATCGGGCAAGGTGCCCGAGGCGATGAGCTCGCCGGGCAGCAGCGTCTCGTCGCGCGACAAGGCCGACAGCGTCTGGCCCCAGCGGTGCAGCATGCCGGCCGTGCTGGTGCGCGCCACGACACGGCCATTGACCTCCACGACGGCCGCCAGCGACTCGATGCGGCCCAGCACATCAGCCGCGTCCACGCATTCGGCCGACATCGAGCTGCAGAAGTGCTTGCTCTTCTGGGGCCCCAGTCCGGTCGCCATCTCGGCGCGCTGGACGTCGCGGGCGCTCCAGTCGTTGACCACCACGAAGCCACCGATGGCGGCGAGCGCCTCGTCGGGCGTGGCGTTGCGCAGCGGCGAGCGCAGCACCAGGCCCAGCTCAAGCTCGTAATCGAGTGCGCGCGTGAAGGCTGGCGCGCACACGGGCGTGCCGCTGGGCACAAAGCTCAGGTGGTTGCCGAAGTAGTAGACCGGCTGGCTGAGCGCCAGCGGATGCGGCCTGAAGGCCGGAAAAGGCCGGCGCAGCACGGCCTCGAACACGTCGGTGAACACCGCCACCGCGGGCATGAAGCGGTGCACGTAGCCGCGCGACGACTGCACCCAATGCCGCTCGTACAGGCTGCAGTCGCGGAAGGACCGCGGTTGCAGCGGCAAGGTCAGCGCGCCGGGCTGCCAGGCATCGGCCAGCACGCCTTCCTTGTCGGGCGCGGGCGCCCACAGCCGCTCGCTCACCTCGGCGGGCGTCGCCGCGCGCCAGGTGCCGCCGTCCTCGACCTGCAACACCAGGTCGCCTCCCGGCTGCGGTGCGATCATCCTTCTCCAACGCATGCGTCCCCCTTGGTAGCCAAATGGCTACAATGTATCCAAATGGCTACTTCCTTGTCAACGCCGTCGACCATGGCCGCTCCCGCCCCTGCCTCACCCGCCGCCGAATCGCCCCGCATGGCCGCGGGCAAACGACAGCTCATGGACGCGGCCGTGCGCCTGCTTGCTCGCCAGCAAGGCGCCGAGGCGCTCTCGCTGCGCGAGCTGGCGCGCGAGGCGGGCCTGAACCACAACACCTTCTACCGGCACTTCGAGAACCTGACGGCGCTGGAGACGGCGCTGATGGACGAGTTCACGCAGCGCTTGCGAGAAGGCACCAGCCGCGCGCGCGCCGACGTGTCCGCGCACCCGTCCGTGGTCCACCGGGTGGTTGGCTGGCTGTTCGACTTCGCGGCGGCGCACCGCGAGCCCTTCCTCGTGGCTTACCGCACGCTGCACGGCCCGCCCAGCGAAGGCCGCGAGCGGCTCAACGCCTGCCTGGACGAGCTTCGCCGCGACATGCTGCGCGAGCAGCGCGAGATGGGCCTGCTGCCCCCCGGGCCCGACGAGGTATGGCTGCGCGTGCTCGGCGTCTACGGACGGGCGGTCTACGGCCTGGTCGTGCGCTTTCTGGAAGACCCCCGGCAGCGCGAAGCCCTGCTGGCCGAATCGGCCGAGTTGCTGGCGATCATCGTCACCGGTACGCGCGCCATTCACCCCACGTGATGTGGCGTGCTTCACACGGGCGCGCCTGACCAGGGCCCCAGGCGTGCTGCCACGGGAACTTCTGTAGACTGGGGACGTCCCATCAGGACACCTTCTGGATCACCCTTGCAGCAGTCCACGATGATTCGACGCCTGTGCTGGTTGGTGCTGCTGTGCAGCCAGCTTTTCTGCGTCGGCGCCCTGGCCGAGGTGCTGCGCATCGTCCCCGGGCAGGCCGTCATCAACGTGCACACGGCCGCCGAGGTGCTCGAAGACGCGCCGGGGCGCCTGAGCCTGCAGGACCTGCTCGCGGGGGGTGCCGCCGAAGGCTTCAAGCCCGCGCATTCGGCCCTCTCCAGTTTCGGCTTCACCCGCTCGGCCTACTGGTACCGCTTCACGCTGGACAACCCCGGCACGACCCCGCAGCGCAGGCTGCTGGTGCTGCGCACGCCCTGGCTGGACACGGTGCACCTCTACGCGGCCGACTCGCGAGGCGACTTCCACGAGCGGCTGGTGGGCGACGACTTCCCCTTTTCTGCGCGCGAACACCCCACCCCGGCCTTCGTGCTCGACCTGGACGTGCCGCCCGGTCGCCACACCCACTACCTGCGCGTGAGCAGCCGCCAGGCCTTCATGACCCCGATCGAGCTGTGGCAGCCCGAGGCCTTCCAGGTCGAAGAGCAGCGCTGGGCCGCCTACTACGGCATGTTCTACGGCATCCTGCTGGTGATGGTGCTCTACAACGGGCTCATCTGGCTGTGGACGCGCGAGGCCAATTACGCCTGGTACTGCCTGTACCTGCTGGCCTTCAGCGCGATGAACGCGTCCTACAGCGGCTTCGCCTTCCAGTTCTTCTGGCCCGACTCGCCGCGCTGGAGCAACTGGGGGCACACCGTCTTCATCTTCGCCTTCCAGGTCACGGCCACGCTGTTCTCGATGACCTTCCTGGAGTCCAAGACCCGGCTGCCGCGCCTGCACCGGGTGCTGCAGGGCTTCCTGGCGCTGCTGCTGGCCTGCTGGCTGGGCGTGACCCTGTGGGGTGACGCGGTGGCCTACAACGCCGCGCCGGTGCACTTCATCTTCCTGGGCACGCCGCTGATCCTGGCCGCCGGCTTGAGTGCCTGGCGCTGCGGCTACCGCGCCGCGCGTTTCTTCGTGCTGGCCACCATGGTCAGCCTCAGCGGTGCCCTGTGCACCGCGCTGACGGTCAGCGGCTTCCTGCCCTACACCTTCGCCACCTTCCACGCGGCCGAGTTCGGCATCCTCATCGACGTGGTGCTGCTGTCGCTGGCCCTGGGCGACCGCATCAAGCTGCTGCGCGACCAGCACCAGGCCGCTCAGCAGGCCATGATCCAGCAGAAGCTGCAGGCCAGCGAGATGCTCGCCGAGGCCAACGCCGCGCTCGAGCGCACGGTGCAGGAGCGCACGGCCGAGCTGGCCCGAGCCCGCGACGAAGCCGAGCGCATGGCCCGCACCGATGGCCTGACCGGCGTGGCCAACCGGCGCTGCTTCGAAGAGGTCGCCACACGGGAAGTCGCCCGCGCCCAACGCTACAAGCAACCGCTGTCGATGATCCTGTTCGACATCGACCTGTTCAAGCAGATCAACGACAACCACGGCCATGCGGCGGGTGACGCCGTCATCCGCGCGGCGGCCAGCGTGGTGCGCGAAGCCGTGCGCGAGGTGGATTTCGTGGCACGCGTGGGAGGCGAGGAGTTCGCCATCCTGCTGCCCGGCATCCACCAGGCCCAGGCGGTGACCACGGCCGAGCGACTGCGCGAGCTCATCGCCGAACGCGTGGCGTCTCACGAAGCGCTGCGGCTGAACTTCACCGCCAGCCTGGGGGTGAGCGAATGCCGCGCCGACGACCCCGGCTTCGGCGCGCTGCTGCACCGCGCGGACCAGGCCATGTACGTGGCCAAGCAGCGCGGACGCAACCGGGTCGCGGTGGCACCGGAAGCCGCCGCGGCCTGAGCCGGGTCAGCCCCCGGTGCGTGGCTTGAGCCGATCGAGCTGAAAGCGCTTGCGCAGGATGCCGTCGAGCGTGCGCACGGGCACCCACTGCTTGAGGAAAGGCATCAGCCGGCTCTTCTTGCCCAGTCGCACGACGGGCGGGCAGTCGGGGCGCGCGAGTTGCGCCACCAGCTCGCTGGCGAAGGTGTCGGCCGGCATGGCGTCGGACTGGCTTTCGTTGGCGCGCGCCAGCACGCCTTCGCGCACCACTTGGTAGGGCGAATCGGGCGCCAGGCTGACCTGGTTGGCCGCATTGCTGCCGAACGAGGACTGGATGCCCCCAGGCTGCACCGTCACCACGCGCACGCCCAGCGGCTCGGCCTCCATGCGCAAGGCATCGGTGGCGGCGTTGAAGGCCGCCTTGCTGGCGCAGTACGGCCCCGCGAATGGCGTGGTCAGCACCCCTGACACGCTGCTGATGTTGACCACCAGGCCCCGGCCGCGCTCGATCATGCCCGGCATCACGGCGCGCACCAGGGCGAAGGGCGCGAACAGGTTGACCTCGAACTGGCGCTGCCACTCGGACTGGGGCACGTCCAGCATGGGGCCCATGGCGCCATAGCCGGCGTTGTTGACCAGCGTGCCCACGGCAAAGCCCTCGGCCGCCAGCGAAGCCAGCAAAGCCTGCGTGGCATCTCCATCGGTCACGTCCAGGGCGCGCACCAGCATGCCCTCGGCCTGCAAGGGCGCCAGGGTGTCGATGCGGCGCGCGGTGGCGCACACCCGCTGACCACTTCGGTGGAAGGCCCGCGCCAGCGCCTGGCCAATGCCCGAACCACACCCGGTGATCAACACCAATTCCTGTGTCTGTTGCTTCATGCCTTGCTTTCGATGGAAGTGTCCTCGGAGGCGCGCAACGCCCCCAACACCGCATTTTGTTGCCGATCGCGCGCCATCGCGAGGTCCGCCACCGACTTGGCGCCATAAGCCGCCTCCACCGCATCGGCCAGGTCGCGTTGCGCGCCTCGGCTCAGCCACACCGGCTTGAGCCGCATGTGCAGCCACAGCAGCTGAAGGCCCGTGGCGAACTGCGCCCAGAACGCACGGATGCCACCGTGCCCGCCCCCCAGGTGCGCCGAGATGAACGGCCCGCCCACGGCCCAGCGCAGCCCCAGGGACTGGGTGACCGCTGCATCGAGGTCCTCGACCGACACCACGCCCTGGCGCACCAGCGAGACGCTTTCCCGGATGACCGCCGCCTGGATGCGATTGGCCACGAAGCCCGGGATCTCCTTGCGCAGGCGCACCACGCGCTTGCCCAGGCCGGCAAAGAAAACCTGCGCACGGGCCATGGCCTGGTCATCGGTTCGGCGCCCCGGCACCAGCTCCACCAGCGGGATGAGGTGGGGCGGGTTGAAGGGGTGGGCGATCAGCATGCGCTCAGGCGTGCTGAGGTGGCGCGATTGCATGCTGGCCGTGATGCCTGAGCTCGACGACATCAGCAGGGCCGAGGGGCTGCAGTGGCGCTCGACCTGCGCCCAAAGGTTCTGCTTGAAGGCCAGGCGCTCGGGGCCGCACTCCTGCACGGCATCGGCATGGCGGACCGCTTCGGCGAGCTGAGGCTGGAAGGTCAAACGTGGCGTCTGCGGATCGAGCACCAGGCCCAGCGACGCGAGCACCGGCGAAATGCGTTGCAACTCTTCGCGCACGCGGGCCTCGGCATCGGGTGCCACGTCGTAAAGCACCACCTCCAGGCCATGCGCCAGGAACAGCGCGCACCAGGACGCGCCGATGAGCCCCCCGCCAACGACCGTGACCCGCCGAATGTCCTGCATGTGATCATCCAAGTGAGAGGACTTCCGCCCCGATGGCCCAATATTATCGTACATTCATGTTTCGATAATTTGAGCCCCATGCCCCAGCCCGACGCCCTCGCACCCCGCCCTCCGCGCGGCCGCGGCCGCCCCAAGCGCTCCGCCGCGGAGAACGAACTCACCCGCCTGGCGATCCGGCAAGCGGGGCGCCAGGTGATGGCCGAACACGGCTACCACGGTGTCTCCGTTGAACTCATCCTGCGCAGCGCCGGGCTGTCCCGAGCCACCTTCTACCGCTATTTCAACAACGCACAGGAGGTGATCGAGCTCGTGCTGCAGGACGTCAACGACCGACTGATCGAGAGCGTGATCACCGCGGTTCGTCAGGCGCAGGGGCCATTGCAGAAAGTCGAGGCAGGCCTGCTGGCGTGGCGCAGGTGGGGCGAAGAAACCGGCCCGCTGCTGCGCGCCATCTTCGCTGAAATGCACGATGCGCAGTCGCCCGCCCACGGCCACCGGCAACGCGTCCTGGACGCGGTGCAAACGGAGCTCAACGCGGCGGCGGCGGCGCTGGGTAGGCGCCCCTTTGACCCGCTGCAGGTGGAGGCGTTCGTGATCGGGGTGGAGTACCTGGGCTACCGTTTCCATTTCGGGCCGGACGGGCCCACCGACAGCGCATGGGCGCGCACACGGCAAGCCATGTTGCGCCTGGCGGTCGGCCTGCTGGGTGGGGCATTGGAATGGGGCAACGCCCGCCAGCTCGCCGAGGTGCTCGACATCTCCCTGGACTGATCGGACCAGGCCCAGCCCTGGCGGCTGGCATCGGCATGACACGCAGGCTCCCTACAGTGCGCTCGACACGCATCAACTGGAGCCGTCCATGCGCCACCCGACCCGCACCCTCTGCCTGACACTCGGCCTGCTGACCTTGAGCTCACAGGCGCTGTCCGCCGATTGGTCGCTGAACTACATCGGCCAGCAGATCGTGGCCTCGGGCACCACCTTCCAGGGCACGACCGTGGGCGGCCTCTCGGGCATCGACTTCGACGCCGCCACGGGCAGCTACCACGCCATCAGCGACGACCGCAGCGGCATCAACGCAGCGCGTTTCTACAACCTCAGCCTGAACCTGAATCAGTTCGTGCGCTCGGCCACGCCTGGCTCGACCGGCGTCGCCTTCAACAGCGTGACCACGCTGCAGACCCCGTCCGGCACCGCCTTCGCGCCCAACACGGTCGACCCGGAAGGCATCCGCTACAACGCGACCACCCAGACCCTGGTGTGGAGCAACGAAGGCCAGCGCAGCGCCGCCGGCCTGCAGAACCCCACCGTGCGCGAGATGCGCCTGGACGGCACGCACGTGCGCGAGTTCGGCGTGCCCACGGCTTACCGACCGACCGGCAGCGCAGCGGGCACCGGCGCTGGCGACCGCGGCATCAACAACAACCTGGCCTTCGAGAGCCTGACCTACTCGGTGGATGGCCGCACCCTCTACACCGCCACCGAGAACGCCCTGGTGCAGGACGGCCCCACCGCGTCGGTGAACAACGGCTCGCGCAGCCGCATCCTCTCGTTCGACGTGGGCACCGGCCAGGCCGGCGCCGAGTATGCCTACGACGTCTCGCCCGTGGCCATCGCGCCCAACCCAGCTGGCGCCTTCGCCACCAACGGCCTGACCGACCTGCTGGCCATTGGCGATCGCCAGTTCATCGGCATCGAACGCTCCTTCGCCACCGGCGCGCAGACACCCGGCACGCCCGTGACAGGCAACACCATCCGCCTGTACTTCATCGACGCGCGCCACGCCACCGACATCGCGGGGCGCGACAGCATCGCCGGTGACGACAGCATCGTGGCGGCCAGCAAGGAGCTGCTGCTCGACCTCTCCGAGCTGCGCAACGACGACGGCTCCGCCCTCGCACTCGACAACATCGAGGGCCTGACGCTGGGCCCGGTGGTCGACGGCAAGCAGACCCTGGTGCTGGTGTCGGACAACAACTTCAGCGGCACCCAGTTCACGCAGTTCGTGGCCCTGCAGATCTCTCCGGTGCCCGAGCCCAAGACCTGGGCCATGCTGGTGGGCGGCCTGTGTGCGCTGCTGGGCCTGGGCCGCAAGCCGGGACGCTGATGCGGCAAAGGCCCTAAGATCGCGGGCGGTCGAACCCAGGAACCGCCCCATGAAACTGCTCATCGTTCACGCCCACAACGAACCCCAGTCCTTCGTCACCTCGATGAAGGACCTCACCGTCCGCCACTTCGAGCAGGCTGGCTGGGAGGTCCAGGTCTCCGACCTGTACGCCATGGGCTTCAACCCCGTGGCCAGCGCCGCCGATTTCGGTGCGCGCCAGAACCCCGACTACCTCACCTACGCGCTGGAGCAGCGCCACGGCTGGCAGAACAAGACCCTGGCGCCGGACATCGTCGCCGAGGTCGAGAAGGTTCAATGGGCCGACCTGATCATCTTCAGCTTCCCCATCTACTGGTACAGCATGCCGGCCATCCTCAAGGGCTGGGTCGACCGCGTTTTCATCTCGGGCGTGTGCTATGGCGGCACCCGCATCTACGACCGCGGGGGCCTCAAGGGCAAGCGCGCCATGCTGGCCACCTCGGTGGGTGGGCAGACGCACATGTTCGGCCCCGGCGCCATTCACGGTGAGCTGGACACCTTGCTCAAGCCCATCCTGCAAGGCGTGCTGGGTTACGTCGGCCTGACGGTGCTGCCTCCCTTCGTGGCCCACCACGTGCCCTACCTGAAGGCGCCTGAGCGCGAGGCCATCATGCAGGCCTACCAATCTCGCCTCGACCAGCTGGACGCTCTCGAGCCCTTGAAGATGCCCTCGCTGGCCGACTACGACGCGACGCTGCACCCTTTGAGCCAGGCCGCGGGTTGACCCGCGCAGCTCGCCCACCGACGAGGGCGAGCTGCCAGGCTTTGGCGGAAAAAGCCAATCACATGGCGGCCAGCGCCATGGTGCTGGCGGGCACGGCTGCCTAACATGGGCCATCCGTGAGACTTCTTCCCGACCCCACCATGGCCACTCCGTCCCCGCAGGCGCCCCACGCCGTCCGTGCCGCCCACATCAAGCAGGTTGCCGAAGCCGCCGGTGCCGCGCTGCGCCAGCGCCACCCCATCCTGCGGCACCAGGACGCCATCGGCGCCAGCATCCTGGCGTTCTCGCTGCTGGGCATGCTCGCTTCGGGCTGGCTGTACCTGCAGGGAACCTGGCCTGCTTGGCTGACCATCGTCGCCACGGCCATGTTCGCCTCGCTCACGCACGAGCTCGAGCACGACCTCATCCACAAGATGTATTTCAGGAAGACGCCCTGGGCGCACAACCTGATGATGGGCCTGGTGTGGCTGGCCCGGCCCAGCACCGTCACCCCCTGGGTGCGCCGCGAGCTGCACTTTCACCACCACAAGACCTCGGGTCAGCCGGTGGACCTCGAGGAGCGCGCCATCACCAATGGCGAGCCCTGGGGCCTGCGCCGCCTGATCATGCTGGCCGACAACGCGATGTCGGTGCTGCTGCGCGCCCACCGCGCCCCGTCAATGCTGAACATCCTCAAGCGATCGTTCATGGCGTACTTCCCGCTGGGCGTGGTGTTCTGGGCCAGCTGGCACGTGTTCCTGGCCTTCCACGCGGTCGATGCCATCGCTGGCGCCATGGGCTCGCCCATCGCCTGGTCGGCCGCCACCCTGTCGTTCATGCAGGCGCTGGGTGCGTGGGTGGTGGTGCTGATCGCCCCGAACGTGCTGCGCAGCTTCTGCCTGCACTTCATCAGCAGCAACATGCACTACCACGGTGACGTCGAGGCCGGCAACCAGATCGAGGAATGCCAGGTGCTGGACTCGTGGCTCCTGCTGCCTTTTCACCTGTTCTGCTTCAACTTCGGCTCGACCCACGCCATCCACCACTTCCTGGTGAAAGAGCCCTTCTACATCCGCCAGATGACGGCCGCCCAGGTCAAGCCGGTGATGCGGGACATGGGCATCCGCTTCAACGACTTCGGCACCTTCGCGCGGGCCAACCGCCTGGGCGTCGCCGCATAATCGGCGCGCCACCTCAGGCGCCCCGTCATGCACCGATCCCCCACCTCCCTGGCCAGCTGGGTCGGCGTCATCCACCGCACGCTCGTTTCATGCGGCTGTGACGCCGATGGCATCTTGCTGGCCGCCGGCATCGCGCCACCCTCGCTGCAGACGCCGCAGGCGCGCATCCCCATCGAGCAGACCAGCCGGCTCTGGCAGCTGGCCACGGCCGCCGCACGCGATGCGGGCTTCGGCATCCGCGTGGCCAGCCACGTGCGCGCCAACACCTTCCACGCCCTGGGCCTGTCGCTGGCGGCCAGCCCCACGCTGCACGACGCCTTCTTGCGCCTGCTGCGCTACTTCCGCATCGTCTCCGACGCGGGTGAGCTGGGCTTCACGGTCGATGGCGACTGGGCCCGCTTCGAGCTCATGGCCCCCGATGGCTACGGCATCTCCGACGAGTCGGTGGACGCTTTCATGTCCTGCATCGTGCGCATGTGCCGCTCGCTGGCCAGCCCTCAGCGGGCCGACCCGGTCGAGGTCAAGCTGCGCCGCCCCCGCCCCGCCGACACCACGGCCTTCGACGCCGCCTTCCGTTGCCCCATCCACTACGGCAGCGACCGCAACGAGCTGCGCTTTGCGCTGCGTGAGCTGGACGCCCCGCTGCGCGACGGCGATGCCCACCTCGCGCGCCACCACGACCCCATCCTCGTGAAGATGCTCGCGGACGTCGAGAAGGACAACCTGCAGCACCGCGTGCTGGGCCTGCTGGTCGAGCTGCTGCCACGCGGTGGCGCCACGCAGGAGCGCGTGGCCGAGCGACTCGGCCTGAGCCTGCGCACCCTGCAGCGCCGCCTGCAGGAGCAGGCCATGTCCTACTCCGACATCCTCGACGAAGCGCGACTGACCGTGGCCCGCCGCCTGTTGAGCCAGGAGGTCTACGCATTGGGCGAGATCGCCTACCTGCTGGGGTTCTCCGACCTGTCGGGCTTCAGCCGCTTCTTCAAACGCGCAACGGGCGAGGCCCCGGGCGCGCACCGCCATCGGCTGCTGACGCGCCCGCGCCCCTGAACAGCACCGTGAAGGCCAGCAGCGCCGCGATCAGCCCGCCCGACAACCCCAGCCAGCCACCGTGGTCCCAGGCCCAACCGCCCAGGTACCCCAGCACGCTGGAGCCGATGTAGTAGGCCAGCAGGTACAGGGCCGTGGCCTGCGCCTTCGAGGCCTCGGGCGCCACCAGCCCGACCCAGCCCGAACACACGGCGTGCATGGCAAAGAAGCCGACCGTCATCAGGCACAGGCCCACCACGAACCACGGCAGGCGATCGGACTGGCTGACGAGCACACCCAGCGCCGTCACCAGCACGGACGCCCACAGCACCCGCTGCTGACCCAGGCGCAAGGCCAGGCGCCCCGCCACGCCCGAAGACATGACCCCGAAGGCATAACAACAGAAGATCAAGCCGATCTGGGTGGGCGACAACAGGAAGGGCTCGCCCTGCAAACGAAAGCCCGCGTAGTTGTAGGCCGACACGAAGAGCCCCGAAGCCAGCCCGCCACACAAGAACAGGCGCAGCAGGCGCGGGTCGGACAGCAGCGCCCACCACGTGGCGCTCGGCACCCACCCCGAACGCCCAGTGGCTCGCGGACGAGGCGCTGGGGGCATCAGCCGCCACACGATGCCAACGCCCAGCAGGCTCAAGCCCGACACGGCCAGCAGGCCCACGGTCCAGCCATGCTGATCGGCCACGATGCCCAGCCCCACGCGCCCGGTCATGCCACCCAGGGCCGTGCCGGACACGTACAGGCCCATGGCACCGGCCACCTGCCCCGGCTGCGCGGTTTCGGCAACGTGGGCCATGGCCATGGCGGGCACGGCACCCAGGCACAGGCCCATCAAGGCGCGGCAAAGCAGCAGCTCGCTCCAGTTGGCGCTGAACGCCGAAGCCGCGTTGAGCAAGGCCGCCAGCAGCAGCGCCGACAGCATCAGGCGGCGCCGGTCCCAGGCCGAGGCGCGTGCCGCGCACAGCCAGATGGCAAAGGCCAGCGCCCCGGTGGACACGGACAAGGCGAGCGCGCTGTCGGCCGAGCCCAGGGCATAACGCCGCGCCAGCGATGGCAACAGCGGCTGCACCGCATAGAGCAGCGAGAAGGTGATGAACCCGATCAGGAACAGGCTCAGGGCGGCTTGCCGGGAAGAGGGGTCATGCGAACCAGACGACATGCGCCGATTCTTCGCACGCCACGGCGAGATGTCCAATATATTGTTGATGTCATCACCATATGTTATGCATATGACCATGGAACTCAGGCACCTGCGCTATTTCCTGGCCGTGGCCGAAGAAGGCAACGTGACCCGGGCCGCCGAGCGGCTGCACATCAGCCAGCCGCCGCTGAGCCAGCAGCTCAAGGACCTGGAGCGCACGCTGGGCGTGACGTTGCTCAACCGCTCCACACAAGGGGTCACGCTCACGGCGGCGGGTCAGGCCTTTCGCGACGAAGCCCGTCACATCCTGCAAGCCGCAGAGCAGGCCCGCCTGGTCGCGGTGCGCGCCGCCAAGGGGCAGACGGGCACGCTGCGGGTGGGCTTCACCAGCTCGGCCGCCTTCAACCCCGTGGTCGCCGGCACGCTGCGCGAGTTCCGCCGCCAGTGGCCCGACGTGCAGGTGCTGCTCGAGGAAACCAACACCACGCGCCTGACCGAGAGCCTGCTGAACCAAAAGCTGGATGCGGCCTTCCTGAGGCCGACCGCCGCGGAGCTGCCCGAGCTGCGGGTGCGGCGCTTCAAGGACGAGCGCATGAAGGTGGTGCTGCCCACCTCGCACCCGCTGGCCCACCTCCAGCGCATCGAACTCAGGCGGCTGGCTCAAGACCCCTTCGTGCTCTTTCCCCGCCAGGTCGGCCTGAGCCTGCACGACGCCATCATCGGTGCCTGCCAGGCCGCGGGGTTCGAGCCCCGTCTGGCCCAGGAAACGCCGCAGCTGTCTTCGGTCATCAACCTCGTGGCGGCGGAACTGGGCGTGTCGATCGTGCCGGCCTCGCTGGCCCAGATCCAGGTGCGCGGCGTGACCTACGTGGACATCGCCGGGCCAGCGCCCATGGCCACGCTGGGGCTGGCGGCGAACCGGCTGAACACCGCGCCCACGGTGGCGAACCTGGTGAGCATCGGCGAGAAGGTGGCACGCGGCCGCGGCTGATCAGCGCTGACGCTGCCCGGCCAACGCCGAGCAGACCGCCGCCACGCACAACACCACGAACGCCCCCCACCACACGAAGTAGCCCGGCTGGCTCAGCACGCCGGGCAGGGGCACCTGGCCATCGGGCCGCAAGGTGCGCAGACCGACGTAGGCGTTGACGAACACCATCGCGAGCAGCAGCCACGGCGACCACAGGCCAAAGCGGTGCCGCCAGCGCGGCACCAGCGCCAGCAGCTCCCGCACAAAGACCACGTTGCTCGCCAGGCTCAACAGGTGCAGCGGGTAGCCGATGGAATGGGGCAGGTACAGCGCCATCACCACGCTCTTGGCCAGCAGGTAGGCGCCCCGCAGCGGTGTGCCGGGCAGGCTGCCGATGTCAGGGGTGGGCAAGGTGGGCAGGACCAGGCTCGCGAGCCACAGCACCAGGGCCAGGCGCCGCAACCACCGCGTCGCCCCTGCTTTGTGAGGTCGAACATCCATCCGTCCATCGTAATGGCAGGGTTTCATCAAGCTGGCGCGGGAGTTTGCATAATGACCCGTTCACAGGTTTTCACCTCTCTCAGGAGAAGCTCCCATGGCACTGCGCATCAACGACATCGTCCCCGACTTCAAGGCCGAGACCGACCAGGGCCCCATCCAGTTCCACGAGTGGCTGGGCTCCGGCTGGGCCGTCCTGTTCTCGCACCCCAAGGACTTCACCCCGGTGTGCACCACCGAGTTCGGCGCCGTCGCGCAGCTGTCCGCTGAATGGGCCAAACGCGGCACCAAGGTGATCGGCGTGTCGGTGGACGGCGCCGAGTCGCACAAGAAGTGGAAGGGCGACATCGAGAAGTTCGCGGGTGCCCCAGCCGGCTTTCCCATCATCGCCGACGAAGGCCTGGCCGTGTCCAAGGCCTTCGACATGCTGCCCGCCGAGGCCTACCTGCCCGATGGCCGCACGCCCAACGACACGGCCACGGTGCGCTCGGTCTTCATCATCGGCCCGGACAAGAAGCTCAAGCTGTCGATGACCTACCCGATGTCCGTGGGTCGCAACTTCGCCGAGGTGCTGCGCGCCCTCGACGCCCTGCAGCTGACCTACAACGTGCCGCTGGCCACGCCCGCCAACTGGGACGTCGGGCAGGACGTGATCGTGGCGCTGTCGCTCAACGACGAGCAGGCACGCGAGAAGTACGGCAGCATCGACGTCGAGCTGCCTTACCTGCGCACGACCAAGTCGCCGAAGTGAGCGCCGTGCGGCCGTGAGGCCTGGCCCCGCCCGATGACGGGGGGCCTCATCGGGCGGGACTCACAGCCCGCGCGAGCGGCGCCAGGTCTCGACGTACAGCGCCTCGACCTTCTCGCGTGCCCACGGCGTGCGCCGAAGGAACTTCAGGCTTGACGACACACTGGGGTCGTGCGTGAAGCAGCGGATGGGGATCAGGCGCCCCAGCTCGGCCCAGCCGTAGAACTCGGCCAGGCATTCGACGATGTGCTGCAGGGTGGCGCCATGCAGGGGGTTGTCAGGTTGGTGATCCAACAGCCGCTCACTCCACCGTCACGCTCTTGGCCAGGTTGCGCGGCTTGTCCACGTCCGTGCCCTTGGCACAGGCCGTGTGATACGCCAGCAACTGCAGCGGCACCACGTGCAGGATCGGAGACAGCGCACCATAGTGCTCCGGCATGCGGATGACGTGGATGCCCGGCTCGGCCTGGATCTGCGTGTCGCCGTCGGCGCACACGTACAGCTCGCCACCGCGTGCCTTGACCTCCTGCATGTTGCTCTTGAGCTTCTCCAGCAGCACGTCGTTGGGTGCCACCACCACCACGGGCATCTCGGCCGTCACCAGCGCCAGCGGGCCGTGCTTGAGCTCGCCCGCCGGGTAAGCCTCGGCGTGGATGTAGCTGATTTCCTTGAGCTTCAATGCGCCTTCCAGCCCGATGGGGTAATGCAGCCCCCGGCCCAGGAACAGGGCGTTGTCCTTGCGGGCAAACGCTTCGGCCCAGGCCACGACCTGGGGCTCCAGCGCCAGCACGGCCTGCAGCGCGGCCGGCAGGTGGCGCATCGCTTTGAGGTGCTCGGACTCGTCTTCGGGGCTCAGGTGGCCGCGCAGCTTGGCCAGCGTCAGCGTCAGCAGGAACAGGCCCGCGAGCTGCGTGGTGAAGGCCTTGGTCGAGGCCACGCCGATCTCGACGCCGGCGCGCGTCACATAGGCCAGCTTGCACTCGCGCACCATGGCCGAGGTGCTCACGTTGCAGATGGTCAGCGTCTGTTCCATGCCCAGGCTGCGCGCGTGCTTGAGCGCGGCGATGGTGTCGGCCGTTTCACCCGACTGGCTGATGGTGACGATGAGCGTGCGCGGGTCGGGCACGCTGTCGCGGTAGCGGTACTCGCTGGCGATCTCGACGCTGGTCGGGATCTTGGCGATCGATTCGAGCCAGTACTTGGCGGTGGAGCCCGAGTAGTAGCTGGTGCCGCAAGCCAGGATCAGCACGCGGTCGATCTGCGCGAACACGGCCTCGGCCTGCTCGCCGAACAAGGTGGGCGTGATGGCCACGACGCCTTCGAGCGTGTCCGCGATGGCACGCGGCTGCTCGAAGATTTCCTTTTGCATGTAGTGACGATACGGCCCCAGCTCGACCGCACCACTGTGGGCGGTGACGGTGCGCACCGGGCGCTCAGCGGCATCGACGCGCGCGTGCTCGGTGGCTCCGGGGGCGATGTGCTCGATCCAATGGCGGCCGGGTTGCAGGTCGACCACGTCACCTTCTTCCAGGTAGACGATCTGGTCGGTGACACCGGCCAGGGCCATGGCGTCCGACGCCAGGAAACGCTCGGTGGCGTCGACCCCACCCACCCCCATCACCAGGGGCGAGCCCTGACGCGCGCCGACAATGCGCTGCGGCTCATCGCGGTGGAAGACGGCGATGGCATAGGCCCCGTGCAGGCGCTTGGTGGCGGCCTTGACGGCGGCGAGCAGGTCACCGTCGTAGAGCTGGTCAACCAGGTGGGAGATGACCTCGGTGTCGGTCTGGCTCAAAAAGACGTAGCCCTTGGCCTGCAGCTCGCGGCGCAGCTCTTCATGGTTCTCGATGATGCCGTTGTGCACCAGGGCCACGCGGCCAGGCTTGCTGTTGGCGGCGTCGGCACCGGGGCCATGCGAGAAGTGCGGGTGGGCGTTGTGCACCGCGGGCGCACCGTGCGTGGCCCAGCGGGTGTGGGCGATGCCCAGGTTGCTGTGGATGCCATCGGCGTCAGCCTGGGCCTGCAGTTCGGCCACGCGCTGGGTGGAGCGGGTGCGACGCAAGGCGCCGTCTTGCAGCACCGCCACACCACAGGAGTCGTAACCACGGTACTCGAGGCGCTTGAGGCCTTCGATCAGGACCGGGGTGATGTTGCGTGCGCCGATGGCGCCAACGATGCCGCACATGTGAGGGACTCCCGCTGCTTGAGGTTGGGTTGAGGTGCTGCGCGATGCTAGGGCATGAGAAAAGAAATGTTCTTCCAAATTTCAAAGGAAAATGACCGATTCATCACATCGTGACAAAATGGCGATATGAATCAATCAAAAATCCACACACAATGAAAGATTCAACCAACCCCAGCAGTGCATCCCCTCAACTCGATGCCCACGACTGGCGCATCCTGTCGTTGCTGCAGGCCGACGCCAGCCTGTCCAACCAGGCCCTGGCGGAAGCGGTGAACCTGTCACCCGCCACCTGCCACCGCCGCGTCCAGCGGCTCACGCAGGCCGGCGTGATCGAAAAACGCGTGGCCATCCTGTCCCCCACGAAGCTGGCCGCGTGGACAGGCTGGGGGCTGAGTGCCCTGGTCGAGGTCAGCCTGGACGTGCAGACCAGCGAGGCGCTCGACGCGTTCGAGGCCCGCGCGGTGGACGAGCCCAGCGTGCAGCAGTGCTGGCGGGTGTCGCCAGGGCCGGACTTTGTTCTGGTGATCCAGGTGGCCGACATGCCGGCTTACCAGGAGGTCGCCCGGCACCTTTTCAGCGAAGACGCCCGGGTGCGCAACGTGCGAGCCTTCTTCGGGGTCAAGCGGGCCAAATTCGGCACGGCGGTGCCACTTCAGGGAACAAGTCGCCAACCGTGAGCGACATCAGGGCAGGCGACCTGCCGAGCGGGACGAGGGCGCCCCAAGGAGGTCGAGGTCGGTTTTCAGCGGCAGGCCTGGGCCATCAAGCGGGTGCGCCCCGGCATGTTGAAGCGCCTCCATTGACCGGGGAAACCCCTGCGGCACCTCGGCCTGACCATCCAGGGTTGGCATGACCGCCACCAGCTCCTCGTCGGACATGCGTGACAGCTCCTCGACAGAAGGCCGCCTGACCGATCCGCCCGGCGCTTGCGGTGGCGCGTCGTTGGCTCCCACCGGGCGGGCAATTTGCCCGTCCATGGCGACGTCCATGGGGGCACTCGGCGACTCCGACTTGAGGTACCAGACCGCTCCCGCGGTGATGAGGGCGAGCGCGCCTGCGCAAGCCATCACCACGTGCTTCATTTCCGGCGCCCAGGCAGAGACCGGCGCCACCAAGTTGGGCACCACCCCAGCCGCAGACGGCTCCCGGTCGTCCACCAGGGCGTCATCGGAGGCGGGCAGCCAGGCCCGGGCGGAGCTCAGGCTGTCGTCGTAATCGCGACGCAAGGCCGGATCGATCAGCACCTCGTAGGCGGCGTTGAGCGCCACCATCTGCTCATGCACATCACCACCGACACCCTCTCCACCTCGATCAGGATGAAGGCGGTTGGCCAAGGCCCGGTATGCGGCCCGGATGACTTCGGGCGGAGCGTCCTGGGTGACCTTCAATCGTTCGTAGTGGTTCACAAGGTGCACGGCAACGGGCTGGTTCGGTGGATGCCGAATGTTAACGGCTGACACCCCTGCAACTGAAGGGCCACCAGCTCGATGCCCCCCACGAGGCCTCAGCGGCGTTGTTTTTGTGGACGTTGCCACCCTGGCAGCGACACCTGTTTGGCGCGCGCCACGGTCAGCGAGCCCGCCGGGGCGTCCTTGCTGATGGTGCTGCCGCCGCCGATGGTGGCGCCTTCGCCCAGGGTCACCGGCGCGATCAGCACGCAGTTCGAGCCCACGTGCACGTCGGCCTCGATGACGGTGCGGTGCTTGTTGGCGCCATCGTAGTTGGCGGTGATGGCGCCCGCGCCGTAGTTCACGCGCTCGCCCACGGTGGCGTCACCCAGGTAGGCCAGGTGGTTGGCCTTGGCACCACGGGCCATCGTGCTGTTCTTGACCTCGACGAAGTTGCCGATGTGCACCTCGGGGCCCAGTTGGGCGCCAGGGCGCAGGCGGGCAAAGGGCCCGATCAGCGAGCCTTCGCCCACGGTGGCGCCGTCCTTGTCGCCGTCGATGTGGGTGAAGGGATGGATGACGGCACCGGCTTCGATGCGCGCGTTGCGGATGAAGCAGTTGGCACCGATCTGCACCTCGTCGCCAAGCGTGACGCTGCCCTCGAAGACGCAGTTGACGTCGATGTCGACGTCTCGGCCGCACTGCAGGCTGCCGCGCAGGTCGAAGCGCGACGGGTCGGCCAGGCGCACGCCCTGCTCCATCAGGCGCTCGGCCTGGGCGCGCTGGTGGCGGCGTTCGAGCTCGGCCAGTTGCGCCGGGCTGTTGACGCCCAGCACCTCGACCTCGTCCTGGGGCTGGGCGGCCACCACGGGCACGCCTTCGGCCTGGGCCATGGCCACGACATCGGTCAGGTAGTACTCGCCTTGCGCATTGTTGTTCGTCAGGCGGCCCAGCCAGCGTTTGAGGTGAGCGGTGGGCGCGGCCATCATGCCGGTGTAGACCTCGCGGATGGCGCGCTGCTCGGCGCTGGCGTCCTTGTGCTCGACGATGGCCAGCACCTGCTGCCCCGACGCGTCACGCACGATGCGGCCATAGCCTGTCGCATCGGCCAGCTCGATGGTCAGCAGGGCCAGCTTGCCACCGGCACAGGCATCGACCAGCGCCTGCGCGGTGCTGGCCTGGATCAGCGGCGTGTCGCCATTGAGGATGAGGGTGATGCCGTCATCGGGCAGCACCGGCACGGCCTGCTGCACCGCGTGGCCGGTGCCCAACTGCGGCTCCTGCCGCACGAAGCTCAGCGGCGCCTGCGGGAAGGTCGCGCTCATGGCTGGCTCGACCAGCTCTGCCCCGTGACCGGTGATGACGATCTGCTGCGCGGCCTGCAGGGTGGCCGTGGTGCCGATCACGTGCGACAGCATGGGCCGGCCGGCCAGCTTGTGCAGCACCTTCGGGCGCGCCGATTTCATGCGGGTGCCTTTGCCCGCGGCCATGATGACGATCGAAAGCGACATGGGGATCCTGCTTGAATGTGGAGGCTGGAGGGAAGTCGGCGCCGAGTCAGCGTCGGGCTTCAGGCAAAGGCACGGTCACGACGCGACGGCCTTGCGGGGGTTGAGGAAAGCCGTCCAGCGCGGCTTCGAAGACATAAGGCAGCACCGCTTCGTCGACCGCGCCGACGCGGTCGTGGGCGGCCTGGGTTTCGTACAGCACGCGGCCATCGCGGCGGTCGCGGATGAGCAGGCGCACTTCGAGCGTGACCCAGGGGGGCTCGAGCGCCAGCGACAGGCTCAGGCCCGAACCACCGGTGCCCCACCAACCGCCCACGCCAGGCCGCCAGAAGTAGGGGTGGCCGGGTGCGGCGTAGCCCGGGTGCATGCCGTAAGGCACCAGCAAGGGGTCGTAGCGCACGCGGGGCTCGGTGCGCACGTTCGCATCGATCTGAACGGTGTAGTCGGCCTTCTCGGCCTGCTCGACACGGTGAAAGCCGCGCTTGAGCAGGGCCGGCTCGGCGGCGGTTTCGAGCTTGGCCTGGTCGGCGGCCTGCACGGCCTGCGAGGGCAGGCGCTCGAACACATAGGCACCCGGCTTGCGCGCTTCGGGCCAGGGGCCGTACGACGAGACCTGGCTGACAACATGGGTGGCCGCGCAGCCGGCCAGCAAGGACGCCGAAGCCACGAGGGCGGCAAGGCCCAGGCCGCGAACCCGGCCACGGATCCGTCCCACAACGCCCGACAGCAGGGTGCGGCCGCCTCGCATGTCAGCCTGCCTTGCGCAGCTTGAGGCTGGCCAGCGAGATGCTGGCTTCGCCCGGCAGGCCGTTGCCGGCCACGGCCGGCTTGTCGCCACACGATTCATCTTCGTCCTCGTCGAAGGCGATGTCGCCGCCCTTGACGGGGGTGCCCGTGGCCTTGATCGTGGTGAAGGGGTAGAGGTTGCGGTCCATCATGTGCGAGGGCACGATGTTGGCCAGCGCGGTGAACATGTTGTCGACGCGGCCGGGGAAGCGCTCGTCCCAGTCGTTGATCATCTCGCGCATCTGCTGGCGCTGCAGGCCTTCCTGGCTGCCGCACAGGTTGCAAGGGATGATGGGGAACTCGCGGTGCTCGGCGTACCTGGCCAGGTCCTTTTCGCGGCAGTAGGCCAGCGGGCGGATGACGACGTGCTCGCCGTTGTCGGTGACCAGCTTCGGCGGCATGCCCTTGAGCTTGGAGCCGAAGAACATGTTCATGAACATGGTCTGCAGGATGTCGTCGCGGTGGTGGCCCAGGGCGATCTTGGTGCAACCCAGCTCGGTGGCCACGCGGTAGAGGATGCCGCGGCGCAGGCGCGAGCACAGGCTGCAGGTGGTCTTGCCTTCGGGCACCACGCGCTTGACCACGCTGTAGGTGTCCTGCTCTTCGATGCGGAAAGGCACGCCCACCTTGGTCAGGTACTCGGGCAGCACGTGCTCGGGGAAGCCCGGCTGCTTCTGGTCGAGGTTGACGGCCACGATCTCGAAGTTGATGGGCGCCCGCTTCTGCAGGTTCATCAGGATGTCGAGCAGGGAGTAGCTGTCCTTGCCGCCGGACATGCACACCATGACCTTGTCGCCGTCTTCGATCATGTTGAAGTCGGTGATGGCCTCGCCCACCTCGCGGTGCAGGCGCTTGCTGAGCTTGTTCATCTCGAAGGCGTGGCGCTTGGCCTTGGCCTCGTCGTTGGGCGCGGAGAGGATCTGGGGGGCTACGGCGTCGTTCATGCGGTGATTTTCGCCGATCTGGGGGCTGAACGGGTGGGTTGGGTGATTGCGGCGGTGAAAACGGAACAGGGACTGGGGTTACAGGGCTCCGCTCATGTCCCCAGGGCGGGCTGCGCCCGCCCTCCTCCTTTACTTCGCTGCGCCCTGCACCCCCAGCCCCTGTTCCTCCCACCGCGCGGTGGGGAAGGGGTTGCCAGAGCGTCCCACACAAGCATCACCACTGCCCGGTTTCCATGCGGATGGCGACCTCGCAGTCCTCGAAGATCTCCAGCTTGGCGATCTTCACGCGCACGCCGAGCACGCCGGGCATGCCCATCAGGCGGTTGCACAGCTTGCCGATCATGGTCTCAAGCAGGTTCACGTGCACCGACGTGCACTCCTCGATGATGATGGTGCGCACCTTCCGGTAGTCCAGCACGTTGAGGATCTCGTCGTCATGAGGCAGCAGGGGCTGGCTGCCCATGTTGAGCTCGGCGTCCACCAGGATGGGCTGCGGCGAGTCGATTTCCTGGGCGAGCACGCCCAGGCTGGCGTTGAAGCGCAGGCCGGTGAGGGTGAGGGTCTGGTTGCCTTTGGTCAGGGACATGGTCCGGTCTTTCGCGTGTCGTCACATCATCGAAAAATCGCGCTCGAAGCGCTGCAGGTGCTGGCCCCCGTCGACCAGCAGCGTGGTGCCCGTCATCGAGCGGTTGGCCAGGGCGAAGGCCACGGTGGCGGCCACGTCCTCGGGGCTGGACGAGCGCCCCAGCGGCGAGAGCTTGTGCAGTTGCTCGAACTTCTCGCCTTGCAGCCACTCGCTGGTCAGCGTCAGGCCCGGGGCCACGCCGACCACGCGCACCGACGGCGCCAGGGCCATGGCCAGCAGTTGCGTGGCCGACTCCAGCGCGGCCTTCGACAAGGTGTAGCTCAGGAAGTCGGGGTTGGGGTTCCACAGCTTCTGGTCGAGCAGGTTGACGACGGCGCCCTCCCCCGGCCCGTCTGCTTGCCGCGACTGCACATGCGCCGCCAGCGCCTGCGCCAGCACGATGGCCGGGGCCGTGTTGGCGCGCAGGTGCTTTTCGAGCATGGCGTAGGTGAAGGAGTCGGCGCGGTCGTACTCGAAGGTCGAGGCGCTGTTGACCACGGCGTCGAGCCGCCCGAAGGCCGACAGCACCGTTGGCACGAGCGCGCGGGCGGCCTGTTCATCGGACAGGTCGGCCGTGAAGACCTCGGCGCGGCGGCCCATGGCGCGGATCTCGTCGACGGTGGCCACGGCCTCGGCGCGCGAGATGCGGCAGTGCACGGCCACGTCCCAGCCCTGGCGGGCCAGGGTCAGGGCGATCTCGCGGCCCAGGCGGCGGGCCGCCCCCGTGACGAGCACGGCACGGCAGGCGGTGGCGGGGGAATCCGAAGCTGAGGTCATGGCAAAGGGGCAAAAGCGCGGGGCTGGGGCACGGTGTCAGGCAGGAGACCACGGCCTGGGCCTTTCTACAATCGGGGCATGAACCGCCCCAAGCCCGATCCCGACACGCACCAGCAGGCGCCCAGTGTAGTGGCCGCCCCCCTGCCCGCGTCACCCCTGCTGGAACTGATCCGCGACGAAATCCGGACCCGCGGCGGCTGGATGGGCTTCGAGCGCTTCATGGAGCTGGCCCTGTACGCGCCCGGACTGGGCTACTACAGCGGCGGCCGGCGCGTGCTGGGCCACCGCCCGCAAGACGGCAGCGACTTCGTCACCGCGCCCGAGCTCACGCCGCTGTTCGGCGAGGTGCTGGCCCGACAGGTTGCCCAAGCCCTGCACGAAACCGGCACCCGCGAGATCTGGGAGTTCGGCGCCGGCACGGGTGCCCTCGCCGAGCAGCTCCTGGGCGAGCTGGGCGACCAGATCGACCGCTACGTCATCGTCGACCTCTCGGGCGCCTTGCGCGAGCGCCAGCACCAGCGCCTGCTCAAAGCCCGCCCCGAGCTGGTCGACAAGGTGATCTGGGCCGACAGCCTGCCCGAAGAGCTCAACGGCGTGATCGTCGGCAACGAGGTGCTCGACGCCATGCCCGTGCACCTGCTGAGCTGGGACGGCCAGCGCTGGCTGGAGCGCGGCGTGTCGCTGGGGGACTCGCCAGAACGCCCCCTGCAATGGGCCGACCGCCCAGCGCCGGATGGCGTGCGCCCACCCACCGAGCACCCCGACGCCGCCTACGCCCCCGGCACCGTCACCGAAACGCATGGCCAGGCCGAGGCCTTCGTGGCGACCCTGGCTCAGCGCATGGTCAAAGGCGCCGCCTTCTTCCTGGACTACGGCTTCCCCGAGCGCGAGTACTTCCTGCCCGACCGCCGCGGCGGCACCCTGATGTGCCACCACGCCCACACCGCCGACCCCGATCCGCTGTCCATGGTCGGCGACAAGGACATCACCACGCACGTGAACTTCACCGGCATCGCCCTGGCCGGGCAGGAAGCGGGCTGGGAGGTGCTGGGCTACACCAGCCAGGGGCGTTTCCTGACCAACTGCGGGCTGGGTGAGGCGATGGCGCGTTGCGCACAGCCGTCTTCGCTCGAAGAGGTCAAGGCCCGCGCCGCCCTGCAGATGCTGGTGGCCGAGCACGAGATGGGCGAGCTCTTCAAGGTCATCGGCTTCGTCAAGGGGCCCTGGTTCGACGCCATCGGCTTTCAGCACGGCGACCGCACGCACACGCTCTGAACGCGCGCACCCACGCCAGGTACCAATCGACCCTGTCAATCACAGAGATAGCTTCCGATGGCGTGCAGTTTTGTTGCGCCGCAGCGATAATCCAGCCCCATGCTGCAACAACGCACCCTCAAGTCCCTGACCCGCGCCGTCGGCGTCGGCCTGCACAGCGGCCAGCGCGTCGAATTGACGCTGCGCCCCGCCGCGCCCGACACCGGCATCGTCTTTCGGCGGGTGGACCTGGCCCAGCCGGTGGACATCCCCGTCAAGGCCGAGTCGGTGTGCGACTGCCGCATGGCCACCACCATCTCACCCGGCGGTGACCCGGGTGCGCCCAAGGTCAACACCATCGAGCACCTGATGTCGGCCTGCGCAGGCCTGGGCCTGGACAACGTCTACATCGACATCACCGCCGAGGAGGTGCCCATCCTCGACGGCTCCTCGGCCGCCTTCGTGTACCTGCTGCAAAGCGCCGGCATCGAGTTGCAGAAGGCCCCCAAGAAGTTCGTGCGCGTGCTCAAGCCCATCGAGGTGCGCGAAGGCGAAGGTCGCAACCTCAAGTGGGCCCGGCTTGAGCCCTACCACGGCTACAAGCTCGCCTTCGAGATCGACTTCGACCACCCGGCGGTGGACCAGACCGGCCAGCGCGTCGAGTTCGACTTCAGCTCCGGCAAGTACAAGCAGGACATCGCCCGCGCGCGCACCTTCGGCTTCACGAAGGACGTCGAGTTGATGCGCTCGCGTGGCCTGGGCCTGGGCGCCTCGATGGACAACGCCATCGTCGTCGACCGCTACCGCGTGCTCAACAGCGACGGCCTTCGCTACGACGACGAGTTCGTCAAGCACAAGATCCTCGACGCCATCGGCGACCTCTACGTCATCGGCCACCCGCTGCTGGCCTCGTACACGGCCTTCCGCTCGGGCCACGCGCTCAACAATCGCTTGCTGCGGGCCCTGCTCGAGCAGCCCGACGCCTACGAGATCACCAGCTTCGAAGACGAGAAGCAGGCCCCACGCGGCATGGCCGAGCTGGCGCCGGCCTGGTGAACGCCACCCTGCGAGCCTGAACCACCATGGTCCTGTTCCGATTCCTGGCCGTGGCCCTGGCCCTGGGCTTCCTGCTCAACATGGCCGTCTTCACGGTCACCAGGCAAACGGTCTGGCGTCAGCGCGCCATGCTGTGCCTGAAATGGGGCGTGCTGCTCGGCCTGTGCTTCTTCGGCCTGGTCATCCTCAGGCGAGCCGCTGTCTTCATCTGAATGACCGATGCCCACGGGGCAGCTCCAAGCGGAAAATGGGGGGAATACCCCCTGTTCACGGGGGTTTTTGTGAGACTAGCATGTCCACAAAACCAAACAAAAACGGGCTTCGCCCCCACTGTGAGCTCACTCCCCATGACCTACGCTGAGCTCCACAAACGATCTCTGCAAGATCGCGACGCCTACTGGCGCGAACAGGCACAGCGCATCGACTGGCACCGCCCCTTCCACAAGGTCTGCGACACCAGTCAGCCCCCCTTCACGAAGTGGTTCGTGGGCGGCCAGTTGAACCTTTGCCACAACGCCGTTGACCGGCACGTGCCCCACCGGCCTGACCAGCCCGCGCTGATCGCCGTCTCCAGCGAAGCCAACACCGAGCGCACGCTGAGCTACGGCCAGCTCTACGTCGAGGTGCAGCGCATGGCCGCCGTGCTGCGCAACCAGGGTGTCGGCAAGGGCGACCGCGTGCTCATCTACATGCCCATGATCGCGGAAGCGGTCATTGCCATGCTGGCCACCGTGCGCCTGGGCGCCATCCACTCGGTGGTGTTCGGTGGCTTCGCGGCGCACTCGCTGGCCAGCCGCATCGAGGACGCCACCCCGAAAGTCGTCGTCTCGGCCGATGCGGGCTCGCGCGGCGGCAAGGTCATCCCCTACAAACCCCTGCTTGACGAAGCGCTCCACCTCAGCCGCCACAAGGTCGACAAGGTGGTGATGGTGCACCGAGGCCTGGCCCCCGCCGGCATGGTCAAAGGCCGCGATGTCGATTACCGAACCGCGCGCGAAGAGGTCATGGACGAGGTCGTGCCCTGCGTGTGGGTCGACGCCAACCAACCCAGCTACACGCTCTACACCAGCGGCACCACGGGCAAGCCCAAAGGCGTGCAGCGCGACACCGGCGGCCATGCCGTGGCGCTGGCTGCATCCATGGAGCAGCTGTTTTGCGGCAAGCCGGGCGAGACCTTCTTTTGCACCAGCGACATCGGCTGGGTGGTGGGCCACAGCTACATCGTTTACGGCCCGCTGCTGGCCGGCATGAGCACGATCGTCTATGAAGGCCTGCCCATCCGGCCCGACGCCGCCATCTGGTGGAAGCTGGTCGAGCAACACCAGGTCAGCGTCATGTTCTCGGCGCCCACCGCGGTGCGCGTGCTCAAGAAGCAGGACCCGGACTGCCTCAAGCGCCACGACCTCTCCAGCCTCAAGCACCTGTTCCTGGCCGGCGAGCCGCTGGATGAGCCCACCGCCAAGTGGATCGGCGACGCCATCGGCAAGCCCATCATCGACAACTACTGGCAGACCGAAACAGGCTGGCCCATCCTCAGCGTGCCGCGCGGCATCGACCCTTCGCTGCAGACGCGGCTGGGCTCGCCGGGCTTTCCGATGCCGGGCTACGACGTGCGCCTGCTCGATGACCAAAGCGGTGAAGAGCTCACCCAGCCGAACCACAAGGGCGTGCTGACGCTGGGCTACCCGTTGCCACCAGGCTGCCTGCAGACGGTGTGGGGCGATGACCAGCGCTTCGTGAAAACCTACTGGAGCAGCTTCGCCCACCAGCAGGTCTACAACACCTTCGATTGGGGCCTGCGCGACGCGGACGGCCACCACTTCATCCTCGGGCGCACCGACGACGTCATCAACGTGGCCGGCCATCGCCTGGGCACGCGTGAAATCGAGGAGGCCGTGAGCGCCCACCCGGCCGTGGCCGAGGTGGCGGTGGTGGGCGTGGCCGACGAGCTCAAGGGCCAGGTGGCGCGCGCTTTCGTGGTCTGCCGCGACCCGGCCCGCGTGGCCGATGAGGTCGGTTGCCACGCCCTGGAGGCCGAAATCATGCAGACGGTCGATCAGCAGATCGGCGCCTTGGGCAGACCGGCCCGCGTGCACTTCGTGGGCGTGCTGCCCAAGACCCGCTCGGGCAAGCTGCTGCGCCGCGCCATCCAGGCCGTGTGCGAGGGCCGAGCCACGGGCGACCTCACCACCATCGAAGACCCGGCCGCCATCCAGGCGCTGCAAGACGCGCTCAAACACTGACCCCCTGGTCACGTGGAAGACGCGGCCACCCCCTTTCTGAAACATTTGTTGCGATTTACAGTGCCGCCTGTACCGCACACAAAAGTCGAAAAGGGAGTTCGAAATGGGCCGTCAAGCGACGCGCTGGCTGCTTGGCGGCCTGGTGTCTGTGCTCGCCATGCTGTCCGCCCATGGCATCGCCAGCCATGACCGGGGCAAAGACCCGGCCACCCCATTCACCGTGACACAAGGCAGCGCGCTGGTGGCCGCAGGCCGCTACACCATCGACGTGAGCGACGAGGTCGCCGCGCCCGCCCGCATCACCACGGCGGGCCAGCAGGTCGAGGGCCTGGCGCTGCACCACGCCCAGTTCGAGGGCTTCGTGCTCTTTCGCGTGGACGACCCCGGCAAGTTCGTCATGTTCCTGTACCCAGGCATGAACGCCCCCGGCGCCACCACCCACGCCTGCCGCAGTGCCAACTGGTCGCTGAGCGAACTTCAGGCCATCGACGACGCCCCCGAGATCGACCTCGACCTGAGCAGGCTCGATGGGACGCTGCCCACCTGCGCGCCGAACATCGAGATCGACGTCAACGTGCACCGCATCCGCATCCGCGACTTGCCGCTGCAGCGCGTCTCCGCGCCCGCCGAGCGCATCGTCGTCAGCACCACGCTGCAGTACAAACTGCCCTGAGCCTCACACCGAGGTCTGGTGGATCAGGTCGCGCACGCGCGGGTAGATCTCGCGCTGCCAGCGCCGACCGCTGAACACGCCGTAGTGGCCCACGCCCGTCTGCACGTGGTGCTGGCGCCAGTACGGCCGCACCGCGCTGCACAGGTCCTGCGCGGCCACGGTCTGGCCCACCGAGCAGATGTCGTCGCGCTCGCCTTCGACGGTCAGCAAGGCCGTGCGCCGGATGGCTTGCGGCTCCACCTTGGTGCCGCGCCAGCTCAGCTCGCCACGCGGCAGGTCGTAGGTCTGAAAGACCTTGCCCACGGTCTCGAGGTAGAACTCGGCCGGCAGGTCGGCCACGGCGAAGTACTCTTCATAGAAGGCCTGCGTGGGCAGGGCTTCGGTGCGCAGGCCTTGTGACAGGCGCTTGTAGAGCTCCTCGAAGGCGCTGCGGTGGCGGTCCTGGTTCATGCTCATGAAGGCCATGAGCTGCACGAAGCCCGGGTAGACCTTGCGGCCCGCGCCTCGAAGGTGCCAGGGCACGGTGTGGATCATGTTCTCCTCGAACCAGCTCAGCGGCTTGCTGGTGGCCAGCTCGTTGACGGTGGTCGGGTTGACACGGCAGTCGATGGGCCCGGCCATCAGCGTCAGGCTGCGCGGCTGAGCGGGGTGGCCGTCCTGAGCCATCACCGCGGTGGCGGCCAGCGCGGCCACACAGGGCTGGCAGATGCCCATCAGGTGCGAGCCCGGCCCCATGCGATCGAGGAAGCGGATGAGGTGGTCGGTGTAGTCGTCCAGGCCGAACACGCCATGCTTGAGCGGCACGTCGCGGGCGTTGTGCCAGTCGGTGATGTAGACGTCGTGGTCCTGCAGCAGGGTGCGCAGGGTGTCGCGCAGCAGCGTGGCGAAGTGGCCCGACATGGGCGCCACCAGCAGCACCCTGGGCTGCTCCGGCGCGCCCTCCTTGCGAAAGCGCAGCAGGGTGGCAAAGGGCGTGCGCATCACGGCCTCTTCGTGCACCGCGTAGGGCACACCCAGGCTTTCGACCTGGTCGATGCCGAAGGACGGCCGGTGGTGGGTCAGGCCCAGGCGGGCAAAGACGTCGCTGGCGGCGGCCACGCTGCGCGCGATGGCGCCACCTGACATCACCTCGTGGGCCGAGGACTCGGCTGGCCCGTCCGGCAGGACGTGGTGCAACCAGTCGGACAGCCCCCGGGCTGCCGCGCGCCAGGGACCAAGCATCGCGTGTTGGGTTTCGTAGGCGGCATACAGCATGGGTTGCTCGGCTGGTTCAGGTGCAGTGGGCTCACGCAAGTTGCGAGCCACCCCGGCATCCAGCGCGTTCGATCCCCGGCGTTTGCGCCCCGCGCCGCCCTGCCTCCCACCCAGGTGGCATGCGCTTTGCTCGCAGCCCCTTCACACGACGAGGAGACACCATGGCCCCCACTGCACAGGCCCCCGCCCGCCCCACCGCGGCGAAGAAGGCCGCCGCGAAGAAACCCGTCAGCGCGAAGCCCGCAGCCAAGGCGCCCAAAGCCACACCCGCCACCTCCGCGACGCTGACCATCACCAGCAAGAACTACTCGTCGTGGTCCTTGCGGGGATGGCTGCTGACGCGCTTCGCCGGCCTGCCCTTCGACGAAAAGGTGCTGCCGCCCGACGACCCGGACACCCGCGCCGAGATCCTGCTGCTGGCCTCGTCCATCCGCGTGCCCAGCCTGGTGCACGCGGGCACCCACGTGTGGGACACCCTGGCCATCGCCGAGTACCTCAACGAGGTCTGCCCCGAGGCGCAGTTGCTGCCCGCCGACCGCGCCGCCCGCGCGCACTGCCGCGCCATCAGCGGCGAGATGCACTCGGGTTTTTCGGCCCTGCGCTCGTCCCTGCCGATGAACCTGCGCGCCCACTTCCCGAAGTTCAAGGTGTGGTCGCGCGCCCAGGCCGACATCGACCGCATCTGCGACATTTGGCGCGAGTGCATCCAAACCTATGGCGGCCCTTACCTGTTCGGTGAACATCGCACCGTGGCGGACGCCATGTACGCGCCCGTGTGCACGCGCTTTGCCACCTACGACGTGCCGCTGGACAAGACCTGCGCGGCCTACCGCGACCTCATGCTCGGCCAGGCCGAGATGAAGGAGTGGCTGCGCGCCGCCAAGGCCGAGCCCACCGACATCGACGAGCTCGACGTGGAGTTCTGAGCGCTCAGCCTGCCGCCGTCTCGGCCTGCAGCGGCCAGCAACCCGACGGTGCCGGCACCGCACAAACCGGCTCCACGTCGATGGACGTGAAGTCCGCGGGGCTGACGATCTCCAGGTACTCCATGTCCGGCGAATAGTCGAACAGGAAGTGCCGCACGCCAGGGCGCTGGTGCACGCAATCGCCGGCCTTGACCAGGGTCTCCTGGTCCTCGTACATGAACTTCGCCCAGCCCTTGGTCATGATGACGATGTGGAAATCCGCCTCATGACGGTGCCAGCCCGTGCCCTTTTCCGGCGCGTGGTGGGCCTTGACAAGGTGCGCGACCACCTTGCCGTTCGTGGCCGCGGAGATGCCCAGGTCCTTGTAGAGGAAGAAGTCGCGCAGCCCGTCGCCGCGCCACTCGGCGTCCTCCGCCCTGGTGTGGGCGAACTTGGTGGAGGTGTCCAGCATGATCGAGTCCCTTTCTGCGCCCTTGGCGCCCAACCCATGACGCTGGGCGCCACGCAGGTTTCATTCCCGGCACAATGCGGCTTTTCAGTGCACGACGCGACGCCACCATGAAGACCACGCCTCCCCTGACCGACGCCGAGATCAACGAGCTCGACGAACTGCTGGCCGCCGTGCCCGCCCCGTACGAGACCGTTGACGCCGTCATCCTCGACGGCTACCTGGCTGGCGTGCTGGTGCAGCCCGTGCAGCTGGAGCCCGAACAGTGGCTGACGCCCGTCTTCGGCACCGAAGGCATGCCCGAGCCCGGCATCGAAGGCTGGAGCGAAAAGCAGCACACCCGCCTGGTCACGCTGATCACGCGCCGCAAGGACGAGATCCTGCGCGGCATCCTCGAAGAAGGCTGGTTCGACCCGATCATCCCCATGATCGAGGAAGAAGACGGCCAGCCGGCCAAGGGCGAAGCCGCCTTCGAAGGCCTGGGCTACTGGGCCGCCGGCTTCGAGTGGGCGCTGGCCAACTTCCCGCAGCTCGAAGAAGCCGCACTGCCGGGCGTTCCCGACCTGCTCGACTCCATCTGGCGCCACCTGCCCGAGCAGGACGAAGCCCAGCAGGCCATCACCAAGGCCTTGAACGAAGACCACCCCCTCAGGGGCATCGACGAGGCCATCGAGGCGCTGGTGTTCGACGTGGTCGACCTCGCCCAGATCGGCATCGAGCAGCGCCACAAGGTCGAGACCGTGGTGCGCGACGGCCCCAAGGTCGGCCGCAACGACCCCTGCCCCTGCGGCAGCGGCCGCAAGTACAAGCAGTGCCACGGCGCCAATTGAATTTGAGCACGGCACCCTTGCGCATCCAGGTCGCGTCCGACCTGCACCTGGAGCGCTACCCCGACTTCACCCCGCAGGCGGCGCCCGATGCCGACGTGCTGGTGCTGGCGGGCGACATCGGCTCCTACCAGCCGGGCTCGCTGCTGGCGTCGCAAGCCGCCGCAGATTTCGCGCTCACGCGCTTTTCGCCCAGGCGGCCCGGCTCACCCTGGCGCCAGGTGCTGTTCGTGCCCGGCAACCACGAGTACGACAGCCATGACCTCGGCCACACCCGCGAGAAGCTGCAAGCCGTGTGTGCCGAACTCGGCATCACCTGGCTGGACCGCGAGGTGGTGGTCATCGACGGCGTGCGCTTTGTGGGCACCACGCTGTGGTCGGACTTCGAAGCCCTGGCCGCCACCGAACGCACCGAAACCAAGCGCCAGCAGGCCCTGGCCAAGGCTTACCGAGCGGCCAACTTCTACCTGCGCAAGAACACCACGCGCCGCGGCGAGCAGCCCCTGCTGGCCGAAGACCTGCGCGAAGAAGGCCTGGCCTGCCAGCGCTGGCTGCGCGAAGCCCTGGCGCAACCCCACGACGGCGCCACCGTGGTGGTCACCCACTTCGCGCCCACGCTGCACAGCGCCGACCCGCGCTACGGCCTGGTGCCGGGCACGGCGGGCTTTTGCAACGGCCTGGACGACCTGCTGCCGCACGCCGACCTCTGGATCCATGGTCACCTGCACTGCCCTGTGGACCACACGGTGCGCGGCCGGATCGGGCCCGACGCCTGCCAGGGCCGCGACTGGGCCTGCCGCATCGTCGCCAACCCGCGTGGCTACTTCAGCAAAGGCGAGCAGGCAGGCTTCATCGAACAGCGCGTGGTGGCGGTGCCGCGTGGGCGCAGAACTGCGCTGGATCAAGAACCGCGAACCGAACCGGCCTAAACTGGCCTTTGAGATCAACCATCAACCGACCGAGGAACCACCCCATGAAGATCCTGCTCCCCGTTGACGGCAGCCCCTACACCAAGCGCATGCTGGCCTGGCTGGTCACGCACGACGAATGGCTCAAGGCCGATCACGAATTCACCGTGCTGACCGTCGTGCCCATGATCCCGCCGCACGCGGCCGCCATGTTCCCCGAGGACCAACTCAAGTCCTATTACGAGGACACGGCCGAAGCGATCTTCAAGCCCATCCGCAAGTTCGTGGCCAAGCACAACCTGGCCACCAACTTCGTCTCGAAAGTGGGCCATGCCCCCGACGTCATCGCGAAGGTGGCCGACAAGGGCAAGCACGACCTGATCGTCATGGGCTCTCACGGCCACAGCAACCTGATGAACCTGGTCATGGGCTCGGTGACCAACCAGGTGCTGGCGCGCAGCAAGGCGCCCGTGCTGCTGGTGCGCTGAAGCGCTTCAGGGGGTGGATGCGGCCGGCGCGGGATGCGGCGGCTGGATCACCACCCCCGGCGACAGCGAGATGTCTTCGACCGGCACCACGCTGATGACGTAGTAGCGCGTGTCGCCAAAGCAGCTGGTGGGCAGGCCGACCTTCTGCTCGTAATGCAGCGCCACGCGTTTGCCGATGTGGCGGTTGATGGCGGCCGCGACTTCCGGGTCGTAGACCGTGAAGAAGAATTTCTCCACCGGCGCACCCGGCATCGAGACCAGCGCCAGCTCGCCCTCCCAGGTCTTGCACAGCCAGCCCTTGTGCGAGAGCTTTTGCACCCAGCCCGCCCGGTCACCCGTGGAGTAGCTCCAGTTGAGCATGGCCGCGATGTAGGCCGCCACCAGGGCGATCAGGATGACGAGGGGCAGGACGATGCGCTTGAACATGGTGGCACGCTGGGCAAAGGGCAACGCCTGCGATCTTGGCACACAAGCCTGCCGCCGCGCGTGACAGGCCCGCCACACCCCTCGATGCGCAGGCCGGCGGCAGGGCTGACGCGAATTTGTTCAACAAGGTGACAAACAAGGGCTTCGTTCGGTCCCTAGAATGCTTGCGCCCTGTCCTCACGAAGGTCTCTCGCATGTCCGACATCCGCATCCGCGGCGCCCGCCAGCACAACCTCAAGAACCTCGACCTGGACATCCGCACCGGCGAGCTGACCGTGGTCACCGGCCCCAGCGGCTCCGGCAAGTCCTCGCTGGTGTTCGACACCCTCTACGCCGAAGGCCAGCGCCGCTACGTCGAGACGTTCTCGGCCTACGCGCGCCAGTTCCTCGACCGCATGGACCGCCCGGCGGTGGACCGCGTCGAAGGCGTGCCCCCGGCGATTGCCATCGACCAGACCAACCCGGTGCGCACCTCGCGCTCGACGGTGGGCACGATGACCGAGCTCAACGACCACCTCAAGCTGCTGTTCGCCCGCGCGGCGCAGCTGTTCGACCAGGCCACCGGCCTGCCGGTGCGAGAAGACACCCCGCAGTCGGTGTTCGAAGAGCTGCTGCGCCGCTGCGCTCAGGCCGAAGGCGGCCGGCGCGTGGTGGTCACGTTCGGCGCCGAGCTGCCGGCCAACACCTCCAGCGAGCAGATGGAGGAGTGGCTGTCGGCCAGCGGCTTCTCGCGCATCCAGGCACAGCGGGTGGTGAAGGTGGCGGTGGACGCCAGCGCGGCCCCCGTGGCCAAGAAGGCGGCCAAGAAGGCCGCTGCCAAGAAGAGCACCAAGAAAACCGCGGACACCGCCACGGCCCTGGCCGAGGACGAACGCCTGGTGCTCGACGTCGTGGTCGATCGCTTCCGCATGGGGGCCGACGCCAGCGGTGCCGACCTCGACCGCCCGCGTGTGATGGAAGCGCTCGAAGTCGCCTTCAAGCGCGGCAACGGCCACATCACCATCTATGCCCTGAGCAACGCAGGCGGCGAAGCGGACGAGCCCGAGCTCTGGCGCTTCTCCAGCGGCCTGCACTGCCCCGAAACCCATCGCCGCTACAGCACGCCCACGCCGGGCATGTTCTCGTTCAACTCGGCCGCCGGTGCCTGCCCCACCTGCCGGGGCTTCGGCCGCGTCATCGGCGTGGACTGGGGCCTGGTCATCCCCGACGGCAAGAAGACGCTGCGCGGCGGCGCCATCAAGCCGCTGCAGACGCCCGCCTGGGCCGAGTGCCAGGCCGACCTCGTCAAGTACGCGGGGGATGCCGCCATCCCGCGTGACACCCCCTGGTCGCAGCTGACGCCTGAGCAAAAGCACTGGGTGCTCGAGGGCGACCCGGACTGGAAGGGCAACTGGAACAAGCAGTGGTACGGCATCCGCCGCTTCTTCGGCTACCTCGAGAGCAAGGCCTACAAGATGCACATCCGCGTGCTCTTGTCGAAGTACCGCAGCTACACGCCCTGCCCCGACTGCGAAGGCGCGCGCCTGCAGACCGAGTCTCTGCTGTGGCGCCTGGGCTCGCGGGCCGATGCCGACGCGGTGCTGCCCGCGACCAAGCGCTTCAAACCCACGGGTGTGCAGCTCGAACCGGCCACTTTCGCCGCCCTGCCCGGCCTGAACCTGCACGACCTGATGCTGCTGCCCATCTCGCAGCTGCAGCGCTTCTTCGGCTTCGTCACGCTGCAGAACCAGGGCGACCAGGAGGCCCTGCAGCTGCTGCTCGACGAAATCCGCACGCGCCTGAAGTACCTGGTCGACGTCGGCCTGGGCTACCTCACGCTCGACCGGCAAAGCCGCACGCTCTCGGGTGGCGAGGTGCAGCGCATCAACCTGACCACCGCCCTGGGCACCTCGCTGGTCAACACGCTGTTCGTGCTCGACGAGCCCTCCATCGGCCTGCACCCGCGTGACATGGACCGCATCAACCTGGCCATGCAGCGCCTGGTGGACGCGGGCAACACGCTGGTGGTGGTCGAGCACGACCCGGCCGTGATGCTGGCCGCCGACCGCGTCATCGACATGGGCCCCGGCCCCGGCTCGCAGGGCGGCCGCATCGTCTTCGACGGCACGCCAGAGGACCTCAAGCAGGCCGAGACGCTGACCGGCGCCTACCTGGGTGCGCGCCGCCGCATCGGCATCGGCCTGCGCCGGCCGGTGGCCGAAAACACGCCCAAGCTCATCCTGCAGGGCGCGCGCGAGCACAACCTCAAGGACCTGAACGTCGAGTTCCCGCTGCAGCGACTGGTGGGCGTGACGGGGGTGAGCGGCTCGGGCAAGTCCACCCTGATCCAGGACATCCTGCACCCGGCCCTGCTGCGCCACTTCGGCGAGGCGACCGAGAGCCCCGGCGAGCACGACGACCTGCTGGGCGCCGACTGGCTGAGCGCGGTCAGCTTCGTGGACCAGTCGCCCATCGGCAAGACGGCGCGCTCCAACCCCGCGAGCTACGTGGGCGCCTTCGACGCGGTGCGCACGCTGTTCGCCGTGACACCGATGTCGCGCGAGCGCGGCTACACGGCCGGCACCTTCAGCTTCAACGCGGGCAACGGGCGCTGCCCGACCTGCGGCGGCTCGGGCTTCGAGCACGTCGAGATGCAGTTCCTCAGCGACGTGTACCTGCGCTGCCCCGATTGCGACGGCACGCGCTTTCGCGCCGAGGTGCGCGAGGTGCAGATCGAGCGCCTGAACAAGAAGCTCAGCATCTCGGATGTGCTGGAACTCACGGTGGCCGAAGCCGTTCGGCTCTTCGCGCAAGACGTGGAGGTGGTGCGAGCGCTGCAGCCGCTGTCCGACGTCGGCCTGGACTACGTCAAGCTCGGCCAGCCCGTGCCCACTTTGTCAGGTGGTGAGGCGCAGCGCCTGAAGCTCGCCGGCCACCTGGTCGAAGCCGCCACGCAACTGAGCAAGAGCGGCCAGCGCACCGCGCGCAAGGGCACGCTGTTCATGTTCGACGAGCCGACCACCGGCCTGCACTTCGACGACATCGCCAAGCTGATGCGCGCCTTCGGCAAGCTGCTGGACGCGGGCAACTCGATCATCCTCATCGAGCACAACCTGGACGTGATCCGTGCCTGCGACTGGCTGATCGAGCTCGGGCCCGAAGGCGGCGACGCGGGCGGGCAGGTCGTGGCCCTCGGCGCGCCCGAAGACCTCAAGCACGAAGGCACGCACACGGCGCTCGCCCTGCGCGAGTACGAACAGGCGATGGGCCTGGCCGAAGCGGTTGAAACCACCGCGAAGAAGCCTGCCCGGGCGAGCGGCAGCGCGGCCGTGGTGGCGCAAGAGCGCACCGCCGCCTACGGCGAGCCTGTGGCCTCCGATGACGCCGGCACCTCGCTGCAAGCCATCATCAAGGCCCGCCGGGACCAGCGCCGCGCCGCCGCCGCCAAGGCCCCGGGCCACGACGCCATCGAGGTCGTCAACGCCCACGAGAACAACCTCAAGGGCATGAGCGTCAACATCCCCCGCGGCAAGTTCAACGTCATCACGGGCGTGTCGGGCTCGGGCAAGTCCACGCTGGCCTTCGACATCCTCTTCAACGAGGGGCAACGACGCTACCTCGAATCGCTCAACGCCTACGCGCGCTCGCTGGTGCAACCGGCGGGCCGGCCCGAGGTGGACGCGGTGTACGGCATCCCACCCACCGTGGCCATCGAACAGCGGCTCTCGCGCGGCGGGCGCAAGTCCACCGTGGGCACCACCACCGAGGTGCACCACTTCCTGCGCCTGCTCTACGTCAAGCTGGGCACGCAGCACTGCACCACGTGTGTGGACGCCGACGGCCAGCCCATTCCCGTGCTGCCGCAAACGCCCGAGGCCATCGCCGCGCAATGGCTGCGCGAGTACCGCGGCCAGCACATCGGCCTGATGGCGCCGCTGGTGGTCAACCGCAAGGGCGTCTACACCGAGCTGGCCAAGTGGGCCTCGGCGCGCGGCTTCGACTACCTGCGCGTGGACGGCGAGTTCCTGCCCGTGGCGGGCTGGGGCACGGCCAAGGGCCCCAAGATCGACCGCTACCGCGAGCACACCATCGAGCTGCCCGTGGGCGACGTGGTGGTGGCGCCCGAGAACGAAGCCCGCCTGCGCGAGCTGCTGGCCTCTGCGCTGGAACACGGCAAGGGCGTGGTGCACCTCATCACCGGGCTCGAAGGCCTGGCCGATGCGCTGTCCACCGGCAAATCGACCCTGCACATGGGTCGCGTGAAGGTGTTTTCCACCCAGCGGGCGTGCCCGAGCTGCGGCACCAGTTACCCCGAGCTCGACCCGCGCCTGTTCAGCTACAACAGCAAACACGGCTGGTGCCCCGACTGCGTGGGCACGGGCCTGGCGCTCACGCGCGAGCAGCGCAAGGTGCTCGACGATTCGCAACAGGAAGACAACAAGGGCCGCGAACAAACCTTTGCCGAACCCGAAGTGGAGGACGTGGAAGACGCCGAATGCGGCACCTGCCATGGTGCGCGCCTGAACCCGGTCGCACGGGCCGTGAAGATGCGCGGCCAATCCATCGCCGAGGTGTCGGCGCTGTCGGTCAAGGACTCGCGCAAGTGGAGCGAAAAGCTCAAGCTCGACGGCCGCGAAGCCACCATCGCCCGCGACATCGTCAGCGAGATCAAGTCACGGCTGAGCTTCATGGAACAGGTTGGCCTGGGCTACCTCAGCCTGGACCGCGCCGCGCCCACGCTGTCCGGTGGCGAAGCGCAGCGCATCCGCCTGGCCGCGCAGCTGGGCAGCAACCTGCAGGGCGTGTGCTACGTGCTCGACGAGCCCACCATCGGCCTGCACCCGCGCGACAACCAGTTGCTGCTCGATGCGCTGCACACGCTCGGCCAGTCGGGCAACACGCTGGTGGTGGTCGAACACGACGAGGACACCATCCGCCGCGCCGAGCACGTCATCGACATCGGCCCGGGCGCTGGCGTGCGCGGCGGCACCGTCGTGGCCGAAGGCACCGTGGCCGACATCATGGCCAGCGAGGCCTCGGTCACCGGGCGCTGCCTTCGCTCGCCCATGCAGCACCCGCTGCGCGTGGACGACGATGGCCAGCCCATCGGGCGCCGCAAGGTCGACAAGGCCACGCCCGTGCTGCAGTTGCAAGGCGCCAGGCTGCACAACCTGCAGGGCGTCAACGTCAAGGTGCCGCTGCAGCGCCTGGTGGGCGTCACCGGCGTGTCGGGCTCGGGCAAGTCCACGCTCGCGCGCGACGTGCTGCTGGCCAACGTGCAGTCGGCGCTCGCCATCCCCTTCAAGGAGCGCGCCACCACCCGCCCCACCTGGCATGGCTGCGACAGCCTCGAAGGCTGGGGCGCCGTCGACCGCGTGCTGGAAGTCGACCAGACCCCCATCGGCAAGACACCGCGCTCGTGCCCGGCCACCTACATCGGCTTTTGGGACACCATCCGCAAGCTGTTTGCCGACACGCTCGAAGCCCGCGCACGCGGCTGGGGTGCCGGTCGCTTCAGCTTCAACACCGGCGAAGGCCGCTGCCCCGAGTGCGAAGGCCAGGGCATCCGCACCATCGAGATGGCCTTCCTGCCCGACGTGAAGGTGCATTGCGACGCCTGCAACGGCATGCGCTTCAACCGCGAGACGCTGGCGGCCACCTGGCGCGGCAAGCACATCGGCGACGTGCTCAAGATGGAGATCGACGAGGCAGTCGAGTTCTTCGGCTCCATGCCCTCCATCGCCCACCCTCTGCAGTTGCTGCAGGACGTGGGCCTGGGCTACCTGACGCTGGGCCAGCCATCGCCCACGCTCTCGGGTGGCGAGGCGCAGCGCATCAAGCTGGTGACCGAGCTCAGCAAGGTGCGCGACGACATCACGCGCCGCGGCCAGAAGGCGCCCCACACGCTGTACGTGCTGGACGAGCCCACCGTGGGCCTGCACCTGGCCGACGTCGAAAAGCTCATCCGCGTGCTGCACCGCCTGGTCGACGGAGGCCACAGCGTGGTCGTCATCGAGCACGACCTCGACCTCATCGCCGAGGCCGATTGGGTCATCGACATGGGGCCCGAAGGTGGCTCGGGCGGCGGCAAGGTGGTGGCCGAAGGACCGCCCGAGAAGCTGGTGGAAAAGGGCACGCACACCGGCGTGGCCCTGGCGGGCGTGCTGAACCGGTGAAACAGTTCGCAACTGTCGGCCGCTGATACACGGGGCTCGCAGGCCAGCAAGGCAGGGCGCACAGCATGCGGGGCATCGCCACCTGCCTGAGCGCACTGCCATGCCACAGCAAACCTGCCCATCCGCCGACCACCCGCTTGACAGCCTGGGCCTGCAAGGCGATTTGCGCCGCATGGTCGAGCTCGAAGCACCCGAGCGCCGCCGCGCCCTGAGCTGGCTCGCCGCCCTGGGCGGAGGCGGCCTGCTGGGTGCCACAGGGCTGAGCGGCTGCGGTGGCGGCGGCGACGCGAGCACCTCCAGCGGAGCCTCCGGCAACGCCACGGTCACCGCCACCAGCTCCAGTGGCGAGGTCTGCAGCGTCATCCCCACCGAAACCCAGGGCCCCTACCCCGGCGACGGCTCCAACAGCGCCAACGGCAGCGTCGTCAATGCGCTGATGCTCTCGGGCATCGTGCGCAGCGACATCCGCACCAGCGTGGGCTCGGCTTCGGGCACCGCGTCCGGCGTGCCGCTGACGCTGCGGGTGCGCCTGGTCAACGTCAACGCGGCCTGCGCCACGCTCGATGGCTGGGCCATCTACCTGTGGCACTGCACGCGCGACGGCAAGTACTCGCTGTACTCCAGTGGCGTCACCAGCGAGAACTACCTGCGCGGCGTGCAGGCCACCGACAGCAGCGGCACGGCCACCTTCACCACCATCTTCCCCGGCTGCTACAGCGGCCGCATGCCGCACATCCACTTCGAGGTCTACCGCAGCGTGGGCACCGCCACCAGCGCCGACAACAAGCTGCTGACCTCGCAGATGGCTTTTCCCACCGAGGTCTGCGAGGGGGTCTACGACAACGCCAGTGGCTACAGCGCCAGCATCAACAACCTCGCGCAGATCAGCTTCGCCACCGACAACGTCTTCTCCGATGGCCACGACTCGCAGATGCTGAGCATCACCGGCGACGTCAGCAGCGGCTACGTCGCCACCATCACGGTGGGCATGTCGGTCTGATATGTCGGTCTGATCAATGGGCGCCACGCCAGGTGGCCCAGGCCGCCAGCGTGAGCCACGACAGCGCCGTCGTCCACATGATCAGGCGCGCCACCCGCGTGGTGTCGGCGCCCTCGCGTTCGGCCAGCATCGAAACGTTGCTCGCCGACGGCAGGGCAGCGGCCATCACCAGCGTGGTCAGGCCGAAGCCAGACAGCGGCCAGCCCAGGGCGTGCACCAGCTCGCCCGCGGCCAGCACCAGCAGCGGGTGCAGCAGCAGTTTGGCTGAGACCAGCGCAGACAACTGGCCACGCTCGGGCCCATGAGCGGGCGCCTCGCCACCGGCCTGCCGCGCCTTCAGCTGCGCCCGCGCCAGGATGGCCCCCAGCGTGAACAAGGCCGCCGGTGACGCGGCCAGGGCCAGCAGGCGCAAGGTGTCGTCGAGCGGGCGCGCCATCTGCCAACCCGTGGCCCACCAGGCCACGCCCAGCGCCATCGACCACAGCAGCGGGTTGCGCAAGGCGCCCTTGAGCGGCGCCCACCACAGGCCCCACCAGCCACCCGAGGTGCCCCGGTGCGCCCAGGCCAGGCACAGCGAGCTCAGCAGCAGCACGTCGATGATGAGCGTGGCGGCCACCGGTCCGGCGGCCTGCGCACCCAGCAAGCCGGTCAGCAAAGGCAGGCCCAGGAAGCCGGTGTTGGGGAAGGCGGCGGCCAGGGCCACCAACCCCGTGTCGCGGTGCGACCAGCCCGAGCGCCGCCCCAGCCACAGCGCCAGCGCCGTGACAGCGGCGCCACCCAGGCCATAGGCCAGCAGCAGACCGGGCAGCCCCGGCTGCATCAGCGCCCCGCTGGCCCCGAGCCGAAACAGCATCGCGGGCAGCCCGAAGAACAACACGAAGCCATTGAGCGCGCCGATGCCACCCGGGTCCACCAGGCCGGCGCGCACCGCGCCCCAGCCACACAGGACCAGCAGGAAAAAGGGGACGAACAGCCACAGCAAATCACTCATGGACGGGGATTTTCACCTCGCAGCGCCTGTGCACCACGGGCACGGGTAAGCACGAGGCAGGTGCCGCCCGGTCACCCCGTGGTTTTCCCGCGGGGTGCCAGGCAAGGAAAACAAAGTGGTCACTCCGGCAAACCTTCACGCCAACCGGCCTGCCTACGATGGCCCGAGCAACCTTGCTCCCGTCCACACGAACAAACCGGAGGCCCTCGATGCCCACGCTCACCCCGTCCCAACGCCCCCGCATGGCACCCTGCGCCCTGGCCATCGGCCTGGCCCTGGCCTGCCTCGGCGGCGCCCACGCACAGACCACGACCCTGGGCACCCGCGGCCTGACCAGCCAGCCCAACCCGGCCATCACCAGCAACGCCGACGCCACCTGGCAGGCCTACACCCGCGCCGAGCGTTACGCCGGCGCCAAGACCCTGCCGCTGCAGTTCATCACCCTGAGCAACGGCAAGAAGCTCGGCGTGTACGTCTCGCTGCCGGCCAACGGGCTGGGCATGGCCGCCTCCGGCAAGTTCCCCGTCGTGCTCACGCAAACCGCCTACCGCATCGACATGTCGCAGCTCATGGGCCTGGTTTCGCCCGGTGACACCACCCTGCTCATCGGTGGGCTCGACAAGTTCATGGTCAAGCGTGGCTACATCACCGTGGCCGTCGACTCCTACGGCACCGGCATGTCCGAAGGCGTGACCGAGCTGCTGGGCGAAGAAGAGCAAAAGGCCTACGGCGAAACCGTCGAATGGATCACCAAGCAGCCCTGGTTCAACGGCAGCATCGGCGTGGCCGGCACCTCCTACCTGGGCATCACCTCGCTGCTGACCGCCGGCCAGGGTCACCCCGCCATCAAGGCCGTGTTTGCGCAAGTGCCGATGGGCGACGCCTTCCGCGGCACCGTCGGCACCGGTGGCCTGCTCAACGCGCAGTTCCTGGCCACCTGGCTGCCCCTGACCCAGACGCTGTCGGTGACCAACCAGCCGGCGCAACTGCTGCACCCGCTGCAGGCCAGCCAGATCGGCAAGGCCACCAAGGACCACGTCGCGGCCATCAACGCCTGGTACTTCCCGACCATCGACGCCGGCCTGGCCGGCAAGGTCGGCATCGCCACCGACGACGGCAGCTTCTGGTCGGTGCGCTCGCCCATCGAGAAAACGCCCCAGATCAAGGTGCCCACCTTCGTGGTCGGCGCCAGCGCCGACATCTTCCAGCGCGACGAGCCGCTGATCTACGAGCAGCTCAAGCGCAACGTCACCACCAAGCTGGTCATCCACCCGGGCTACCACCTGCAATCGGTGCTGGCCGCCGCCAAGGACCACAACAACGCCACCGAGAACGGCTCACCCGGCTCGGCCGCCCTGCTGCTGCAGTGGTTCGACCAGTACGTGATGGGCATGCCCGCCGGCGCCGACAAGCTGCCCAACGTCACGCAGCACGTCGATGGCTACGGCGAGGGCGGCAAATCGCGCTACGCCATCTCGACCGACTGGCCCCACCCGCAGATGAGCCCGCAGCGCTGGTACCTGCGTGGCGACCGCACGCTGCGCCAGGACGCGCCTGCCGCCAACGACCAGATCCAGCTCGTCATGGAGCCGCCCGCCCCCACCGTCACCAAGTCCACCATCCTGGGCGGCACCGTGGCCCAGGCCAAGGTCACGCTGCGCGACGGCACCGATTGCTCCAACAGCCACGCCCAATGGACGCTGGGCATCAGCGGCCTGCTGCCCAAGGAATGCCAGAAGGACAGCCGCCAGGTCGAAGAGGCCCAGGGCTCGATCGTCTACGAGACCGCGCCCCTGGCCAGCGACCTGTACCTCAACGGCCCCATCCAGGCCGATGTGTGGATGCGCGCCTCCAAGACGCAGGCCGCGCTGTCGGTTCGCGTGGACGTGGTCGACCCGTCCGCCGGCACGGTCAAGCCGCTGACCAATGGCCTGCAGTCGGCCGCCTTCCGCGCGGTGGACACCAGCCGCTCGCGCCACGTCAACGGCGTGATGATCCAGCCCTGGCACCCGTTCACCCAGGCGTCCATCCAGCCCGTGGTGCCCGGCCAGCCGATGCTGGTGCCGGTGGAGGTCTTCCCGACCGCGGCGCTGATCCGCGCCGGCCAGAAGCTGCGCGTGGCCATCAGCGCCAGCAACCAGGCCCAGGGCATCTGGTCGCTCGACCGCCAGGCCGAAGCCGACGGCAACGTCAGCGTCATCCTGAGCAGCTCGGCCTACCCCAGCAGCATCGTGCTGCCGGTGGTGCCGCGCAGCGCGCTCAAGTGAGTCAGGTGAGCGCCTGAGGGGCGGTGCTGCGGTGGCGCTCAGCGCACCCGCAGCATCGCCAGCACGCCGCCCTTGCGCACCACGCGCCAGCCCAGCAGCACCGCCAGGATGGCCGCGTACACGCCCACTTCGGCCAGGTCGTTCTTGGCGGCCTTCTTCATGTAGAAGTGCAGCAGGCCCAGCAGGGCCACGGCGTAGACCAGCTTGTGCAGCATCTGCCAGCGCCGCCCGCCCAGGGCGCGGATGGCCGCGTTGAACGAGGTCAGCGCCAGCGGCAGCATCAGCAGCAGGGCCACGAAGCCCACCAGGATGAAGTTGCGCTTGATGACGTCGGCCACGATGTCATCGAGCCGCCAGCCCTGGTCCAGCCAGGCATAGGCCAGGAAGTGGACGAGGGCGTAGGCGAAGGCCGTCACGCCCAGCGCCCGACGGTGCTTGAGCAGGCCCGGCAGGCCGGCGATGTCGCGCAAGGGCGTGACCAGCAGCGTCAGCCACAAAAAGCGCAGCGACCACTCGCCCATCTCCTTGATGAACCTGTCGACCGGGTTGGCGCCCAACTGGTCGGTGGCTGCGGCGGCGCACAACGCCACCAGCGGCACGGCGCACAGCAGCCACAGCAGGGGCTTGGCCCAGGGCTTCATCAGCCAGGCGTTGAGCAAAGACGGGCGCACGGAGACAGCGGTCATGGTGTGGGGGTCGGGTCAGAAGTACTTGCGCAGGTCCATGCCCGCGTAGAGCTGGCCCACCTGGGCCTCGTAGCCGTTGAACATCAAGGTGGGCTTCTTCGGGGTGAAGAAACCGCCATCGCCGATGCGGCGCTCGGTCGCCTGGCTCCAGCGCGGGTGGTCCACCTTCGGGTTCACGTTCGAAAAGTACCCGTATTCCTGCGGGCCCGCCTTGACCCAGCTCGGGGTGTTGGGCTTTTCCAGCAGGCGGATGCGCACGATGGACTTCGCGCTCTTGAAGCCGTACTTCCAGGGCACGACCAGGCGCAGCGGCGCGCCGTTCTGGTTGGGCAGCACCTCGCCGTACAGGCCGAAGGCCATCAGCGTGAGCGGGTGCAGGGCCTCGTCCAGCCGCAGGCCTTCGACGTAGGGCCAGTCGAGCACCGACGAGCGCACGCCGGGCATCTGCTTGGGGTCGGCCAGGGAGACGAACTCGACGTACTTGGCCTTGCCGGTGGGCTCGGCTTTCTTGATCAGGCTGGCCAGCGGGTAGCCCACCCACGGGATCACCATCGACCAGCCTTCGACGCAACGCATGCGGTAGATGCGCTCTTCCATGGGGGCGAGCTTGAGCAGGTCGTCCAGGCTCAGGCGCTGGGGCTTGCCCACTTCGCCGTCGATGACCAGGGTCCAGGGGCGGGGCTTGAGGGTGTGGGCGTTCTCGGCGGGGTCGGACTTGTCGGTGCCGAATTCGTAGAAGTTGTTGTAGGTGGTCACGTCCGAATAGGGCGTGAGCTTGTCCATGGCGTAGGCGCCGGGGGTGGTGCTACGGTTGGCGGGCAAGGCGGCGAGTTTGCCGGGGCGTTGCACCAGGGTGGCCTGACCGCTTTGTTGTGCCAGCGCTTCGGCTTGGGCCAGCAGGGTGGTGGCGCCTGCCGCTGCCAGCCCCAGGCCTTTGAGCAGGGTGCGGCGGTCTTCGTAGACGGCTTGGGGCGTGACTTCGTGCTCGGGCAGCGTGAAGCCGCTGCCGGGGTGAAGGATCTGGCGTGAGGTGCGGATGAAGGCCATGGTCGGGCTCCGGTGGGGCTGTTTGCCCTTTGTGTCGCATCAGGCGGGCGGAACCTGACAGGTTCCTTCTCTGGAGGCCGATTCTGCGGGAGCTTGGGAGGCCCTGTGAGGGGGCGGCTCATGTGTCCGGTTTTGTTGGTGGCGTTTTGCGTGCGTGCAGAGGGCGCTTTGGCGGGGCAGCGCGAGGCGGGGGCTGCGGCGATGTGCGGTCGGGCTTCAAGGGTGGTGGTCCCGCTTTCAGCGGGACTCCCCTGCGGTGCTCACGGCAAGGTGGGGCCTTCGAACTCGCTGCGCGCCCTTTGGGCGCTCCGCTCAAACAACTCAGGCCAGTCAGATGACGAAGCACGCTGCGCGTGCCCACCTTGCCGCTCCGCTCCTCGGCACCACCCAGGCGCCCGCCCGCACACCGCCTCCGCCCATTTCCGCCTCGCTGGTGGCGTGCGACGGTTTTGTGCGTGCGTGGGTTGGGTCGCTTGATCGCGGCGCTGCTTGGCCTGCGATGGGTTTTTGGCGGCTTGCCGAGCTGTTTGGGTGCTGCGCCGAGTCATTTGGGTGGCGCGCGGAGCTTTGAGGGCGGCGGGCCGGGTGTTTTGCTCGGGGCGCGGGGCTTTCTGCTCGGCTGGCCGAGCTCGGTGCTCGGTGAATGCACCTCGATGGGGTGTGGGCGGGTCCGGGAGCTCGGCGTTTGTCTGAAATTACTCGGATCGTGTCCGAAAAAGACTGGCGCGTGGGTGTTGGTGCCCCATGCATGCGAGGAGTTGCCGACAGCGAAGCTCAATGGTCCTTGTGCGAATCGATCACAAACACCATGCCAAGAAAACCGAATGAGACTGTCTTGTCATGGATGCTGGTGTAAGAGGCCACGCCAAGCGAGTGATAGTTGCTGGCAAATGCAGCCAACGCCCCGACGCCCAAGAGCCCAGCCAATGGGCTGCGCTCTGCAATGGACTCTTTGATCTGAGTTCTATGCCGCTCCGCGGAAGGATTGAGTGCAATGGCTGCGACAAAGATCGCACCCGTTATGGCGGCTGTTTTTAGTGTTGGTGTCATGGATGCTTTCAGGGCTTGAGTTGTAAGAGGACTAACTACAAATAGCCCAACACGCCTTCAAAAGCGATATTGGCCTGAAACACCCAGACCCAAACCGCAGGCAATCTGCAAGTGCTTGTTTTGCATGAGATTCGACCTCCGTGATGTGCTTGCGCGCTCTTTTCAGACAGCCTAAACCAAGCAAACTCAAATGTGGAGCCCCCACGCGCCCCACTTTCTCCGCACGCACAAAGCGGGGCACAAAGGGCGAAGCCGGCATCGGCTCGGGCGCCTCGCGGGTGCCGAGGAGCGCAGCGGCAAGGTGGGCGCGCGCAAGCGCGCTTCGTCATCTAGCTGGCCTGAGTTGTTTGAGCGGAGCGCCCAAAGGGCGCGCAGCGAGTTCGAAGGCCCCACCTTGCCGCGAGATGGTATGGACGCCTCCCACCCTCGCTGACCACCACTGAGCCGTGCCGCCAAAAGGGTTGGGACCTCGCGTCAAACGGCATCGAGTGCCAAAGTGGAAGTTCGTGTTCAACCACTGGTA
>Ga0209542_10000153_pt1 | contig 169686 bp, 168 predicted proteins | sample RifCSPhighO2_01_FD_184028 | JGI IMG/M metagenome (GOLD analysis project Ga0209542, IMG submission 184028) | Soil microbial communities from Rifle, Colorado - Rifle CSP2_plank highO2_0.1 (SPAdes) (version 2) | ecosystem: Environmental > Terrestrial > Deep subsurface > Rock core/Sediment ... | reverse complement strand
TTTCGCGTTGCATCGAATTAAACCACATCATCCACCGCTTGTGCGGGTCCCCGTCAATTCCTTTGAGTTTCAACCTTGCGGCCGTACTCCCCAGGCGGTCAACTTCACGCGTTAGCTTCGTTACTGAGTCAGTGAAGACCCAACAACCAGTTGACATCGTTTAGGGCGTGGACTACCAGGGTATCTAATCCTGTTTGCTCCCCACGCTTTCGTGCATGAGCGTCAGTACAGGTCCAGGGGATTGCCTTCGCCATCGGTGTTCCTCCGCATATCTACGCATTTCACTGCTACACGCGGAATTCCATCCCCCTCTACCGTACTCTAGCTATACAGTCACAAATGCAGTTCCCAGGTTGAGCCCGGGGATTTCACATCTGTCTTATATAACCGCCTGCGCACGCTTTACGCCCAGTAATTCCGATTAACGCTTGCACCCTACGTATTACCGCGGCTGCTGGCACGTAGTTAGCCGGTGCTTATTCTTACGGTACCGTCATGGACCCCCTTTATTAGAAGGAGTCTTTTCGTTCCGTACAAAAGCAGTTTACAACCCGAAGGCCTTCATCCTGCACGCGGCATGGCTGGATCAGGCTTTCGCCCATTGTCCAAAATTCCCCACTGCTGCCTCCCGTAGGAGTCTGGGCCGTGTCTCAGTCCCAGTGTGGCTGGTCGTCCTCTCAGACCAGCTACAGATCGTCGGCTTGGTAAGCTTTTATCCCACCAACTACCTAATCTGCCATCGGCCGCTCCGTCCGCGCAAGGCCTTGCGGTCCCCTGCTTTCATCCGTAGATCGTATGCGGTATTAGCAAAGCTTTCGCTCCGTTATCCCCCACGATCGGGCACGTTCCGATGTATTACTCACCCGTTCGCCACTCGTCAGCATCCGAAGACCTGTTACCGTTCGACTTGCATGTGTAAGGCATGCCGCCAGCGTTCAATCTGAGCCAGGATCAAACTCTACAGTTCGATCTTGATAAATTTAAAGTCTTTCGACTTAACTCATAAAAACGGAATTGAAGTGAACTTCACTTCTATTCTCATGAGCGTTTGTAGTGCTAAGCACTAGTTCCAAAGAACTTGGCACTCGCCATCAAACGCCCACGCTTATCGGCTGTATATTTTTAATGAACCGGATCACTCACAAGACCGTAGTCTTCTTTGTTTTCCCGACTTAGCTGCGATCAGCTGAGCCTTGAATTCTAGCACAGTTTTTGAAGAACTGTCAAACTTTTGAAAACTTTTTGTTTTCATCACCTTTCAAACCCAGCATCTTTCGACACTCTGCTCTACTTAGCGAAGCCTTGAATTATATACCGGTTTTTACACCGCCTACAACCCAAAACCAAAATTTCTTCTTTCACCTTCTCGACATCAGCAGCAACAGGGCCTAGACCCCATCATCGCCCACATCTTCAGCGTCACCACATTTCTGCAGAACCGCCTCAGTAGCGAAGCCCTCGACTATAGCACTAATTTTGAGAGACTAGAAAGAAATGGGGACGAAAATTCAGCAGACTACGGGACAAGCGCCCCCGCTGGCACTCTTGGGCGGAAAGAGCGTCCAGCATCGTGAGATGTTTGGGTTCTACCGGAGCGCGGACGGAACAACCGGGGCCTACACACAGTGCTGCACGTGCATGTCACATGCATAACACGCCCCATGTGAAGAGACGAGCCCACTGAAGCAGCGCCGAAGATCCCCAAAGGCTTATACGGCCCCGCCCCGATAATCTTGCTCTTATGGCACTTATCACCTTACTGGACGCCCAGCTCGCATTTGGGCATGTTGCATTGCTGGACCACGCTGGCTTTTCTCTGGAGACTGCGGAACGTGTCGGCCTGATCGGCCGCAATGGCGCAGGCAAATCCTCGCTTCTCAAAATTCTTGGAGGCCTGGCAAAACCTGACGACGGCTCGCTCCAGGTACAGCAAGGAGTGCGGATTGCATTTGTGGCCCAGGAACCTTCCCTGGACGCTACCGCCACCATCTTCAAGTCGGCATCCGAAGGATTGCAGCGTGTCATCGCGATCCGCGACCAGTACCTGTCGGGTGCGGAAGGACTGGACCTGGATGCATTGCAGTCGGAGATTGAAGCGTATGACGCCTGGAACTGGGAGCAGCGGGTGGAGGAAACCCTGCAGCGACTGCACCTTGATCCGGACGCGGTGGTCGGCACGCTGTCGGGCGGAACCAAAAAACGCGTGGCCTTGGCACAGGCGTTGGTGGCACGCCCAGACGTACTGTTGCTGGATGAGCCGACCAACCATCTGGATCTTGATTCGATTGAATGGCTGGAGGACCTTCTGCTCGACTTTCCCGGCAGCGTTGTCACCATCACCCATGATCGATCGTTCCTGGACCGGGTCGCTACGCGCATTGTGGAACTCGACCGAGGCCAGCTCCGGTCTTACCCTGGAAACTTTGCGCAATACCAGATACAAAAAGAAGAGCAGCTGGCGCAGGAGGCTGTCATCTCAGCCAAAGCCGACAAGCTTTTGGCACAGGAAGAGGTCTGGATACGCCGTGGCGTCGAAGCACGCCGTACCCGCAGCCAGAGCCGCATCAGCCGCCTGGAGCATTTGCGTGCGCGCCGCGAAGCACGTCGCGAGGTGGTCGGCAGCGTTCGCATGGATGTGGCAACCGGTGGTTCCAATGGCTACCAGGGCAAGATCGTCGCTGAACTGACCGGGGTGGGCAAATCGTTCGGCGACAAGACCATTGTTCGCAACTTCACGGGGACCATCCTGCGCGGCGACAAGGTGGGACTGATTGGCCCCAATGGTGCAGGCAAGACCACGCTCCTCAAGATGATCCTTGGCGAGCTCGCGCCTGACGAGGGCACCATCCGCCAGGGAGCCAACCTGCAAGTTGCGTATTTCGACCAGATGCGCCACGCGGTTAATCTGGATGCCACGCTGGAAGACTTCATCAGCCCGGGCAGCGAATGGATCGAGATTGGCAACCAGCGCAAACACGTGAAAAGCTATCTGAGCGATTTCCTGTTCTCTCCGGCCCGCGCGCACTCTCCGGTCCGCTCGCTATCGGGCGGGGAACGTAACCGCTTGCTGTTGGCGCGGCTGTTCGCCCGTCCTGCCAACGTCCTGGTGCTGGATGAACCCACCAATGATCTGGACATCGACACGCTGGATCTCCTAGAAGAGCTGCTGGAGAACTATGAAGGTACGGTCTTCCTCGTCAGCCACGACCGGACATTTCTCGACAACGTCGTCACCAGTACCATCGCATTTGAAGGCGATGGACTGTGGCGAGAGTACGAAGGCGGCGTGCAGGACTGGCTGCTGCAATCCAAGCGCAGCAGGGCTCTCAACGCTTCAGCACCCGCCACCAAAAAGGTTGATGCGGAAATTTTGAGTCAAAATGCCGATCAGCGCTTATCCAGCAAGCCCGAACAGCTATCAAAAAAGAAGCTTAGCTACAAGGAGCAGCGCGAACTGGATCAGCTCCCGGCGCAGATCGCCAGCCTGGAATCCGAACAGCAGGCGCTCCAAGAGGCACTGGCAGATGGGACCCTCTACAGCACCGATCCGGCGCGGGCAGCAGTCATGACCGCGAGGGCGGGCGCGATCGAAGACGAGTTGATGGCCGCACTGGAGCGCTGGACAGCCCTGTCCGCATAGCGTTAGCCGGTCGGGGAACATAGCGCGGCCCGCAGAAAACCATTCAGCCTGCAGCGCTCAAGGGCCGCGTTATTCCATCAGATGCGGTGGTGCAGCCGATCAGTAGCGCCGCGCAGACGGGTGATCAGCGCAGGCGCGATCTGCCCCAGCGGCAGAACCTCATCAGCAGCGCCATGGGCAATGGCCTCACGCGGCATGCCAAAGACAATACAGGTCGCCTCATCCTGCACATAGTTGTAGCTGCCGGCGTCCTTCATTTCGCGCATCGCAGCCGCTCCATCATTACCCATTCCAGTGAGCATGATGCCGAAGGCGTTGCGTCCAACCACTGCGGCGGCAGATTTGAACAGCACTTCCACCGAGGGCTTGTGACGATTCACGGGCGGACCATCATCCACCACCGCCACATAGTTGGCACCACTACGTGCTACATGGAACTGGGTGCCACCCGGCGCGATGTAGGCATGGCCAGGCAAGATGCGCTCGCCATTGACCGCCTCTTTGACCGTAATCTGACACAAGCCATTCAAGCGGGCAGCAAAGCTGGTGGTGAACCCTGGAGGCATGTGCTGGGTAATGACAATCGCGGGCGAATCCGCCGGCATTTGCACCAGCACCTCCTTGATAGCCTCCGTCCCCCCTGTGGAAGCACCAATGCAGATCAGCTTTTCGGTGGACAGACGGCCCAGGAGCGCCGAGGCTGGGGGCGCGACAGCAGCCCCGGCGCCGCCCCCTGCTGGCGCAGCGTCACGCACGGGTGCACGGCGGACCTGGGCGACCGCAGCCACACGGATCTTGTCCACGATCTGCGCAGCGAGATCATTGAGGCCGCTGGCCAGCCCCACCCGGGGCTTGGCCACAAAATCGACGGCCCCCAGTTCGAGCGCCTTCATGGTCACCTCGGCGCCCCGCTCCGTCAGCGTGGAAATCATCACCACTGGCATCGGGCGCAAGCGCATCAGACGCCCCAGAAAATCGATGCCATCCATCCGGGGCATCTCAACATCCAGTGTGATGACATCAGGATTGAGCTCGCGAATCATCTCGCGAGCCACCAAGGGATCATTGGCCGTGCCAATGCACTCCATGTCCCGCTGCCGGTTGATGATCTCGGACAGCAGACTACGGACCAGCGCCGAATCGTCCACCACGATCACCCGGATTTTCCTGCTCATTAACTCACGCCTTCCTCAAAACAGATCGACAGAACCGCCCGAGGTAGTCTTTGCCACAGTAGCTGCATTGCCACGCACTTCCTGGGCCACCAGGGTTTCGGGATGTGCGTGTGCCAATCGCTTGACCATGGCCTTCCCCGTGATGGGGAAAAAAACCACCTTGCGCGGATAAATATCCAATACATCCTCGGAGACGATGGGAATCCGCTCCGTGTGCAGGTAGTTCAAAACAAAATTGGTGTTGCGCTCACCGACGTTCATGGTCGTGAAGTTGTGCATGACCTGCGCCCCGCCAAATATCTTGGCCTGCATGGTCTCGCGCCGGGCGCCCAGCTTGAGCATCTCGTTGATCAGCAATTCCATCGCGTACGAACCATAGCGGCCCGACGCATCCGCCACGTCACCATCGGGCAGCATGAAATGGTTCATCCCTCCCACATGCGCGCGGCTGTCCCACAAGCAGGCGGCAATACACGACCCCAACACGGTCATGATGATCATGTTCTCGTCACCGACGAAATACTCACCAGGAAGTACCTTCACAGCGTTGTGCTGGAAATGATGGTCCAGGTAGAAAAAGGATGCTTCCCCAGGCTTTCGGCTGCGCGCTTTGAGATCTTGCAGCGATGATTCCCTTGCAGGACCTGCCCCCGCAGAGTAGATGTCCGCACTCAACGGCGCAATGCGAGGGGCACGGCGCCGCTCGGACGCGCCAGAAGAGGCGGCGGCCGGAGAAAGAGAGGATCCTGATGGAATATTGGTCATGGGCTAGGTGCGAGGCAACATGGCAGGTCAGCGACGCTCGTACACGGTCTTGCCACGCAGCGTAAACAGGTCTCTGGACTCGCTAAAGTTTTCGGCATGCCCCACAAACAGCATGCCCCCGGGTTTCAGGACCCGGTGAATCCTTTCCAGCACGCGTCGCTGCGTGGCGGCATCAAAGTAGATCATCACATTGCGGCAGAAAACCACATCGAAGGGCTCTTTGAACGGCCAGTCATCCCGGATGAGGTTCACGCTCATAAAGTCAATCGCGCGGCGCAACTCCGGCTTGGCCCGCACCATCCCCAGGTTGCCACCCTTTCCCCGCAGAAAGAACTTTTGCAGGCGCTCCGGGCTCAGCCCCTTCAGACTGTCAAGGCGGTACACCCCTTGCGCCGCCGTCGCCAGCACGCGGGAATCAATGTCACTGGCAGTCAGCTTGAAAGAAGCGTTGGCTCCCAGCGCCTCGAATGCGGTCATGACAATGGAATAAGGCTCTTCTCCGGTGGATGCCGCGTTGCACCAAACCTTCCAGCTGGCGGACGGCTTGCTCCGCAGGTGCGAAGCAAAAATCTCAAAGTGGTGCTGCTCGCGGAAGAACGCAGTGAGGTTGGTGGTCAGGGCATTGATGAACTCCTGCCACTCCGGCCCGTCGTGCGTCTCCAGCCATCCCAGATAGTCGTGAAAACTGCTATGCCCCGTGTCCCGCAAGCGGCGTGAAAGGCGGCTATACACCATGGCGTGCTTGCCATCGTGCAAGCTGATCCCAGCCCGTTGATAGATCAAGGCCTGCACCCGCGCAAAATCTGCATTGGTCCAGACGAATTCACGCCCTTGAGCCAGCGGCCCCGACGGCGCTGCAGCAGCGGCAAACGCTGGATCCGCCCTGCCAACGGGAGGCCGGGCTGTTGAAGAGGCACTGGTGGGTTGGGCCATATTGATCGTCCGACGGGAAATCCTGTTCGCTCCTAGAGATCTGCAAGCCACACCTGGAATCTGACAGGTGCCGGGTCCACCACGTTGGTGACGGAGGAGTCCTACTCGTTGGCAGTCACCAGCCCCATGTCTACGCCGGACATGAGTTTCTCAATGTCCAGCAAAATCAGCATCCGCTCCCCTACCGACCCCAGCCCCAGGATGCAGCTGTTGTCGATCGCGCTTTCAATGTCGGGCGCCGAACGGATGCTCTCAGGTGTCAGCTCCATCACATCGCTGACGGAGTCCACCACGATTCCGACCACCCGGTTGCGAAGGTTCAGAATGATGACCACCGTGAAGCTGTTGTAGTCGGCCTGCGCGCAGTTGAACTTGAGCCGCATGTCAACGATGGGCACGATGGTGCCGCGCAAATTAACGACACCCTTGATGAAGTTGGGGGCGTTCGCAATCCGTGTAGGTGGCTCATAGCCACGTATCTCCTGCACCTTCAGGATGTCGATACCGTACTCTTCCTGGTCGAGACGGAAAGTCAGATATTCACGGGTGCCCGTTGGCACCGCCTCTGCTGTTTTACCCATCACACTCATGGTGCTTCTCCTTTCGTGACAGCGCCGTGCCCCTGGGAACGGCCGCTTGAATCTAGTGGCGCGCCCTGCGCACCAAACCGCCTGTGTCCAGAATGAGTGCGACCGTGCCGTCACCCAAGATGGTGGCCCCCGATACGTTGGGAACCTTGCGGTAGTTCGACTCCAGGTTCTTGACCACCACCTGGTGTTGGCCCAGCAACTCATCGACCAACAGCGCCACACGGCTGCCATCCGCCTCGACCACCACCATGATGTTGCTGGATTTGTTGGGATCGAAACGTGGCACCTGGAAAATTTTCTCCAGCGCAATCACCGGCATGTATTCATCGCGCACTTTCACCAGTTGCGAACCTTGGGCCACAGTGCTCACATCGTCTGCATTGACCTGGAAGGACTCCACCACCGAAGACAGCGGAAGAATGTAGACCTCATCACTCACGCCCACGGACATGCCATCCATGATGGCCAGCGTCAGCGGCAGGCGCACAGAAACCTTCATCCCGTAGCCTTCAGCGGAATCTATTTCGACCGAACCATTGAGTGCAGCGATGTTGCGCTTGACCACATCCATTCCCACTCCACGCCCGGACACATCCGTCACCTCGTCAGCTGTGGAGAAGCCGGGCGCGAAGATCAATTGCCAGACCTCCGCGTCGCTCATCTGCTCGGACACTTCAATGCCACGCTCTTGGGCCTTGCTGAGAATCTTTTCGCGCGAGAGCCCACGGCCATCGTCGCGTACCTCAATCACGATCGAGCCGCCTTGGTGAGAGGCAGACAACGTGATGGTCCCATGCTCGGATTTGCCTTTGGCCAATCGGTCTGCGGGCATCTCAATACCGTGGTCGCAACTGTTGCGCACCAAGTGAGTCAGCGGATCGGTGATCTTTTCCACCAGCCCCTTGTCCAGTTCGGTGGCTTCGCCCAGCGTCACCAGTTCCACCTTCTTGCCCAGCTTGTTGGCCAGGTCCCGGAGCATGCGGGGGAAACGGCTGAAGACAATGGACATCGGAATCATGCGGATCGACATGACCGACTCCTGAAGATCGCGGGTATTGCGATCCAGGTCAGCCAGCCCTGCCAGCAACTGCTGGTACGCACCAGCATCCAGGCCCCGGCTGTTTTGCGCCAGCATCGCCTGGGTGATCACCAGTTCGCCCACCAGATTGATGAGCTGGTCGACCTTTTTAACATCGACCCGAATGGTCGTGGACTCCATCTGCGCCTGCATGGCAACCTTGGGCTCGCTGGCCTTGGGGGCTGCAGCAACCTTCACAGCTTGGGCGGGGGCCTGCGCTGCGTGAGGTGCATCCGCACGTGGGGCGCCAGGCGCTTCGCTGAAGAAACCGTAGGCCTCACCCCCAGGGGCGCCAGCAGCAAGGACCGTTTCTTCATCCTCGTCGGCGGCAGCGCCGGACGCTGGCGCCGCAGCGTCACGGATCAGCACCTGTTCCTTGGCCACATGAAAGGCAAACAGGTCGAGCAGATCGTCGTTGGTGGAGGTGGTTTCCACCGCGAAACTCCGCGTATTGGCCTGTGGACTTTCTATGTCACGGATCGCCCCGAGGCCCGGGATATCCCGAAAAAGCTCCTTGATGGCATCCGCCTGCTCCAGTCGATCCAAGGGACCAATCTGAATCTCCAGGGTCCGAGCCTGTCCGGCCACCGCCGGTGTCACTACCTTCGGTGCTGGCGCTGGTGCTGCAGCCTGTGTAGCTGGAGTTGGAGCAGGTGCGGCTGGTGGCGGGGGCGGAGCGACAGCAGGGGCATCCCCGGGGACCAACCCTGCAGCAAGTTCACTAATGCGACGCACCAGTGAGGTGGTGGAAACAGCTTCGCCCTGCCCACCTGCTTGGTGGCGGGCCAGCAGGCTCCGTGAGGCGTCGGCAGATTCGAGGAGCACATCCACCATCTGCGGAATGGGCTGGAGCTCGTGGCGGCGCAAGCGGTCCAGGAGAGACTCCATCTGGTGGGTCAACTCCGCAACATCCGAGAATCCAAAAGTGGCTGAACCACCCTTGATGGAATGGGCGCACCGGAAGATGCCATTGAGTTCTTCGTCATTGGCGCTACTCAAATCCAGATCCAGAAGCATCTGCTCCATCTGGTCCAGGTTTTCGCCCGCTTCCTCGAAAAAGATCTGATAGAACTGGCTCAGGTCGAAGTCAGCACCTGCACCCGATCCTTCTTGGTAAGTTTCCGCCATCATGGGCTCCTGTGTACTTGGTGATCCCGGACAACCCGACTCAGCGGATCACTTTCTGGATAACTTCAATCAGGCGATTGGGATCGAAGGGCTTGACCAACCAGCCGGTCGCGCCAGCAGTGCGTCCCGCCTGCTTCATCTGATCACTGGACTCGGTGGTGAGGATCAGAATGGGAATGGTCTTGAACTTAGGGTTCTCACGCAGTTTCCGAGTGAGCCCGATCCCGTCAAGCCGGGGCATGTTCTGGTCAGCCAGCACAAGATCGATATTGTGGCTCTCGGCCTTTTCCAGGGCATCCTGCCCATCCACCGCCTCCACGACGTGATAGCCGGCACCCGTTAGAGTGAACGACACCATTTTCCGCATGGACGGTGAATCATCTACGGCAAGGATCGATTGCATGTAAGGCTCCAACTGACTTAAATATATAGGTTAACCAGTGATGTGAAGATCAGAACAGGTCCACCGAACCGGCATCCATCTCGCTCTGCGTGACAGGGTTAGGCCGGTCGGGCGCCATCTCCGCAAAGGGCGCCGCTTCTTCGCCATCTTCATTGCCCATGGCTTCGGAAGCCAAACGGAACGCGCATCCTTGAAGCACCTTGGTCGTGTGCCATATCAGCTGGGACGCCATATCCTGGAACTGCAACTCAGTCACTGCACTGCGCAGCGCAGCGCGGGCAGCCACCAGCTCCGGGGAATCTGCAACGGCAGCATCCGTCAGCACCGCGTTTGCCTCCCCAAAGCGTTCCAGCAGGTTATCGGTAGCATGGTTGAGCAGTCCTTCCAGGCGATGCAGGTCATGCATAACGACCAGCAACGAATCCTGCAGTTCTGCCGCCACCATGACGGGAACCTGGACAGCAGGTCCTCCAGACGTTGTTAGCGTAGATTGCATCGTTTCTCCATCGCGGCACGCAGCAGCAAAGCACGCAAAAACACAGAACTACGACACCCGCACAGGGGCCCCAAGCCCGTGTGCACCGTGGTGTCAGCGCCCATTGGACGCTGACGCTGAAACCATCCCAATCGGACAAACACCCTTGTTTGTTCCAATTTGTATCCTATGATAGCGCTCCTATGGTCACCATAGCATCAGACCAGACTCTCAACATCCTGCATCTTGAAGATTCACTGGCAGATCATGAGTTGACCGCATTGACCCTGCGGCGCTCCGGTCTCCACTGCCACCTCCATCGGGTGGATTCGCTCTCCGAATTCCAGCGGCTCACAGATATCCAGCCGTTCGACATCATCTTGGCAGATTACCGGCTGCCCGGCTTCACGGCATTGGACGCGTGGGCACATGTGGTGCAAAAGCCGCAACACCCCCCCTTTATCCTTCTGTCGGGAGCCATCGGCGAGGCAGCAGCTGTAGATGCGATCCGCCTGGGCATTGCCGATTACCTGCTTAAAGACGACCTTCAGCGACTGCCGCATGTCATTGCACGCGCCCTGGAGGTTCATGAAGCCCGTCAGGCACGCGAACTGGCTGTCTCGCAACTGGAAGCCTCGGAGCGCCGACTGGCTGACCTGACGGAACATCTGCAAACCTCGATCGAGCAGGAACGTGCGTCCATTGCCCGCGAGATCCATGACGATATCGGCGGCGCACTGACCGCCGTCAGGTTCGATGTGGCATGGATCGGACGCCATAGCACCAATACGGAGATGCAAGAGCATGCAGCCTCAGCGGCAGAGATGCTGCAGCATGCCATTGGAGCAAGCCAACGCATCATGATGAACCTGCGCCCCCCGATTCTTGAACAGGGACTGGTGGCAGCGGTGCAATGGCTTGCCGCCGGATTTGAGCGTCGCTCGGGCATTCCCGCCCGGGTTATCAGCAGCAGCGAATCTATCCGGGCCACCGCAGATATTCAGCTGGTTGCCTATCGCACAGCGCAGGAGGCGCTGACCAACATCTCCAAACACGCACATCCCCGCGCAGTGCACATTGACCTCTCCGACAAAGAGGATGTCCTGACATTGGAAGTGACTGACGATGGGCAAGGCATTGACCCCTGCATGCTCGAAAAACCAAAAGCCTTTGGGCTCAAAGGCCTGCATGAGCGTGCCCGTACCGTGGGGGGATGGCTGGACATCAGCAGTCGGCCCGGCCAAGGCACGTCCGTGATCCTGTCCATACCGCTAACATCGCACCCAACACCACCAGCTCCAGGAGATGCGCAGTGATTCATGTGGTCCTGTGCGATGACCACGCCGTCTTGCGGCGCGGAATACGCGATACGCTGGCCGAGGCGCCCGACATCCAGGTAACCGGCGAGGCCGGAGGGTATTCCGAGTTGCGCGAGGTCTTGCGCTCCGCCGCCTGCGACGTATTGCTGCTGGACTTGAATATGCCGGGCCGCAGCGGCTTGGAGGTGCTCACCAGCTTGCGCGAAACCCATTCCGCCATCAAGGTGCTGGTGGTCTCGATGTATCCAGAAGATCAGTACGCCCTGCGCTGCCTGAAAGCTGGCGCGCAAGGATATGCCAACAAGGCAGGGGACCCGGTCGAGCTGATTGCTGCCGTGCGGACCGTCATGCAGGGACGCAAGTACCTCACGGCAGAAGTGGCGCAGATGCTCGCGGACAGCCTGGCACAGCCTACGCCGGAAGCGCCACACACGGCCTTGTCGGAGCGGGAGCTGCAAACGCTGGTCAAAATCGCGTCCGGACGCAGGCTGTCGGACATTGCAGAAGAGCTGATGCTGAGTCCAAAGACAGTGAGTGTCTACCGTTCACGGGTGCTGGAAAAGCTCAAGCTGTCCAACAATGCGGAGCTTACCGTCTACGCCATCCGAAACCAGCTGGTCTGAACCTGCCCCCAGCGCCACCTATGACTACCGCTGAGCAGCAAACAGATCGACTGCCTGCTGCATGAGCGCGAGCACGGGTTGCTCCAGTAGCGGCAGTGTGGCCACAATACCCAGCATGCCTACAGTCAACGTCACGGGGAAACCGACCGCATAGATATTCATTTGCGGTGCCACGCGGGAAATGATGCCCAGCGTCAAATTGACAAACAGCAACAGCGCAATCATCGGCAGAGCGATCCAGAGCGCGCTGGCGAACAGCGACGAGCCCAGTTCATAAAGGCGCATCTGCCCGAGCGCCTGCAAAAAGTTTCCATCGACAGGAAAGCGGTCAAAGCTTTTCACCACGGCCATCAGGATCAGCAAGTGGCCATTGATGACCACAAACAGCAGCATGGCCATATGCCCAAAAAACCGCGCAACGGCGCTGATCTGCGCATTGGACGACGGGTCAAAGAACGACGCGAAATTCAAGCCCATCTGCAAACCGATGATTTCGCCCGCCAGTTCCACGGCCGCAAACACCAGCCTGACAGAGAAACCGATCGCAAGGCCCACGGCCACCTGCTGAGCAACAGCACCAAACGCCTCACGACCATTGACGCTGATGACCGGCTGATCACCCAGCACACCCTGCGCGCACAGTGCCACCAGAAACGCCAGTCCAATTTTGACGCGCATGGGAACTGTGCGCATGGAGAACACCGGCGCGACCGAGAACACGGCCAGCACGCGCAAAAAGGGCCACAGAATGGGCGAAAGCCAAGCCATCAACTGAGCCTCGGTGAAAGTGATCACACGATCCTCAACGGGCTTCGAAGCGGGCGTCTGGAGGACCCGGCTTCAGGAAAAAACCCATAGCTCACCCTCTCACCTGACTAGCCAATCATCGAAGGAATCGATTCGATGGTCCGGCGGATAAAGTCCACCAGGGTGCTGAGCATCCAGGGGCCTGCAATGGCAAAAACCACCATCGCAGCAATCAGCTTGGGAACAAAAGCAAGCGTCGCTTCGTGGATCTGGGTTACGGCCTGAAAAATGCTCACGAGCAATCCCACCGCCATGACGACCCCGAGCACGGGCATCGAAATCATCAGAAGCAATGTCAGCGCGTCACGCCCGATGGTCAGCACCATTTGTGAAGTCATTGGCAGCTCCTTCAGGGTACAAAACTGGCAGCCAGCGAGCCGATCAGCAGGTTCCAGCCGTCCGCAAGCACAAACAGCATGAGCTTGAACGGCAGTGCCACCAGCACCGGAGACAACATCATCATGCCCAAAGACATGAGGATGCTCGACACCACCATGTCGATCACCAGAAACGGAATGAAGATCATGAACCCGATCTGAAACGCCGATTTCAGTTCACTGGTGACAAATGCAGGCACAAGCACCCTGAGGGGTGCAGTTTCTGCGGTCACACTGGAATCCAGTCGCGCCAAGCGGGAAAACAGGGCAAAGTCAGACTGCCGGGTCTGCTTGAGCATGAAACTGCGCATCGGCGCTTCGGCCTTTTCCAGAGCCTGTTCAAAACTGATGGTGTTATTGGTGTAAGGCACATAGGCATCCTGGTACACACGGTCCAGGGTAGGCCCCATGACAAAAAAAGTGAGAAACAGCGACAGCCCGATGATGACCTGGTTGGGCGGCGCGGACTGGGTGCCCAGCGCCTGGCGCAACAGCGACAAAACAATCACGATCCGGGTAAAGCCGGTCATCATGAGCAGCACCGCTGGCAAGAAGGAGAGCGCCGTGAAGAACAACAGTGTCTGAATAGGCACCGAGTAGCTGTTGCCAGACGGACCGCTCCCCACCACCAGCGGCAGGGACCCGGCAGACGCCTGCGCGAAGGCCAGGTCATGCCCCATGAACCCCACAGAAGCGACCGCTCCCAGCAGCGCCACGCGACGGGTGAACGATACATCAGCCATTGGCGGTGCTTCCTGGGGCGTTCACGGCGGACGCGACTGCCTGCGCGAAAGAAGGCTCCGCTCTGGGTGCCGAATGGGGGGCAGCTGACAGACCAGCAGGAAACACATGCAGACAGCTCACTTGCTGAGCGGTAACGCCCAGCACCAGCCAGGTTCGCGCATGCTCGGGCCCGACTTCCACCGTCACCACGCGCTGATGGGGGCCGACAGCCACTGCGGACAGTACCCGGGACGCGGCTCCCACACCAGCGCTGCCTGCAGCCTGCCGCTGCTGCAACCGGCGGACAAGCCAGGGCAGTAGAGCCATGGCCCCCACAAAAAGGACGACCACGACCAGCGTCTGGGTCATGCTGCCACTATCCACGACTGACCCGCCGCAAACGCTCGGAAGGCGTCACCACGTCCGTGAGGCGAATACCAAACTTGTCATTCACAACCACCACCTCGCCCTGGGCAATGAGATAGCCATTGACCAGAACGTCCATCGGCTCACCCGCGAGTGCATCGAGCTCCACGACCGAGCCTTGCGCGAGCTGAAGGATGTACTTGATGGGTACCTTGGTGCGCCCAAGCTCCACCGATAACTGGACAGGTATGTCCAGCACCATGTTGATGTCGTTGACCGTGCCATCGCCACCACCGGAGAAAGGGCGTACAGGCTCACCAGACAACGGGCCACCTTGCTCCCCGTCGCCAGGCTTGTCGTCGGTGCGCTTTTGTTCTTCAAGCGCCTCGGCCCAACCCGCAAACGGGTCGTCCGCGCCAACATCCTTGTTATCTTCTTCAGTTGACATCTTTTTCTCCCAGCCAGCTCATGTCGGCATTGCGCAGGCATTCTTCGATACGAATGGCGTACTTGGAATTGTGCGTTCCGTACTGGCACTCAAAAATGGGGACCCCACCAATCGATGCGCGAATGCGGGGTTCTCGGTCCAGCTCGATGAAATCGCCAGGCTTCATGGCCAGCAACTGCTCCACGGTGGCGTCGGCGCGTGCCAATTCGGCCACCAGGGTCACTTCGGCTGCCTGGATTTCCCGGGTGAGCACGCGGACCCAGCGGCGATCCACTTCAATGGAGTCGCCCTGGGTGGACGAATACAACACGTCACGGATCGGCTCCAGCGTCGCGTAGGGCATGCAGATGTGGATGGCGCCCGAAAGGTCCCCGATTTCCAGCTGAAACGCCGTGGATACGACGATTTCGCTGGGGGTGGCAATGTTGGCAAACTGCGGCTGCATCTCAGACCGCTGGTACTCCAGCTCCAGCGGGTAAATGCCCTGCCAGGCCTTTTTGTATTCAGCACAGATCACGTCCACCAGGCGGTTGATGACCCGTTGCTCCGTGGGCGAAAAATCCCGACCTTCAATCCGTGTCTGGAACTTGCCCACGCCGCCGTACAGTGTGTCGATGATGCCGAAAACCAGCGAGGGCTCGCACACGATCAGTCCGCTGCCGCGCAGCGGACGGATGGCCACAATGTTGAAGTTCGTGGGTACCGCCAGCTCGCGCAGAAAGGCGCTGTAACGCTGCACGGATACCGTGCCTACCGAAATTTCAGGACTGCGGCGGATGAAATTGAAGAGCCCGATGCGGAAGTTGCGTGCAAACCGCTCGTTGACGATTTCCATCGTAGGCATACGCCCACGGACGATGCGCTCCTGGCTGGAAATGTCGTAGTTGCGTACGGATCCCGCCTCCGCGACCTCCTCGACCGACTTCTGGCTCTCACCAGTAACCCCTTCAAGAAGGGCATCAACTTCTTCCTGGGAAAGAAATGAATCACTCATGACTGGTCCTCGCCCGGGTCATTGGATGATGAAGCTGGAAAAAAGCACACGGTGCACCGGGTTGCGCTCTGTGCGCCGACGCGAAGGCCGGTCCTCCGCATCCTCTTCCTTGTCGGCCGCCGCAGCGCGTGCACGCTCCGTCGGAACCGTGTAACCCAGGGGGCGGGAGACTTCCCGCAGGATGTCTGCAGCCAGCTTTTCCTTGCCTTCCCGCTGCAGCAGTTCAGTGGAAGTCCGCTGGGAAACCAGCATCAGGATGCCGCTGCGTATGGAGGGTAAATACAGCTTCACCTGCTCTGCTGTCTTGGCATCCTCCAACTCCAGGGTGATACCAATCTGGGCAAACCGGTCACCGCCAGGGTCTGCCAGGTTCACCACCATGTTCTCCATGGGCAGGAACGTGGGGGCCACCTTGGGGGCCTCCTTGCGGACTGGTGCAGCCCCATCTTCTTCGTCGGCATGGGAGCGGCTGGAAATGAACCAAGCCGCCGCGCCGCCACCAATCACCAGCACCGCCACCACAACGCCGATGATGATGATGAGCATCTTCTTGCTTTTGGCCGGGGCCGCTGCGGGAGTATTGGCTGACACGTTGCGGATTCCTTGCGGTGGGAGACGGGCCGGGCCCGCGCAATCCATGGGCGAGCAAAACCGGATGGCCCATTATTGGGCGGGGCTGCAACCAATAATAGCCAGAATAAAAGCCCAAAACCATGGCATTCACTGCGCTATGGACTCTGCACGCAAGCACCGGAACGGCGTTCGGTCGCGCTGCAGCGGCAAGACCTGATGGAATGCAGGAGTAGCCACCGCTGCAAAGCAACCTATCAGAAATGCTCTGGGGTAGGGAGTAACACGGTACTCGCGTACCGCCAGCAGCGTAAAGACGCCGCGCGAGCGAGTTCCTGACCGGGGGGGTGACGCGGGCGGCAGGCGGGTAGCCCCGTCTGCCCGCCGGGCTCACACAAAGACGTCTACTGCGCGATCCGGGGCGCCACCGCGCAGCAGTGAAGCCGTGCCAGTGGGCGCTGCAGCGACCACCTTCGCCTGGCGAGCGCCATCGCGCTGGCCCTGCCGCTCAGCCCCACCCGCATCGTCACGCTGCCCCGCCGAGGTGCCAACCGACATACCCGACAGCACGAGGCCCTCACTGCGCAACAGCTCACTCAATTGCGCCATGCTGCGGTCCAGCAGCTCACGGGTCTGCGGCTGGTCGCTCCGGAACGTCACGTGGGCCTCATTGCCCGACAGTGACACCGACACCTCTACCGGCTGCCCGTCGCGGTTGAGCGTCAGTTCCGCATTCTGTGTTTTCTGGTTGACCCAATAAGCCACCTGCTCGGCGACCTGCTCCTCAACACCTGCCTGTGCGGGGTCGGCAAACACCGTTGCCCCATCCAGGGAGCCCGGCTCCACCGGCGCAGAACCGCTGCCGCTATCCAACCAAGCCCCGGCGCTGGAACGCCCCTCGCCAGAGCGGCCTCCAGCGTCCGCACCTCGCGCGGACGCTACCGGAGACAGCAACCCCTCTGCAACGGAGGCGACCACAGCGCCACCCGCCGGGTCCACCATGCCCCCAGGACTGCGATCCGATGCGCCAGCAACTGGCATCCCCACCATTCGCTCGCTGGCCATCTGCACCGCAGCCAGGGCCACGCCTTGATGGCCCGGCAACTGCTGCGCAGCGCCTCCTCCGAGGGAGCGACCTGTAGACATTTCCACTGCATCTGCCTTCTGGGCCAAGGCACTTTGCATGCGGGAGAAAATCCGACCCTGCGCCATCCCGCCGACCGGCGGGAGCCCTTCCTGCAAGTCTGCCGAAGTGTCGAGCCTGGCTGTTTCAGCCACGATGCCTTGCGAAAGACCGTCCGTTCCAGGAAGGATTCCCGCCAGGGACGCCAGCCCCCCTTGGGCGCTACCACCCTGCGCTTCCAGCCCCAATACCGCTCCGGTCTGCGCTCCGGCACTCAAAATGCTGCCGCCCTGCCCGCGCTCTGCCGCAGCAGCATCAACCCGCACATTGGCGCCGGGCACCAGCAAACCCTGCCAGGCAGCCATGGCGGAGGCCTCCATGGCCGCCTTTGCAGCGTCCGACAAAGCCACATCGGAAGGAGCGGCACCCGAGGCCGCCAGATCCAGCGGAGCGCCATCGCCTCCGCCCATCGCCCCATCGCCCAAAGCTGCCAGCAGCGCCAGAAAGCCGCCAGCGCCCGGTTCGTTAGCGTCCGGGGTCTGCGCTGTGGAGCGGTGCCGAGCGGCATGGGCGGACTGGGTGCCCTGGGGAGAAGAAATTTTGGTGGGTTCCATGGTCAATACTCCCGGCCCTCAGAGCCCTGAATCGCACTGCGGTACTGCAACGCAGCCCGCTCATCGGTTTGTTTCTGATCTCTTCGCATTTCGGCCAACTCCAGGTCGTGGCGCCGCTTTTCCATGACCTTGCGCAGGCTTGCCAGACGCAATTCCGCCTCCAGCAAGGCGCGCCTGGCGGCCTCCACCCGATGGGCGTGGTCTCCCACCACACCATTCTGGACACCCGCCGCGTGGCCCAGGCGGTCCATGAACTGGTAGTGGTGGTACATCACCTCGGGCTTCATCGTGGTATCGGCCTTCATGCCCCAACGCGCCTGGGTCTCTCGGGCGTAATCTTCCAGCTGGTCGAGCTGGGCACGCGCCGCCTGCTGCGCAGCCAACATGTCCTGCAGCGCCTGGCGCGCGTCGTCCCGCTTGCGGGAGGCGACTTCCACAGCGACGGCGAGCGAGTTCAGGCTGGACATGGCTGACTACCCCAGGTGTTCAATGGTCCAACACCGCTGCCATGCCCGCCACGCTCTGGTCCATCGAGGCGGCCTCGAACATGTCCTGCTGCAAGAAGGCGGCCATCTGCGGCTGCAGGCGAATGGCTTCGTCCAGGGCGGGATCGGAGCCGCTCATGTACGCACCGACCTGCACCAGATCCCGGCTCTTCTGGTAGCGCGAATACACCGCCCGAAAGCGTCGCGCCAGATCAAAATGCCCGCGCGACACCACGTTGTGCATCACGCGGGATGCAGACTGCTCAATGTCGATGGCGGGGAAATGCCCCGTCTCGGCCAAAGCCCGCGACAGCACGATGTGCCCATCCAGAATCGCACGCGCCGCGTCAGCGATCGGGTCTTGCTGGTCATCGCCCTCAGACAGCACCGTGTAGAAAGCCGTGATCGAGCCAACCCCGTGCAGCCCATTGCCACTGCGCTCCACCAGTTGCGGTAGCTTGGCAAAGCAGGAGGGCGGATAGCCCTTGGTGGCGGGAGGCTCACCGATGGCCAGCGCAATTTCGCGCTGCGCCATGGCATAGCGGGTGAGCGAATCCATGAGCAGCAGCACATGCTTGCCCTTGTCCCGAAAGTGCTCGGCAACCGCCGTGGCATATGCAGCCCCCTGCATGCGCAAGAGCGGCGGCGCATCAGCAGGCGCCGCCACCACCACCGATCGCGCGCGGCCATCCTCACCCAAAATGTCTTCCACGAATTCCTTGACCTCGCGCCCCCGCTCGCCAATAAGCCCCACCACGATCACATCTGCCTGTGTGTAGCGGGCCATCATGCCCAGCAAGACGCTTTTGCCCACCCCTGAACCGGCAAACAAACCCAGGCGCTGCCCACGCCCCACGGTAAGCAGGGCATTGATGGCGCGCACGCCCGTGTCCAGCGATTCGCGCACAGGGTCCCGGTCCATGGCATTGATCTGGCGGCGCCCCATGGGCTCAGACACCACGTCCTGCACGGGCCCACCATGGTCCAGCGGCAGTCCCTGCGCATCCACCACCCGGCCCAGCAGGCCTTCGCCCATCGGCAAGCGCAGTACACCCGCACGCTGGATGGCCCGCGCGGGCTCGCCGAGACGGGGGATGGGGATGTAGGGCGCAGCGGGCACCACACTGGCACCACTGGAGAGTCCGTGGATATCTCCCGCAGGCATCAGAAAAGCGCGGTCCGCAGAAAAACCCACCACTTCTGCCAGCACGGGGGCATGCCCCGGCATCTGGACCATGCACTGCGAGCCCACGGGCACGCGGATGCCCACAGCCTCCAGCACCAGGCCCGTCAGCCGGGTCAGCGTGCCGCGCGTCTCCAGCGGCGCGCCTTCAGCGACGCGCGCACGCGCGTCGTCCATCAGGCGTGTCCAGGCAGAAGGAGATTCAACGGCCATCACTGCCCTCTTCTTCCTCTTGCCATGGCGACTGGAGCCCCAGTGCGGCAATGGCCCGCTGCCAGCGTTTGTCAAGGCTGCCGTCCACCGCCGTACCGGCTGATTCCACCAGGCAGCCGCCCGGCGGCACCGCAGCATCCGCCATCCACTGCACACCGGGGGCATCGATTTCTTCGCGCAGAGGCTGGGCCATCGCCTCCATATCTGCAGGGTTCAGGCGGACCATGGCAGGTCGCCCCTCGGTCACCAGCATGCCTACCGCCTCCCTCACCACGGGCTGCAAGGCGTTGGGGTTGACGGACAGTTCCTGGCGCACCACCTGGCGCGCAATGTCGCAGGCCAGCTCCAGCAGTTGCTGGGCCATCTGCTGCTGCATGTCGATCAGGCTTGCATCGAGGGTCTGCACCACGCTCTGCAGCCGCTGCGCCGTTTCATGCCCTTGCTGGGCAATGTATTCGTCCATGCGCCGCTGCCATTCCAGCGCCGTTTGGGCCTGCCCCTGGGCAAAGCCCTCAGCGTAGGCGTCATCACATGCCTGCTGAATCAGTGCCTGCTGCGCAGCCTCATCAATTTCAGCCGGAATCTCCGCCACAGGCTCGGGCTCCACTGGTTCAACCAGGTCGGAGCCGTCCACCGCTCCAAACTTCCACTGCGTGAAATCGCCCACTTCCTCGCTGGGAATGAAGCGCGAATAAGAGCGCTGGCTAGACGAAGGCATCATCACCGCCGGATCCAATCACGATTTGACCCTCGTCGGACAAGCGACGCACGGTCTTCAGGATTTCCTTCTGCTGAGCCTCGACCTCGGACAACCGCATCGGGCCGCGCGATTCGAGGTCTTCGCGCAATGCCTCGGAGGCACGCGAGGACATGTTCGACAGGAACTTCTCGCGCAGCTCGGGCACTGCTCCCTTGAGTGCCACGATGAGCGTTTCGGACGCCACCTCCTTGAGCACAGTCTGGATCGCCTTGTCGTCGAGCTTGAGCACGTCTTCGAACACGAACATCTTGTCCATGATCTTCTGGGCCAGATCGGGGTCGTAACCCCGGATGGATTCGAGCACCACGGCATCCATGTTGCCGCCCAGCAGATTGATGATCTCGGCCGCAGCCTTGACGCCGCCCAGCGAGCTCTTGCGGATCTTGTCGCCACCCGCCAACACCTTGAACAGCACCTCGTTCAGGTCCTTGAGCGCCGTCGGCTGAATACCTTCCAGCGTGGCCACGCGCAGCAAAATTTCACTGCGCTGACGGTCAGTGAGGTGCATCAGGATGCCCGACGCCTGGTCGCTGTCCAGGTGCACCAGGATGGCTGCGACGATCTGGGGATGTTCGTTGCGCAGCAGTTCAGCCACCGACAGTGGGTCCATCCACTTGAGGCTCTCGATGCCCGACACGTCGCCGCCCTGCAGGATGCGGTCGATGAGCAGGCCCGCCTTGTCGTCGCCCAGCGCGCGGCGCAGCACGGCGCGCACGTAATTACCGGTGTCGGACACCAGCAGGCTCTGCGCAGCAGCGGCGCCGGAGAACTTGTTGATGACCTCGTCCACTTTCTCGCGCGATACCGAGCGCATGCGCGCAATGGTTTCGCCGAGTTTCTGCACTTCCTTGGGCGAGAAGTGCTTGAACACTTCGGCAGCCTCTTCCTCGCCGAGGGACATCAGCATGATCGCGGCGTCGTTGAGTCCTTGGTCGTCCATGGTCGTCGTCCGTGGTGTCGGTGATTAGACCGGCTCGCCGTTCAGCCAGGTCTTCAGGATATTGGCCACAGCCACAGGGTTCTCCTTGGCCAGCACGCGCGCCTCTTCCAGACGCAATTGCTCCGGCGTGGCAGGAAGCACCTCGTTTTTCTTGGCGGGCGCAGGCAGCGCCGGGCGTTCGGGCGTTTCGGACTCCACGGCATCCAGCTGGCCACCGGCCACCGGGATGGCACGGGGCTTGGCCGCCGCGCCAGTGCCCTTGAGGGCCGGACGCACCAGGCCCATCAGCACCAGGGCCGCAAACAGCACCGCACCCACCGGCCAGGCAAACGACTTGGCCAGATCGATCACTTCAGGCTGCTTCCACAGAGGAATGTCGCTGGTTGGCGTTGCGGTCACCTGGAACGGTGTGTTCATGAGGTTGACGGAGTCGCCGCGATCCCGGTTGAAGCCAATGGTCTCGCGCACCAGCGCCGTCATCTGCTCCAGTTGCTCGGGTGTGAGCGCCTTAGACACGGTCTTGCCCTTGTCTTCCGTGGACTGGTAGTTGACCACCACCGCCGCGCTCACCCGCTTGAGAGCACCACTGCCGCCGCGCGTGACGCGCACCGTCTTGTCAACCTCGTAATTGGTGATGGATTCGCGCTTGCTGCCCACAGCTTGGGCGCCCTGAGCCTGCTGGCCGGCGGCGGTGGGCGGCGGGTTGGCGCCATTGATGGGCGCGGCAGACGGAGCAGGGGGCTGATTGGTCGTGGCGCCCGGCACGCCAGTGGGCAGCAGATTGCCTTGGGGACCTGTGCTTTCCACCACCTGCTGGCTGCGGATGGCGCTGGCATCGGTGGCCAGGTTGGGCCGGTGCTGCTCGGAGGTGGATTCGGTCTGGGTGAAATCCACCTCGGCCGTCACCTGCGCCTTGACGTTGTCGCGGCCCACCACGGGCTCCAGGATGTCCAGGATGCGGCGGGTGTACTGCTGTTCGATCTGTTGTACATACAGCAGTTGCTGCGCATCCACACCGTTTCCAGCGGCAGTATCGGGCGACTGGGACAGCAGTTTGCCTGTATCGTCCAGCACGCTCACGGCGGACGGAGACAGCTCTGGCACGCTGGAAGCCACCAGATGCACGATGCCCGCCAGCTGCGCACGGTCCAGAATACGGCCCGGGTGCAGGCTCACCAGCACCGACGCCGAAGGCTTTTGCTGCTCCCGGAAAAATCCGTTCTGGTTGGGAAGCGCCAGATGCACCCGCGCACCTTGCACCGACGACAGCGCCTGGATGGAGCGCGTAAGTTCGCCCTCCAGGCCCCGCTGAAAGTTCAGGCGCTCCTGGAACTGGGTCATCCCAAATTTGCTGGATTCCATCAGTTCGAAACCCGCCACCGAACCCTTGGGCAGGCCCTGGGTGGCCAGGCGCAGGCGCACATCGTGCACGCGGTCTGCAGGGATCAGGATGGCACCACCGCCATCGGCGTGCTTGTAAGGCACATTCATCTGCGACAACTGGGCCACGATGGCACCGCCATCTTTGTCGTTCAGATTGGCAAACAGCACGCGGTAGTCAGGCTGGCGCCCCAGCACGATGGCCGCAATGGCCACCGCCACCAGCAGCGCCGCGCCCACACCCAGCCGCATGCGCTGCGCCCTGTCGAGGGCAGACAGCCGCTGCAGCCAGTTCGGGCTGGCAGGGGGGGTGAGAGGAATTTCAGCAACTGCAGACATCTTGCTTTCCAGTAGGGTGGCCCGGCAAGGACCAAAGCGTGGGGTCGATTATTCGGTCACGCCTCCAAAATGTTCGCTGGATAAGCCGCGCGTTTGGCCATCAATTCAGAGCGATGGGTCCCGGCGCGATGGCTAGGATACGCAGCATACCGCCATTCCCACGGATACAGCCATGGACCTTCGCATCTCAAGCTCTACCGCCCCGCTCACGGGCGCTGGCGTGGCGCGCCGTGCTGCAGCGCCGCAAAACGACGCCAATGACGTGGGTTTCTCGGGGGCGCTCAAAGGCGCACTGCAGTCGGTCAGCGCCGCACAAAACCGCTCTTCGAACCTGCAGACCGAGGTGCAGATGGAAAACCCTTCTGTCAGCCTCGAAGAAACCATGGTGGCGATCCAGAAGGCCCAGATCGGCTTTCAAGCCACGCTGCATGTGCGCAACCGGATGGTGCAAGCCTATACCGACATCATGAACATGCAGGTGTGATAGAGACGCCCCCCTGAGGCGCTGCGCGCCTTCCCCCAGCTCTCGCAACGCTGGGCGTTTCGGGCAGGGAGACGATGCCCTCGCTGCGGGGCGGCCCTTGCAGGGCATCCCTCGCGTGGGGCGCGCCGGTATCGGGCGGTAGGGGCCCTTCTTTCACTCCTATTTTTGTAGCATTTTGCGCTTTGTAGGCAAGCGCTATGGGCACTTTTTATCCCCAAAGACACGCCACGCTCTTGGTACCAGGGGCTGAGCGATGCATCGCTGGCCGCGGCGAGGTGGATGCCAAGCGCCAGGAACCGTCCGCTCTCAATTTAATAGCTGCCTGCGCTTGATAGATAAGCGGCATAGCCCTATTCGCCCATGAAAAAGCCGACCTCGTGGGGTCGGCTTTTTTGCGGCTCAGCGCACGCCTCAGTGCATCATCTGCGGCTGGCCCTCGAACAGGTGTTCAAACTGCGCCAGCCAGGGCTCAGCGAGGCAGCGAATCTGGGCATCGTTGCGCAGGATACGCTGCATGATGCGGGTCTTCTCGCGTTTGTGCTCGGGCAGCAGTTCGTGCTCTTGCGACTTGAAGCGCAGCTGCTCGATCAGCACGGCGCAGGCGCCTTCGTAGCGCACCACCCCATCCCAGTCCTTGAGCTTGGCGGCCTCCAGCATCTTGGCGCTGCTGTCTTCAATCGCCTTGTAATAGTCAATCAGCATGTGTGACATGGTTATGCCTCCACCAGCACAGGCTGGCCAGTGGCGGCGGGCGCATCGGACGAAGCCGCGGTGCCGGTTTTCTTGATTTCGTTCCAGCCTTGGGCCACGGGCTCGATCAGGCGCATGACTTCTTGCATGATGGCGTCGTCGTTGCGGGCGTTGGCCAAGATCAGGCGGCGCATGCAGTAGTCGTACAGCGCACCCAGGTTTTCGGCCAGTTCGCCCCCATCGACTTTGTCGAGCGAGGTGCTCAGGCCCTCCTCCAGAATGCGCACGGCCTTGGAGATGGCATTGACTTTGGCCAGCACATCACCACGTGCCAGGGCGCCACGTGCCGTGGCGATGGCATTGAGGACACCTTCATACAGCAGGCTGACCAGCTGGTGCTGGTCCATCGTGTGCATGCTGGTTTCCACATTGATACGCTGGTAAGCGTTGGCTGCACGGGGGCTGTAGGCGCTGAACATGCTGACAATCCTTCCGAGGTATTACTTAAGTTATCGGCATGTGCCAGAAAAACTGAAGCCCCTGATTAACCAGTCGATTTGTTCCAGGCAGTGACCTGCTGTGAGATATACGCGTTCAGGCCATTGAGGCTGCTCAGCTGGGTATCGAGTGCGTTATACCGCTGTGTAATGCGCTTTTCAAATGCCTCGACCTTCTCATTCACACGTGTCTGGTCCTGGCTGTTGCGCTTGAGGCTCAGCTGCAGGGTGGCATCCTTGGATTTGAAGAAACCGTCGTTGGAGAGCAGGTTGGTGGTCAACGCCTTCAGCTGGACGGCAATGCCATCGGCAGCGCCGCCGCCGGTATTGCGGAACAGGTTTTTCACGTCGTCGGGGTTCTCGGACAGCGCCTTGGTGAGCTTGGAGGAATCAACCGCCAGATCTCCGCCCAGCTGCTGGGTAATGCCAATGTCCGCCAACCGCTGGAAAGCACCGCCCCCTGTAGTGACCGACTGGATGGCATTGCGCAGGGAGTTTTGCAGCGCTACGGCCGTCGAGTCACCTTGCAGCAAACCGGCCGACTTGGTAGCGGCGTCGTACTTGGTGGCGTCCTGCAGCAACTGGTTGATGGCGTTGTAGGCCTTCACGAATCCATCAATGTTGGACTGGATCGCGGAGTTGTCCTTGCTCACGGTGATATCAATGGGAGCCGTCGTCACTTGCTCGGCCTTGAAGGTCACGCCCGAAATCGTGGAGGCAAACGTATTGGTGGCTGAAGACACCGCGATCCCGTTGACCGTGGCCTTGGCATCGGCGGCAGCCTGCGTGACCGTGGCACCGTTGACGAGGCGGGACAAGCCTGTAGCGTCGGTGTTGCCCGCGCTCTGGGGGTCGGTGTCGCCGTCCTCCATCACACTCAGGCGAAACCCGAACTCCTCGCCGGTGCTCTTGCTGCGCAGCAGCAAGCGCTCGCCCGACGCATCACTGAGTACCGACGCCGTTACCCCTGCATTGGCACCATTGATCTTGCTGGCCACGTCCGACAGCTTGTCGCTCGCACTGATAGTGATGTCTACGGGCTGACCGCTGCCAGGTGTGAACGACGCGGGCGCGACACTCCACTTGCCCAGTTCGAGGCGCAGCGTACCGGATCCGAGCGCTCCGCCCACGGGCAGCAAAGCGGCGGACGCAGTGGCCTGCGCCTTGGCAAGGCTCTGGACCTCGACACTGAACGTGGTGGGAAGCGTGCCCCCTACGGCGGTGGCGGAAACAAATTTGGAGTCGGACGACGTGGTAGCCACGCCATTCCAACCGGTCACGCTGGTGAGCTTGCCCGCTGCATCCTGCAGCGTGGACACCAGCGACTTGATCTGTCCAAAGGCAGAAATCTTGGTATTGACCGTGGCCGCTTGTAATTTCAGCGTGTCCAGGGGCCTCTTTTCCAGGGTGACCAGCTGGGAAATGATGCTCTTGACATCAAGTCCGTTCGTGCCGACGCCTGGGGATGAAATGGTTGCCATACAAACCTCCTGAACTGGTCCAACGGAAATTATGGCGCCGAACGGCGATCAAGAACGTCCGTAAACACGCCAGGAAACCCGTCTTATCCAGCGGTCCTGGCACCCGCCTTCCAAAAAGCCAAAGGGCGGCGACAGAAATCTGCCGCCGCCTGGGGTCCACCAGGGCGCTGCAACGCCCTGGCTGCCATGCCCGCCGCTTAACGCAGCAGGGCCAACACACCTTGGGGCAGCTGGTTGGCCTGGGCCACCATTGCCGTACCGGCCTGTTGCAGGATCTGGGCACGCGACAGGTTGGCCGTTTCTGCGGCGAAGTCGGCATCCAGAATACGCGAACGCGAGGAAGAAAGGTTTTCCGACGTCACTTGCAGGTTGCTGATCGACGTTTCAAAGCGCGATTGCAGAGCACCGAGCTTGGCACGCTCACCGTTGATGAAGGCCAGTGCAGAGTCCACCGTCTTCAGGGCGTTGGTGGCGTTGCTGAACGTGGTCACATCCAGGTTGGCCACGGTTTGCAGGGCAGAGCCACCGTTGTCCAGCTGGTTGCTGGTTGAAGTGATTGCGAAAGACTTTTCCGAGTCCAGCGTAATGTAGCCACCGGTGTTCACGTTTTCCACCGTTGCGGCAGCAGAGCTCAGCGTGGTCGTGCCGCCGTTGGCCGCGCCAGCTGCGTCGTAACCGGTGACCGTCACGTTCGCCGCGTTGGCGTTGGCTGTATCGCCAACCACGATGTTGTTTCCCGTGGCATTGGTCAGAACGATCTGGCTGCCGTCGGAGCTCAGAGAAGCATTGATACCGGTCTTGGCAGACTGGTCGTTGATGGCGGACACAGCGGCCGACAGGCGGTCCGTGCCTGTGGCGGAGGTCAGCGTGAAAGACACTGTACGTGCCGCGCCGACGTTGTCACCTTCCAGCGTCAGCGAGTAAGAGCCGACAGCCGACATACCACCCAGACGCACTTCGGTACGGGCCGTGGCTGTCACACCGGTATCTGCCTTCAGGGCATTGATCTGGTCGGCCGTAGCCTTGGCCGTGGCGCTAGCAGCCACAGTCAGCGTGCCGGTGCCCAGAGCACCGCTGATGGCCACGGTACCTGTGGTCACACCGTTGGTGCCTGCGGTCGCTTGGGTGGCCGATGCGCCAATGCCCGAGCCGTTGGAGGCGACGTTCTGGTTGTTGCCGTAGACGCTGGTGCGCAGGTTGCCCGTGGCAGCCACGATGGTCTGGTTGGCGTTGGCACCCACTTGGAACTGCTGTGTGCCGAAACTGCCATCGAGCAGCTTGGAGCCGTTGAATTCCGTGGTTTGCGAGATACGGTCCAGTTCGGACACCAGCTGTCCCACTTCCTGTTGCAGGGCCTGGCGGTCGCCAGCGCTGTTGGAGGCGTTGGCCGATTGCACCGCCAGTTCACGCACACGCTGCAGGATGTCGCCAGAAGCCTTCAGGGCGCCTTCAGCGGTTTGTGCCAGGGAGATACCGTCATTCGCATTGCGAACAGCCTGGTTCAGGCCGCGGATCTGGCTGGTGAAGCGCTCGGAAATCGCCAAGCCAGCAGCGTCATCCTTGGCGCTGTTGATGCGCAAGCCAGAGGACAGGCGCTGAATGGACGTATTGAGAGAAGTCTGACTCATGCCCAGGTTGCGTTGGGCGGTGAGCGAGGCGATGTTGGTATTGATGGTGGAAGCCATTGCAAATCTCCAGAAAAGAACTGACTGAATATGGCGTTGCCGCCAGCCGGGGCGCCAGCACCGCGCTGGCCTCCTGGGTTCCCAGCGCTGCAGGCCATCTGGTGAACGGCGGGCCGCTTACGGACCGTTGCAATTGTTTTCGGGTCGCCGCCGGAAAACTTGAGGGGCAAACGCACAAGTTGTACGACTTTTTTGCCGCTTATCTCCTAAACACCCAAAAGCAGCGTCTCCACAATTCATCCATCGTTCCCCCATTGACAGCCGGACGGGTGCGCTTGAACCGGCAAACAGATCCGTCTAGCGACGTTAAGGAGTTTCGCCATGGCAGCAACCATCAATACCAACATCAGCTCGCTGACCGCCCAGCGCAACCTGGGCACCAGCCAGATGTCGCTGAATACAGCCATCCAGCGCCTGTCGTCCGGCTTGCGTATCAACAGCGCCAAGGACGACGCCGCCGGCCTGGCGATTTCCGAGCGCTTCACCAGCCAGATCCGCGGCCTGAACCAGGCTGTTCGCAATGCGAACGACGGGATTTCTCTGGCGCAGGTGGCTGAAGGTGCAATGGGGTCGGCTGGCAACATTTTGCAGCGGGTCCGTGAACTGGCGGTACAGTCGGCCAACGCCTCCAACAGCGCTGGCGACCGCCAGGCCCTGCAGCAGGAAGTCGGCCAATTGGTAGCGGAACTGGACCGGATTTCGCAAACCACCGAATTCAACGGCCAGAAGTTGCTGGACGGCACCTTTGGTACGCAGCAGTTCCAAGTGGGTGCAAACGCCAACCAGACCATTGTGGCGGCCACAGCCAACCTGCGTACCAGCGTGTACGGCAACAACCAGAACGTCGCCTCCAACGGCTCGGGCATTGGCGCATCGGCCACCCAAGCCACCGCAGGCACCAACGGTGTGACCACCGGCTCGGTAGCCGTCAGCGGCTACCTGGGCACCGGCACCCTGACGGTGGCTGCAAGTGCTACCGCCAAAGCCACCGCCGACCAGATCAATGCCTTACAGGCCACCACTGGCGTGACCGCCACAGCACGCACCGAAGTGCACCTGGGTGGCATGGCGGCGGCCGGGTCCTATTCGTTGACGCTGGAAGGTGACAACGTCGGCAGTCCCCGCACCATTTCATTCACGCTGGTTGCAGGCACGGGGACCGACCGCCTCTCCCCTGCCGTGTCGGCCATCAATGAACAAGCGGCCAAGACCGGCATCAATGCCTCGCTCAACTCCGACGGCACGCAGATCATTCTGACCAACGCCACCGGCAACAACATCGTGATCGGCGACACGGTGAACGCCAACGCGGGTGCGGTGACCGTCACCGGCTATGACGCGGCAGGTGCCAGCAACGGCGCGACCCGGACGCTGGCCGCCGACGCGAACGTGGAGTTCATCAACACCGGCGGTTACATCACGCTGGACTCCGAAAAGTCCTTCGCAGTGACCTCGGCCAGCAACCAGCTGGACAACGGGGGCTCCTCGCTGCACACCGTGGCCAACCTGGACGTGACCACCTTCACCAACGCCACCGACGCGCTCAAGACCGTAGATTCGGCCCTGGCCTTCATCAACGGTGAACGTGCCAAGCTCGGCGCCCTGCAATCGCGCTTCGAAACCAGCATCTCCAGCTTGCAGATCACGTCTGAGAACCTGTCCGCATCGCGTTCGCGCATCCAGGACGCAGACTTCGCGGCCGAAACAGCCAACCTGTCGCGTGCCCAGATCCTGCAACAGGCCGGTACGGCGATGGTGGCCCAGGCCAACCAGATCCCGCAGGGCGTGCTGTCTCTGCTCAAGTAACCTGACCAAACCACACGCTGCGCAGTGAAACAGCAACACCAAAGGGGCCCATCGGGCCCCTTTGTACATGGCACACTGCCTGCACATCCCGCTCCTTTGCTCGTAGATCGGCGCCACCGTGCACACCAAACACACCGACCAGGACGCGTCCCGCCTGCAGGCCGCACTTGCTGCCTCCGACTGGCCCCTTCTCACCCGCTTGTGCCGCCAGGTCCTGCGCAAGAACAGTCGCCACCTCAGCGCGCATCGGCTGCTGGGCTTCTCACTGAACAAGCAGCGCGAGTTCGACGCCGCCCTCAAGGCTTACCGACAGGCCTATGTGTACTGGCCTGAAGACGCCGAGCTACTCGTCAACTATGCGAACGTGCTCATTGAGCAAGCACGCAATATCGACGCCCTGCCCCTGCTGGAAAAAGTGTGCGAACTGCGCCCCCAGCAGGCCATTGGCTGGATCAAGCTGGCCGAATGCTGCTACCTGCTGACGCAACACGACAAAGGTTTTGACGCCAGCCAGAGGGCCGCCGCCCTGGCCGAGACACTGCACGACCGCGTCGCCGCACTCATGCAAAGCGCCATCCACCGGCGCGAGCTGGGCCAGGTGCGCGAGGCTGTCAAGGACTGCGAGACAGCCATCGCCCTGCGCTACAACGACCCAGGCAACTACACCAACAAGCTGTTGTTCATGCTGGCCGATCCCCAGGTGGACGCCGCGCAGCTGTCGGCGGCCGCACGGCAGTACGGCGCTGTGTTCGAGCCGCCGCTGCGCCCAGAGTGGCCCGATTTCCAGGAGCATCGGGGCTCGCCATGGCGACGCCTGAAGATCGGCTTCCTCTCCCCCGACTTCCGGGTGCACTCGGTGATGTACTTTGTGGAGGGTCTGCTGGCGCAACTGGATCGGCGGCAGTTTGAGGTTTTCGCTTTCTATCTGTTCCCGCGGGACGATCACGTCACCGAGCGCGTACAGCGCCATGCCGACCATTTTGTGCCCCTGGCCGGTTTCAGCCCGCAGCAGCAGGCCGAGGCCATTCGCGCGCAGGGCATCGACATCCTGATCGACCTGGCGGGCCACACCGGCAACAACGGCCTGCTGACGCTGGCCCACAAGGCGGCCCCGGTGCAGGTGTCCTGGCTGGGGTTCCCGGCCACCACCGGGCTCACGGCCGTGGACTACAAGTTCACCGACGAAATCACCGACCCGCCCGGCGCAGAGGCGCAGTACACCGAGCAGCTCTACCGCTTGCCCACGCTGTTCGCGTGCTACCGCCCCATGAGCCGCAACCCGCTGTGGCGCTACCAGCCGCGCTACCAGGTGCGCCCAACGCCCGGGCTCGCCAACGGTTTCATCACCTTCGGCTCGTGCAACAACCTGGGCAAGCTGACCGACGAGGTGCTGGCCCTGTGGGGCCAGGTACTGGCTGCGGTGCCGGGTTCGCGCCTGCTCATAGAGGGCAAGAACCTGGACCGGCCGGACTTTGCCAACGCCTACCGCCAGCGCTGCGAGCGCCTGGGCCTGCCGCCGGCGCAGGTAGACCTGGTGGCGCAGCGCACCGACAACCAGTACCTGACCTACCACCGCATCGACATCGCGCTCGACCCCTTCCCGCTAACGGGCGGCACCACCACATTTGACGTGCTGTGGATGGGCCTGCCCATCGTGTCGATGGTGGGCGAAAGCTTCAAGAGCCGCATGGGCGTGGGCCTGCTGGCCTACCTGGGCCGCACCGAATGGCTGGCCGAAACGCCCGAGGACTATGTGCGCATCGCCACCAGCCTGGCGGCCGACACACAGGCGCTGAACACCCTGCGGCAGGGGCTGCGCGCCGAGGTGGAGGCCTCTGCACTGATGCGCGAGGACATCTTCAACCACCACTTTGCCGAAGGCCTGCGCGTGATGTGGCTACAGTGGCTGGCCCGGGCCGAACACCCGGACGATCCCGCCGCGCAGGCCCAGGCGATCCAGGACTGGCTGCCCCAGCTGCCAGAGGCCTGGACCCAGCCACCCGTGCCCGGCGTGGGCCTGAAGCCAGGCCAGCGTGTGAGCCTGTACGAGGCGCACCAGCGCCTGCAGGACCTGGTGGACAAGGCCAAGGCCGCCCCGCCGCCCACACCCGCCACCGGCGCAGACACCAGCGCGGGCCCGGCCCTCAAGGACCGCCACTGGATCGCCGTGACCGAGCTGGCCGAAACCGTGCTCAGCGCCATGCCCCACGACCCGGTGGCCCTGGCCTGCCTGGCCGAGGTGGAACACGCCCACGGCCACACCGAATTTGCCGTGACCTATTTGCGGCATGCCACGCAGGCGATGGGCCTGGGTTCCGGTTCCGCAGCCTGAAGCGCTCGGAGCCTGGACACAGGGATTGCCCCGACCAGACAAATGCTTCAAATTGATAGCTACTAGCGCTTACTCCAAAAGCGCTAGCCGGTGTTTTTGATGAGATTTCCGGTCCCAAGGGGCGCGCCATCACCCCTTGCGGCGCAGAAACCCGTGCGGCGCTACCGTGACCTGCAGGCGCTGCTCCATCTCGGCGTCGATCTCGAACTCCGGGTGGTCGGCCAGCCACTGGTGCACCGCCGTCTTGGGGTTGTTGCCCACGTCCCAGGGTCGGTCGGCAAAGAACTTCGGCGGCATGTCTTCCACAAAGGTGTCGAACACCACGCAGTAGCTGCCGGGCGTCACCAAGGGCGCGTAGGCGTTGAGCTCGCCCAGCACATGGTCGTGCGTGTGCATGGAGTCCAGGCACACCAGCACACGCTGGTAGCCCTGGGCAAAGTCGCGCACCTGCTGCACCACCTCGGGCGCCACGGCCGAGCCCTGGACCATGGCGATGCGGCTTGCCATGGGGTGGGCTTCGATGGCGGCGCGGTTGTGGGCGCGGATGTCGATGTCCACCCCCAGCACCTTGCGGCGCGAGGCGCGCGGGTCCATCGTGGTGCCCGCCTCGATGGCGTCGCTCATGTCCAGCAGCGCCAGCAGCGAGGCGCTGAGCACCAGTGAGCCACCGTGCGCGATGCCGGTCTCGATGATGAGGTCCGGCCGCACGCGCCACACCAGCTCCTGCATCGCCACCATGTCCTGCGGGTACTGGATGATGGGCCGGCCCATCCAGTCGAAGTTGTAGACGTACTGCCGCTGCATCGAGGCCTGCAGCCAGTCGCGCGACAGGGTCTGGAACGCGGCGTCCTGGGCATAGCCCGCAAGGCGGTCGCGGCGTTCCTGGGCAAATTGGTCAACGGGGTTCATGGCGGGGTTACTCCAACAGGATCGGTCACAACGGAAGCGTCGTTCAGCAAAAGGTCATCTGCCAGCACGGCGCGGGGTGCCACACCCCATTCACCCCGCAGGCGTTGCACGTTGATAGGGGGAAACGCCTGCAGCGGGGCCTGGGCATCCACCTCCACGGTGCAGCCCGTGCGCGCCTGCAACCAGGCCAGCCACTGGGCGTGCAGGGTCTGTCGGCCGCTGGCCACGTTGTAGGTGGCAGCGCGGCCCGCCAGAGCAATGCGCGGCAGCCAGTCCAGCAGGTCGCCCACGTGCACATAGTCCTTGGCGGACTGCGGATCGGAGCGCAGCACGATGTGGCCGCCCTGCGCCTGGTGCAGCAGGTCGGCCACCAAGTTGCCCGATGCGGCGTCCATACCCGGCCCGACTACGTTGGACAGGCGCGCCACGCGCACCCCGGGGCGCCCGCAGGCATGGCACAGCGATTCGCCGGTGAGCTTGGTCAGGTTGTACAGGTATGACGGGTCACCCGGCAGCACGGACAGCGGGGCGTCCTCGTGCGTGGAGGCCGCCCCCATGTAGACGCGGGTGGATGACAGGTAAAGCAGCGAGTCGAACTGCGCGCGCCGCAGCACCTCGGCCAGCAGGCCCACATGGGCGTCCACGGTGTCGAACGGGCGCGTGCGGAAGTCGGCGGTGAGCCCCACGCAATAGATCACATGGCCCAGCGGGCGGGTGAACACCTCGGTATCGCCACGCGTTGGCGCCCACACGGTGTGACCCTGGGCCTGCAGATGCGCCACCAGGCGGCTGCCGATGTAGCCCGAGGCGCCCAGCACGGTAAACGTCGAAGGGGGCAGGCCCGTCACCGGCGCTCCCCCACGGCCGCCAGCGGCTGGCCCGCATACACGGTGTACGCCAGCAACTCACCGCGCACGATGGAGCCCGCGCCCACCACGCAGCCGCGTCGCAACACGGCGCCGTCGAGCAGCACGCAGTTGGCGCCGATCCACACGTCGTCCTCGATCACGATGCCGCCCTTGCTGGACAGAAAGCCCTGCTCGCGGATCAGGCGGCTGCGGTCGGCATAGGCATGGTTCACCGGCGCAAACGTGCAGTTGGCGGCAATCGCCACGTAATTACCGATGTGGATGCCGTTGCCGGTGTAGAGCACGCAGCCCGCGTTGATGACCACATGTTCGCCCACCACCAGATCGCCGCTGCCGCCCGCAGGTTTGACCTTGACGAAGCTGTCGATCACCGAATGCGCGCCCACCACGATGCGCGTGCCGCGCACCGAGTCTTCGATGTCGGCCAGGTGCGAAACCTTGGCGGTGGGGTGCACTTCGATCACCTAGAACACCTCCAGGCGCGGCACGGCCACCACCATCTGCGCGCCCCAGCTGCGCGTGTAGTCGAGTTGCTCGGCCACCTCGCTGCGCAGGTTCCAGGGCAGGATCAGGATGCGCTGGGGCTTGTGGGCGCGCAGGTGCGCCTCGCTCACGACCGGGATGTGGCTGCCGGGCAGGGATTGCCCCTGCTTGGCAGGGTTCTTGTCCACCACATAGGGCAGCAAATCGGGCCGCACGCCTGCAAAGTTGAGCAGTGTGTTGCCTTTGGCCGCCGCGCCGTAGGCGCCCACGGTGACTCCCTCGGCCTGGCATTGCAGCAAAAACGTGAGCAGCTCGCGCTTGACCCTTGTGGCCTGGGCCTGGAAGTCGCTGTAAAAACCGGCACCCAGCATGCCCGCCGCTGTCTCGTTGGCCAGCAGTTGCTGCACGCGGGTGGTGCCTTCAGCCGTTACCTGGAGGTGGCCCACGGTATCGGCGCGGGCGGCAAACACCCGCAGGCTGCCGCCGTGGGTGGGCAGCTCCTGCACATCGATCACCACCAAGCCGTTGGCCGCAAAAATGCGCTGCACTGCCGTGAGCGACAAATACGAGTAGTGCTCGTGGTACGCCGTGTCGAACTGGCAACCCTGCACCATGCGCAGCAGGTGCGGAAACTCGAACGTCGCCACGCCGTGGGGCTTGAGCAGCCGCGTGAAGCCGCCCACAAAATCGTTGATGTCGGGCACATGGGCCAGCACGTTGTTGGCGGCGATCAGGTCGGCCTGGCGGTCGGCAGCGGCCAGCTCGTCGGCCAGCGCCACGCCAAAGAACCGATCCACCACCGCTATGCCTTTGGCGCGAGCCGCCGCCGCCGTGCTGGCGGTGGGCTCCACGCCGTAGCATGGAATGCCAGCCGCCTGCACATACTGCAGCAGGTAGCCGTCGTTGGACGCGACCTCGACCACGCGGCTGGCGGCGGTGAGGCCCAGGCGCTTACGCATCGCCTCGACATAGGCCTGGGCATGGGCCAGCCACGACGAGGAGAACGAACTGAAATACGCGTAGTCGTCGGTGAACAGCGCCTCGCGCCCGGCGTGGTCTTCGGTCTGCACCAGCCAGCAGGTTTCGCACACCAAGAGGCGCAGGGGGAACCAGGTTTCGGGCGCGCGCAACGCGGCCTCGCTCAGGTAGGCATTGGACGGGGGCGCGCTGCCCAGGTCCAGGAACGGCAGTTGCAGCGGGCTGCCGCAGTGTCGGCACTTCACAGGCGCACTCCTTGGAATTCTTCGGTCATCCCGGGCTGGCCTGCGTCGCGGGGCGACATTTGCCCCACCGGCAGGGGCCAAGCCACGGCCAGGCGCGGGTCCAGCGGGTTCAGGCCCGCTTCGGCGGCAGGTGCATAGGCGGCTGAATGGCAATACAGCAGCTCTGCATGGTCGGTCAGCGCCTGGAAGCCGTGCGCAAAACCGGGCGGGATGAGCAGCGCGTTGCCGTTGTCTGCGGATAAATGCTCGGCATGCCACTGCAAAAAGGTGGGAGAGCCCTGGCGCAGGTCCACGGCCACGTCCCAGACCTCGCCACGCAGGCAGGTCACGAGTTTCATCTCGGCGTGGGGCGGCTTTTGGTAGTGCATGCCACGCACGGTGCCTTGGAGGGCTGTATAGCTCTGGTTGATCTGGGCGATGGGCGCCGTCCAGCCCGCGCCCGCTAATTCCTCGGCGCAGAACAGGCGCGCAAAAAAGCCGCGCTCGTCCACCAGCGGCTGGCGCTGAACACGGAAAAGCCCAGCCAGCGGCAGTGGCGCCAGGGCCAGTCGGCTCATGGGCGCGCCTCCCAGGCGTCGATGTCGGCCAGGCACAGCGCGCGAGCGTCGGCGCCACCGTGTTGCTGGCGGTACCAGTTCATGGTGCGGGCCACAGCGGTATTCAGCGACCAGTGCGGGGCCACGCCCAGCACCTGGCGGGCATGGGCGGTTTCGAGCGCGAGCCAGCCGGCTTCGTGCGGGCCTTCGCTCTCGTTTTCATAGCTGGTAGCGCTTGCTGGATAGGCGGTGGAGGCCAATTCAATGACATTTTTGACCGTGGCCGCCTCGTGGGGCAGCGGGCCAAAGTTGTAGGCACCGGCCAAGGCGGGAGATTCCCACAGGCGCTGGGCCAGACGCAGGTAGGCGGCCAGCGGCTCCAGCACATGCTGCCAGGGGCGCGTGGCCTGGGGGCGGCGGATGTGCAAGGTTGCACCCTTTTCCCAGGCGCGCACGGCGTCGGGCAGCAGGCGGTCTTGGGCCCAGTCGCCGCCGCCGATCACGTTGCCCGCGCGGGCGGTGGCCACGGCGATGCCCTGTGCGGCCAGGAACGAATCGCGGTAGCTGGCGGTGACCAGCTCGGTGGCGGCCTTGCTGGCGCTGTAGGGGTCGTGCCCGCCCAGGGCGTCGTCCTCGCGGTAGGGGTAGGCCCATTCGCGGTTGCGGTAGACCTTGTCGGTGGTGACCACCACGGCCACGCGCACGCCAGCCAGCCCGCGCAGGGCATCGAGCAAATGCGCCGTGCCCATCACGTTGGTGGAAAAGGTATCCAGCGGCGCTGCATAGCCGGGCCGCACCAGCGCCTGCGCGGCCAAGTGCAGCACCACCTCGGGCCGGGCGGCGCGCACACGCATGGCCAGGGCCTGGGGGCTGCGGATGTCGCAAAAATGGCTTTCGATGCCCGGGATTGCCTGACCTAACTGGGCCAGCGTGAACAGATTGGGGTCGGTGGCGGGCGGCAGCGCCACGCCGGTCACCTGCGCGCCCAGGCGCTGCAGCCATAGGGCCAGCCACGCGCCCTTGAAGCCGGTGTGGCCGGTGAGCAACACGCGCTTGCCGCGCCAGAAGTCGGGATCAGGGCGCATCGGGGTTACCAGCACTTCCAGGGTGCGCGGCCCGATTGCCACAGGTCTTCAAGCAGGTTCTTCTCGCGCAGCGTGTCCATGGGTTGCCAGAAGCCGGTGTGCTCAAAGGCGCGCAGCTGGTCGCTACTGGCCAAACGGGCCATGGGTTCCAGCTCCCAGCTGGTGGCGTCGCTGTCGATGTAGTCAATGACCTCGGGCTGCAGCACAAAAAAACCGCCGTTGATCCACCCGCCATCGCCACGCGGTTTTTCCTCGAACCCAGCCACGGTGTCGCCGTCACGCACCAGGGTACCGTAGCGGCCCGGGGGCTGCACGGCCGTCACCGTGGCCTGGCGGCCATGGGCGCGGTGGAAGGCAAACTGGGCCGTCATGTCCAGGTCGGCCACACCATCGCCATAGGTAAAGCAGAAGGGCTCGCCCGCAGGCAGGTATTCCTGCACCCGTCGCAAACGCCCGCCGGTCATGGTGCTTTCGCCGGTGTCCACCAGCGTCACGCGCCAGGGCTCGGCGTGGCGGTGGTGCACTTCCATGCGGTTGTTGGCCATGTCAAAGGTCACGTCCGACATGTGCAGGAAGTAGTTGGCGAAATATTCCTTGATCACGTAGCCCCGGTAGCCCAGGCAGATGATGAAGTCATTGACGCCATGGGCGGCGTACATCTTCATGATGTGCCAAAGGATGGGCCGCCCACCTATCTCGATCATGGGCTTGGGACGCAGGTGCGACTCTTCCGAGATGCGGGTTCCCAGCCCCCCCGCGAGCAGTACGGCTTTCATGCCCGCAGCATAGTGCAGGCCCTGCGCCACCAAAAGGCCCTGTCACTGTGGAAATACAGGCCAAATGCAGGGATTGGCACCGCGCGCCGATGGAGAGGGGTGCAAACAATTGGAATATCGCTATATTTTATATAGCAACAAACCTTCTACCACCAAGCGACAGAGGCTTTTTTTTACATAATCCGCGCCCCAGGACAACCGTCAAAACTCCGGCAAAAGAGGCAAAGGTGTGGCGCTGGCGCCATTTCCCGAAGAAGGCCTGTGTTGATGGCGCTCTTGAGTGCATTCCACACTCATCAATCCGATACATTTACAGTAACCTTCGGTAAGCCGCGTTGCCAGCGGCTCCGCCCGCCCACTTGTTTAGCCCCGGCTGCCGCCCAACACGTCTACAGCATGTTCGTCATCATTGGTTACGTTGTCTGCCTAGGCTGCATCTTCGGCGTGTACATCGTGCACGGGGGGAACATCAGTGTGATCCTGAAGGCCCTCCCCTTCGAGATCGTCACCATTCTGGGCGGCGCACTGGGCGCCTTCGTGGTGAACAACCAACCCAAGGTGATCAAGGCCACCCTGGCGGCCATTCCGATGGCACTCAAGGGCTCCAAGTACACCAAGGCCCGTTACATGGAGCTGATGGCCATGCTCTATGACATCCTGCAAAAGGCCCGCAAGGAAGGGCTGATGGCCATCGAAAAGGATGTGGAAGCGCCCCACGAGTCCGAGATCTTCAAGAAGTACCCCACCGTGGGCAGCGACCACCATGTGATCGAGTTCACCACCGACTACCTGCGCATGATGGTGTCGGGCAACCTCAACTCCCACGAGATCGAAGCGCTGATGGACAGCGAGATCGACACCCACCACCAGGAAGCCCACGCCCCCGTGGCCGCGCTGGCCCGCCTGGCCGGTGCCCTGCCTGCCTTCGGGATCGTGGCCGCCGTGCTGGGCGTGGTGAACACCATGGGCTCGGTGGGCCAGCCGCCCTCGGTGCTGGGCGGCATGATCGGCTCGGCGCTGGTGGGCACGTTCCTCGGGATTCTGCTGGCCTACGGTGTGGTCGAACCCCTGGGCGGCCTGGTCGAGCAAAAGACGGAGGATGCCGCCAAGGAGTTGCAGTGCATCAAGTCCACCCTGCTAGCCAGCATGCAGGGCTACAACCCCGCCACGGCCATCGAATTTGGCCGCAAGGTGCTTTTCTCCAGCGTCCGCCCCAGCTTTACCGAGCTGGAGGGGCATGTGAAAGGCAAGAAGTAGCGACGTCCGCGCCGCGAAACCCCAAACGCCATGGCAGAAAAAAAACTCCAGCCCATCATCATCAAGCGCATCAAGAAAGGCGGTCATGCGGTGCATGGCGGCGCCTGGAAGATCGCCTATGCCGACTTCGTGACGGCGATGATGGCGTTCTTCCTGCTGATGTGGCTGCTGGGCTCCACGGCCAAGGGCGAACTGCAGGGGATCGCCGCGTATTTCGCGTCGCCGCTCAAGGTGGCCATGACCGGCGGCGACGGCGCGGGCAACAGCTCCAGTGTGATTCCGGGCGGGGGCAACGATCTCTCGAAGGTGCACGGACAAGTGCGGCGCTCTGACGTGGAAGAGGCCAAGCAGCGCCGCATGAGCATTGATGCCGCCCGCGCCGAGCGCGCCAAGCAGGACCTGGACCGCATCAAGGCCCTGGAGGCCAAGATCGACGCGCTCATCACCGAAAACCCACGCCTGAACGAATACAAGTCGCAGATCCGCATCGACATCACCCCCGACGGCCTGCAGATCCAGATCATCGACGACCAGAACCGCCCCATGTTCGACAGCGGCAGCGCGTTGGTGAAACCCTACATGCGCGACATCCTGCGCGAGATCGGGGCGGCGCTGGGCGGGGTGGAAAACCGCATCAGCCTGGCCGGGCACACCGACGCCGTGCCTTACGGAAACAGCGACCGGGGCTACAGCAACTGGGAGCTGTCGGCCGACCGCGCCAATGCCTCACGCCGCGAGCTTGTGTCGGCCGGCATGCCAGACGCTAAACTGGGACGTGTGGTGGGCTTGGCGGCCAGCGATCTGCTGGAGCCAAACAACCCGCGCGCACCCGCCAACCGGCGCATCACCATCACGGTGCTGACCCGCGAGGCCGAAGAACGACTCATGGGCAAAGGGATTCCCGAAATCACTTCCACAGAACTGCTGAATGAAAAGCGGGAAAATCCCCCCCCAAGCAGGTAACAGTTACGACTTGTCACCAAACCTGCCACCCATGACAATGCCCACAGTAATTCTCGACCGAAAGGGTCCCAAGTGACCACAGCCCTTCGTTTTTTGATCGTTGACGACTTCTCCACCATGCGGCGCATCGTGCGCAATCTGCTCAAGGAAAGCGGCTTTGCCGATGCCGACGAGGCCGAAGATGGCGTGGCCGCCCTGAACAAGCTGCGCAACAGCAAGTTCGACTTCGTGGTGACGGACATCAACATGCCCAACATGAACGGCTTTCAGCTGCTGGCTGAAATCAAGAAGGACGACAAGCTCAAGCACTTGCCCGTCCTCATGGTCACAGCCGAAGCCCGCAAGGAAGACATCGTGGCAGCCGCCCAGGGTGGCGCAGCGGGTTACATCGTCAAACCCTTCACCAAGGCCACGCTGGAAGAAAAAGTGACCTTGATCCTGAAAAAGATGGGGCTATGACACCATGGACGACACACCGGACAACAGCCAGCCGCCTGCCGATGTACACCACAAGATTGGCCAGCTGACGCGCCAGCTGCACGATTCGCTCAACGAACTGGGCTATGCCGACAAGCTGCGCGGCTCCATGGGCGAACTGCCCGACGCGCAAAGCCGCCTGTCCTACATCGCGCGGTTGACGGGTGAAGCGGCCGAGAAGGTGCTCAACCGCGTCGAACAGGCCAAAGCCCAGCATGACTACATCGCGGCCGAGACGCGCCGGGTCGTCAACTCGCTGGTGGCCGACCCGGTGGCGGCCGTGGCCAAGGGCGAGATCTTCAACTTCCTGACCGATGTGGAGCGCGTGACCAAGGAAGCCGACACGCACCTCACCGAAATCATGATGGCGCAGGACTTTCACGACCTCACGGGGCAGGTGATTGCCCGCGTGGTGAACCTGGCGGCCACCATTGAAGACCAGCTGGTCCAGCTGTTGATTCAAACAGCCCCACCCAACGCGCAGGTGCCCGCCGAACCGCCCCGCACTCAGCACCTGCAGGGCCCCGTGGTGGACCCCGAGCACACCCCCGACGTGGTCACCGACCAGTCCCAGGTGGACGACCTGCTGGCCAGCCTCGGGTTCTGAGCCCATCCGGGGCTTTTTGCGGTCAAAAAGGCTGCTAGCGCTTATCCACAAGGCGCTAGCAGCTATCTTTTTTAGCATTCCATCCCGGCCTCACCCACCCTTTTTCGGGTGAGGCCACGCAGGCAAGGCCCCTTCGGCCCGCATGGAAAAGAGGGGGCTGCAACCCCCTTATCCAGCTTTAGATTTCCGGGCTGCTCACGACAATGGCATGACACCAGCCGTCATGCCACCATGGAATCCAGCCAAGAAAAAAGCCTACCCGCGTCAGAGCGCAAGCTGCAGAAAACGCGCGAAGACGGCCAGGGAGCACGCTCGCGCGATCTCTCCCACCTGGCGATTCTGGGTGCCGGGGCCGCCTGCCTGCTGGTGCTGGCGCCCCAGCTGATGGACCACATGCAGCGGGCCATGAGCCAGCAACTGGCGTTTGACGCCGCCACCGTCATGGCGCCAGGCACCATGCTCAAGCGCCTGCAGGACATGGTGGTGGTGGGCCTGGTGGCCAGTGCAGTGTTTGCCATCCTCACCAGCGCCGCCGCCCTGATCAGCGCCATTGGCGCTGGCGGCTGGATCCTGAGCCTCAAGCCCATCACGCCGCAGTTCAACCGGCTCAACCCGATCTCGGGCCTGGCCAACCTGTTCTCCAAGCAGCAGATGGCCAACGTGGCCAAGATGGTGCTGATGACAGCGATCCTGAGCTATGTGGCCTGGAAGTTCATGGGCAACAGCATCGACACCGTGGCCATGCTGGTGCTGCAGCCCTCCCCCATGGCCATTCGCCAGCTGGCTGACTGGCTGACTTCGGGCATGAGCCTGCTGCTGCTGGTCGTGTTCCTGGCCGCGCTGGTGGACGTGCCGCTGCAGGCCTACTTCTTCAAGTCGCGCCTGAAGATGTCGCACGAGGAAGTCAAGCAAGAGCACAAGGAATCCGACGGCAACCCCCACACCAAGGGCCGCATCCGCCAGAAGCAGCGCGAGATTGCCGACCGCGCCAGCGTGGGCGCAGTTCCCAAGGCCGATTTCGTGGTGATGAACCCCACCCACTATGCGGTGGCACTCAAGTACGACGAAAAGACCATGAGTGCCCCCCAAGTGATATCGCGCGGCACCGACCTCATCGCGCTCAAGATCCGCGACGTGGCCAAGGCGCACGACGTGCCCGTGCTGCAGTCGCCCATGCTGGCCCGGGCGTTGTATGCGCATGCCGAACTGGACCAGGCCATTCCCGCCACGCTCTACACCGCCGTGGCCCAGGTGCTGGCCTATGTCTACCGCCTCAAGGCCGCCCTGCGTGGCGAAGGCCGCATGCCCGACAGCCTGGTGGAGCCCTTCGTTCCGCCTGAACTTGATCCGCTGAACCGCACTCCCGTGCAAGGCGCCGCCGTATGAACACCTCCGTAACGTCTCTTCGACAATGGGCGGGCACCAATGCAGGCGCCCTGCAGGGCCTGTCGGCACCACTGCTGGTGGTGGCGATCCTGGCGCTCATGGTGTTGCCCATCCCGCCCTGGCTGCTCGACGCGTTTTTCACGCTCAACATCGCCGTGGCCCTGATGGTGATGATGGTGGCGGCCTACATGCTGCGGCCGCTCGATTTCGCAGCCTTCCCCTCGGTGCTGCTGCTGACCACCCTGATGCGCCTGTCGCTGAACGTGGCCTCCACGCGCGTGGTGCTGCTCGAAGGCCACACCGGCCCCGGCGCGGCGGGTGCGGTGATCGAGGCCTTTGGTCACTTTCTGATCGGCGGCAACTTTGCCGTGGGGCTGATCGTGTTCGCCATCCTGGTGGTGATCAACTTTGTGGTGATCACCAAGGGCGCCGAGCGCATTGCAGAAGTGTCGGCACGCTTTACCCTGGACGCCATGCCCGGCAAGCAGATGGCCGTGGACGCCGACCTGAACGCGGGCCTGATCGACGAAAAGGAAGCCAAGCGCCGCCGCGCCGAAGTGGCGGAAGAAGCCAACTTCTTTGGCTCCATGGACGGTGCCTCCAAGTTCGTGCGCGGCGATGCGGTCGCTGGCATCCTGATTTTGCTCATCAACATCATCGGTGGCTTTGCCATCGGGGTTTTGCAGCACGACCTCTCGGCCAAGCAGGCGGCTGATAGCTACATCCTGCTGGCCATTGGTGATGCGCTGGTGGCACAGATTCCCGGGCTGCTGATCTCGGTGGCTGCGGCCATGGTGATCTCGCGCGTGGGCAAGGACCACGACATGGGCCGCCAGATCGTGCAGCAGCTCTTCATGTCGCCCCGCGTGCTGGGCGTGACCGCCGGCATCCTGCTGCTGCTGGGCGTGATCCCCGGCATGCCCCACATGGTGTTCCTGACCATGGGCGGCCTCTTGGGCTACGCCGCCTGGGTGCTGTACGAACGCCAGAAGGTGCCGCCCGAAGTCGAAGCACCGCCCGCCCCGGTCAGCGATGGCGAAGCCACCTGGGACGACCTGCAACCCATAGACCTGCTGGGCCTGGAGCTGGGCTACCGCCTGATCAGCCTGGTGGACAAGAGCCGCCAGGGCGACCTGCTCACCCGCATCAAGGGCGTGCGCCGCAAGTTTGCGCAAGAAGTGGGCTTCTTGCCGCCCGCCGTGCATGTGCGCGACAACCTCGAACTCAAGCCCAGCGGCTACCGCATCACGCTGCGTGGCGTGGTGGTGGGCGAAGGCGAGGCCTTCCCCGGCATGTTCCTGGCCATCAACCCCGGCGGTATCACCACGCCCCTGATCGGCACGCCCACCACCGACCCCGCTTTTGGCCTGCCAGCCCACTGGATCGACGAACGGCAGAAGGAAGCCGCACAAATGGCGGGTTTTACCGTCGTTGATTCCGAAACCGTGATGGCCACCCATTTGTCACACTTGATGCAAGTGCAAGCCGCCAAGCTTCTGAGTCGCACAGAAACCCAGCAACTGGTGGAGCACGTGGCCAAGCTGGCCCCCAAGCTCATCGAAGAAGTGGTCCCCAAAATGGTCTCCATCGCAACGTTCCAGAAGGTCCTCCAGCTGCTGCTGGAAGAGTCTGTGCACATCCGCGATATCCGGACCATCATCGAAACGCTGGCCGAGCACGCTGGTGGCATCACAGACCCGGTCGAGCTGGCCCGCCGCGTGCGCATTGCGCTGTCGCCCGCCATCGTCCAGCAGATCTACGGCCCCACCCGCGAACTCAACGTGATTGCGATCGAGCCTGGCCTGGAACGCCTGCTGGTGCAAGCCCTGGGCAACGCAGCAGGACCGGCTCTGGACCCCGGCGTGGCCGACATCCTCACGCAAAAGGCCGCCGAGGTGGCCCTCAAGCAGGAAGAGATGGGCCTGCCCGCCTGCCTGCTGGTTCCCGACCAGATCCGCAACGCCATCTCCCGCCTGGTGCGCCGTGTGGCGCCCCGGCTGCAGGTGCTTGCGCACAGTGAAATCCCAGAGACCCACACCATCCGCATTGGGCCGATCCTTAGAGGTGCATCAGCATGAACATCAAACGCTTTACCGCCCCCACCTCCCGCGAGGCATTGGCCAAGGCGCGCATGGCCTTTGGAGAGGGCACCCTCATCCTGTCCAACCGCCCCACGGCCAACGGCGTCGAGGTTGTGGCCACGGCCGAAGACACGCTGTCGGCCCTGGATGGAAGTGCAGGCGCGTCCAACAACCCGCCCTTGCTGGCCCCCACACCGGCGCGCAGCGCCCCCCAGCGCGCCAGCCAGACCGCCGCAGCCAGCACCCTGGGCCGCAACGCAGTCGAGGAAGACACCGAGCAGTTGGCGATGAGCACGCTGTCGTTCCAGGACTACGTGCGCGAGCGCATGCTGCGCCGCCGCCACGAGGCGCTCAACGGCCCGGCCGAACCACAAACCTTGTCGGAGCGCAGCCGCGACCAGGAGCCCGAGCGCGAACGCATGCCAGCACCCGCCGTCGTGCGCCACAACCCGCTGCGCAGCATCCCCATGGACATTCCACCGGAGCCTCCACGCCGCCGGCAGGAAGCCGCCAGCGCCCACCTGGCCCAGTCGAACAACAACCAGCAAAGCGTGATGAATGAACTCCATGCCATGAGGGAGTTGATCGAAGACCGCTTTAACACCATGGCCTGGCTGGGCCAGGCGCGCCAGAACCCGATCCAGTCCAACCTCATGCTCAAGATGATCCGTGCAGGCTACTCCCCATCTTTGGCCCGCGCCGTGCTCGAACGCATGCCGGAAGACCTGTCGGCCGCCGAGTCGGTGCGCTGGCTGATGGATGTGCTGGAGCGCAACCTCAAGACCGACCTGGCCGAGCCTCCGCTGTATGAGCAAGGCGGCATCTTCGCGATGGTGGGCTCCACCGGCGTGGGCAAGACCACGACCACGGCCAAGCTGGCCGCGCTGTGTGCGCGCATCCATGGCCCGGGCAGCGTGGGCCTGATCACGCTGGACACCTACCGCGTGGGCGCTCACGAGCAGCTGCGCAGCTACGGCCGCATGCTGGGCATCGTCGCCCATCTGGCGCACGACCGCGCCGCCCTGCAAGACCTGCTGGGCCTGCTCAGCGGCAAGAAGATGGTGCTGATCGACACCACCGGCGTGGCCCCCCGCGACCCGCGCAAGCGCGACATGCTGGACGTGCTGGATCTGCCCCACGTCAACCGCCTGCTGGTGCTCAACGCGGGCTGCCATGGCGACACGCTCGATGACGTGCTCACTGCATTCAAGACCGAAGGTTCCCAGCAAGCCATCTTGTCCAAGGTGGACGAGGCCGTGAAGCTTGGCCCCGCCATCGACGCACTGATCCGCCACCAGATGGTGCTGCGCGGCGTGACCAACGGCCAGCGTGTGCCGGAAGACTGGGAACGTGCCGATGCGCACAAGCTCATCAGCACCTCCATGCGCGCGCCTGCCAAGTCGGCCTTCGACCCCAAGGCGACCGACCTGAATTTCTTCTTCTCGCATTCGCCCGACACCATGAACGAACGGGGGCTGGTCGATGCTTGATATCGCCTTTCATCAGGCAGCCGGCCTGCACAGCTTCACTCCGCAGTCAGAGCTGCGCGTGGTGGCTGTTGCCAGCCAGGACAACGCGGGCACCGGGCTGGAGACGCTCTGGCAGATCTGCGCCACCCTGCAGCGCCTGGGCTACCCGGTCGTGGTGCTCGACGGCACAGCGCAGGAGACGGATGAGTACCCGGGTTTGCTGCACCTGCTGCAACAAGCGCCGTGGAACGAGGGCGTCAGCCTCAACATGGGGGCCATGGCCTCATCGCTGGCAGTGATTCCCGCAGCCAAAGGCCTGCAGCGCATCAGCCGCGAGGCCAGCCGCAACGAGACCGCACCCCTGCCCTGTCTGCTGCCCTATTTCCGAACCTACGGGCTGATCGTGCTGCACGCGCCTGCGGCCACGCTGGGGCCGCTGCTGACGCACACCGCCACCGTACCGCTGGTGGTGATGGGCGACGGCTCGGCCGGTGTGCTGACCAGTTACAAGAGCCTCAAACAGATCGCGGTGCACACAGGACTGCCCTGTATGGTGGCGGCTTTGCTGCGCGGCACCACGCCCGCAGAACGGCGCAAGACCCAGCATGCGCTGATGACCTTGCAGGACTGCGCGGAACGCCACCTGGGCGGCCCGGTCCGCACGACCACCATCGCCACACAGAACCCTCAGGACCTCCAGCGCCTGGCCTTGCAACTGCTGGAAAATGCGGGCACTATCAGTGAGTCGCTGACAGCGCTGCCACCCAGCAACTTGGCAGCCATGCCTGCGCATTTTGTCCGGAGCCATTGATCTGATTTGTCCGGAGCCGTTGACTAGAGCGTGTTATGCACTTTTACGTACCCACGTTGACCCCAGAGGCTGGTGATCGCAAGGCGCAGTGCGCAGCCAAGGCCGGGGCCTTGGCAAGTGCTCCAACGCGGCGAGTGCCTGCCTCTGGGGTCAACCCGGAGGGAAAGCCGGGGCAAGGCCCGGCCACGTCGTTGCAGGCCGCTGGCAGTATTGATACTGCGGCGCGTCCTGCGTCTCGTTGCCGGGCCTTGCCCCGGCTTTCGTGGGCACGTAAAAGTGCATAACACGCTCTCTATGTACACCGCCAAAGGCCAGCTCGATCGTGATGCGATGATCCGCCAGCACGTCCCGCTGGTGCGAAGAATCGCGCACCACATGATCGCCAAGCTGCCTCCCAACGTGGAGCTGGACGACCTGATCCAGGTTGGCATGATGGGCTTGGCGGAAGCCCTGTCGCGCTACGAAGTGGCCCAGGGTGTGCAGTTCGAGACCTTTGCCACCCAGCGCATCCGCGGCGCCATGCTGGACGAACTGCGCGAGGGCGACTGGATGTCCCGCAGCTCGCGCAAGAGCCAGAAAGACATCGAACACGCCGTGCACCGGCTGGAGCAGAAGCTGGGCCGCAGCCCGCTGGAGTCTGAAATTGCCAGCGAGATGGGCATGAGCTTGGTCGAATACCAAAGCCTGCTCGGCAAGGTTCGGGGTACACAACTGGTGTATCTGGAGGACATGACGCATGGCAACGAGGACGATGACGGCTTTCTGGACCGCCATGTGGCAGACGCCGACGCAGACCCTCTGGAATTGCTGCGCGACCAGCGGCTCAAGATGTCGCTGGTGAATGCCATCAAGACCCTGCCCGAACGCGAGCAGCACATCATGGGCATGTACTACGAGCACGACATGAATCTCAAGGAGATCGCGGCCGTGCTGGGGGTGACCGAATCTCGGGTGTGCCAGCTGCACAGCCAGTCCATCGCACGCCTGCGGGCCAAGATGCGGGCGCATTGACTACCCCCTGAGTCGCCTTCGGCGCCTTCCCCCTGAAGGGGGACGCCACCAGTGGCCTGGCGGAGCCAGTTCCACGGTGGCACTGGTCGGGGGCTGCGACCATTTCAGGGGTAACCGCGCCGAGCAGACATCGAAGTTCAATCCTCCGGCCTTCACTGGTAACGGTCAAAACAATAGCTGCTTGCACTTGTAATCCGTGGCTTTGAGAGGTTTTTCCTCTCAAAGCCAACAGGGACAAGCGCCAGCAGCTATCTTTTTTTGGCTCAACCAGCCGATTTGTAGATACGGGCCACGCCGGGCTTGCCGGCCTGTGCGCCCCGACCGTCGCCGTAGGTGGAGGGTGTACCCGCCTGCGGCACCAAACCTGCCACCTGGCGATCGGCATTCACGGCCAGGCGCGCCAGGCTTTCGCGGTGCACGGCAAGCATGTCGTCAATGGCCCGGGCTCGTTTTTGCAGCTGTGCAGGCACGGGCAGACCCCTGGCTGCAGTCTGCTCCAGAACGCGCGCGAACTGGGCCGCTGCGTCCCGCAGGGCCACACTGTTCTTTTCCAGGGATTGGGGGTCTGCCGCGAGAAGGGCGGCGGAGACTTTTTCGATCAGCTGTTCAACAGCCGAGAGGGATTCTTCCAGGGACATGGCGCATTGTGAGGTGGATAGCGCCTGCCTGCCAAGTCTGTCAATAAAGGTGCGTGCGGGACGCTGAGGAATCAACCGCGCGAGCGGGCCAGGATTTCCTGGGCGTTGGAGAGCATCTTGTCGGCAATGGCTTCGGCGTCCACCGAGAAAGTGCCTTTTTCGATGGCCGCCCGCACCGCCTTGACCTTGCTCGCATCAAAATCACCTGTGGAACGGGATGTCTGGTCCAGTGCACGGGCAGCGGTGGAGACGGTGACGGGCACACCGGCGGTTGACACAGCCGCAGCGTCTTTGGCGGCTCCTTCAGCAGCGCTGGCAGGACTTTTGGCTTGCTTGGCAAGCCCCGTCTGCGCCAAGGCGCCCGGGAGTTCCGGTTTTTGACCAATCTTCATCGCTCTCTCCACCACCCCGTTTGATGTGGGGCACAGTAGCAATGTTTTCGACCCATTTGGCCCGGACTTTAGCCATTTATCGCCGCCCCGTCATCAAAGAGCGACGACCACCGTCCCAACCTCATTCACAGTTCCACTGACTATCCTGCCATTATCCATACGGATGCGAACAATCTGTCCCGCAGCGCCTGCCGACATGGCCTGCCCTGCGGAGATGACTGCATAGCCAGGGCCCTGGGCAATCACCTTGACCTGGGCGCCTGCGCGAAAGAGCTGGGGGGGCCGCACCATGGTCTGGCGCAATGCCTGGCCGGCCACCAGCTGGCGCGCGGCGACCTGCCCGACCCACATTTCCGGGTTGGCCATCACGGCTGCCGACTCTTCGGCCCAGTCCACTTCCGCCTCGGTGGCGTCATTGGCGGTCAGCACCGTCCCCGGAGCCACCGGGCCGGTCAGCACCCAAGCCGGACCAAATGCCTTGACGGTCACCGGCAGGTAAACGTTCCATGCGGTTTGCCCCTCGACACAGCGCAGCCCCAGGCGGGTGCGGCCCCACAGCCGGGCGCCCACTGGCAGGTAGGGTTCGACCCGCGCACACGGCGCCAGCCGCAGCCGCGAGTCGAGTGAGCCAACGCTCACTTCCATGCGCAGCGGCAAGCCGGAAGCCTGGTTGCGCGACATCGCGTCATCCAGCCAGCGTTGGGTCAGCGGGCCCAGGTCGGCACTGGGGTCGGCTGCCGCCTGGGCCAGCGCGGCCCCGCTGCTGCCAGCCACTGCAGTCAACCCCAGCACCACCGCCAGAGCGTGCCGAGCCACAGCACGCCGCCCGGCGCTCGCCAGAGCGCCCGCGCGAACCAAAGGGGACACGAAGGGGAAAACGAAGATCGATGGCATGGGGCCTCCTGGGCATCGCAGGTCAACAGGTCTGACCGCGCGGGGCGGCAAAGACTCTTTCACGACTGGAACTATAGGCAGGCGAGCCCTGCGCAAAACCCGAAACTGCGCACCCATTTCCGCGTTCTTCGCGCTTTAGAAAAAAGCGGCGGCTTTCACAATCGAACCACGCCGGAAACCCCCAACCGGCTCCTATTGCAACCCAGGGTGTGAGGCAACCATGCTTGACAAGATGACCAACCGGCTGGACTTTCTCGGCAACGCGCTCGTGCTGCGTGCCGAGCGCCAGCGCGCCATCGCCAGCAACATCGCCAACGCTGACACCCCGGGCTACGTGGCACGCGATTTCAGCTTTGGCGATGCGATGCGCGAAGCCACGGGCTTGGGCTCGGGCGTGACCCGCCTGGCCACGGGTGGCTCGGTGGGCACCACGGGCAACCTGGGGGCCAAGGGCGCCACAGACCCCCGCCACATTCCGCTGCCAGCGGCCAGCACGGGCACCGGCGCACCCGGCACGCTGGGTTATTCCGTGCAGACCCAGCCCAGCCTGGACAACAACACGGTGGACCTGGACCGCGAGCGCGCCAACTTTGTCGACAACGCCGTGCGCTACGAAGCCACGCTGCGTTTCATCAACGGCAACGCCAAAACCATGCTCAGCGCGATCCAGGGCCAATAAGCCATCCGCAGTGCAGCGCAGAAAGCGAGTCTCCCCATGTCCATGTTCTCCATCTTCAGCGTCTCGGGCAGCGCCGTCAGCGCGCAGTCGCAGCGGCTCAACGTGGTGGCCAGCAACCTGGCCAATGTCGATGCCGTGGCAGGCCCCGACGGCCAGGCCTACAAGGCGCGCCAGGTGGTATTCCAGACCGCCCCCATGGGCGCGGACAGCTCGGCCGGTGTGCGCGTGAGCTCCATCAACGAAAGCAACGTTCCCGGCCGCCGCGTGCACGACCCCAGCCACCCGTCGGCAGACGCGGAAGGCTATGTGACGCACTCCAACGTCAACGCCGTGGAGGAAATGGTCAACATGATCTCCGCCTCCCGCTCTTACCAGAACAACGTCGAGGTCATGAACACGGCCAAGTCGCTGCTCCTCAAGACCCTGCAGATGGGCCAGTAACTCTAGGACGCCACCATGATCCTCAACTCCGCCACCAGCGCGCCCACGGTCACCGATGCGACCGGCACCAAGGCCAACGCCGCCACCGACCCTGCAGCCGCGCAGGACCGCTTCCTGAAACTGCTGGTTGCACAGCTGAACAACCAGGACCCGATGAACCCGCTGGACAACGCCCAGATGACCTCACAGATTGCGCAGATCAACACGGTGACCGGCATCCAGCAGCTCAACCAGACGATGGAGAGCATGTCGGCGCAGTTCAACTCGCTGCAGGTGATGCAGGGCACGGCCCTGATTGGCCGCAACGTGATGACCGAAGGCTCGACGCTGGCCGTGGCCGACAAGGCCGGCAAGGGTGGCTTTGAGCTGGCCTCGGCCGCCACCAAGGTGAAGGTCGAGGTGATGACCGCTGGCGGCCAGGTGATCGAGACCATGGATCTGGGTGCCAAGGCTGCAGGGCGCCACACCTTCGAGTGGGATGCCAGCAAGTACACCGGCTCCACCGAGGGACTGCAGTTCCGCGTCAGTGCCGTCAATGGGTCGACCAAGATCGACAGCACATCGCTGGCCCTGTCCAAGGTCACGGCCGCAGGTGCCGAGGACGGCCAGCTGGTGCTGACCCTGGCCAACGGAAAAACCATCAACTACAGCCAGATCAAGGCCCTGGTCTAACCCGGCCGATTCAGTGATAGCCCCCATCAGGAGAACACCATGAGTTTTCAGCAAGGCCTCTCTGGCTTGAACGCCGCCAGCAAGAACCTCGACGTCATCGGGCACAACATCGCCAACTCCAACACCGTCGGGTTCAAGGCCTCGCGGGCCGAGTTTGCCGAAATGGTGGCGTCCGCCATCGGCTCGTCCGGCGGCACCAATGCGGGCATCGGCGTCGAAGTGGGCGCGGTCTCCCAGCAGTTCACACAGGGCAATCTCACGATCACGGGCAACAGCCTGGATGTTGCCATCAACGGCAACGGCTTTTTCACGCTCACGCTGCCCGATGGCACACCCGCCTACACCCGCTCCGGCAACTTCAAGCTGGACAAGGAGGGCAACATGATCACCAACGACAACGCCAACGTGATGGGTTACCCCGTGGACCCGGTCACCGGCCTGCGTTCGGGCACCGACCCCATCCCGATGGTGTTCCCCACCTCCGAGCCCATCCCTGCCAAGCAGACCACCACGATCACGGCAGCATTCAACCTGCCGGCCACGGCCACCGATGCGGCCGGCGACCCTGCCGCCACGCCGCCCATCCCGGCCACACCGCGCGCCACCTACGGCACGTCGATCAACGTGTTCGACAGCCAGGGCGTGGCCAAGCCAGTGAGCCTGTACTTCCAGAAGACCGCCACCGACAACACCTGGGACGTGTACGACCAGCTGGACGACCCCACGGCAGTGCCCCCCGTGGTGGCAACTCCTATAGGCCAGATCACGTTTGACAACAATGGCGCCATCACGGCCCCCGTGGCCACGCCCCCTGCCACAGGCTTCGCGCTCACGCTGAACGTGAACCCGACCCCGCCCAACCCCAACAACCTGCCCGCGTTTGATGTGGCGGTGAGCCTGGACAAAGTCTCACAGAGCGGCAACAAGTTCTCGGTCTCCAACCTGAGCCAGGACGGCTACACCACGGGCGAGCTCACGGGCATCAACATCGAGAACAACGGGATGATCATGACCCGCTACTCGAACGGCGTGACCCGTGCAGAAGGCCAGCTGGCGCTGTCGAGCTTCCGCAATACGCAGGGCCTGGCTTCGGTAGGCGGCAACAACTGGGTCGCCACCTTCGAATCCGGCCAGCCGGTGGCTGGCACGGCCACCGACGGCAACTTCGGGTCGCTGCGTTCGGGCGCGCTGGAAGACTCCAACGTGGACCTGACCGCCGAGCTGGTGAACATGATGACCGCACAGCGCGCCTACCAGGCCAATGCCCAGACCATCAAGACGCAAGACCAGGTGATGTCCACCCTGGTGAACTTGCGTTGATCGGGAACGGTTCGTAAGAACTCTGCACTGAAACAGCCCTGGACAACGGAGAGCCCCCATGGACCGCATCATTTACACCGCGATGACGGGCGCCAACGCGGCCGCCCACCGGCAGGCCGTGTTGTCCAACAACCTCGCCAACGCCTCCACCCAGGGGTTTCGTGCGGAGATGTCCACCTTCCGCTCGGTCCCGATCCAGGGCGATGGCTCCAAAACCCGTGTGTTTGCGCTGGAGGCTACCTCGGGCCACGTGAGCACGCCCGGCCCCGTGCAGCGTACCGGCCGCAACCTCGACGCCATGGCTGTGGGGAATGCCTGGTTTGCCGTGCAGGGACTTGACGGTACCGAGGCCTACACCCGCGCCGGCACCTTTGAGGTGTCTGCCACGGGCCAGCTGCTCACCCCCACCGGACTGCCTGTACTGTCGGATGGCGGCGCGCCCATTGATGTCCCGCCGGGCGCCGAAGTCACGCTGGGCTCGGATGGAACGGTCACTGCCAAGGCAGCGGGCCAGCCCGCGCAGGCCATTGGCCGCCTCAAGCTGGCCACTCCCACCCCGGAAGACCCGCTCAAGCGCGGCGACGACGGGCTGTTTCGCACCACGTCCGGCGACCCGATTGCCAATGACGCCAACGCCCGCATGCTGGCAGGCGCAGTGGAAGGCTCGAACGTGAATCCGGTCGAAAGCATGGTCGGGATGATTGCCGCATCGCGCCAGTTCGAACAGCAGATGCGCCTGCTGCAGTCCGCCGAAACCAACGACAAGACCGCCAGCCAGTTGCTGAGCATGAACGGCTGAGGTCGCGCCCCGCGCCGCCACGCCAAAAGGAAGCACCATGATCAACTCCCTCTGGATCGCCAAGACCGGCATGTCTGCCCAGCAGACCCAGCTCGACGTCATCTCGCACAACCTGGCCAACGTCTCCACCACCGGCTACAAGCGCAACAACGCGGTGTTCGAGGATCTGATCTACCAGAACCTGCGCCAGGTGGGCGCCAACACCACCGAGCAGAACCAGCTGCCCACCGGCCTGCACCTGGGCCTGGGCGTGCGCACGGTGGCCACCAGCCGCAACTTCGTGCAGGGCAGCCTGCAGGAGTCCAAGAACAACCTGGACGTGGCCATCAACGGCAATGGTTTTCTGGAAGTGACCATGCCCGACGGGACCATCGGCTACACGCGCGACGGCTCGTTCCAGGTCGATTCGCAAGGCCGCCTGGTCAACTCCAGCGGCCTGCCCGTGGCCAACGGCATCACGGTGCCCGCCAACGCCACGAGCGTGACCATCAGCGCTGACGGCGTGGTGTCGGCCACCGTACAGGGCAACACCCAGCCCCAGCCCTTGGGCAACCTGGCGATGTCGGCCTTCATCAATCCGGCCGGCCTCGAGCCCATTGGCCAGAACCTGTTCAAGGAATCGGCCGCCTCGGGCCAGCCCCAGCAGGGCACGCCCGGCACCAACGGGCTGGGTATTCTCAAGCAGGGGTTTCTGGAAGCCTCCAACGTCAACGTGGTGGAAGAGCTGGTCACCATGATCCAGGCACAGCGTGCCTATGAGATGAATTCCAAGGCCATCCAGACTTCGGACCAGATGCTGGCCAAGCTCAGCCAGCTGTGATCCCGATGCCGACACCAGGAGCGTTCGCCATGCTGCCGTTCACACGCCTTTTTGCCCTGCCCGCCGCCGTGGGCGCGCTGCTGCTCACGGGCTGCGCCGCCACCCTGTCGCCGCCGCCGCCGGTGGACATCCTGCCGACCACCCCACCACCACTGGCCGCAGTGCACCGTGCACCACCGCCCGTGACCGGGGGCCTGTTCCACAACGCCAGCTACCGCCCCGCGTTCGAAGACCGCCGCGCACGGCTGGTGGGCGACAACGTCACGATCATGATCGTCGAGAACGTGACGGCCAGCCAGAAATCCTCGTCCACCGTGGACCGTACCTCGGAGGCCTCGGCCGGCATCACCAACCTGCCTTTCGTGAAAAAGTCGCTGGCCGACCGCACCACGCTCGGCGCCGGTTCGGAAAGCACCTTCTCGGGCAAGGGCGGCACCGAAAGCGCCAACACCTTCACCGGCTCGATCACCGCCACCGTGGTGGACGTGCTGCCCAACGGCCACCTGGTCGTGACGGGCGAGAAGCAGATCGGCGTGAACCAGAACGTGGATGTGCTGCGCTTCTCGGGCACCATCGATCCGCGCGCGCTGCAGCCGGGCAGCATTGTCAACTCGACCCAGGTGGCCAATGTGCGGGTGGAATCCCGTGGCCGTGGCGCACAGAACGAAGCCCAGGCCTTGGGCTGGATGAACCGGGTCTTCAACACGATCACGCCGTTCTAGACTCCCCCCTGAGTCGCTGCGCGCCTTCCGCCCTGGGGGGGACGCCGCCAGCGCCGCGGGGCGGCCCTTGCGCGGCGGCCCGCGCCTGGGCCGCGCCAGTTTTGACAAGCAATGGGCTCTGCGATGTCCCTTGGCCCAAAGCAGTCAACCCAAGAAAGCTATCGTATTTATAGCTATTAGCGCTTATCCATAAAGCGCTAGCGGGCATTTTTATTCATATTTCACCTTGCAGCTTGACCCGGACCAACCGCCCAGGCGCACGGTACGCCACCGCCGTTTCCCACCCGCTCGGGAACCCATGCAATAGGCCGGTGAACCCGCTTCTTTTTGGGTTTTAGTTCCTGGCGGGGCCGCCCACAATCGGTGTCATGAAAGCCTTGTCCCACTCCCTCTTGTCACGCCCCGTGCGCGCGCTGTGGCTGTTGCTGGCCCTCGTGGCTGCTGGTGTGGCGGTGCCCGCCCATGCGTTGCGCATCAAGGAAGTGGCGGCGGTGCAGGGCGTGCGCAGCAACCAGTTGACGGGCTATGGCCTGGTGGTGGGGCTGGACGGCACGGGCGACCAGACCACGCAGATGCCTTACACCACGCAGGCCATGTCCAACTACCTGCAGCAGATGGGCATCAGCCTGCCGCCTGGCACGGCGAACCAGTTGCAGCTCAAGAACGTGGCGGCGGTGATCGTCACGGCACAGTTACCGGCCTTTGCCCAGCCCGGGCAGATGATCGACATCAACGTGTCCTCCATGGGCAACGCCAAGTCGCTCAAGGGCGGAACGCTCATCGTCACGCCCCTGCGCGGCGCCGACGGCGAGATCTACGCCCTGGCCCAAGGCAATGTGGTGGTGGGAGGCGCGGGCGCCTCGGCGGGCGGCAGCAAGGTGCAGATCAACCACCTGAGTGCAGGCCGGGTTCCGCAAGGCGCACAGGTCGAACGCGCCGTGCCCACACCCCTCAACGAGGGCGACACCATCAACCTGGGGCTCAATGCCTCGGACTTCCAGACCGCACGCCGCGTGGCGCAGGCCATCAACACCAAACTGGGTAGCGGCCTGGCCACGGCGCTCGACGGGCGCACCGTGCAAGTGCGCGCACCGCTGGACCCCGGCGCCCGCGTGGGCTTCATCGCCGACCTGGAAGAACTGCCCCTGGAGGCGTCCACCCCCTCTGCCAAGGTCGTCATCAATGCACGCACCGGCTCGGTGGTGCTGAACCAGGCCGTGACGCTGGGCCCCTGCGCCATTGCACACGGCAACCTGTCGATCACCATCAGCTCCACGCCCGTCATCAGCCAGCCCGCTCCACTCTCGCAAGGGCAGACCGTGGTGGCGCAGCAAAGCGACATCCGCATCAACCAGGAACCGGGCAACATCATCCAGATGCCGGCTTCACCCCAGCTGGCAGACGTGGTCAAGGCGCTCAACACGCTGGGGGCTACGCCGGGCGACCTGCTGGCCATCCTGCAGGCCATCAAGGCCGCCGGTGCCCTCAACGCCGAGCTGGAAGTGATCTGACCCCGGGGAGCAACCATGGCCCTCACCCTGCCCTCGTCCAGCACCACCAGCAGCACGTCCAATGCGCTGGCGGTGGACATCCGCTCGCTCAATTCGCTCAAGTACGACGCGGGCACGGCCAACAACGCCCAGACCACGCGCGAGGTCGCCAAGCAGTTCGAGTCGCTGTTCATGCGCGAGCTGATCAAGAGCATGCGCGACGCCACGATGAAATCCGGCCTCATGGAAGGCGAGCAGGCCAACCTGGGCCAGGACATGCTGGACCAGCAGCTGTCGGTCAGTATGTCGGGCCAGCAGGGCGGGCTGTCTGAAGCGATTGCACGCCAGCTCTCGCGGCAGATGGGCGGGGCCGACGCCAATTTCTCCGTGCCTTCCACACTGAGCCTGCCGCAGGCGCTGCCCCGCACAGCGTCCTCGGCCACCGGCACACCGGCCGAGGCCACTGGACCCGCGCCCAAGGGCCGCGATGGTTTTGTGCAGCACCTCTCGGGCACCGCCGAGCGCGTGGCCCAGGAGAGTGGCATTCCCGCCAGCTTCATGCTGGGCCAGGCTGGCCACGAAACCGGCTGGGGCAAGAGCGAGATCAAACACAAGGACGGCTCCAACTCGTTCAACCTGTTCGGCATCAAGGCCGGCAAGGGCTGGACAGGCAAGGTGGCCGAGATCACCACCACCGAATACATCAACGGCAAGGCCCAGAAGGTGACGGCGAAGTTCCGCGCCTACGACTCGTACGAGGATTCGTTCCGGGACTACGCAAAGCTCATCAAGGACAGCCCGCGCTACGAGAAGGCCGAATCCGTCGCCCAGTCCGGCTCGGCCATGGCCTATGCCTCGGCGCTGCAAAAGGCGGGCTACGCCACCGACCCCGAGTACGCCAAAAAGCTCGGCGGTGCCATCAATAGCGTGCTGCGCACGCTGCGCGCGCAGGCTTGACCATGCAAACACCCCCTGAGTCGCTTCGCGCCTTCCCCCTCTCTCGCTTCGCGGGAGGGGGACGCCCCCAGCGCGGCGGGGCGGCCCTTGCGCGGGGGCACTGGCTAGGGCCGCGCCAGTCTCACGCGCTGGGGGTGCAGGCAGCGCTGGGGATCACTGAAATGCGAGGTGAGTCATGAGCTTGCTCAACGTCGGCGCCCGCGCCCTGTTGGCCAACCAGGTGGCGCTGCAGACGGCGGGCCACAACATTGCCAACGTCAACACGCCCGGCTATTCGCGCCAGACCGTGGTGCTGCAGACCGTGCAGGGTCAGTTCACGGGCGGCGGCTACATCGGCCAGGGCGTGGATGTGCAGACCATCCTGCGCAACCAGAGCGAGCTGCTCACGCGCCAGTCGGCCACGGCGGGTTCGGTGCAGTCGTCCGACATCGTGCGGGCCGAGCGCCTGCGCCAGCTGCAGGAGGTCTTCAGCGGCGGCACGGCGGGCCTGGGTGCAGCCATCAATGACATGATGAATGCGTTCTCGGACGTGGTGAGCGCCCCCACGGACATCACTGCGCGCACCGTGGTGCTCACGCGCATGGACGAAACCGCCTCGCGCATGCGTGCGGCCGCCGACCGCATCAACGAAATCCAGTACACCGTGACCGAACAGCTGCAAAGCAGCATCACCGCCGTCAACAGCCTGGCCGGGCAGATGGCCAGCGTGAACGAGCAGATCGCGCGCGCCAAGGGCAATGGCCAGACTCCGAACGACCTGCTGGACCAGCGCGACCAGATCATCCGCGACATCAACCAGTACGTGCAGACCACGCAGATCCCAGCTGACGATGGCACCGTGGGCCTGTTTGTGGCGGGCAGCCAGCCGCTGGTGCTGGGCACCACGGCCACCAGCCTGTCCATCGATGACGCGACGGCGTTCCCCGGCAGCGGTCAGATCAAGCTGTTCTTCAACCGGCCCGGTGCGCCAGCCGTGGAGATGGACGAGAACGTGCTCGGCGGGGGCTCGATGTCGGGCCTGCTGCGCTTCAACAACAACGATCTGGCCGAAGGGCGCAACCTGCTGGGCCGCATGGCCATGGCCATCGGCATGACGATGAACGACCAGCACAACCTGGGCCTGACGCTGGACGGTGCGCTGGGCAAGGACCTGTTCGCGTTGCCCGCCAGCATGCCGGGCCACACCAACGGCGCGGGTGTGGGCACGGTGTCCTTCACCGGCCCCACGGAGTTCGCGGCGTCGGACTATGAAATCCGCTTTACCACCGGCACGGCCGGGCAGGTGGTGCGCTTGTCGGACGGCACGTCCACCCCGTTCACCGACGCGGCCAACCTGGCCACGCTGCAGATCGATGGCCTGAACTTCAACCTGACCACGCCTGGCAACCCCGGCGAGCGCATGTTGTTCAAGCCGTTCAGCACGGCGGCGGCCAACATCCAGTCGCTGGTGTACTCACCGCGTGATCTGGCTGCGGCCAACCCCATCAACGCGGCCATGGGCACCTCCAACGGCGGCACGCTGCAGCTGGCGGGCCTCAAAGCCACGGGCCTGCCCAACCCGCCGGGGCTGGTGCTGCCGCCCAACGCCAACCCGGCGGCGTTGCCCCCCATCCTGGGCGGTATCCAGCTGCAGTTCACGGCCGGCCCGCCCACCACATACGACGTGCTGGACCGGGGCACTGCGCCACCCACCACCATTGCCGCTGCGCAGCCCTACACGCCGGGTGCACCCATCTCGATCAACGGCTGGGAGATCAAGCTGCAGGGCAGCCCCAACACGGGCGACACCGTCGTCATCGGCAATGCATCGGACCCGCAGTACGGCGACATCTTCACGCGCAACGCGGGCAACGCGAGTGCGCTCATGGGCCTGCGGGACGTGAAGATGTTCGACGAGTCCACACTCTCCGACGGGTACGCAGGGGCCATGGCCCAGGTGGGCACCCGCACCCAGAGCGCGCTGTTCGCGGCCGAGCTTTCCACCACCATCGCGGCCAACCTGGAACGGGACCGTACGGCGATTTCGGGCGTGAACCTGGACGAGGAGGCTGCAAGGCTGATCCAATACCAGCAGGCGTACCAGGCATCGTCCAAAATGATCCAGATTGCGCAAAACATCTTTGACTCGCTGCTGCAGGGCCTCGGCCGCTGACGGCGGGACAGGAGTTAGGAGTTCGACATGAGTAACAGCATCTACCGCCTTGGCACGGCCAACATGTATGACAACGCGCTGCGCAACCTGGGCACGCGCCAGACCAACCTGTCGAACCTGCAGGAGAACCTGACCTCGGGCAAACGCGTGGTGCGGGCCAGCGATGACCCCGTGTCGGCCGCGCAGGCCGAACGCGCCATCAACCGGCTGGCGCGCATCCAGACCGAGCAGCGCGCCCTGGAAACGCAGCGCAACGCCATCGCGCAGGCCGAGTCCGCCCTGGGCGACGCAGTGGACCTGGTGCAGAACTTCCGCGAACTGGTGGTGAACGCCGGCAGTGCGGCCCTGACCCCCAACGACCGCAACACCATCGCCAACCAGCTGCAAGGCCTGCGCGAGCAGCTGCTGGAAGTGGCCAACCGCAAGGACACCAACGGCGTTCCCCTGCTCAGCGCCCTGGGCAGCGCGCTCGCGCCGTTCCTCGGCCCCCTGAGCACCAGCCCCGACTACAGCTTTGAAGGACTGCCTGGCCAGACAGCCAGCAGTGGCGTGTCGATTCCCAACACCCTGGATGGCGAAGCCGCCTTCATGTTCGACCCGCAGCGCGATGGTGTCTACACCGCAGGCGTCAGCGCCATTCCCTCCAGCCGCTTCCTCAACACCACGGCGGTCACCCCCGTGGACCCGAGCCTGGTAACGGGCGACAACTACACCATCACCTTCAGCGCGGTCGGCCCGGGTGCCACACCCGGCACCACCACCGCCACCTACACGCTCACCAACACCACCACAGGCGCCGTGTCACCGGCCGTGGTGGTGCCCGACTATCCCACCGACAAGCCAGTGACCATCGCCATCACCAGCATCCCGGGCCTGAGCTTCGACATCAAGGGCAACCCTGCCACCGGGGACACCATTACCCTGCAGCCCAGCCCGAGCATGTTCAGCACCCTGGACAACGCGATCCGCGACATCCGCAGCGCCCCCGACAGCAATGCAGCGGCGCAGGCAGTGGGGCAGGCCCTGGGCAACATGGACATTGGCCTGGAACGCCTGCACAACATGCGCGGCTACGCAGGCGAGCTGCTCAACCGAGCGGACCGCATCACAGGTGACCAGGAAAAGCGCTCCATCCAGCTCGAAGGCGACCGCTCGCGGGCCGAGGATCTCGATATGATCCAGGGAATTTCAGACTTCCAGAACCAGCAGGTGGGCTACGAGGCAGCACTCAAGTCCTATGCGCAGGTTCAGAAGCTGTCCCTGTTCAATTTCATCAGTTAAAGCGGGCCTGCCCACGCTGCACAGCCCCGGGCGGGGACAGGCCCCAACGACGAGACAACCGCCTAAGAGCACATGGTCCAATCTGTCCTTGGCAGCCTGATTCTGGGTTACCGCCCTTTGTGGAACCGCGCCCGCAAGCTCGCGGCCATACAGCTTTATGTGCACAGCGAGGCCTCGGCCCTGGTCGATACCGCCCACCTGCTGCGCACGCTGCAGGAGTTGTGGTCTGCCAGTTCTCCCCCGATCCTGCTGTCGCCCCAAAGCCACCAGCTGCTGTCCAACATGCTGGAGCACGCGCCACGTGGCGCGCCGTGGATCGAGGTGCGCGGCAACTGGTTGTCCGACTCCACCATCTATGCGCTGGTCAAGGCCGCCCACCAGCGGGGCCTGAAGCTCGTGTGGCGCGGCGAGCTGGGTCGGCTGCCCGAGCCCGACATTGCCCAGTGCTTTGACAACAGCCTGCTCACCCTGCGCCCCGAAGACGCCGTGGCGGCCCTGAAGGCGGCCCCCGCCGCACGCCCTGGCGGCACCCCCACGCAGCCCGCGCGCACCACCAGCCCGGTGCTGGCCGGGCAGATGTACGAGAACATTGCCAGCCGCGCGCTCATGGAGCATTGCCTGGACCAGCACAACGCCCTGGCACTGGCCGGCTGGCCCACCGAAGACGTGCTCTACAGCCTGCGCCACCATCCCCAGCAGCCATCGCACGCGGTGATCTTCAAGCTCATGAAGGCCATCGACGCAGAGCAGTCGCTGGAAACCTTTGAAGACATCATGGGTCAGGACCCGATCCTGGCGTACCGCTTCATGGTGTACACCAACTCTGCGGCCCTGGGCCTGCGCACCGGCATCGATTCGCTGCGCCGGGGCCTGGTGATGATGGGCTACGGCTCCATCAAGCGCTGGCTGTCTGACCAACTGCCCCATGCCAGCACCGACCCCAACATGCAGCCGGTGCGCGAGGCCATGGTGATGCGTGCCCAACTCACCGCACAGCTGCTCGACGCGGGCGTGGAGAACGATCTGCGCCGCGAGATCTACCTGTGTGGTCTGCTGTCGCAGATCGACGACCTGCTGGGGGAGCCGCTTGGCACCATCCTGCGCCGTCTGCCCTTGTCTGAGCGCATCTATGACGCCACGGTGCTGCGCACCGGCCCCTACACCGGTGGCCTGCAGATGGCCTGCGCGCTGGAGACGGACGACGCCAGTGCCATTCGCAACCTCTGCGAGACGTTCGAGCTGGACCTGGAAGAGGTCAACCGCGCGCTGCTGCGGGTGCTGGCCGACCTGGAAGTAGAGCGAAGATAACCCCCCTGAGCCGCTGCGCGTCTTCCCCCAAGGGGGACGCCACCGGTGGCCCGGCAAAGCCGGTTCCACGGTGGCACTGGCTGGGGCCGCGCCAGTATTTGCCGACAGCGCAAGTCTGGGACATGGGCTCAAAGGCAGTGGGTCGGCTCACCGTGCCTGCTCATCGCGCACCCGCGCAAAAGTCTTCCAGAACTCCGCCTCCTGCGTGGTCGCAAAGTTGATGCGCATGAGGGTGCTGGGTTGGCGCTCTGCATGGAACAGCGCGCCCGGCGCCAGCAGGTAGCCCTCGTCGAGCATGCGCTGCGACAGCGCGTCGGTGTCCACCCCCGTCTCCACCCAGCCAAACAGGCCCACGGGCTCGGCCGCAAAGGTGCAGCCCGCGCCCAGCGCCAGCTTCACGCTGCGCGCACGCGCAGCGTCGAGCCGCGTGCGGATGCGCTCGGCGTGGCGGCGCAGTTGGCCCTGTTCGATGCACAGGGCCAGGGCTTTTTCCAGCAGCGCGGGCGTGGTCAGCGTGGCCAGCAGTTTGGTGTCCAGCAATTGCTCCACCAGCGCGGGGGGTGCGGCCATGAAACCGATGCGCCAGTTGGGCGCGAGGATCTTGGCAAAGCCGCTCACGTAGATGGTGCGCTGCAGCCCATCGAGCGCCGTGAGGCGCGTGGCGTGCTCGGGCGCGATGTGGCTGTAGGTATCGTCCTCCACCACATGGAAGTTGTACTGGTTGGCCAGCTGCAGGATGCGATGCGCGCTGCCCGGAGACAGGCAGTAGCCCGTGGGGTTGTGAAACACGCTCACGCTCACGTAAAGCTTGGGCTGGTGCACCTCGCAGTACTTCGCCATGACCTCCAGGTCTGGCCCGTCGGCACGGCGCGGCACCGGCAGGATGTGCATGCCCAAAGCAGACAAGCGCGCAAACTCCACCGCCCAGCCGGGTTCCTCCACCATCACCGGGTCGCCCGGGCGCAGTAGCGTACGGCTCACGATGTCGAGCGCGTGCGTGGCACCCACGGTGGTGATGATGTTTTCGGGGGCCGCATGCACATTCAGCGTGGCCAGCTTCTTGGACAGCACCCGGCGCAGCCCCGTGTCGCCCAGAGGCTCGCCGTACTGCAGCGAAAAATCATTCAACGCGCGTGTGCTGGTCACCTTGCGCACAGCGGCGGGCATGAACGTGGACTCCAGCCAGGCAGGCGGAAACACGCCCATGCCGGGTTGCGGCTTGTCGCTGATCTTGTGGAACATGCCCCGAATCAGCGCCGTGGCGTTGACGGGCGGCGCCCCCCGCGCTGCACCGCGCCCGGCGCCCCGCGCGGCAAACCAGTGCGCGGTGCTCCAGTTGCCCATGGCACGCTCGACTTCCTGGGCGCCCGCGTCGTCGTCCTCAGCGCCCCTGTCCAGCAACCCGTTGGCCATCTCGCGCACAAAAAAGCCCCGGTTCTTGCGCGCCTCCACCAGGCCCTGCGCCAGCAATTGGTCGTACGCTGCAACCACAGTGGAAGGGCTCACGCCATGCTGCTGCGCGCACTGCCGCACCGAAGGCAGGCGCGCGCCGGGCGCCAGCAGCCGGTTGCGGATGCGCTCGCCGAAACGCGCCGACAGCTGCTCGGTCAGCGACTGGGTGGTGGTTTTCATCAGCATGGCGGTGTCCTTGTGTACTGTTATCGCAGCCAATACAGATCACGAACTGCGCTGCTTAACTGTACTGGTTGTGTACTGACATCGAAGATTACATTGAAGCCCAGGCGATGACAAGCCACCCGCCATAAAGCCCGGACCCACCTGCCCATGACCGCCCCCGAACTGACTGCCCTGCTGCTGTTCTGCACCGCGATGAGTTTTTCGCCGGGGCCCAACACCACCTTGTCCACTGCGCTGGCCGCGAACCTGGGCCTCAAGCGCGCCCTGCGCTTTTGCTTTGCAGTGCCCACAGGCTGGACGCTGCTCATGCTGGGCAGCGGCCTGGGCCTGGGCGCCCTGATCACCGGAGTGCCCGCGCTGCGCTGGGCCGTAACACTGCTGGGCGTGGCCTACATGCTCTGGCTGGCCTGGAAGCTCAGCAGGGCAGGCAAGATGACCGAGATCGACACCACGCGCCTGAACGTGACCTTCTGGCAGGGCGTGGGCCTGCAGTTCGTGAACATCAAGGCCTGGATGCTGGCGCTCACGCTCAGCGCGGGCTGGGTGGTCAACGCCGCAGGCCAGCCCTCGACCAATCCGGGCGAGCGCCTGGCCATCATCTGCGGGGTGATGATGGTGTTTGCGTTCACCAGCAACTTTGCCTACGCGCTCATCGGCTCGCTGCTGCGCCAGTGGCTGGCGCAGGGCCAGCGCCTGCTCTGGTTCAACCGCGCACTGGCCCTGGTGCTCGTTGCCACTGCCCTTTGGATGCTCGCGCTATGAACAACGCACAAGAACGCGAGGCGCTGGTCTGGGGGCTGGTGGGCGTCACCCTGTTTGCGGCCACGCTGCCGATGACCCGCCTCGCCGTGGGGCCCACCGACGCGCCGCAGCTGTCGCCCTGGTTCGTCACATTCGGCCGCGCTGCCGTGGCAGGGCTGCTGTCCATCGCCTACCTGTGGCTGCAGCATGCGCGCGGGCGCCTCAACCTGCCGCAGAAAGCAGAATGGCCGCTGCTGGCCATCACGGCCTTTGGCGTGATCGTGGGGTTTCCGCTGTTTCTGGCTCTGGCGCTGCGCCATGTGCCCAGCACGCATGGGGCCGTGGTCACCGCCTTGCTGCCACTGTCCACCGCCTTGCTCGGCGCACTGTGGTATCGGCAAAGGCCCTCCGCCGGATTCTGGGCCTGCGCGGTGCTGGGCAGCAGCCTGGTGCTGGGCTTCATGGTGTGGCGTGCCGGCGGCATCTACCTGGGTGCAGCCAACATCTATCTGCTCATAGCCATGACCACGGGCGCGTTCGGCTACATCGGCGGCGCCCGCCTCACGCCAAGGCTCGGCGCCGAGCAGGTCATCTGCTGGGTACTGGTGTGCTCCCTGCCGCTGACCATTCCCATCGCCTGGTGGTTTGCACCGGCCATGCCCTCGGCCATCGGCGGCATGAGCTGGCTGGGCTTTGTCTACGTGGCGCTGTTCTCGATGTGGATCGGCTTCTTTGCCTGGTACCGGGCGCTGGCACTGGGTGCCGTGCGCGTGAGCCAGATCCAGCTGATCCAGCCGTTCCTGAGCCTGCTCTTCGCCGTGCCGCTGCTTGGAGAGCGGCTGGATACCGTCACGGTGGTGTTTGCACTGGCCGTGATCGCCACCGTATTTGTGGGCAAGAAGATGCCCGTTCACCAAGGAGCTGCCGCATGACCCCCATCACCCCAGAAGAACGCCTGCAGCAGCTGGGCCTGGTGTTGCCTGCCGTGACCGCACCCCGTGGCAACTTCGACGCCTATGTCCTCGACGGCAACACACTGTACCTGTCGGGCAAGGGCGCTCCCGCCCGCGAAGACATGGCCACCGTGCCCAAGGTGGGGCGCGACATCAGCGCCGCAGAAGCCAGGGCCCATGCCCGCGAGGTGGGACTGCACCTGATCGCGACGATGAAGGCTGCACTGGGCGACCTCTCGCGGGTGCGCCGCGTGGTCAAGGTGCTGGGCATGGTCAACGCCACCCCCGACTTCATGCAGCACACCGAGGTCATCAACGGCTGCTCGGACCTGCTGGTCGAGGTGTTCGGCGACGCGGGGCGGCATGCGCGCTCTGCCGTGGGCGTAGGCTCCCTGCCGCGTGGCTTCGCGGTGGAGATTGAAGCGGTGGTTTCCGTGAAAGACTGACAGCCATGCAGATACACAACATCCCGTTTGCCACCACCGACTGGTCCAGCATTCCCCGCGAAGAAAAAAGCGCACAGGCAGGCCAGGCCTTCTGGCGCACGCAGCAGTTCGGCGACATGCGCGTGCGCATGGTGGAGTACACGGCCGGATACGTTTCGGACCACTGGTGTGTCAAGGGCCATGTGCTGCTGTGCCTCAGCGGAGAATTGCACACCGAGCTGGCCGACGGCCGCCGTTTCACGCTGACGCCGGGCTTGAGCTACCAGGTGGCGGACAACGCCGAGCCCCACCGTTCCAGCTCACCCCAAGGGGCAACCCTGTTCATCGTGGACTGACCAGGAAGATGGGAACGCCTGTGAAATACTCCGTGGAACACGCATTGCAGCAGCTACCTGGCCCGGGCGGTGAGCGGTTCGTGGAACTCTTGCGCCACGGCAGCATGCGCACGGAGCTGTATGCGCCACGCGGCCACGACCCGCAGCAGCCGCACGCGCAGGACGAGTTGTATTTCGTCCAGCGTGGAAGCGGAGAATTCGTGCAAGGTGAAGCCCGCCACCACTTTGCAGCCGGAGACGCCTTTTTTGTACCTGCGGGACAGCACCACCGCTTTGAGAATTTTTCTGACGACTTTGCAACATGGGTAGTCTTTTGGGGACCGCCCGGAGGAGAACGAGAGTGAAACTGAACGACCTTCCACAGACCAGCACCTGGACCCTGGCGCGCCGCGCCGAGCGCATGAACCCTTCGGTCATCCGCGAAATCCTCAAGGTCACGGAAAAGCCCGGCATCATCAGCCTGGCGGGCGGCCTGCCCTCGCCCAAGACTTTCCCGGTGTCGGCCTTCGCCGAAGCCTCGGCCGCCGTGCTGGCCAATGACGGCCCCGCTGCCCTGCAATACGCCGCCAGCGAAGGGTATGCCCCGCTGCGCAAGGCCATCGCGGACTTCCTGCCCTGGGATGTGGATGCCGACCAGGTGCTCATCACCACCGGCTCGCAGCAGGCGCTGGACCTGATCGCCAAGGTGCTGATCGACACCGACAGCCGCGTGCTGGTGGAAACACCCACCTACCTGGGCGCGCTGCAGGCCTTCACGCCCATGGAGCCTGCCGTGGTGTCCGTGGCCAGCGATGACGAAGGTGTGCTCATCGACGACCTGAAGGCCAAGGTGGGCACGGGTGCCAACAAGGCGCGCTTTTTGTACGTGCTGCCCAACTTCCAGAACCCCACGGGCCGCACCATGAGCGAAGCCCGCCGCGCCGCCCTGGTGCAGGCTGCCGCTGAACTGAACCTGCCGCTGGTGGAAGACAACCCCTACGGCGACCTGTGGTTTGACAACCCGCCACCCGCGCCGCTGACGGCCCGCAACCCTGAAGGCTGCATCTACATGGGCTCGTTCTCCAAGGTGCTGGCACCCGGCCTGCGCCTGGGTTTTGTGGTGGCGCCCAAGGCGGTTTACCCCAAGCTGCTGCAGGCCAAGCAGGCCGCCGACCTGCACACGCCCGGCTACAACCAGCGCCTGGTGGCCGAGGTGATGAAGGGCAATTTCCTGGACCGCCATGTGCCCACCATCCGCGCGCTGTACAAGCAGCAGTGCGAGGCCATGCTGGCCGCGCTCGACAAGGAAATGCAGGGCCTCGGTGTGCAGTGGAACCGCCCCGATGGCGGCATGTTCCTGTGGGTGCGCCTGCCCGAAGGCATGAGTGCCGTCGAACTGCTGCCCAAGGCGGTGGAGCGCAACGTGGCCTTCGTGCCCGGCGCGGCGTTTTATGCCGACAACGCCGACCCGCGCACCCTGCGCCTGTCGTTCGTCACATCGACGGTAGAGCAGATTGCCACCGGCATTGCTGCGCTGGCAGCGGCGATCAGAGATGGCACCCCCTGAGTCGCTGCGCGCCTTCCCCCTCTCTCGCTGCGCGGGAGGGGAACGCACCCGGTGGCCTGGCAAAGCCAGTTCCACGGGTGCACTGGTATGGGCGCGCGTCCACCGCAAGCGTCACCGATCGAATAACCATTGTGAAAGTTGATCCAATATGCTGAGGCTTTGGGGGCGCCTGTCGTCGATCAATGTGCGCAAGGTCGTGTGGACTGCGCAGGAGCTGGGCATCACGCTGCAGCGCACCGACGCGGGCGGCCAGTACGGTATCGTGCGCGAGGCGCACTATCTGGGTCTCAACCCCAACGGCCTGGTGCCGCTGATCGAGGATGAGGACACGGGCACCGTGCTGTGGGAATCCAACCCCATCGTGCGCTACCTGTGTGCCCGGCATTCCCTGGGCAACCTGTACCCCGAAGACCTGCGCTCGCGCTTTGCGGCCGAGCAGTGGATGGACTGGCAGCAGACCACACTGAACCCGGCCGGGCGCGATGCCTTTGTGCAGTGGATACGCACCCCAGCGGCCCAGCGGGACGACGGGCTGATTGCAGCATCCGTGGCGGCCACGGAGCCTCTGATGGGACTGCTGGATGCGCATCTGGCGCGCCAGCCCTTCATGGCGGGCGACCGGTTCACCATGGCGGACATCCCTGTGGCCTGCGAGATCCACCGATGGTGGGGCCTGCCACAAGAACGTGTGGCGCGCCCGCACCTGGAGCGGTGGTACAACACGGTCAGTACCCGGCCCGGCGCACGCGGGGTGCTGGACCAGCCCCTGTCGTGATCCCGGAGCCCCCCATGCACCAGCGTCCCTTCAAGCAAATCGATGTGTTCAGCGATCGCCCGGGTTTTGGCAACCCGGTCGCCGTGGTGCTGGATGCCGAGGGCCTGAGCGACAGCGACATGCGCCGCTTTGCGGCGTGGACCAACCTGTCGGAAACCACTTTTCTGCTGCCCGCCACTGAGGCCGGGCGCGCCGCGGGTGCCGACTACCGCCTGCGCATCTTCAGCCCCAATGGCGAACTTCCCTTTGCGGGGCACCCCACGCTGGGCACCTGCCATGCGTGGCTGCAGGCGGGCAACACGCCACGCCAGCAGGGCATGGTGATCCAGGAGTGCGCGCTGGGTTTGGTGCGTATCGCGCAGGCCGATGGCACCCTGGCCTTTGCCGCCCCGCCCCTGAAGCGCAGCGCGCCCAGCCCGGCCCTGGTGCCGCTGATTGCGAGCGCGCTGGGCCTGCGCCCCCCGCAGATCCTGGGGGCACAACTGCTGGACAACGGCCCAGTGTGGCTGGGCCTGCTGCTCGACAGCGCGGACACCGTGCTGGGCCTGCGGCCGGACCACGCACGCCTGAAAGACCTGGGCCAGGACGTGGGCGTGATCCATGTCGGCCCCACCGCCAGCGACACCGCCCAGCCCGGCGTGGTGGTGCGCGCCTTTGCCGCCCCCATGGGCAACCCCGAAGACCCGGTCACCGGCACCTTGAACGCCAGCTTGGCCGAGTGGCTGATTGCCGATGGCCTGGCGCCACGCAGCTATCTGGTCGCCCAGGGTGAATGCCTGGGCCGCGCCGGCCGCGTGCACATCCGCCAGGACGACGATCACCAGATCTGGGTGGGCGGGCGTGCAGTCACCTGCATCGAGGGCACGGTGCTGCTATGAATTTGATGGTTTCCGTGCCGCGCCCCAGCGGCTGAATTTCACGCCTGCGGGCTCCTGACGGGGCCTACCGAATCCACACCAAAAACACCGGGCAACACACCCGGTAAGCCCCCGGCGTGCCTCCACCGTCACCTCACTGGCCGCATCACCGATTTTTCTACCAAGGACCACCATGCAACAGCGCCCCTTCCAACAAGTCGATGTTTTCACCGCCCAGGCCTACCGGGGCAACCCGCTGGCCGTGGTGCTCGATGGCACGGGCCTGTCCACCGAGACCATGCAGGAGTTCACGAACTGGACCAACCTGTCCGAAGCCACCTTCTTGTTGCCACCCACTCCCGAAGGCCGCGCCGCCGGTGCCGACTACCGCGTGCGCATCTTCTGCCCCGGGCGCGAACTGCCTTTTGCCGGCCACCCCACGCTGGGCAGCTGCCACGCCTGGCTGCAGGCCGGGGGCAAGCCCCAGGTAGCAGGCAAGGTGGTGCAGGAATGCGGCGTGGGCTTGGTCACGCTGCGCCAGGATGGCGACCGCCTGGCTTTTGCCGCGCCTGCGTTGATCAAAAGCGGCCCGCTGGCGGAAGACGACGTGGCCTTGATTGCCAGGGGCCTGGGGGTGGACCGCAGCGACATCCTGCACCACGCCTGGTGCGACAACGGCCCCAACTGGCGCGGGGTGATGCTGCGCTCGGCTGAGCAGGTGCTGGCGCTCAAGCCCGACGCCAGCATCCTCGGCCAACTCGATGTGGGCGTGGTGGGACCGCGCGGAAAAGTGGGTGTCATCGGCAGCACGGACGCAGAAGGCGTCGCCTTCGAGGTGCGCGCTTTTTTCCCCGGCAACAACGGCCTGGCCGAAGACCCCGTCACCGGAAGCCTGAATGCCGCGCTGGCGCAGTGGCTCATCGGCGCCGGGCTGGCCCCCACGCAGTATGTGGCCGCCCAAGGCACCTGCCTGGGGCGCGCCGGGCGGGTGTACGTGCAGCAGGACGGCGACACCATCTGGGTGGGCGGCAGCTCGGTCACCTGCGTGTCGGGTGAGGTGCTGCTGTGACCACGGCCATCCCCCAGCACCCACCCTGCGTGGACCACCTGGTTGTGTTGGCTACGGACCTCGCCAGCGGCGTGGCGTGGTGCGAGCGCACGCTGGGCATCACCCCCACGGCGGGCGGTGAACACCCGCTGATGGGCACACACAACCGCATCATCAACGTCTCCAGCCCGGCGCATTCGCGCGTCTATCTGGAGATAATTGCTATCAACACAGGAGCAACTCCCGCAATACCAGCGGGCGCAAGGCGCTGGTTTGACATGGACGATGCAGCTCTGCAGCAGCAGGTGGCAGCGCACGGCCCGCAGATCATCCACTGGGTGGCCTCCGTGCCCGACGTGGCCGAGCGGTGTGCCGCGCTGGGGGCGCTCGACATCGAGCGCGGCGCCATCGTCACCGCCAGCCGGCCCACACCAAACGGCCTGCTGCAATGGCAGATCACCGTGCGCGACGATGGCCTGCGCCTCATGGACGGCTGCCTGCCCACCCTCATCCAGTGGGGCGGCGTGCACCCGTGCAGCAGCCTGCCCGCCAGCGGCGTGCAACTGCGGCGGCTAACGCTGCAGCATCCGCAGGCCGCCACGCTGCAGGCCGCGTGCGAAGCGGTGGGGGTAGCAAACTGCGTCGCCATCACACCCGGCGACACGCCCCGGCTCACCGCGCAGCTCAGCACGCCACGGGGTCCGGTCACCCTCTCGTCGTTCACCCCTCAGGAGTAACCGCCATGCTTTTCTCTGTACAGGAACTGCTGCTCTTCACACTCGCCGCGCTGGTACTGGTGCTCACGCCGGGCCCCAACATGGTGTATTGCGTTTCGCGCAGCCTCACCCAGGGGCCGCGCGCCGGGCTTGTCTCGCTGACCGGAGTGGTGCTGGGTTTTGTCGTGCACCTGCTGGCAGCGGCGCTGGGCCTCACCGCGCTGCTCGCCGCCGTGCCACTGGCGTTTGACGCCATCCGCTACGCCGGTGCCGCCTACCTGCTGTGGATGGCCTGGCAGGCCGTCAAACCCGGCGGCGCTGCTCCCTTCGAGGCGCGCAACCTGCCGCACGACAGCCCGCGCACGCTGTTCCTGATGGGCTTCATGACCAACCTCCTGAACCCCAAGGTGGCCATGTTCTACCTGTCGTTCTTCCCGCAGTTCCTGCACCCCGAGCGCGGCCAGCTGCTGCAACAAAGCCTGACGCTGGGCGCGGTGCAGATCAGCACCAGTGCCGCCGTGAACGCGCTGCTGGTGCTGGGTGCCGCGCGCGTGGCGCTGTTCCTCAACCGCAATGCTGCATGGATGCGCGCCCAGCGCTATTTCATGGGCACCGTCCTCGGTCTGCTCGCCCTCAAACTGTTGACTGAAAAGAAAGCCGCCGCATGAACACCCGCCTCGACCCCACCGCCCTGCTGCCCACCCTGGCCGACATCGAAGCCGCTGCCGAGGTGGTGTACCGCGACTTCGCCGCCACGCCCCAGTACCGCTGGGGCCTGCTCAGCCAGCGCCTGGGCACCGACTGCTGGCTCAAGCACGAGAACCACACGCCGGTGGGCGCGTTCAAGATTCGCGGTGGCTTGACTTACTTCGACCAGCTCGCCCAGCGCGGCGCGCTGCCCTCTGAGGTCATCAGCGCCACACGCGGCAACCACGGCCAGAGCATGGGCTGGGCCGCGCGCCGCCACGGCGTGGCCTGCACCATCGTCGTGCCACGCGGCAATTCGGTCGAGAAAAACGCTGCCATGCGCGCACTGGGCGTCACGCTCATCGAACACGGCGACGACTTCCAGGAAGCGCGCGAACACGCCATCCAGCTCGCGGCCCAGCGCGGCGCCCACATGGTGCCCAGCTTCCACCCCGACCTGCTGCGCGGCGTGAGCACGTATTGGTGGGAGTTCTTGCGCGCCGTGCCGCAGCTGGATGTGGTGTATGTGCCCATCGGTCAAGGCTCGGGTGCGTGCTCGGCCATCGCGGCCAAGCTGGCCCTGCGGCACCCTGTGCGCGTGGTCGGCGTGGTCAGCAGCCACGCCACCACCTATGCCGACTCGCTGGCCGCTGGCAGCGTGATCGAGGCGCCCGTGACCACCCAGCTCGCCGACGGCATGGCCTGCCGCGTGGCCGACCCTGAAGCCCTGGCCGTGATGGCCCCGCACATCGACCATATCGTGCAAGTGAGCGACGCCGAAGTGGCCGCCGCCATGCGCGCCTTGTTCACCGACACGCACAACGTGGCCGAGGGTGCAGGCGCTGCGGCGCTGGCGGCAGCGCTGCAGGAACGCGACCAGCTCCAGGGCTTGCATGTGGGCCTGGCGTTGACAGGCGGCAACGTGGACGCGCCGATGTTCAGCAGCGTTCTGGCAGGCTGATCCCGTTGCACACACAAGCTACCATGCTATGCATTCAGTAGCATTGGTCGCTTGTGTGACAAGCGCCAGGGCCCTGTTCTGGCCACAATCCGCCGCATGGGAACCCTCTACCTCGTGCGCCACGGCCAGGCCTCGTTTGGCGCAGATGACTATGACGTGCTCAGCGCGCGCGGGCGCGAACAGGCCGTGCGCCTGGGCGAATACTGGCGAGCGCGGGGGATGGCGTTCGACGCCGTCATCACCGGCACGCTGCGCCGCCACACGCAAACGCTGGAAGGCATTGCCGAAGGCTTGCAGGCCATGCCCCAAGTGCTTCAATTGCCGGGCCTCAACGAATACGACAGCCATGCACTCATCGCGGCCATCCACCCGCAGCCGCTGGGCAAAGCCGATACGCCCGAGTTGTACCGCGCGCACTTTCGCATCCTGTGCGACGCGCTGGCGCAGTGGATGGCGGGCGTCATCAGCCCGCAGGGCATGCCGACGTGGAACGAATTTTCTGCTGGCGTGCGCGCTGCGCTCGACCATGTGCGCCACCACCACGCGGGCCACAACGTGCTGCTGGTAAGCAGTGGCGGCCCCATTTCCACGGCCGTGGGCGAGGTGCTGGGCACCGCACCCGAGGTGACCATTGCGCTGAACATGCGCATCCGCAACAGCGCGGTGACGGAGTTCTCGATCTCGCCAAAGCGGTTGATGCTGCAGACGTTCAACACGCTGCCGCACCTGAACGAGCTGGAGCATGCGGGATGGGTGACGCATGCTTGACGCCTGCGGTCGGAATTTTGGGTGTTTTTGGCTTCTGGCGCCTACTGGACAAGCGCCAAAAGCTATGCGATTTATAGCAAACTGACATTCCTGGCCCCCACTGCGCCCGGCAGCAGCACCGCGACTCCAGGCCGCTCCCACACCGGAATCCGTGTTGGGGAACCTTACCGCCCCTCTACAAATCCAGCGCCAGAAATCGGGTTCCCGGCACCGGGTTGAAGCTCACGGGCTCAGCCGTGACAAAGCCCAAGGATTCATAGAGCCTTTGGGCCGCAACAAATTCGGGAAGCACGTCCAGGCACATGCGCCGGTAGCCGGCCTCCCTCGCGACGCGCAGCATCTCCTCGACCAGCTTCCGCCCCAGATCCATCCCCCGGGCCACAGGCCGCACATACACGCGCTTCAACTCGCAGGTGCCGTCCTCCACACGGCGCAGGGCCGCACAGCCCACCACACGGCCCTCGACGACGGCCAGCAGGACACCGCCATCGGGCTCCGCGTACTTGCCGGGCAGCTCCGCGAACTCCTGCTCATAGTCCTGAAAATCGAGATTGGCGGTCGGACTCTGGACGTACTCGCGAAAGATCGCGGTGACTGCGGGGAGATCGTCGGGGAAGATGGCGCGCCGGATCGTGGTCATGCGGGGACGGACGGGAGGGGTGGCGCAAATGCGCTCATTCGGTCTCGGGGCGCACAGTCTGCAACGGCAGGTGCACCAGCTCCTCCAGCAGCGCCACCAATTGCCCTGCCGCAGCGTCCACCACCGCCTGCCCTTTGTCGGCCGTGGCTCCAGCCGCATTGCCCACCGCACCGGCCGGGTGGTAGTCCTGCATCTGCCAGCCCAGCTTGGCGCTTTTGCCGTTGCCCAGAATGGCGTAGCGCTCCGACCGGTCTTGCGACGTGGATCGGAAATCCCGCGCATGCTCCATGTGCACCGTGCCGGGTGCCAAGTGCAGCATCATCGAGGTCTCGATCTCGCCCGCGTGGATGCCAAAGCGGTGCTCCTGGGCGCTGAACTGGCCCGCCACCGCCTCGGGCAGCGGCAGGCTGAACCAGCTGGCGCTGTAGACGATCAGGTCGCAGCGCGTGCGCAGCTCGCGCGCGACGATGTCCATCACGCTGACCTGGCCGCCGTGGCCGTTGAACAGCAGCAGCTTCTTGATGCCCGCACGGGCGACACATTCACCGATCTCGGTCCACAGCGCAATCACCGTGGCGGGAGACAGCGTGAGCGTGCCCGGAAAGCGGATGTGCTCCGGGCTCAGGCCCACGTTCTGTGACGGTAAAAACAGCACGGGCAGGTCGGCAGGCAGTTGCGGCAATGCAGCGTCGATCACGCCCTGCAGTAGCGTGGCGTCCACCGACAGCGGCAGGTGCGGGCCATGCTGCTCGACGGCGGCCACGGGCAACACCGCCACGACCTGATCGGCCTGGCCGCTGTGCTGCAGCGCGGCAAAGTCGCGGGTGGACAGGTCGGCCCAAAAGTGCGAGGGCAAGGAGAGTGGTGCAGATTGGGGCGCGGCGGCAGCGGTCATGCCGCGATGTTAGGGCCTGTTCCGGGGCGCGTCACTTCAGCGCCATCTTGCCCAGCCACACCAGCAGGTGTGCCACGCCCATCACCAGCAGAGCGGTGGATGCCAGCCCACTGGCCCAGCAGCCCAGGCCACGGCGGCGCTGCCAGGCGCGTACCACCAGAGCCACCACCCAGCCCACCGCTGCCAGCCCGGCCCACAGCATCCACAACAGCCCCACGCCCAGGCAGCCAAAGCTCTCGCAGTACAGCGTGAAGGTGTAGTAGGACAGCCCTCCCAATGCCACGCAAAGCCCCAGCAACAGCACGTCCAGCGTGCGCGAGACCCACACTGACCTGCGCGAAATCGGGGCCGAAGAAGACGACTGTGGCGATGAGGGCAAGGGCGTGTTCATGAAAAACCGAAGGTGGAGCGGCGCGGAATGATGCGTGGCAGAAACCCCTGCAGCCCAGCATAGCGCCTGCCCCACCGCCGCGCGCCGCCGCCCATCCCGCTACCATCACCGCATGACCCAAGACCTCTTCCGCCAAGACGCCTACCTGCGCGAATGCAGCGCCCACATCACCGCCGTGACCGATGCCGGCATCGTGCTGGACCAGACCGTGTTCTACCCCCTGGGCGGCGGCCAGGCTGGTGACAGCGGCGTGCTGGTGCTGGCCGACGGCACCGAGATCGCCATCGCCGACACCCGCAAGGGCAAGGACGCCGAAGGCAACCCCACCAGCGACATCGTGCACATCCCCGCCCCCGGGCAGGAAGACCGCGTGGCGCAGCTCGCGCCCGGCACCGCCGTTACCGCCCGCATCGACTGGGAGCGCCGCCACCGCATGATGCGGCTGCACACCACCAGCCACCTGCTGTGCCATGTAGTGCCGCAGCTGGTCAACGGCTGCTCCATCACGCCCGACTACGCGCGGCTGGACTTTGCGATGACCGACCCGCTGGACAAGGAGCAGCTCACCGCCGCCATCGCCACCCTGGTGGCCGCTGCGCACCCGCTCACCGTGGCATCGATCAGCGACGAAGAACTGGACGCCAACCCCGCGCTGGTCAAAAGCATGAGCGTGCAGCCCCCGCGCGGCACCGGGCGCATCCGCACCATCCGCATCGGTGGCGAAGACAACGCGCCGCTGATCGACCTGCAGCCCTGCGGCGGCACGCATGTGGCCAACACGTCGGAGATCGGCGCCATCGTGGTGACCAAAATCGAGAAAAAGAGCGCAACGACTCGACGGGTGGTACTGGGCTTTGCTCAGTGAGCGCAGCGACGAGCACGCTCCTCAAATGTCAACAATCTTGAGCCGCCGCAGCCCCCGGTTGCAATGGCTTACCCCGCCAGACCCACAACGGGGACAATAGCGGCCCGCGCGCGCGGCCTTTTTTGGACTTCTTGCACCCGGCTTCCTGGGGCTGCGGCGCTCACTTTTGCCTGCCGCCATGCCGATCTCCCTGCGCTCCGTCTCGTCTGCCTCCCTGCGCCAGCACCGCTGGTTCCGCCCTGCCGTCCGCGCGCTGGCGGGTTTGATCGTCCTGTGGCTGGTCACCTGGCTGGCCATTCCGCCGCTGGTCAAGGGGCCGCTGGAGCGCATTGCGTCCGAACAACTGGGCCGCACCGTCACCGTGGGGGGCATCGACTTTGAGCCCTGGAGCCTGGAATTCGCGCTGCGTGACGTGGCCGTGGCGGGAGCCAACGGCGCGCCCCCACAGCTGACCATTGGCCGCGTCTATGCCGATGGCGAGTTGCAGTCGCTGCTGCGCCTGGCGCCCGTGGTGGACGCCTTCACCATCGAAAACCCGGTGCTGCGCATCACCCACCTGGGCGACGGCCGCTATGACGTGGACGACATCATCGCCAAAGTCACCGCGCCCACCAGCGAACCCGAGCCCGACAAAGGCCCAGCACGGGTGGCGCTGTACAACCTGGCACTGACGGGTGGCAGCATCGACTTCTCGGACACCGCCGTGGATAAAACCCACGAGGTGCGCGCCCTGGCCCTCAAGGTGCCTTTCATCAGCACCTTGCCGTCGCAACGCGAGGTGAAGGTCGAGCCCCACCTGGCGTTCACGCTCAATGGCAGCCGGTTTGACTCGTCCGCCCAGGGCACGCCGTTTGCGCAGACCGGCCAGGCTGACGCGCAGATTCGGCTGGACGGGCTGGACCTCGCGCCCTACTTGGGCTATTTGCCAGCCAACCTGCCCGTCAAGGTGTTGGGCGCCACGCTGGATGCGGATGTGAAGGTGGCCTTTGAGCAGCACCCGCGCATGGCCGTGAAGCTGACCGGCACCGTGCAAGCCAGCGGCGTACGCATCGCAGACCGCCAGGGCGCCGACCTGCTGAGCTATGAGCGCCTGAAAGTCGACATGGCCGATGTGCGCCCTCTGGACCAGGTGGTGCGACTGCAGCATGTGGAGCTGACCGCGCCCGTGGTCACCGCCACGCGCGATGCAGCAGGCCAGATCAACCTGGCGCAACTGGCACCGCCTGCACCGCCGCCATCGGCGGTCAAGGGCAAGACCCCCGCACCTGCGGCACCTGCATCTGCTGAACCGGCGTCTTCGCCACTGGCCGGCGCCAGCGCAGCATCGGCCTCTGCCTCGCCCGCTTCCTCCAGCAAAGCCAAGGCCAAGGCCGCACCCGCCTGGGTAGTAGAAGTCGCCACCGCCGCAGTGCGCGGCGGCACCCTGCGCTGGGCCGACCAGACCACGCGCCCCGCAGCGGCCCTGCAGGCCACAGAGGTCACACTGGATGCGGCCGACGTCGCCGTCCCCTTCGCCAAACCCTTTACCTTCAAAGGCGGGCTCAACCTGCAGGGCAGCACACTCAGCTTCACCGGTGAAGCCACGGACCAGAAGGCCCAGGTCAACGCCACCCTGAACGCCCTGGCCCTGCAACTGGCCGCGCCCTACCTGGCCCAGACGCTGGAGCCCACGGTGTCCGGCCAGCTCACGGGCGATGTGGACGTGGTGTGGCAAGCGCCCACACCGCAAGCCGCGCAGGCAGGCGCCACCGGCGTCACCCTCAAGGCAGGCCCCTTGGCGCTGGAACAACTGGCCGTCAAGCAAGGCAAGACCACCTTGGCCAGCCTGGGCAAGCTCGACATTGCCGGGGCCGAAGTGCCCCTGGACGCACGCGCCGCCACGCTGGAGCGCCTGGCCATCAGCCAGCCGCAACTGGCGGTGGAACGGGGCGCGGACGGGCGCTGGATGTTCGAGCGCTGGCTCAAGGCAGCGCCCTCCGTGCAAGGCAGCGCAACGACCGACCCAGCCCCCGCCAGCAACGCCGCGCCCTGGAAGCTGCGCGTGGCCGATTTCTCGGTGCAAGGCGGCACCGTCTCGCTGGCCGACAACGCCCAGCCGCGCCCCGTGGCGCTGGACGTGACGGCCCTGGGCATCACCGCCCGCAACCTGGCCAGCGACGGCAGCAAGCCCGAAGCTTTCACGCTCACCGCCCGCGCCGCCGCACCGGGCAAGGGCAGCAAGGCCGCGCCGGGCAAGCTCGACTACCAGGGCACGCTGGCCCTGCAGCCGCTGGCCACCCAGGGCAAGCTCGACGCCACCCGCCTGCCGCTGCACGCACTGGACGGCTACCTGGCCAGCCAACTGTCGGTAGAACTGCTGCGCGCCGATGTGGGCTACCGGGGCCAGGTGGCCCTGGCGCAGACTGACAAAGGAGTCAGCCTGCGTCTGAGCGGTGATGCCGTGGTGGAAGACCTCCAGGCCAATAGTACGGCCGCTTTCACCCCCAAGACCGAAGCCCAGGTGGGTGAGGAACTGCTGGCCTGGAAGAGCCTGAACCTGCGCGGCCTGGCCGTGGCCACCGCCCCCGGCACCGCGCCGCGCGTGGAGGTCAAGGAGACCAGCCTGGTGGATTTTTTTGCCCGGGTCACCATCAACGAGGCCGGCCGCATCAACCTGAGCGACATTGCCAAGACCCCGGCCGAGGCACGGGCGGCCAATGCGGCCAGCGCCGCTGCCAGCACGGCCGCCCCCACGGCATCGGCCCCCGCCACAGCCGCATCGGCAGCGCCCACAGCCCCTGCCCCTGCTGCGGTGGCCCAGGCCGACCCGCTGGCCCCTGTGGTGGTCTTTGGCCCCGTGAGCCTGGTCAACGGCAAGGTGCTGTTCTCGGACTTTTTCATCAAGCCCAACTACTCGGCCGACCTGTCGGAGCTGACTGGCAAGCTCAGCGCGTTCTCGTCCGAAGCCTCGGGTGGCGAGCCCATGCTCGCCGACCTGGAGCTGCGCGGCCGCGCCGAGGGCTCGGCATCGCTCGAAGTCACCGGCAAACTCAACCCGCTGGCCAAACCGCTGGCCCTCGACATCGTGGGCAGGGTGCGCGACCTGGAGCTGCCCCCGCTCACGCCCTACTCCGTCAAATACGCGGGCCATGGCATCGAGCGCGGCAAGCTCAGCGTGGACGTGAACTACAAGGTGCTGCCCAATGGCCAGCTCACCGCCAGCAACCGGCTGGTGCTCAACCAGCTGACCTTTGGCGAGCCCGTGGAGGGCGCGCCCAACAGCCTGCCCGTGAAGCTGGCCGTGGCCCTGCTGGCCGACCGCCAGGGCGTGATTGACCTGGACCTGCCCATCAGCGGCTCGCTCAACGACCCGCAGTTCCGCATTGGCCCGGTGATCTTCAAGATCATCGTCAACCTCATCGGCAAGGCGCTGACCTCGCCCTTCAGCCTGCTGGCCAGCGCCTTCGGCGGTGGCGACGAGATGAGCCACGTGCCCTTTGCCCCCGGCAGCGCCACGCTCACGCCCGAGGCGCAGCAGAACCTGGACAAGGTAGCCAAGGCCCTGGCCGACCGCCCCGCGCTCAAGATCACTGTGACCGGCACGGCCAGCCTGCCAGACGAGCGCGAAGGCCTGCGGCGCGAGAGCCTGCAGCAGCGGGTGCTGGCCGAAAAACGCCGTGCCAACCCGGGCGATACCGCTCCCGTATCAGCCGCCGAATACCCCGCCCTGCTAAAGGAGGTGTACCGCCGCGCCGACATCCCCAAACCGCGCAACCTGGTCGGCCTGGCCAAGGAGCTCACCGTGCCCGAGATGGAAGCCCTGCTGCTGGCCAACCAGCCCGCCACCGAGGCCATGGCCGCCGAACTGGCCACGCAGCGCGGCCAGGCGATCCGCGCGTACCTGGTGGCACAAAAGCTGCCCGTGGAGCGACTGTTTGTGGCGGCGCCTAAAGCGGGCAAACAAGCCGAAAAGTGGACACCCCGTGCGGATTTGAGCCTGGCGACACAATAGGCGGCTGGCTGGCGGAAGGTTCCGGGGAATCCCCCCCGCCAGTCTGATCGCCCCGCAGGCAGCTCGCTGGGCGCCGGAACCAAACCCGTCAGCCCCGCTCCCACACTGCACCATGTCCTACCGCCTGTTCCACCGCCTTGCAGTTACTCTTCTTTTGATAGCTGCTAGCGCTTACTGGACAAGCGCTAGCGCGCAATTTAGCTCAAAAACCAGCGGACAGGGCACCAGCGTGGTCACCACGCCCTATGTGCGCGCCGAGTTGCTGGCCCATGCGCCCCAGGGCGTGGCGCCCGGCCAGCCGCTGTGGCTGGGCCTCTCGATCACCCACCAGCCCGAGTGGCACACCTACTGGAAGAACCCTGGCGATTCTGGCCTGCCCACCGACCTGGCCTGGACGCTGCCCGCCGGTCTGGACGCGGGCGAGATCGCCTGGCCCCTGCCCAAGAAGATCCCCATCGGCACGCTGGTCAACTATGGCTACGAAGGCACGGTGCTGCTGCCCGTACCCGTCACCGTGGCCAGCAGTTTTGCCCCCAGCCCGTTGGCCAAGGATGCGACGATCAAGCTGCGCGCCTCCTGGCTGGTGTGCCGCAAGGAGTGCATTCCCGAAGAAGGTGAATTCACGCTGCAGCTGCCCATCCAGAGCACCACGGCACTGAGCAGTGCTGCCTTTGAGGCGGCCGCCAAGGCCCATCCCCGCGCCGTGGTGGCAGGCACCAACGGCATCGTGCCGGACAGCCAGGCGCAGATTGCCGACGGCAACCTGCTGAACGTCAGCGTGCAGGGCCTGCCCGTGGCGCTGCGTGGCAAGACACTGGACCTGTTCCCCGAAACCGCCGAAGTCATCGACAACGCCGCGCAGTGGAAGCAGGCCTGGAACGGCAGCGTGTGGACCGCGCAGATTCCCCTGTCTGCCCAGCGCAGCGCCAGCCCCAGCCTGATGCCCGTGGTGCTGGCCGAGCAGTCGCCCGCACATGCCACTGGCCCCGACACGCGCACCGGCTACCGCGCAAAGCTGAAGGTGCTGGGCACCTGGCCGCAGGTGGCGTCGGTTGCCAGCGTGTCGCCCGCGCTGGAGGCCGCGCTCAAGGCCAATGCTGCGCAGGCAAGCGGCGCTGCCGCGCCAGCCATGGGCTCCGGCGCATCGTCCCTCACCCTCACGGCCGCGCTGCTGGGCGCCTTGCTTGGGGGCCTCATCCTCAACCTCATGCCCTGCGTGTTCCCGGTGCTGGCGATCAAGGTGGTGGGCTTTACCCAGCACGCGCAAGACCGGCGCGCGCACCGCATCAGCGGCATCGCCTACACAGCGGGTGTGGTGCTGTCGTTCATTGCCCTGGGCGCGCTCATGCTGGGCCTGCGCGCGGCGGGCGAGGCGGTGGGCTGGGGATTTCAGCTGCAATCGCCCGCTGTGGTGGCATCGCTGGCGGCGCTGTTCACGCTGATCGCGCTGAACCTGGCGGGCGTGTTCGAGTTCGGGCATTTTCTGCCGTCCTCGGTGGCCAGCCTGCAGGCCCGCCACCCTGTGGCCGACAGCTTCCTCACCGGTGTGCTCGCCGTGGCCGTGGCATCGCCCTGCACTGCGCCCTTCATGGGCGCATCCCTGGGCCTGACCGCCACGCTGCCCGCGCCCCAGGCGCTGGCCGTGTTTGCGGCGCTGGGGCTGGGGCTGGCGCTGCCGTACCTGGCAGCCAGCTTTGTGCCCGCCGTGGCGCGCGCCCTGCCACGCCCCGGTGCGTGGATGGACACCTTCCGCAAGCTGATGGCCTTCCCCATGCTGGCCACTGTCGTCTGGCTGGTGTGGGTGCTGGGCCAGCAAAGCGGCATCGATGGCGCCGGTGCGCTGCTGATCCTGCTGGTGGGCCTGTCGCTGGTGGTGTGGGCGCTGTCGCTGGCCGGGCGTGCGCGCGTGTGGATGGCCACGGTGTCCATTGCGGCCATGGCCTTGCTGGTCTGGGCCTTTGCGCCCCACATCACGCACATTCCTACCGCGCAGCCCGCTACACCGTCCACGCAGGCCTCGGCCACCGGCTGGCAACCCTGGGCACCCGGCGCGGCCGAGCAGATCGTGGCCACGGGCCGCCCGGTGTTTGTGGACTTCACCGCCGCCTGGTGCGTGACCTGCCAATACAACAAGAAGACCACGCTGGCCAACGCCGATGTGCTGGCCGACCTGCAAACCAAGAACGTCGCCCTGCTGCGTGCTGACTGGACGCGCCGCGACCCCGCCATTACTGCCGCCCTGGCGTCGCTGGGCCGCAGTGGTGTGCCCGTCTACGTGTTCTACCGCCCCGGCAAGCCGCCGGTGGTGCTGACCGAGGTGCTCAGCGTGGACGAGGTGCGCGCCACCATCGCCCAGCTATAGGGCAGGAACGTTGCAAGCGCAAGGCATGCGATGTATTTGAAAACCCCCAGCCCTAACGCCGCCCCATGCTGACCTACCCCGCCATCGACCCCGTCGCACTGCAGCTTGGACCGCTGGCCGTTCACTGGTACGGCCTGACCTACCTTGCGGCCTTCGGGCTGTTCCTGCTGCTGGGCCGTCTGCGCCTGCACCACGCACCGTTCGCCTCCATCAGCGGTCCTGGCGCCTGGTCACGCAAGGATGTGGAGGACATCCTCTTCCTTGGCGTGGTGGGCGTGGTGGTAGGTGGGCGCCTGGGCTACTGCCTGTTCTACAAGCCCGCCTACTACCTGAGCCATCCGCTGGAAATCCTGATGATCTGGACCCCGGGCATGTCGTTCCACGGTGGCCTGCTGGGCGTGGTGGCAGCCATGCTGTGGTTTGCGCATTCGCGCAAGCGCCCCTGGCTGCAGGTGGCCGACTTTGTGGCGCCCTGCGTGCCCACAGGCCTCGCTGCGGGGCGCGTGGGCAACTTCATCAACGGCGAACTGTGGGGCCGTTTTGCAAGCCCGGACCTGCCCTGGGGCATGGTGTTTGCGCACAGCGGCTCGCTGCAGCCACGCCATCCATCGATGGTCTACCAATTTCTGATGGAAGGGTTGCTGCTGTTCATCCTGCTGTGGGTGTACGCGCGCAAAGAACGCCGCCCGGGCCAGGTGGCCGCAGCCTTCCTGTTCGGCTACGGCTTGTTCCGCTTCATCGCCGAATATTTCCGCGAACCGGATGCTCACCTGGGCTTGCTGTCGCTGGGCATGAGCATGGGGCAGTGGCTGTGCCTGCCGATGATCGCGGCGGGCGTGGGGCTGTGGCTGTGGGCGCACAGAAAGGCTCGCCCAGGAGTCCCCCCTGGCGAGCCCCGACCCCGTCCAACTTGATTGCCTGAGGAGCAATCCGGTCATTGCGTGCCGAGCAGCCGACTTCACGCTGCCCTGTTGATTGCCAGAACATTTCGCCCCCTCGTCAACCGCTAGGAGACCCTGCCATGAAGCTGCTTCGCCGTACGTTGATCGCCACCGCCGCCCTGGTTGCCCTGGGCGCACAGGCCGCCGCCACCGTGGGCCAGCCCGCACCCGACTTCACGCTCAAGGACACGTCGGGCAAAACCGTGCGCCTGTCGGACTTCAAGGGCAAACACGTGGTGCTGGAATGGACCAACCCCGGCTGCCCCTTCGTGCGCAAGCACTACGACAGCGGCAACATGCCCGCCACGCAGAAAGACGCCATCGGCAAAGGCGTGGTGTGGCTGTCCATCAACTCCACCGAAAAAGCCAGCAGCGACTACCTGGAGCCCGCCAAGCTGATGGCCTGGAAGCAGGAGCGCAAGGCCGCCCCCACCGCCGTGCTGATGGACGAGGAAGGCACCGTGGGCAAAAGCTACGGCGCCCGCACCACGCCACACCTGTACATCGTCAACCCGCAGGGCGTGCTGGTGTATGCAGGCGGTATCGACAGCATCCCTTCGGCGCGCCCGGCTGACATCGAGAAGGCCACCAACTATGTGAAGGTGGGGCTGGCAGAAGCGCTGGCGGGCAAGCCGATTTCGGCGGCCACGACGCAGCCTTACGGCTGCAGCATCAAGTACAAATCGGCCAGCTGAAAAAGAACTTCAGCGCGCCACGCAGTTCACCCGCAGAGCGCGCGGACTGTGGAAGTACATGGTGTTGCCCTTGCCACGGATGTAGGTGCCGCCATCACCGTATCCAAAACCCGACGCCACGCGCTCGGGCTGCAGCGACACGGTGCGGCCATTCATTTCCAGCAACGCAGGGCCATCGGGCTGGGCGGGCCAGTGCACCACCATCATGGGGCCACGGTCACAGGCGTAGGTCGTGACGCGCTGGACCTTGGGCACATCGGGGGCACGGGGCGGGGTGCAGGCGCTCAGGGCAAAGGTGGACAAGACAACAGCCGTGGCGACAAGGCCAGTGGTGCGGCGGGCGCGTGGTGGGTTCTGCACGGGATCTCCTCGGATTCTGGGTCGGTGCCACCGTGTTGATGGCAGTGTGGGTGGACAACGCGGGGGTCTGGCGCCGCAGCGGTTCGCCCCCATACACTGCCATGTATGAAACGCACGCCCGACACCATCAGCACCCTGCGCGATATTCTGACGCACTGCCGCACCCTTGCGGTGGTGGGACTGTCGCCCCAATGGCACAGACCCAGCTATTTCGCGGCCAAGTACATGCAGGCACATGGCTACCGCATCGTGCCGGTGAATCCGCTCGTCGCACGGGATGGCGGGCAGATCCTGGGCGAAACCGCCTACGCCAGCGTGACCGAAGCCGCTGCCGCGCTGGCGGCGCAGGGGCAGAAGATCGACATGGTGGACTGCTTTCGCAAAAGTGAGGACATCCCGCCGCTGGCCGATGAAGCCATCGCCATCGGCGCAAAGTGCCTGTGGCTGCAACTGGGGGTGTTCAACGAGGCGGCCAGGCAACGCGCCGAGGCCGCCGGGCTGCAGGTGATCGAAAACCGCTGCGTGAAGATCGAGTACGCGCGGCTGTTTGGCGGCCTGGGCTGGATGGGCGTGAACACACGGGTCATCAGCGCCAAGCGCCTGCGGCAGCTGCCTTACTAGCCAATTCTCAGTCAAGCACAAAGCTATAAAATTCATAGCTATTAGCGCTTATCCATCAAGCGTTAGCAGCCAATTTCATTCAAAACCATGTCCTCCAACCATCCCTCCGGCGCCGACCGCGAGTTCGGCTTTGGCACCCGCGCCATCCACGCCGGCGCCCAGCCCGACCCCGTGACCGGCGCACGCGCCACGCCCATCCACCAGACGACGAGCTTTGTGTTCGACAACGCCGAGCACGCCAGCAGCCTGTTCAACCTGCAGACCTTTGGCAACGTCTACAGCCGCATCAGCAACCCCACGGTGGCGGTGTTCGAGGAGCGCATTGCGAGCCTCGAAAACGGACGCGCCGCCCTGGCCTGCGCCAGCGGCATGGCCGCGCAGATGGCGGCGCTGCTGGCCATCCTGAAAACCGGCGACCACATCGTGGCGGCCAGCACGCTCTACGGCGGCACGGTGGGCCAGCTGGGTGTGGGCTTCGGGCGCCTGGGCATCGAGACCACGTTTGTGGACCCGGCCGACCCAGAAAACTTTGCACGTGCCATGCGCCCCAACACCCGCGCCTTGTATGGCGAAACCATCGGCAACCCGCTGGTCAACGTGCTTGACATCGCCGCCGTGGCCGAGGTGGCGCATGCCCACGGCGTGCCGCTCATCATCGACAACACGGTGGCCAGCCCCTACCTGTGCAACCCGCTGGCGCTGGGCGCCGACATCGTGGTGCACAGCGCCACCAAGTACATCGGCGGCCACGGCACCACCATGGGCGGCGTGGTGGTCGAGGGTGGCAAGTTCCCGTGGGACAATGGCAAGTTCCCCGAGATGGTGGAGCCCAGCCGCGCCTACCACGGCGTGAAGTTCTACGAGACCTTTGGCGACTTTGGCTACACCATGAAGGCGCGCATGGAGGTCAACCGCACCTTCGGCGGCGTGCTCTCGCCCATGAACGCGTGGCAACTGTTGCAGGGCGCCGAGACGCTGCACCTGCGCATGCGCGAGCACTGCCGCAATGCGCTGGCCGTGGCGAAGTTTTTGCAGAGCCACCCACAGGTGGCGTGGGTCAACTACCCCGGTCTGGCGGATTCGCCGTACTACGATCTGGCGCAAAAGCAGTTTCGTGCTGTGGACGGGGCGCCGGGCGCCTCGGGCATCCTCACGTTCGGCGTGAAGGGGGGCGCTGCGGCGGGCGAGAAGTTCATCGACGCCTGCGAGTTCCTGAGCCACCTCGCCAACATCGGCGACGCCAAGACGCTGGTGATCCACCCCGCATCGACCACCCACCGCCAACTGAGCGAAGAAGAGCTGGCCCGCGCTGGCGTGAGCGCGGACATGGTGCGGCTGTCGGTGGGGATTGAAGACCTGGACGACATCCTGTGGGACGTTGACCAGGCACTGGCGCGCTCTCAAGGAGCCTAGATCCAGCGCCGCACATCCCGGCAGTAGTCCGCGTACTGGCGTCCAAAACGGGCCGCCAGCTTGCGCTCTTCGAGCGGGATGTACCAGCACTGCGCGAGCACAAAAAACTGCAACACCAGCAACCACGGCGACAAAGTGCCCAGCGCCAGCGCCACACCCGCCAGGGCCAGCAGCATGCCCAGGTACATGGGGTTGCGCGTGCGTGCAAACAGGCCTGCTGTGGTGAGCGTGCCGGGATCGCCAAAGGTGTTGATGTTGGTGCCGATGCGCTTGAACAGGCGAGCATGCCACTGGGCCATGGCCAGGCCCGCCAGCACCAGCACACCCCCCGCCCACCAGGCCAGCACGCGCCCATCGGCGGGCAGCACGGCCACGGGCCAGGTGCGCTGCAAAATCACCATCGCACCGACCGACGCAAACCAGACCACAGGGGGCAGCAGCAAACGTTGCATTCCAACTTCTCCTTGCACAATGAAGACATGGCCCGCAGTCTGCCGATGGCGTGCTGTGCTGGCGATAACCTGGGTTAACGGAGTCCTCTTTTGCCGACCTTTTCTCATTCCACCCACACGGTGCTGGAGCAACTGGCACAGGCCCCGCTGCCCGAGTGGGAGGCTCTGGACCGCGCCACCACGGTGCGGCAGCTGCGGCCGGGCGAGGTGCTGTTCCACGCGGGCGAGGCGCAGCCCCGGGTCTTTGTGGTGAACCAAGGGCTCATCAAGATGGTGTACGAGACGGCCGTAGGTGAGGCCTGGGTCAAGGGGTTTGTGCCGGCCGGCATGTGTTTTGCCAGCCTCACGGCACTGCAGCCGGGCGGCGTTACCAGCTACACCGCCCTGGCGGAAGGCGGGCCCTGCACGGTGGAGCAGATCGACCATGCCGCGCTGGAAGCGCTGGCCGCGCGCCACATGGGGTGGCAACGCGCGCTGAGCAATGCCTACCGCCTTTACGGCCAGCGCAAGGAGCAGCGCGAGATGGAGTTGCTCACCCTGTCGCCCGAAGAGCGCTACCGGCGCTTTCTGCAGCAGCACCCGCAGATCGCCGCCCAGGTGCGCCAGCGCGACATTGCCAGCTATGTGCGCGTGACGCCGGTGGCGCTCAGCCGCATCAAAGCGCGCATATTGCGCGGCGGCTGACGGCGGCTCAGGGTTTGGTGCCCTGCGCGGCGCCCAGGCGCTGCGACAGGCTGCGCGCGGTGTCGCGCAGATGGCCTGCGACAGCACTGCCCGGCCCCGTCTGCAGCGTGGCGCTGGGCCCTATCACCGCCAGGCACAACACCAGCTGCCCAAACCCGTCAAACACCGGCGTTGCCAGCGCGCTGATGCCGGGCAGCAGCTGGTCAGTCACCTCGCTGATCTGGTGCTGGCGCACCGCCTCCAGTTCGGCCGCAAATGCGGGCTCATCCAGCGCGCCCGCAAACCCTTCGGCCGCCAGCGCAGCCGCAGCGCGCTCGCGCGGGCCGAAGGCTGCAAACACCTTGCCCGTGGCCGTGTGCCGCACAGAAGCCGTGGTGCCGTGGCGCATGGCCACATACACGGCGGTGGGGCCTTCTTCCACACGGATGATGGTCGGGCCGTTGTCGCCCCAGACCGAGGCCGACACGGTGTAGCCGATGCGCTGGGCCAGCGCGGGCAGCTCTGCAATGGCCAGGCGCACCGGGTCCACCTGCTGCAGGCTGATCAGGCCCAGCTGCATGGCCAAGGGGCCCAGGCCGTAGTGGCCGCTCACGGCGTCCTGCTCGATGAGGCCCAGCTTGCCAAAGCTCACCAGGTAGGGGTGGGCCTTGGCGGCCGTCATGTTCGCCGCGCGGGCCAGGTCCTTGAGCGCCATGCGCCGGCCGGTGCGTGCCAGCACCTTCAGCAGCTGGCCGCCCACCTCCACGCTCTGGATGCCGCGCGGGCTGCGGGGCGTGTCTTCATCGTCGGCGGGGGGCAGGTCGGGGGTCGTCGTGGGCATGGGGCGATTGTCCACGCAGCGCAGCATCCATACGCACTTCGGGTTTACACCTAAACAAATGCGTTAGACATGAACGAATTTCTTGCCTAACATCAACACATTCCGTTTAGATAAACGAATTCACCATTAACAAATCACCACCATGAGCACCGTCAAAACCTTTGCCTCCGCCGCCGACCTCGAAGTGAAGAAAGTGAGCTTCGCCAAGCTCTCCGACCACGCCTATGCCTACACCGCCGAGGGCGACCCCAACACCGGCATCATCATTGGCGACGACGCGGTGATGGTCATCGACACCCAGGCCACGCCCGTGATGGCGCAGGACGTGATCCGCCGCATCCGCGAGGTGACGGACAAGCCCATCCAATACGTGCTGCTCTCCCACTACCACGCGGTGCGCGTGCTGGGGGCCAGCGCTTACGGTGCCGAGCACATCATTGCCAGCGAGGACACGCGCGACCTGATCGTGGAGCGTGGCCAGTTCGACAAGGACAGCGAGATCGGCCGCTTTCCGCGCCTGTTCCAGAATGTGGAGAGCGTGCCGGACGGCCTGACCTGGCCGACCATGACCTTCAACAGGAAGATGACACTGTGGCTGGGCAAGCTGGAGGTGCAGATCCTGCAACTGGGCCGGGGCCACACCAAGGGCGACACGGTGGCCTGGCTGCCGCAGGAAAAGATCCTGTTCAGCGGCGACCTGGTGGAGTTCGATGCCACGCCGTATGCGGGCGACGCGTATTTCCAGGACTGGCCGCAGACCCTGGACAACATCGCAGCCCTGAAGCCCGAAAAGCTGGTGCCCGGCCGGGGCGCCGCATTGCAGACGCCCGAGCAGGTGCAGGCAGGCCTGGCGGGCACGCGCGCCTTCATCAGCGACCTGTACGAGAGCGTGAAGGCCAGCGCCGCCCAGGGCGAAGACCTGCGCAAGGTCTACGAAGCCACGTTCGCCAAGCTGCAGCCCAAGTACGGCCACTGGGTCATCTTCAACCACTGCATGCCGTTTGACGTGACCCGGGCGTACGACGAGGCCACGCAATACCCCGACCCACGCATCTGGACCGCCGAGCGTGACATTCAAATGTGGAAGGCTTTGGAAGGCTGAGCCGCCGAGGTTGGAGGAGACAAAAACATGAACCCCAGAGACATTCCCACCGAAGCCTTCCACGCCAACGGTGCCGAGGTGCAGGCCATCGACTTCGGCTATGTGCGCTCGCCCGACCAGGACCGAGCCACGCCCGCGCAGCACCCCATCGTGGTCATCGGCGCGGGCCCCGTGGGCCTGTCGCTGGCCATTGACCTGGCCCAGCGCGGGCAGCGCGTGGTGGTGCTGGACAACGACCACAAGCTCTCCATCGGCTCGCGCGCCATCTGCTTTGCCAAGCGCACGCTGGAGATCTGGGACCGCCTGGGCGTGGGCCAGCGCATGGTGGACAAGGGCGTGTCGTGGAACCTGGGCAAGGTGTTCCTCAAAGACGAGCAGCTGTACGAATTCAACCTGCTGCCCGAAGAAGGCCACGAGCGCCCCGCCTTCATCAACCTGCAGCAGTACTACGCCGAGGCCTACCTGGTGGAGCGCGCGCTGCAGCTGCCGGGCATCGACATCCGCTGGCACAACAAGGTCACTGCGGTGCAAAGCCGCGCGGACGGCGCGCTGCTGAGCATCGACACGCCCGAGGGCGCCTACCAGATGGATGCGCAATGGCTGGTGGCCTGCGACGGCGCACGCTCGCCCACGCGGCAGATGCTGGGACTGGAGAGCAAGGGGCGCATTTTTCAGGACCGTTTTTTGATCGCCGACGTGAAGCTGGCGGATGAGGCGAACTTCCCGACCGAGCGCTGGTTCTGGTTCGACCCACCCTTTCATCCCAACCAGAGCGTGCTGCTGCACCGCCAGCCCGACAACGTCTGGCGCATCGACTTCCAGCTGGGCTGGGACGCGGACCCCGAAGAAGAAAAGAAACCCGAGAACATCATCCCGCGCGTGAAGGCGCTGCTGGGTGCGGATGCACAGTTTGAGCTGGACTGGGCCAGCGTCTACACCTTTGCCTGCCTGCGCATGGACCAGTTCGTGCACGGCCGCGTCGTCTTCGCGGGCGACAGCGCCCACGGTGTTTCGCCCTTTGGCGCACGGGGCGCCAACAGCGGCGTGCAGGATGCCGAGAACCTGGCCTGGAAGCTCGATTGGGTGCTCCAGGGCCGCGCCAGCCCCGCGCTGGTGGGCACGTATGGCCCCGAGCGTGAATACGCGGCCGATGAGAACCTGTGCAACTCCACCCGCGCCACCGACTTCATCACGCCCAAGAGCGAGGTGAGCCGCCTGTTCCGCGACGCGGCGCTGCACCTGGCGCGTGAACATGCGTTTGCACGGCGCATCGTCAACAGCGGGCGCCTGTCGGTGCCCGCCACACTGCACCAGTCGCCGCTGAACACGCCGGATACCGACACCTTCGTGAGCACGCAGGTGCCCGGCGCCGTTTTGCTGGACGCACCCTTGACGAAACAGGGCCGACCCACCTGGCTGCTGCGCGAGCTGGGGCCGGATTTCACGCTGCTGGTGTTTGGCCCTGCACCCACCTGGGCGCGCGACCTGCCCGGCGTGACGGTGCTGCAGATCGGCATTGACGTGATCGACCACCAGGCGCTGGCCGCCCAGCGGCTGGATGCGCTGCCGCGCACCGTGTACCTGGTGCGGCCCGACCAGCATGTGTGCGCGCGCTGGCGCACGCCTACCGAAGCCGCCGTGCGCAGCGCATTGGCCCGTGCCACGGCTTCAGCCGTCTGACCAGGAAGACGACAAGGAACATGCCCATGCTGAACACCCAACCCAACCTGCAGGCCTGCGACGACTTCTATGAAGCGCTGATTGCGGCGCACCAGGGCCTGTCCACGCCCGAGAGCCACGCCATGAACGCACGCCTGGTGCTGCTGCTGGCCAACCACATCGGTGACCAGGCCACGCTGCAGCACGCGCTGCAACTGGCGCGCGGCAGTGCCGTGCCCACGGCGGACCGGCGCAGCACCCCGGCCATCACGCCCGTGGTGCCCACCCACGCGGTGGCGGCCTAACCACAGCCCCTTTTCATCCCCACCGCCCCAGCACCGCGCAGACGGTGCAGGGCCCGACTCGCCTTGAACCTCGACCACCACGGAGACAACACCACCATGCAGCGCAAACATTTCCTCGCCACCCTCGCGGGCCTGGCCCTTGCCACCACCCTGCCCCTGGCCCACGCCCAGGATTCCAAGCCACTCGAATGGGTGGTGGGCTACGCGGCGGGCGGCGGCTCGGACATCGTCGCGCGCACGATTGCCGAATCGATGTCGGCCACGCTGGGCCGCCCCATCGTCATTAACAACAAGCCCGGCGCGGGCACCAACATTGCCGCCGAATACAGCGCGCGCAACAGGGACTACGGCAACCTGATGTTCTCGGCCGACTTCGCCACGCTGGCGGCCAACCCGTTTTTGTTCAGCAAGCTGAGCTACAACGCCGAGAAGGACTTTCAGCCTGTGGGCCTGCTGGTGCGCTTCCCTATGTTCCTGGTGGTGTCCAACAACGTGCCCGCCAAGAACTTGAAGGAGTTCATGGCCTGGGCCAAGGGGATGCCCGATGGCGTGAACTGGGCTTCCGCCGGGCCGGGCAGCCCGCACCACCTGGTGGGCGAGCTGTTCCGCGAGCAAAGTGGGCTCAAGCTCACGCATGTGCCCTATCGCGGCGCGGCCCCGGCGATTCAGGATGTGATCGGCGGGCAGGTGCCTGCGATGTGGATCGACAGCGCCACGGTGTACCCATTTCTCAACGGCGGCAAGGTCAAGGCCATTGGTGTGGCCAGCCCGCAGCGCGTGACGACCATGCCCGATGTGCCCACGATGTCCGAACAGGGCCTTCAAGGGTTTGAAGGTTTTGCATGGCAGGGCCTGGTGGTACCCACGGGCGCATCGGCCGATGTGGTGGCCAACTTCAGCAAGGCATTGCAGACAGCCCTGGCCGACACGCGCACCAAGGCCCGCCTGCAGGCCCTGGGTGTGGAGCCCATGCCCGGCACGGCCGCCCAGATGGGCAGCTTTGCGCGCACCGAGCGCGAAAAGTGGGGCCGAGTCATTACGAAGGTGGGCGTGAAACTCGATTAACTCCCTGAACGGCTGCGCCGGTTTCCCCCGGAGGGGACGCCATCCGTGGCCTGGCAGCGCCAGTTCCACGGTGGCGCAGGCAAATGCCACGCTCCTGTCGCAGGGCACTCAGCGGCTGCGTGCCAGCCGCCGCTTGCGCTGCAGGGCGGGCGCCAGCCACAGCAATTGCACGGTGGCATAACCCAGCGCCGCCATCACCAGGCCCAGCGTGGGCAGGCCCACCAGCAGCGGTGTGCCCAGGGCCTGCATCCAGGCGCCCAGCGCCTGCACCGAGAAGTCTCCGCCCGGCACCACGCTACTCCACGCGGGCAAAGTCTGGGTGCCCGGCATCACCAACGCGCCCAGATAGAAGGCCAGCGCATACAGCGGCACGGTGGTGAGCGGATTGGTATAGAACGTGGCCACCCCGCCCGCCACGATGTTGCCGCGCAGCCAGGCGCAGACCAGCAGCGTGCCCGGAATCTGCAGCGGCCCGGGGATCAGCCCACAGAACAGGCCCGCCGCCACCCCGCGCGCCAGGGGCTGGCGCTGAAAGCGAAACAGCTCGCGCCGCTCCAGCCAGGGGCGCAGGCGGATGAGCCAGTCCCGGTCCAGGTGTGCGCGGGCGCGTGGCTCCAGGGCGCGCAGCCAGCGGCGCAATGAACAAAGCATCTGGCTTACCACTGCACTCAGTCCTTGCGCGGCAGGGCCGGAGCGCCATGGGCGCTTTCGCCCGAACTGCGCAGCGACAGGAAGATCGAGCCAGCAATCAGCGACGCCGTCACCAGCAGCGCATAGCCGATCGGGATCTTCACAAAGTCGATGAGCAGCATCTTGCCGCCAATGAACACCAGCACCAGCGCCAGGCCATAGGCCAGCAGGTGGAAGCGGTTGGCCAGGTCAGCCAGCAGGAAGTACAGCGCACGCAGGCCCAGGATGGCAAAGATGTTGGCCGTGAGCACGATGAACGGGTCGCTGGTGATCGCGAAGATGGCCGGGATGCTGTCCACCGCAAAGATGATGTCGGTGGTGCCGATGAGCACCAGCACCACAAACAGGGGCGTGAAGTGCTTGACGCCGTTGATCATGGTGGAGAGCTTCTCGCCATCGAACTGGTCGGTGATGCGAATGCGCTTCTTCAGGAACTTGAGCACCGGGTTGGTGGCGATGTCAGGCTCCTGCCCAGCGGCAAACCACATCTTCACGCCGGTGACGACCAGGAACGCACCGAACACATACAGCAGCCAGTGGAAGGTGGCCAGCAGCCAGGCACCTGCCAGGATGAGCAGCGTGCGCAGCACGATGGCACCGATGATGCCGATGATGAGCGCGCGCTTCTGGTACTGCGGCGGCACGGCAAAGTAGCTGAACAGCATCAGGAAGACAAAGATGTTGTCCACCGATAGGCTCTTTTCGACCAGATAGCCGGTGATGAACTGCATCGAGACGGTGTTGGCAATCTCACGGCCCTGGCTTCCGTCCAGGTACCACCACAGAATGGCCACAAACACAAACGCCAGCGAGAACCACAAAAGGCTCCAGCGCGCGGCCTCGCCCATGGTGACCTTGTGCGCGCCCTGGCGCTCCATGACCAGCAGGTCGACGCCTATGGCAATGACCACGAAGACGGCAAATCCCGCCCACATCCACCACGTTCCGATCGTTTCCATCGATTTTCTCCAAAGATGCCCTCACACGTCCGGGCAAGCCGGACGCCCAAGCCCCGGACTGTAGGGGCTGATGTACTTCTTTAAAACCTGTTATCACAGTAGTATTGGTTCGGTTTTTACGAACCAAACCCTTTTCCCTCGGAAGAACCCATGAGCCAGAGCTTCAACTACCGCCATCTTTTCTACTTCTGGGTGGTGGCCAAGGAGGGCGGTATCGCCCGCGCCGCCGAGCGGCTGGACATGGCCATGCAAACCATCAGCGCCCAGGTGCGGGAGCTTGAAAAGTCGCTGGGCGTGAGCCTGCTGCGCACCGAGGGCCGCAACCTGGTGCTCACCGATGCGGGCGTGGCCGCGCTGCACGAGGCCGACCACATCTTTGCGCTGGGCGAGCTGCTGCCCGTGCGCGTGCGCGAGGCCGCCAGCGGCCAGACGCTGCGCCTGAACCTGGGCATTTCCGACGGCATTGCCAAGCTGGCCGTGCATCGGCTGCTCACCCCCGTGCTGGACGAACCGCACCTGCGCCTGCTGTGCCATGAGGGCGAGTTCCAGCCCCTGCTGGGCGAGCTGGCGCTGCACAAGCTCGATGCCGTGCTGGCCGACCGTGCCGCGCCCCCCAACCCCGCCCTGCGCACCACCAGCCAGTTGCTGGGCAGCAGCGCCATCGCCTGGTACGCGCCGCCGCTGTGGGCCGAGGCGGCGGCCAACAACTTCCCCCACAGCCTGGCCGTGGTGCCCTTGCTGCTGCCCACCGACCACGCCGCCATGCGCGCGCGCATCGACCACTGGCTGGAACGCGAACGCATCCGCCCGCGCATCGCGGGCGAGTTTGAAGACAGCGCCCTCTTGAGCACCTTTGCCGCCACCGGCATGGGCGTGATGCCCGCGCCGGTGTCGCTGGGCGAGCACCTGGCACAGACCCACGGGCTGGTGCAGGTGGGTACCGCACCCGACGTGCAGGAGCAGTTCCACCTGATCTACAGCGCCCGCAAGGTGATGCACCCGCTGCTCACGCGGCTGCTGGAGGCGGGGAGCAGCGGATCACTCCTGAATTGATAGCAATCAGCGCTTACCCAGCAGGCGCAAGAGGCCAAAAGCCTTGTAGTCAGCGAAAAAAAGCTCTGGTTCCCTTCAGTCGCGCCCTGCCCGCTCGATGTGCAAGGCAGCCGATGCCGGGTCGGAAAAGCACAGCTCATGGCTGCCCGGGCACTCCACCAGGCGGAACAGGCCCAGCCGCTCCGACAGGCGCGGGTGCCAGGGCAGGCTGTGCGGCAGCGCAGTGTCCTGCTGCGCGTTGAGGTAGCTCTTGCCCACCTCCAGCGCGGCCAGCGGCACTGGCAGTTGCGCGGGTTCGGTGAAGGTGCGGTAGGGATGGGGGTTGAGCAGCGCGTAGGTGCTTTGCGCCAGGGCCTCGTCGGCATCGTTGATGAAGGCCTCGCGCCAGATGGGGTACGGCAGCATCACGGCATTGCCACTGCTGGCCGCCACCTGGCCGAACAGCGCGCGGTAATGCGGCGGCACCAGGTCATTCAGGCATTCGCCAGGCTGCGGCACGAAGGCGTTCCAGTACACCAGACGGCAGATGCGCCCAGGCAGACGCGCGGGCATGTGGCTGATGACCATGCCGCCGTAGCTGTGGCCCACCAGGCGCACGTCGGTCAGGCCCTGGCCTTCGATGAAGGCCGCCAGCGAATCCACCGCGTCGGCGAGACCCGTGGCCGCGCGGTCGTCGCCGGGGCGGTTGCCTGCCAGCGTGGGGCAATGCACGGTGTGGCCGCGCGCGCGCAGGTGGGTGGCGGTGGCTTCCATTTCGGCACCGGTGTGCCAGGCGCCATGGACCAGGACATAGGTATCCGGCATGTGTGTCTCCTTGGGGTTGTGTTGCAGGACTGGGCAATCCGCCCTGCCGCTACCTTAGAAACACCCGGTGGCACGGAATGGCCCGCGCGTGCCAGCCTGCTGTGCTGGATGTGCCAGAGCGCTCACCCACAGGCCAGCGCGGCCGTCTCAACGCTTGGCCTCATTCCGTTTCCAAATCATTCGTGTCTAGGCGCGAAGCCACAGACAGTGCTGTAGCACGGCAAGGCGAAGCAACAACGACACGGATGATTTGGAAACGGAATCAGCCGCCGCGCCGCCACTGCGCGGGCGACACGCCCATGGCGCGCTGGAAGGCGCGTGCGAAATGCGAAGGGTCCGCAAAGCCGCAGCGCCGCCCAATCTCACCCACGGCCACATGGGCCAGCTGGGGGCGGCGCAGCAGCTCGCCTGCACGCGCCAGGCGCAGTTCGCGCGACGTGCCCGCAAAGGTGTGGCCTTGCGCCGCAAACGCCCGGTGCAGGGTGCGCAGCGACACGCCCGCCTCCTGCGCCAGCGCCGGGGCCGAGAGGCCCGGCTGGTCGATGCGCGCCCGGATCAGCGCACACAGATGGGCATGCAGGCTGCGCGCCGCAGTGGGTGCCGGTGGCTGGGGCGGCTCCAGCGCAGCGCACAACAGCGCCCCCAGGTGGTCGGACAGCAATGCTGGCGGCAAGGCCTGCGCCGAGGACGGGTCACGCGCCAGCTGCACGGCCAGCGCCCCCAGGCTCTGGCCCCAGCCCTGGTCCCGCCAGGCCACGCGCGGGCCGGGCGCCTCGGCCTGCTCCAGCCACTGCCCCACCCAGGCGCGCGGCAGCTGCAGCGACACACAGTGCACGCCTTCAGGAAAGTGCAGTTCATAGGGCCTAGCCGAATCCAGCAGCACCACATCGCCCGGACGCAGATGGGCCAGATGGCCGTCCTGGCGCACATGCCACGCGGTCTCGGCCTGGCCGATCAGGTAGAAGGGCAGCTGGCGGCTGCGCGCAATGCCTGCGGGCGTGCGAAACACGTCCTGGGTGGAGGCCCGCACGCGGTTGATGGACAGCGTCTCCACCGGCAGGCTTTGCAGCTCCCCGCCAAACAGCGGCGCCTCGCGGGAGCTGCAATCCATCTCCAGAAACGCCTCGCAGATCGCGCCCACCCAGTAGTCCAGGCGCGCGGGCGGCGCCACCACGTCGGTGGTCCACTGGCGCAGAGCAGCGGGGGACGAAGGCTCGAAGGCGGCGGCGGGCATGGCGCCCAATCTACCGGCAAGCGGGGCGGGCAGGCAACAGGGCAAGCCCGCCCGCCCACACTCCTGACGACCTGCCCGCCAGGCTCAGCGCTGCGGCATGTCCTTCACCGAATACCCCAGGCTCACCGTGGCATCGTCAGGAATGGCGGGCATGGTCGCATTCCAGGCCTCCCACGCGGCGCGCATGGTCTGCAGGCGTTCGGGCTCCACAGGCGCGCGGTTGGCGCGCTCGCGTTGATCGTCGGCCAGGTTGAACAGGTAGTCGTCGCCGTCCACGCGCAGGTACTTCCACACGCCCTGGCGCATGGCGCGCTGGCCCCGGTGGTTCATGCGCCAGTACAACGGGGGCGCGTCCAGCGCCGCCGCATCGCGCAGCTGCGGCATCAGCGAGCGGCCATCGAGCGGGTAGTCCGCATGCGCGCCGGCCCCTGCTGCGTCGAGCATGGTGGCCGACCAGTCCATGGTCATGCAGGTCTGCGCGCTCACACCGCCGGGTGCGATCACAGCAGGCCAGTGGGCGATCCAGGGCACGCGGATGCCGCCCTCGGTCAGGTCCATCTTGCCGCCCACCAGCGGCCAGTTGTCCGAGAAGCGCTCGCCACCGTTGTCGCTGGTGAACACCACCAGCGTGTCGCGCGCAAGGCCCTTTGCCTCCAGCAGCGCCATGATGCGGCCGATGCCCTCGTCCATGTGGTGGATCATGCGGCGGTAGGTTTCGATGTTGCCGCCGTGCAGGTGGAACAGGTTCGTCTTCACCTCCTGCGCCATCGCCTCGTCGTCGCGGGTCTCCCAGGGCCAGTGGGGCGCGGTGTAGTGCAGGCTCAGGAAGAACGGCGTGCCCGCCTGCGCGCCCGGCGCCATGCGCTGCACATAGTCGAGCGCGTGGTCGGTGATGAGGTCGGTGAGGTAGCCGTCCTGCTGCTTTTCCTCCTCGCCCAGGTACAGGTCGTGCGTGCCGTTGGAGCTGCAGTGGGTGAAGTAGTCCACCCCGCCCGACATGGGCCCGAAGAACTCTTCGTAGCCCGAGCGCAGCGGCCCGAACGCGGGAGGGTAGCCCAGGTGCCACTTGCCCACCAGCGCCGTGCGGTAGCCCGCTGCGCGCAGCAGCGACGGCAGCGTGGGGTGCTCGGACGGCAGGCCCAGCGTGGTGCTGCCCCGGCTCTTGCTGTTGATGGGCTCCTCGGCCGCGCCGCGCAGGCGGTACTGGTAGCGCGCCGTCATCAGCGCAAAACGCGTGGGCGAGCAGACGGGGGAATTGGAGTAGCCCTGCGTGAGCTTGAGGCCGTTGGCCGCCAGCTGATCGAGCACCGGCGACACCGGGCCAAACGCCGCGTCGCGCCCGCCGTAGCAGCCCAGATCGGCATAGCCGAGGTCGTCGGCAACGATGAAGATGATGTTCGGGCGGGTGGTCATGGTTTGAAGCCCGAGCGCTGCACGACCGGTGCCCATTGCGCGCGGTAGGCCTTCAGCATGGCCTCGGTCTGCGCCATGGTCGCCACCACGGGCTCCATCTTGGCCGCCTCAAACTTGCGCTGGGTGTCGGGGTCCTTCATCACTTCGTGGATCAGCGCGGCCAGGCGTTCGGCTTGCGCTTTGGGCATGCCCATGGGCGCGAAGAAGGTGTTCCATCCGGTCGCAGCCAGGTCCAGGCCGCTTTCCTTGAAGGTGGGGATCTTTCCATCCAGCGCGCTGCGCTTGGCACCCGACACCGCCAGGATGCGGATCTTGCCCGCCTCGTGCTGGGGCAGCAGGGTGTCAAACGTGTCGAACGCCACGGGCACCTGGCCGCCCAGCAGGTCGTTGAGCAGCGGCGCGGAGCCCCGGTAGCCCACCACCTCAGCGCGCACCTTGGCGGCATCGCCCACCATCAGGCCGAAAAAGTGCGGCAGGCTGCCGGTGGCGGGCACGCCGAAGTTGGCCTTGTCGGGGTTGGCGCGCAGCCAGGCCATGAGGTGTGGCAGTTCCTTGACGGGCACGGCGCTGCCCACGGCCACGCCGAATTCGTAGCTGTTGACATGGCTCACGGGGCGGAAGTCGCGCTCGGGGTCGTAACCCGCATCGGGGAACACCAGAGGCGCCACCAGCATGACGGCCGGGTTGGCCAGCAACAGCGTGGGCTGGTTGGCAGGGGCGGCTTTGACGGCCTGGGCCGACAGGCGGCCACCCGCGCCGGTCTTGTTCTCCACAATCACAGGCGAGCCGAGCTTGCTACCCAGCTTGTCAGCCACGATGCGGGCCACGCGGTCGGTAGAGCCACCGGGGGCGTAGCCCACCACGATGCGCAACGGGGCTTCCTGCGCTTGCGTGATGGAGGCGGCCAAGGCCAGGGCCAGCGCTATGGCCAGTACAGAAGAAAGGGGTTTGCGCATCGTCGAAAAGTCTCCAGGGACAATTGCAGGGCCCTGCACCATCGCGCAGGTTGATGCGCGCACTGTATTGGCCACACAATCGATTGATCTAATCAACTATTGCACGGAAATACCCTGATGTCCGCGCCCACCCCGGCACCCCCAGGCCCCGCCGAGCCGGGCCACCGCCTGACCCATCCGGAAGCGGCCAACGACCTGTTGATGTACCGCCTGAACCGACTGCTGGCCGTCGCGGGCAGCTTGGTGGTGCGGCTGTGCGAAGGGGGCTACGGCATCACGCGGCGCGAGTGGGGGCTGCTGATGATGCTGGCGCAGCACCCGGGCATGCCCCCGGCCGAGCTGGCCCAGCGGCTGGGGCTGGACCGGTCGCGCACGTCACGCGCCATCACGTCGCTACTGGCCAAAAAGCTGCTCACCCGCGATGCGATGCCGGGCGACCGGCGCCAGGCGGTGCTATCGCTCACCCCGGCGGGGCAGGCGCTGCACGATCAGCTGTTCCCCCAGGTGAAGGCGCTTAACCAGGAACTGCTGGCGGGCCTGAACACGGGCACGGTTCAGGCCCTGGACCTCGCGCTGGCCGATATGCAAAAACGGGCGGAAGCCCTGGTGGCAAGCCGCACCGATGTGCCGCGCACTTACCGGTTGCGAGGGGGCCGGAACACCTCGCGAACAGACCAAGACTGGTGACGGCAGCGCCACCAGCGGTCCTTTCCAAACCCCCTGGAATCGCAGTTTGCTATTTTTCAGTATTTGCCTGAATTTCCATGAGCTGGTTCAAATCCGCTCGCAGCATTCCATTTGGATCCACAGCGGCATCGTTTGCTGAAGATCGGATTCCTGCCGCCGTAATGGCTGCCGTGACATCGGTAATAGAAATTTGAACCTGATAAAGGTTTCCATCATTTGCATACTCTTTGGTGAAAGCACAAACAGCCTCCCCTGGGTCTGCAAAGTAGATGACTGCCGCGTCGGTAGCCCGCTTAGGAATTCGCAAAAAGCTGGAATACAAAGACGCCGGTACAGGGGTTCGTGCTGAACCATTGACATAGTATTCCTCCTCCCAGTCGTCGTTCTGCATCACATAGTTGTATTTCAGCGAGCTGACTTTGAGCATGGGATCACGCCCAGTACCCATCGATTCGGCAAAGATATACAGCACCTTGGTACCACGGTACGACGCCCCATCGTACCCGGCTATAGTGCAAGCGATGGCCTCCAGATTGGTTGCGGAATGAACTCCGCCCGCGCTGATATTTTTGAGATCTGCATGTGCAAATCCAGCCGCACAAATAAACCCCAAAGAAATAATGCTTTTTTTCAACATACCCTCTCCTCCGTCGGTGAATTGACCTAGGCTTGCCACTGCTCTATACAAATAGCTACAACACGCACAAATACTAACAAACGCCCCGCCTCAGCGTCATCCCCCGTTTTGGGGATTGACTGCACAGGGCCGCACCCAACGGCGGGACGCGTTGGCAAAGGTCGCAGCGGTGGGCGTGGCTGCTCCAGTGCATTCCTTCTGGTCCGCCTTTTTCTTTGCCCACACGCCATGTCATCACCCCCGACCTCTTTGTGGAGCCCCCTGCGCCAACCCGCTTTCCGAGGCCTGTGGATCTGCGGTGGTATCTTTTTTGTGGGCAGCGGCATGCAGACCATGGCCGCTGCGTGGCTCATGGTGGAGTTGACGGGCTCGTCGTTCCTGGCGGCGCTGGTGCAGACCGCCGTGTTTTTGCCCATGTTTTTGCTGGCCCTGCCTGCCGGTGTACTGGCCGACACCACAGACCGGCGCAGGCTGATATCGGGCGCGCTGATGGCACAGGTGGGCGCCTGTGCACTGCTCACGCTGCTGGTGCTGGGTGGCTGGGGCGGTCCGGCGTCGGTGCTGTTTCTGGTGTTTGTGTGTGGCTGCTGCACGGCGGTGCTGACGCCTGCGTGGAACTCCTCGGTCATCGACCCGGTGCCGCGCGATGAGTGGCCCCAGGCCATCACCGCCGTGAGCATCGCCTACAACGCCGCGCGCGCCGTGGGGCCCACGCTGGCCGGGCTGGTGTTTGCGCAGCTGGGTGCGGGCTGGGTGTTTGCCGTCACGGTGACCACAACGCTGGTGATGTGGGAGTCCATCCGCCGCTGGCCGCCCAAGGCACACCCACCGTCCAAGCTGCCCGCCGAGCGCCTGTGGGGCGGCACGCTCAGTGGCCTGCGTTTTGCTTGGCACTCGCGCATCATCCTGGCGCAGCTGGTGCGCGTGATGGCGTTCAGCGCGGCAGGCTCGGCCCTGTGGGCGCTGCTGCCGGTGATCGCGCAGCGCCAGCTGGGCACCGGTGCGCAGGGCTTCGGGCTGCTGATGGGTTGTCTGGGTACGGGTGCCGTGGCCGTGGGCCTGGTGCTGGGGCGGCTGCGCGCGCGCTTTGGCATGGAGGTCATCGTAGGCGTGGGCGGCGTGGTGTTCGCTGCCGCCATGCTGGTGGCAGCGCTGACCAAGGTGGAGTGGGTGGTTTACATCGCCATGCTGTTTGCGGGCGCGGCGTGGATGTCGGCGATGTCCACCTTCAACACCGCCACGCAGGCCAGTGCCCCGCAGTGGGTGCGATCCCGCGCCGTGGCCATGCACATGGTGGCCGCGCTGGGCGCGTTTGCCATGGGCTCGGCATTCTGGGGCGCCGCATCCGACATCGTGGGCCTGGCTCCCACGCTGTATGTGGCCGCTGCGCTCATGGGTGTGGGGCTGCTGCTGGCACGCCCCATGCCGCTGCGCATGGGCGGACTGCACGAAGTGACTCAGGCCACACCGTGGGATGAACTCTTCATCGAGGCTGAGCCTCTGCCCGAGGCCGGCCCCGTGGCCGTGGAGGTGGGCTACCGCATCGCCCCCGGCACCGACGCCGCCTTCCTGGACACCATCAGCCGCATGAAGGCCCCGCGCAGGCGCGACGGCGCCACATTCTGGCGGGTGTACAAGGACCTGGGTGAACCCTCGCGGTACGTGGAACGCTTCATCGTTGAATCCTGGGCGGACTACCTGCACCAGCGCGCACGCGCCACCATGGCCGACCAGGCGCTGGAAACCGAAGTGCGGGCGTTTTTGGCGCCCGGCGAAACCGTCCGCATGTCGCACTACATCGCAGAACGGTGAAGCCCCCCCTGAGCGGCTGCGCCGGTTCCCCCGGGAGGGGGACGCCACGCCTGGACCGGCGAAGCCGGTTCCGCGTGCGCCCTGGCTTGATGCGCATCAATTTCTGCCGCCAGGCCGGGTGCCGAGGCCGGCGGTCGGCCTGCGACAATCGCAGGATGACCTTCGCCCCCCTTGCCAACGACACCTTCCTGCGTGCCTGCCGCCGCCAGGCCACCGACTACACGCCCCTGTGGCTCATGCGCCAGGCGGGGCGCTATCTGCCGGAGTACAAGGCCACGCGCGCCCAGGCCGGCAGCTTCATGGGCCTGGCCACCAATGTGGACTACGCCACTGAAGTGACCCTGCAGCCGCTGGAGCGTTTTCCGCTCGATGCGGCCATCCTGTTCAGCGACATCCTCACCGTGCCTGACGCCATGGGTCTGGGCCTGTCGTTTGCCGAGGGCGAAGGCCCGCGCTTTGCCAAAGTGGTGCGCGACGAAGCCGCCGTGGCCGAGCTGGCCGTGCCCGACATGGACAAGCTGCGCTACGTGTTCGACGCGGTCACCAGCATCCGCAAGGCCCTGAACGGCCGCGTGCCGTTGATCGGTTTTTCGGGCAGCCCCTGGACACTGGCCTGTTACATGGTCGAAGGCAAGGGCAGCGATGACTACCGCCTCGTCAAGAGCCTGATGTACAGCCGCTCCGACCTGATGCACCGCATCCTGGCCATCAACGCCGACAGCGTGGCCGCGTACCTGAACGCCCAGATCGACGCCGGAGCCCAGGCCGTGATGATTTTTGACAGCTGGGGCGGCGTGCTGGCCGACGGCGCGTTCCAGGAGTTCAGCCTGGCCTACACCACGCGCGTGCTGGCGCAATTGAAGCGCACCGGCGTGGACGGCACCGACGTGCCGCGCATCGTCTTCACCAAGGGCGGCGGCATCTGGCTGGAAGACATGAAGGACATCGACTGCGAGGTGCTGGGCCTGGACTGGACGGCCAACCTGGGCAAGGCCCGCGCCATCGTGGGCGGCCAGCCAGGAGGCCCGGGCAAGGCGCTGCAGGGCAACATCGACCCCAACGTGCTGTTTGCGCCGCCCGCGCAGATCGTGCAACAGGTGCACAAAGTGCTCGACAGCTTCGGCAAACCCCACACCGACCGCAGCACCACCGGCCCCACCCACATCTTCAACCTGGGCCACGGCATCAGCCAGTTCACACCGCCCGAGCATGTGGCGGCGCTGGTAGAGGCGGTGCACAGCCACTCGCGCGCGCAGCGCCAGGGCTGATCCCCCGGGCGAGGGCTCCAGACCGCGCGGCGCACCCGGCAGGGACCAGGTGATGGCAATGGAACAGCCCGTACCGCCGCCAGCGGAGTCCCCCACCGGCCCGCAGGCGCTGCCCGCCTCGGCCCTGCAAGCCCCACCCGGCGCGCTCGCGGACTGCGTGCGCGCCTTTTTCTGGCGCGACCTGGGCCGCCAGCCGCCCCACACCCTGGCGGACACGCGCGTGCCGCCCAGCCCCTACCCGGGCATCATCTGGCTCACGCGGGGCACGGCCCAGCTCGTGGAATGTACGGGTACGGCCACGGCAGCGGCCATGCCGGCCATCACGCTGTCGGGCGCCCACCGCCATCCTTACCACTCGGTCTCTTCCCGCGATGGCGATTCGTTCTGTCTGGCGTTCCAGCCCGGCGCGCTGGGGCTGCTGACCGGGCAGGACCTGGCGCCGCTGACCGACCGCATCACGGACGCGGTGAACTGGTTGCCCGAGGAGTGGCACCCATTCCTGGCAGCCGTCCACGGGGCGCCCGACCATGGTGCGCGCAAGGCGCTGTGTGTGGCCTTCCTCACCCCGCGCTGGGGCGCCGTGGCAGACCGGCACGCCGCCTGGCTGCAGGTGTTGCAACAAGACTGGCAGCGCGGCGCACGCCAGGCCCTGGCCACCACGCTCGGCTGGACGCCCCGGCACCTGCAGCGCCGCACACGGCAACTGGTAGGCCTGCGGCCTGGCGAGATCGAGCGCATGCTGCGGGCCGAACACGCCCTGCTGACCATGCGCGACGGCGATGCGGGTGCGCTGGATGCAGCGCTGCGCCATGGCTACGCCGACCAGGCACACTTCAGCCGCGAGGCACGCAGCCTTTTCGAACGCCCTCCTGCTGCACTCAAGGCCCACACCCAGCAGCCGGGCGACGATGCCGACTGGCTGCTGCGGCGCAGTTGAAGGGGCCGCCGCGCTTTGCGACCGCTTTACCGCTGGATCACACGGGGGCGCTTGATCTTGGCCTGCAACTGCAGGATGCCGTAGAGCAGCGCCTCGGCCGTGGGCGGGCAACCGGGCACATAGACATCCACCGGCACGATGCGGTCGCAGCCGCGCACCACCGAATAGCTGTAGTGGTAGTACCCGCCGCCGTTGGCGCACGACCCCATCGAGACCACATAGCGCGGCTCGGGCATCTGGTCATACACCTTGCGGATGGCGGGCGCCATCTTGTTCGTCAGCGTGCCGGCCACGATCATCAGGTCGCTATGGCGTGGGCTGGAGCGCGGAATGATGCCGAACTGGTCCAGGTCGTAGCGCGCCATGGCGGCGTGCATCATCTCGACGGCACAGCAGGCCAGGCCAAAGGTCATGAACCACAGGCTGTTGGCGCGTGCGGCCTGCACCACATCGTCCAGCCGGGCAAGCACAAAACCATCGCGCTCCATGGAGGGAGCTATTGCAAGGGAAGGAGAAGAGTTGTTAGCCATGGCCGCATCGTCGCCACGCGGGCCCACGCCGTCTTGAAGCAAAGCGACATCGGCCTCCATCACCGGAGACCTGCGACGACACCAGCCCCACCGCACAGCGCCCCAGCAGGCCCTGCGACAATCCTTAGAACCTGTTCAAGATCTTCAGGTGCCGGCGAGCCCGCTTCCAAGGCGAACTTATGCACAAAATTAGAGCATCCAGCGGCCCCGCCCCACCGGAGGTGGCAACTTGTAAAAAAACTTTGCGCAACCGCTAAGTCATTGATTTATATGGATTTAAATCCCCTGCTTTTTTGACAGGCAATCCAGCCAAAGCACGGATTTTCAAGGGCTTGCGGAGCAAACCCAAGGGATATCAACAAAGTTATCCACAGAAATTTTGGATTTCTTACAAATACCCTGTGAAATCAAGCACTTGCAGGCTATATCGAAGAAATGCGTGAACATGACATCACACCGCTAGCACAAAAAGGGGGCCATCTGTCCTCTTGACGAAGCTCTCGTGTCCGACTTATGCACACCAACCGTGATGCGGCGCAACATACGTCCGTCACAACGGCTTAGCACAAAAATTCGTGGGAAATTTCTTCAGATGCTTGATTCATAACGATTTTTTTGGTGTGCCGCATTTCCGGGCAATCTGTTCGCAGCCAGCATTCATGCGGGCTGGCAGGGTGTCCGGACAGGATGTCAACAAAGTTATCCACAGAAAGTCGGGATTACTTGGGCCCCCTCATCAAATCAAGCACTTAGCACCCAAACCTCCACGCGACCTCCACAAGCTGCTGTAACCCGCCCTCTGCCGTGCCTACCCCCTCCACCATCGTCCAGGTTGCCCTGCACACCCCGTCACACAGCGGCGTGGGCGATCTGCTGAGTTACGCCAGTGAGCACCCGCTCGCGCCCGGCACGCTGGTGCGCGTGCCACTGGGCACCCGCGAGGTACTGGGTGTGGTGTGGGATACCGACGAGGCCACCGGCGAGTTGCCTGACGGCGCCACGCTGCGGCCGATTGCCGGTGTGCTCGACGGTGTGGCGCCGCTGGACCTGCCTTGGCGCCGCCTTGTGGCATTCGCCGCGCGCTACTACCAGCGCGCCCTGGGCGAAGTCGCTACGGCCGCCTTGCCGCCCCAGCTGCGCGACCTGCGCCCCGAACAACTCGCCCGCCGCCTGCGCCGCCCGGCCAAGGCAGGGGGCGACGCTTCAAATGCTATTGAAAACATAGCACTTACCCCAGAACAGGAGAGCGCTAAGGCCCGAATTTCTGCTGAAAAAGGCCCTTTCCTGCTGTTTGGCAGCACGGGCAGCGGCAAGACCGAGGTGTATTTGCGCTGTGTACAGGAGATGCTGGAGGCCGACCCCACCGCGCAAGCCCTGGTGATGGTGCCCGAGATCAACCTGACCCCCCAGCTCGAAGAGCGCTTTGTGGGCCGCTTTGCCCCGCGCTTCGGCCCCGGTGCCGTGGTGTCGCTGCACAGCGGGATGACGAACCCACAGCGCCTCAAGAGCTGGCTGGCCGCCCACAGCGGCAGCGCACGCATCGTGCTGGGCACGCGCATGGCGGTGTTTGCCAGCCTGCCGGGGCTGAAACTCATCGTGGTCGATGAAGAACACGACCCCAGCTACAAGCAACAAGAGGGCGCGCGCTACTCGGCCCGTGATCTGGCCATCTGGCGTGGGCGCGAGCAGGGCGCCAAGGTCATTCTGGGCTCGGCCACACCGTCGCTGGAGAGCTGGTACGCCAGCCGCCCCCCTACGGCCGACGACCCCGAAGGCGGCCGCTATGTGCGGCTGCACATGCCCAGCCGCATTGGTGCCGGCGCCCTGGCGCGTGTGCGCCGGGTGGACATGAACCAGCAGCCTCGGCGCACGGTGTTCAGCGCGCCGCTGCTGCAGGCCATCACCGAACGCGTGGCGCGCGGCGAACAAAGCATGGTGCTGCTGAACCGCCGGGGCTACGCTCCCGTGCTGCACTGCGTGGACTGCGGCTGGAAAAGCGACTGCCCGCACTGCAGCGCGCACCAGGTCTTCCACAAGACCGACCGCACCCTGCGCTGCCACCACTGCGGCTACACCGTGCGCGTGCCCTACCACTGCCCCACCTGTGGCAGCCCCGACATCCACCCCATGGGCCGGGGCACCGAGCAGCTCGAAGAGCAACTGGGCGCCCTGCTGTCCGAAGTGCTGCGGCCCGACCGCACGCCGGCCCGCATCGCCCGCATCGACGCCGACACCACCAAGGCCAAGGGTGCGCTGGAGGCGCAGCTGGCGCAGGTGCATTCTGGTGAGGTGGATGTGCTGGTGGGCACGCAGATGATCGCCAAGGGGCACGACTTCCGGCGCATCACGCTGGTGGCCGCGGTGCAGCCCGATGGCGCGCTGTTCAGCAGCGACTTCCGCGCGGCCGAGCGGCTGTTTGCGCTGCTCATGCAGGCCGCAGGCCGGGCTGGGCGCGATGCAGCCTACATGGCCGCGCAAGCGGTGCATGGCACGCAGCCCGAGATGTGGGTGCAGAGTTTTCACCCCAAACATGCCGTGTTCGAAGCGCTGCGCACGCACGACTACGAGGCTTTTGCCGCCCAGCAGCTCAAGGAGCGCGAGGAGGCCGCCATGCCGCCGTTCTCGTACCAGGCGCTGGTGCGGGCCGATGCCCGCACGCAGGAGGTGGCGCAGGGTTTTCTGTCAGCAGCCACCGCCGCCGCCCACGCCGCGCAGCTGCCAGGGCTGCCCGATGGGACGGTCATCCTGTTCCCGCCCGTGCCGCTGACCATCCAGCGTGTGGCCAATGTGGAACGCGCCCAGATGCTCATGGAAAGCAGCAGCCGCGCCACCCTGCAGCGCTTTCTGGCCGCGTGGCAGCCAGTGCTGCAAACCACCCGCAGTCAGCCCGAGCACAAGGGGCTGATACGGTGGCTGGTGGATGTGGACCCGTTGACGATCTGACCCGGGTAGCGTTGCGCGCCCGGATGGGAAATGAACCGCCAGGCGACAGCCGGCGCCGCTCTGGCGAAGGCCGCCTTCATCAGCCCGGTCAGCCCGGTCAGCCCGGCATGTTCATGCCGTTGGCCTTCAGATAGCACATGTCGTCGGGCTGCAGCACCAGCCCCACCGTGCATTCCGGCGTGAAGCCTGTCGGCGTCTCCAGGAGCAGGTCAGGCCTCGTGCTTACGCCCGTTACCCGTTGTGCAACTGCCGTCTGGTTTTGCACGGTATAGACATGGGTGAAGGGGGGAAAGAACAGCTCGGCATTGTGCGGAATGTCGGCAACGCCGCCCGTGCTCTGGTCCAGGGCGATCTCGACCGGTGGGGGGGTTGCGATGGCGGGGTGATTCCAAAGGCTCGCTGAGAGCACTCCGCAAACCAGGAGACCCGTTGTCCAGGCCTTCAGCGCACGGCTGCCCTGGGCACGCATCGCGTGATAGGCCGCCAGGGCCAACAAAACCGCCATTCCGATCAGCCCCCATTCAGACACCGTGGGCACGTTCGAGGCCGCCAGGGGCGCGTAGGACACGCTACCCATGGATTGCGCGGCTGCGCCCTGCGCCACCAGCAATCCCACCATCGCGACGACACTACCCCGCGCACCCAACATGACTTGCTTCATTCTGAAATCCCTTTTTTGCGTAAAACAGAAAGTGTTACAAGGGATTACTGAATCGGCAAGCAAGTTATTGCCATGCGCAGACCATCAGCGCTTGCGCAATACTTTCGGCTTCTGGAAACGATCATGACCCCCGACCACTTCACCCACGTTCTTGCCCAGGAAGGCTTCGCCGAGCCAGTACGCGTTGAGCGTGAACCTCATGGCTTTTGGGACAACCATACCCACCCGTTCGAAGCCAAGGCACTGGTGCTGGCGGGCGATATCCGCATCGTCACCGCAACCTCTGAGCGGGTGTATCGGCAAGGTGAGGTGTTGCACCTGCAGTCGAACGAGCCGCATTCGGAGTTTTATGGGCCGATGGGTGTGAGCTACCTGGTGGGGCGCAAGCCGGTGCCCTGAGTGCTGCGGGTGCGCCAATGGAGTGCCGCACACCGTCCGGTGCGCACTGCAGTATCGCACTGCGCTACTGCGGGTAGCCGCACGCGGGCCGAGCGCTGAAATCGGGCGCCATCGACGGCACTGCTGAACACATTCCATGGCACGGCCACCGCTCATACTCCACACACTCGCCATCCCAACCCTGATGAGTTCTTACCACAACCTGCTGCCCCCGCTGTGGCAGACCATCGCCGTCATCGTGGCCACCCTCGCGACCAACTGGATCTGGGGTTCGTGGTTCATCAAAACCAAGGGCACGGGCCTCGCCGCGCTGATGATCTACAGCATCTTCGGGTGGCCGCTGATGTTGGCCGTCACTTACCTCATCCTGGGTTATGCCCTCAAGTTCTGCGGCGGCCTGACCTTGCTGCGCATGGCCATCGTGCTGGGCGTGGTCGGGTTGGGCTTCGCTGTATATGGGGTGCCGGGCCCGTGGAACCTGCTTCTCTGCGCCGCCGTCGACATCCCCGTTGCGTTTCAGGCCTGGCGCACGGCACAGGACGATGCCCACCTGGAGAATCTGTAAATGGCCGTCAAAGAGAAGCCGCCCAGCGGGCTGCTCGACAGTTTTTCGGCACCGCTGTGGGTGCGGCTGGGCCTGACAGCCCCTCGGCCCGTGTGGATCGTCAAGAGCCAGCACCGGGGCTATGACTGGATGGCCATCGAGCTCGATCACGGCGGTACGGGCTTCCAGCAAACGCGTGCCACCACCACTGTCTTTGTCGTGTGGCTACCGCACAAGTCCCAGGACTGGTACCTGCCAGGCCACCGCATCACGCCCGAGCAGCAGGTGTGCGCGGACGACACGTGCGTTTACGCTGCGGCACTGGGCCAGCAACCCCGCGTGCGCACCTGGACCCACTGGCTGGACCTGGCCGTGGACGCGGCCGAGGAGGTGATCAGCACCGAAGGCATGCGCCGCGATGAAAGCCCGCAGCAGAAAGCGGAGCGGGCAGACGAAGCCAGCTGGAACCCTACCGACGTCAACCTGGTTTTGCTCTGCCTGGTGTCGATGGCAGTATTCAGCTTTCTGAACGTCATGATGCTGGTCGAGGCGTACGGCGAATGGCAACGGCACGGTGCCATCCTCGTGTGCCATCCGAAGACCTCCATCGGGACCTATCTGCAAGGCTGGAAGGCCGTGGCCTATGCCGTTTCGTTATCGGCACCCCTGCTGATAGCACTCAAGGCGCTGCACACCATGGTCACGCGCGTTCACAGGCCGAATTTTTTCTTTCGACTCTGTTTCGAAGGGCTGATCTGGGTGGGCGCCATGTATGGGCTTCACCACGCCCGGCAGGCTCTGATTGAATCGGTGCAGCGGGCTTGCTAATCCGCCTTCAGCGCTTTTTTGACTGATCGGGTCCCGGGGCTGTCACGTGCCATGGTGGACGGTGCGGACCAATGCACACGCATCCATGCGCCGCCCCACACCATGGAGCGTTCCACCGCCCTGCATCATCCCTCCAGCGCGCGGCGCCCCGGTGCCTGATAAAACTTGCGTGCCGCGGACTGACCCCAGATACTGCGGCATCGCACGGCGTCACCTCGGGCCAACTGTGCTGCACGGGCTCGATAGCCCTGGGGTCAGTGCGTGCCCGATGCCCCGTGCTCCCGCTTTGTCCCTCCATAGTCAGAAAGCCCTTCCAATGACAGCCATTGTTCGTGCCCTGATCTTGCTGCTCCTCCTGGCGGGGGGAACCGCCGTGCGTGCCCAGAACCTGCTCACCAACGGCAACTTCGAGGCCGGCCTGGCTGGCTGGAGTACCTGGACGGCGCCGCCGGGCTTCTGGGACGGCACCTGGATACACAGCAACGACTGCGATATCTGGGTGCCCACCCAGTGCCCGTTCGGAGGCGCCGGAATGTCCCACGCGCAGAAAAAAGGCAGTGGCGCGGGCAATGCACACGGGGGCCTGTTCCAGACCGTGGCGGTCACCCCCGGGCGGGTGTACCGGCTGCGCGGCGCATGGTCGGGGGGCGTCACGGGCAATGCCGGCGGCAACGCCACCTGGTGGGAAGTGGTGGCCTACGACGGCGCCGTGGGCGCAGCCACCATCGACGCGGCGCCCGGCCCGCTGGATACGCTGATTGCCCGGCGCGACGTGTCGAACCTCGCGCTCAACGGCGTCTTCCAGTTCCAGTGGGAACCCTTTGACGGGACCTTTACGGCGACCTCCAGCCAGGTGACCATCGCACTCAAAACCGGCAGCTTCTTCACCTTCGACGCGGCGGGCTACCACGACGACCTGGTGCTCGAAGAAGTGGCCTCCAGCAACATCCCCGTCAACTCGCCCTGGGCGCTGGTGGTGCTTTGCCTGGGGCTGCTGGCGACCGGCGCCTGGATGCGGCGCGGCCCGGGAATGCGACGCGGGTAGAAGGCAGCGCCAAAAATTCAAGCATTTTGGGCCGCCAGCGCTTTATGGAAAAGCGCCAATAGCTATCATAAATATAGCAATCAGGTCAGCAGCGCCACCGCTGCTGAAAAGCTCAGAAACGCCAGCGCCGTGGACACCAGAATGATCCGCGCCACACGCCCATTGTTGGCGCCGAACTTTTCGGCCAGCAGCGAGACGTTGCTGGCGCTGGGCAGCGCGGCCAGCAGCACCAGCACCGTCAGCGCAAAGGGCGTGAGCGGCACCCCCATCGCCATGGCCGCCGTGCCCACGCCCCACACCAGAAGCGGGTGCACCAGGAGCTTGGCCAGCGCCACCGGCACATAGTCGCGCGCGGGCACCTGCTCGTGCTGGTTCATCTGCGAACGCGCCAGCACGGCACCGATGGTGAACAGCGCCACGGGCGAGGCCGCGTCGGCCAGCATGGCGATGGTCTTGTCCACCGGGCCAGGCAGCTTGAACTGCAGGGCCGAGGCCAGCGCCCCCAGGGCAATCGACCAGGGCATGGGATTGGTCGCCATGCCCTTGAAGGCGTTCTTCAGCGCCACCCCCACGCCGTGGGTGCCCGCACCATCCAGGCGCGAGAGCGCAATACACAGCGAGCTGGTGATGACCATGTCCACCACGATGGTGACGATGGCAGGACCCGCGCTTTGCGCCCCCAGCAGTGCAACCAGCAGCGGCACGCCCATGAAGCCGGTGTTGGGAAAAGCGGCCACCAGCGCGCCAAAGGCTGCGTCGTTCCAGCCGATGTGCGCCTTGCGCGTGAGCGCCACCGTGGCGCCCACCATCACCAGCGCACAGAGCACATACACGCCCGCCACGGCCGGGTCCAGCAGCTGGGCGATGGGTGTGCTCGCGCCAAAGCGGTACAGCATGCAGGGCAGTGCAAAGTACAGCACGAAGGCGTTGAGCCCCGGGATGGCCGGCTGGGGAAGCACTCCGCGCCGGGCGGCGAGATAGCCGCAGAGCACCAGCGCAAAGAAGGGGAAGGTGATGAGAAGGACGGAGAGCACGGTCCCATTGTCCTTGCTGCGCCTGCGGCCGGGGTCTGCGGCGCCCGGTGTGGTCAGCGCAAAGTCAGGTGGGGGCCATCACCCATGGCGAATGCACGGCAGGGATCTCCAGCCAGCGTTGCGGTTGAAGGCGCATCCACTTCACTGCTTGCGCTGGATGATCAGGTTGCGCTTGGCGTCTTCGGGGTAGGCGAAGGTGATGGCACCGTTCTTGACCATGCCCATGACCAGCATGTTGCGCGTGATCGCGTCCTTGTCCTGCACGCTGAAGGGCTTGTCGTAGGTGGTGACCACGCCGTAGTAGGTCTTCATCTTGCCCTCCAGCGACTCCTTGATGGCCTTGCCGGTGAGGTTGCCGTCGCGGATGCCGAGAAAGGAATACATCAGCAGGTAGGTGGCGTCGTAGGCGTTGGCCGCTGCCATGGGCACGGCCACCTTGCCGTGGTACTTGCGGGTGTAGCTCGACAGGAACGATGCACGGCGCTCGTTGCTGGGCTCGGCGATGAAGGTCTGCACCATGAGCGCGCCCTCGGCCGCGTCCTTGGCGCCTTCGAGGAAGAAGGGGAAGGACAGTGGCCACGGCCCCACCTGCGGCACCTTCCAGCCCAGGGCCTTCTTGCCGTTGGCGATGGTGGCGTTTTCCGGACCCACGGTGTAGCTGTAGACCACGTTGGCGCCCGCGTTGCGCGCGGCGGTCAGCTCGGCCGTGAGGTCCTTCACCCCCAGGTCAAAACGCGCCACATGCACGGGCTTGAGGTTTTTGGCCGCCAGCGCGGCCACCACGTCGTTGTAGCCGCCTTCGCCATAGCCGGTCTTGTCGGCAAAGATGGCGACCTTGTCCCAGCCGCGCTTGACGATGTCGTCCACCAGGAAGGGCGCCTGGATCGCGTCGCGCGCCTGCACGCGGAAGATGTAGCTGTCGGGCACGGGGTATTTGGCCGTCACGGCAGTGCCCGTGGCGCAGGGCACGATGAGGGGGCTGGCGGCGCCCTGAAACAGGTCGATGGCCTTGAGCGCCACGCCGGTGTTGCAAAAGCCGATGGTGGCGACCACTTTTTCATTGAGAAGCTCTTGCGACACCTTACGCCCCTGGTCGGGGTCGGCCGTGTCGTCCTTGACGACCAGTTCCAGCGGGCGGCCCAGATAGCCGCCCACGGCATTGATTTCGTCCACCGCCAGCTTGATGCCGTTGAGCATGGGCACGCCAAAATCGGCCGATGGCCCGGTGAACGGCCCCACGACCCCTACGCGCACAGGCACGGTGCTGCCGATCTGGGCCTGTGCCGGCAGCAGGGCTGTGCAGGCCAGTACACCGGATGCCACCACAGCGCTCCATGCGCGAAGGTGCACACAGCGGCGGCGTGCGTCCGGGATGCCCGATGCGGCGGTCTGAGCGGTGGAGGGCTGGTCAGTGGGGTTCATGGCGGGGCTCGGTTCTCTACACCAGCATCCCGGCAAGAGATGCACTGGCCTGCGAGTATCAAATTGTGAAAACAAAGCCCCTAGCGGGGTTTCCCGGAGCGTCCGGCCCGCCAGGTGCTGGTGGCGCCCACCCGTCAGGGGCCTGTCAGCCGCCCGCCCGGCACACGCGGTCCACCCCGACTGGGCACGGGCTAGACAGGCTGCCGGACCGCGCCGGTATCATTGCGCCCTTGCGCGGCCTGACCCGGCCGCGCCACCACCCGCCCCTGGGCATGCGCCGCCCACACCCGCCCTCCCTGTCCCGCTCCCCGCTGCTCTGCTGCCCTCCCTCCCATGTCTGCCGGTCTCAATCTCGCCCAGCTCCAGGCTGTCCACTACACCGACGGGGCTTGCCTCGTGCTGGCCGGGGCGGGCTCGGGCAAGACGCGGGTGATCACCATGAAGATCGCCCACATGATCGAAAAGGGCATGGACCCCAAGCGCATTGCGGCCATCACCTTCACGAACAAGGCTGCCGCCGAAATGCGCGAGCGCGCCAAGGGCCTGATCGGCCGACGCGCCAAGGATGTGCTGGTGTGCACCTTCCATGCCCTGGGCGTGCGCATGGTGCGCGAGGACGGCCATGTGCTGGGCCTCAAACCCCAGTTCAGCATCCTCGACGCCGATGACGTGACGGGCATCCTGAAGGAAGCCTCGGGCGGCACCACCGACATGGCCACCGCGCGCCAGTGGCAGTGGGTGATCAGCAAGTGGAAGAATATGGGCCTGACCTCCGAGCAGGCGCTGGCCCAGGCGGCGGACGACAACGAACGCATCATCGCCACGCTGATGGCCCGGTATGAAGAGCGCCTGGCGGCCTACCAGAGCGTGGACTTTGACGACCTGATCGGCATGCCGCTGCGGCTGCTGCGCGACTTCCCGGAGGTGCGTGCCAAGTGGCAGGCAGCCCTGGGCCATGTGCTGGTGGACGAGTACCAGGACACCAACGCCACGCAGTACGAGCTGCTCAAGCTGCTGGTGGGCGAAAAGGGGCACTTCACCGCAGTGGGCGACGACGACCAGTCCATCTACGGCTGGCGCGGCGCGACGCTGGACAACCTCAAGAAGTTGCCGGTGGACTACCCCCACCTCAAGGTCATCAAGCTGGAGCAGAACTACCGCTCCACCAGCGCCATCCTGCGCGCGGCCAACAACGTGATCGGGCCCAACCCGAAGCTGTTCCCTAAAACCCTGTTCAGCGAACTGGGCGAGGGCGAGCCCGTGCGGGTGGTGGACGCCGACAGCGAAGAACACGAAGCCGAGCGCGCCGTGGCCCGCATCCAGAGCCTGCGTGCGGCCAGCAACCCGCCGCCGGACTGGAAGAGTTTTGCCATCCTGTACCGCGCCAACCACCAGGCCAAGCCGTTCGAGAAGGCACTGCGCAAGGCCAACATTCCCTACAAGGTCTCGGGCGGCACGAGCTTTTTTGACCGGGCGGAAATCAAGGACCTGTGCGCCTGGTTTCGCCTGTGGATCAACAACGACGATGACCCGGCGTTTCTGCGCGCCATCACCACGCCCAAGCGCGGCATCGGCCACACCACGCTGGCGGCTCTGGGCGCGTTTGCCACGCAGCACAAGCAGAGCATGTTCGGCGCGCTGTTCAACGGCATGCTGCCTGCGGCGGTGCCCAAGCGCGCCATGGACGGCCTGCACGAATTTGGCCGCTACATCAATTACCTGGAGTACAGCGCCCGCCGCACCCATGGCGCCGAAGAGGCCCGCGCCTTTCTGAACGAATGGCTCAAGGAAATTGGCTACGAGCAGCACCTGTACGACAACGAAGACAGCGAAAAGGTGGCGGCCGCCCGCTGGAGCAACGTGATGGAGTTCTGCGACTGGATGGCCCAGCGCGCGGGCGGGCAGATCGACGATACGGCCGGTGCCGTGGTGGCCAAGGAGACCAAGAGCCTGCTGGAGGTGTCGCAGACCATTGCGCTGCTGTCCACCATCAGCGAGCGCGAGCAGGAGCAGGACATGGTGACGCTCTCCACCCTGCACGCCAGCAAGGGGCTGGAGTGGCCGCATGTGGTGCTGGTGGGCGTGACCGAGGGCATGCTGCCCTTCAAGCTCGACGACGACGAAGGCCGCCAGCAGAAGGTGAGCGACGACACGCTGCAGCGCCTGCAGGAAGAGCGCCGCCTGATGTATGTGGGTATCACCCGCGCCCAGCGCACCCTGGCCGTGAGCTGGACCAAGCGGCGCAAGAAGGGCCGCGAGATGGTGGCCGCACAACCGAGCCGCTTCATCGCCGAAATGGGCCTGGACAAGACCACCGCCCGCGAAGACCCGCGCGAGAAGCTCAAGGCATTGCGCGCCGAATTTGCGGCCAAGGCCCAGGCCACCACCGCAGCCACTGCAGCCGCAGCCGCCACCCCGGAATGAGCGCCCCACCGCAGCCACGGCACCCACCACAACGCACTCCACCCATGGCGCCCGACACCCACCGACACACGCCGCTGTTGGCGGTTGCTTTTGTTTTGATAGCTATCAGCGCTTATCCTACAAGCGCCAGTAGCCAAAATGACCCAAAATCCACGGCAGCATGCCCATCGGCAGCAGACATGGACCACCAGCACCTGCAAGGGCGCTGGCTGGCCCAACTGCAGGGCGCAGCCCCGGATGCACCTGGCGCCACCGCCACACTGCAACTGGGCCCGCATCCCGAGCTGGCACAAAGCGTGCGTGGCACCGTGCAAAGAAATGGCGCCACGGCGCAGGTCAGCGGAGACGTCGATGGCGGCGACCTGACGCTGGAAGAATCGATCAATGGCACGAACATCAGCGCCACCTGGACAGGCCAGGTGGTCGATGGAAGTTGCGGCAAGGAAATACGCGGAACATGGAACAACGCCAACCCCACCCCTTCGGCCCCCTCGGCTCCTTTTGTACTGCACAAGCAGGTGGGCTGGCAATGACGGCCGCGCCAGCCTCACCCCGCCGCAGCGGCGGCCACCGGCGTGGCACGCTGGCCCTGCTGGTGGCCGCTGCGCTGGCGCCTGCCGGCGCCGCGCTGGCGCAGACCCCGCCTGCTGGCGGCTCGGCCACCCCGAGCGGCGACGCTGCCTGGCGCCGCTGCGCCGCCCTGTCCAGTGACAATCAGGCGCGCCTGGCCTGCTTTGACCAGTGGGCCACCGACCAGCAAGGCTGGAACGCGCCTGGCGCCATGGCGTCGGCCTCGACAGACGTGCCGCCCCCGGTGGACACCACGCTACCCGCCACCCGTGTGATTGACGTGGCCCGCACCGAGGGCTGCCGCGATCCGCAGTACAGCGACCTCTCGCGCTTCTGGGAACTGGAGTCGGGCAGCGACTGCGGCACCTTCAGCTTCCGGGGCTACCGGCCCATCACCGTGTCGGTGGTGGCGTCAAGCAATGTGAACCGCCAGCCCACGTCGGATGCAGCCGACCATTCGGCCACCGAGTCCACGCCCTACCGCCGCACCGAGAACCGCATCCAGCTGTCGGTGCGTACCAAGGTTGCGCAAGGGCTGCTGACCCAGGGACATCCCACGCTCAAGGACTCGGTGTGGTTCGGCTACTCCCAGCAGTCGTACTGGCAGCTGTTCACCCCCGAGATCTCGCGCCCCTTCCGCGCCACCGACCACGAGCCCGAGGTCATGTATGTCTACCCCACCACGGCACAACTGCCGTTTGGCTGGAAGTGGCGCTACAGCGGCATCGGACTGGTGCACCAGTCCAACGGCCAGAGCAAGCCCCTGTCGCGCAGCTGGAACCGCGCCTACCTGATGACGGGCATGGAGCTGGGCAACAGCGTCAGCGTGAACGCGCGCATCTGGAAGCGCATCCCCGAAAGCTCGGGCAGCGACGACAACCCCGGCATCAGTGACTACATCGGGCGGGGTGAGCTGTCGGCATTCTGGAACGTCAACAAGGAGAACACGGTGGGCGCCACGCTGCGCCACTCGTTGTCGAGCAGCGACCGGGGCTCGGTCCGCCTGGAATGGCTGCAGACCGTGGGCACGGGCCTGTTTGGCAACAAGAGCAACCTGCGCCTGCACACGCAGCTGTTCAGCGGCTACGGCGACAGCATGATCGACTACAACCGCAAACGCACGGTGTTCAGCGTGGGGTTGAGTCTGGTGGACTTCTAGAGTCCATCCCCCTGAGGCGCTGCGCACCTTCCCCCTTCTCTCGAATGGCTGCGCCATTCGGGAAGGAGGACGCAGCCCTCGCTGCAGGGCGGCCCTGGCTCGGCTGCCCGCGCCTGGGGCTGCGCCAGTCTCACAGGCTGCGCACAAGGCAAAGCGCAGCGAACTCCGCGCTGGATTGTTCACAACTCGTTACGACATCGTCCTCAAGTTTTGTGTAACGGCGCCGACAGGCCGCCACAATGGCACGCGCACAGAAACCGGCGTGGCCATCTGTGAGAGGCGTTCAAAAAGAGCCCCTTTCCCACCGTTTTACCTGCCATTGCCCGCACCGTGCGCCCTCGACAATGCCGACAAAGAGGAACACACCCATGGACATGCAATACCAGCTCAAGGCAGGCAGCTACTACCTCTACGACATGCGCGAGGCGCCCAGTGCCGTCACGGGTGAGCGCAGGTTCAAGCTCAAGACCGACACGGTGGCCATTGCGTTCGATGCGCACACGGGCGAGGTACACCAGCATGGCAGCCCCACGCGCATCCAGTCTTGGGCCAACAACACGCGCCGCCGCCTGCGCGCTGCTGGGGCGCAGGACATGGCCAACGACATCGTGGTGGTGTCGGGCCCACTGCCGGTGGACGAACTCAACAAATGCCTGTGGGTGCGCGGCTATGTGCGCCGCATGTTCTCGCGCCTGGCCACCTTGCCCCACGGCAAGCTGCAGCGCCCTGCGGAGCCGTTTCGCAAGGCAGCCTGAAACCGGGTGAGCTTCCTCAAAGATCCCGATCAGGGCCGCACACAGTGGCCCTTTTCTTTTCTGGGAGCGCTCAGGCCTCCGTGTCCACGGCCAGGTCGCTGTCTGTGTTCTCCAGCACCTCGGCGTGTTTGACGATGGTCACCGGCACCGGGCTGGCATGCGCCACCTCCTGCGACACCGAACCCAGCAGCGCACTGGTGATGGCGCCCTGGCCCTTGGCGCCGATGATGACCATGTCGCAGCCCGAGCGCTCGATCATGTCCACCAGCGTGTGCGCCACATCGCCCACACCCACATCGGTTTCATAGGCCACCCCGGCCGCGTCGAGCAGCGCGCGCGCCGACGCCATGAGATGGTCACCCGCCTCCAGGCTGGCGGCGGCGATGAGGTCGGGGTCGCGCGTGGTCACCAGTTCGTACAGCGTGGCGGGCTCCTGCACGTTGGCCAGCACCATGGTGGCCTGGAGCCCCTGGCCCACCAGCGCCAGTGCGTGGTGCACGCCATCCAGGGAGAGTTCGGAGCCGTCCACGGCGATAAGGATTTTGAGCATGGTGTTCTCCTTGTAGTACCTTGGTCCAGTGTAGCCACGGCCTCGTCGAAAACCCGTCCATAACCTTGAGCGAGGTCAGGGTAGCCTGTCTGGGACAATGCCGCCCATCATGCTGCAGTTCGACCTCCTCAAAACCGACCCCACCAGCCACGCACGCCGTGGCACGCTCACGCTCAACCATGGCGTGGTGCAAACCCCCATCTTCATGCCCGTGGGCACCTATGGCACCGTCAAGGGCGTGATGCCGCGCAGCCTGCACGACATGGGCGCGCAGATCATCCTGGGCAACACCTTCCACCTGTGGATGCGCCCGGGCCTCGATGTAATGCAGAGCTTTGGCGGCCTGCACGGCTTTGAAAAATGGGACAAGCCCATCCTCACCGACTCCGGCGGCTTCCAGGTCTGGAGCCTGGGCGCCATGCGCAAGATCACCGAAGAAGGTGTGACCTTTGCCAGCCCCGTGAACGGCGACAAGCTCTTCATGTCGCCCGAGGTGAGCATGCAGATCCAGACCACGCTCAACTCCGACATCGTCATGCAACTCGACGAGTGCACGCCGTACGAGACCAAGGGCCACAAGACCACCGAGGCCGAAGCACGCAAGAGCATGGAAATGAGCCTGCGCTGGGCCAAGCGCTCGCGCGATGAGTTCCAGCGGCTTCAGAACCCCAACGCCCTCTTCGGCATCGTGCAGGGCGGCATGTTCAAGAACCTGCGCCAGGAGTCGCTGGAGCGCCTGGTCGAGATGGACTTCCCCGGCTACGCCGTGGGTGGTGTGAGCGTGGGCGAGCCCAAGGACGAGATGCTGGACATCATGGCCCACACGCCCCACCGCCTGCCTGCGCACAAGCCGCGCTACCTGATGGGCGTGGGCACGCCCGAAGACCTGGTGCAGGGCGTGGCCGACGGCGTGGACATGTTCGACTGCGTGATGCCCACCCGCAACGCGCGCAACGGCACGATGTTCACGCGCTTTGGCGACCTCAAAATCCGCAACGCGCGCCACAAGGCCGACCACCGGCCGATGGACACCAGCTGCACCTGCTACGCCTGCGCGGGCAGTTCGGGCGTGTCGTGGGACGATGGCGGGCGCGAGGGCTTCAGCCGCGCCTACCTGCACCACCTGGACCGCTGCGGCGAGATGCTGGGCCCCATGCTGACCACCGTGCACAACCTGCACTACTACCTGAACCTGATGCGCGAGGTGCGCGAGTCGCTAGAAGCGGGCACGTTCGCCGAATTCCGTGCACGCTTCAAGACCGAGCGCGCACGGGGCGTATAAGCACAGCCAATAGCTATAAAAATAATAGCTATTAGCGCTTGATAGATAAGCGCCAGAGGCCAAAATCATCCAAAAACTCCTGCACCACCTGCTGCGCTGGCCCGCCCGTATGCTGACCGGCCTGGGCAGCGGGCTGCTGGCGCTGCTGATCCTGTTCGAGGAATGGGGTTGGGAGCCGCTGCAGCGCCTGCTGGCGCGCATCGGCCGCTGGCCCGGCCTGCGCTGGATTGAAGGCTGCGTGCGCGCCCTGCCCCCCTGGGCGGCGGTAGCGGTGTTTCTGCTGCCCACGGCACTGCTGCTGCCCGTCAAGCTGCTCGCCCTGTGGGCGGTGGGCCGGGGGCACGTGGTACTGGGCATGCTGGTGATCGTGCTGGCCAAGGTGGTGGGCACCGCCGTGGTGGCGCGGCTGTTCAGCCTGACCCAGCCCGCCCTGATGCAGCTGCACTGGTTTGCCTGGACCTATGCCCACTGGATGCGCCTCAAGCACGCGGTGCTGGAGCGCGCCCGCGCCTCGTGGGCATGGCGCGTGGCGCGGGTGGTGCGGCGGCAATGGCGGCTGCGCTGGCACAGGCTTCGCGCCAGGTAATGTTGGGTAGCGCCAGGGTAGCGCCCGCCGCTGTTTTGCTGCCAAGATATGCGCTCCCGCAAAAGCCTTCCCCAACGTCATCCCCCACCGCCACCGCATTGCGACATGGGTATGCAGCTTGACCTCCCGACCATCCTCCTGCTCTACAAGACCGCGCTGGTGGCGGGGGCGCTGAGCATCTTTCATGTCAGCCGCCATTCGTGCCGCCCGCAAGGGCTCAAGCCCCTGGCAGCCGCCTACCTGCTTCTGGCCGTGGGTGCCGAACTGGCAGGCCAGGGTGAATATTCCATGCTGCCGCTCTGGTTCTGGACCCACACCAGCCTGCTGCTCGGTGCACTGGGGTACACCCTCTTCTGGGCAGGTGCACGGGCACTGAGCGGCCGCAGGCGCGTCCTGCCTGCGGTGCTGATACTGGTTCCCGGAGGCTGGCTGGTGCTGGGCCTGGTCACGCAGTTTCCGCTGGACAACCTGCTGCGCGCAGGCGCCTTCCACCTGACCGCCGCAGTGTCACTGACCGCGGCAGCCTGGGAGGTGTGGCACGACCGCCGCACCGAATCCCTGCCATCGCGTCCCCTGCTGGCCGGGCTGCTCCTGGCCAGCGCGGGCACCTTTGCCCTGCAGCTGTTGTACATCGCCACGCACACCGCCAGCCCACAGGGTTTTGCGCTGGCATTCTCCGTGCAGATGTTCTGCCACTTTGGCGTTGCGCTCATGGTCTCGTCCCTCTCCAACGAGCGCGCCGAAGTGCGCCTGGAAAAAGTGGCGCAGACCGACACGCTCACGGGCGTGGGCAACCGCCGCTGGGCCATGTCCATGCTGCCCGCGCGGCTGCCCTTGGGCAGCGCCATCGCGCAGCTCGACCTGGACCACTTCAAGCACATCAATGACCGCTTCGGCCATGCGGCGGGCGACCGCGTGCTGGTCGCCACGGCCGACGCACTTCGCCACCAGCTGCGCGATTCGGACCTGCTGGCCCGCATGGGCGGTGAAGAGTTCCTGGTCTACCTGCCGGACGCCAGCGCCAGTGCTGCAAGCGCCATCGCCCAGCGCCTGTGCGGGGCCGTGCAGCAGATCCGGCTGTCCGAGCTGGGCGAGGACATCCCCATCACCGTGAGCATTGGACTGGCCTGCGTGACCTCCGCCGGCGGAACCTGGGCCGACTGGCTGGCTGCGGCCGACCGGGCGCTGTACGACGCCAAGCGCGCGGGCCGCAACCGCGTGGTGACAACGCACGAGCGCACTACCTGAAACCGGTCCTTCTCACCCGAGCCGCGCCGCTGACCTGCGGCAGAATCCCACCCCATGCCCGCACCGCCCTATGCCGCCCTGAACGAAGCGCTGGAGCTGGCCTTTAACCTGGCCCCGGTGGGCATGTGCGTGACGCGCGAGCGCAGCATCGAGATCTGCAACGACGCCTTTGCCCACATGTTCGGCCACGAGCAGGCCGAGCTGCTGGGCCAGCCGCTGGCGCCGCTGTACCCCTCGTTCGACGAGTTCACCCACACGGGCCACCTGGGCCTGCAGGCGATGAAGGCGTCGGGAAGTTATGCCGATGAGCGCATCATGCGACGGCGCGATGGCTCGCTGTTCTGGTGCCACGTGGTGGGCCGGGCACTGGACCGGTCGGACCCGTTTGCACGGGCGGTGTGGATGTTCGAGGACATCTCGCACCGCCGCCCCGTGAGCACGCCGCTGACCTTGCGCGAGCGCGAAATCGCCCAGCACATCGTCACCGGCGCCACCAGCAAGCAGATCGGGCGCTACCTGGACATCAGCCACCGCACGGTGGACGCCCACCGCGCGCGGCTCATGCGCAAGCTGGGGGCCAGCAGCACGGGGGAGCTGGTGGCGCTGCTGCTGGGCAACACCTGAGAGCTGGCAACGATCTCACAGGCAATCATCAACAATTGTTTCCCCAGCCAACGCTGCGGAGTCTCCCGCGCACCCGGCCCGGGGACAATCGGCACTGACGCGCGCGCCGCTCCCCGCCCATCAACTGCTGCCCCCATGTACCGCCCTTTTTTGCTCCACCGCCCTCTTTCGCCGCCCCTGGCCTGGCTGGGTTTGTCCGTGCTGATCTTCGCCGCCTGCCTGGTGGGCATCTTTGCGCGGCCCATCGGTTTTCTGTCGGTCTTCTGGCCCGCCAATGCGCTGCTGCTGGGCCTGCTGGTGCGTTATCCCAGGCTGGCGCGCCCGCCAGCCTGGGTAGCTGCCGCCGTGGGCTATGTGGCGGCAGACCTGGTGACGGGCAGCTCCTGGTCCATGGCCCTGTGGCTCAACGGCGCCAACCTGCTGGGCGCCACCGCGGGCTGGCTGGTGCTGCGTCGGCTGGACGAACGCATCCGGCGCCTGCAGCGCACCATCTCGGCCCTCTACCTGCTGCTGGCTGCGCTGGCAGCCAGTGCCGTGGGGGCACTGGCAGGCTGCGGCGCCGCGCCGGTCTACTTCAACAGCCCGTGGACCGACCTGCTGTCCCTGTGGTTCAGCACCGAACTCATGAACTACATGCTCATCGTGCCGGTGGTGCTGGCCGCGCCGCGCGCCGACGACCCGCCGCCCGCGACGCAGGAGGTCCCCCTGATCTGGCGTGTGGCACCGGTCAGCTCGCTGCTGCTGGCCGAAGGCGTGCGCACCGTGATCGGGGGGCCCGGCATGCTGGCCTTTGTGGTGCCAGGGCTGCTGTGGTGCGCGCTCAGCTACAGCCCGTTTGTCTCCAGCCTGCTGTCGCTGGTGGTGTGCCTGTGGACCATGGCCGGCGTGGCCACCGGCGTGCTCAACTTCACACCAGCCCATGCCAGCGACGTGTTCTCGCTGCGTGTGGGCGTCACGCTGCTGGCACTGGGGCCGCTCGCCGTGGCCTGCGCCAGCGCGGCGCGCGCCGAAGCCCTGCGCCGCCTGGACCACGCCGTGCGCCACGACGACCTGACCGGTGTGCTTGCGCGGCGCGCGTTCCTGCAGCAAGGTGAGCGCTTGCTAGCGCGATACCAGCGCGAATCTGCCGGGTTGGCCGTGTTGATGGTGGACGTGGACCACTTCAAGCAGGTCAACGACCAGCTGGGACACGGTGCGGGCGACCAGCTTCTGATTGGCATCGCCCAGGCCATGACCAGTGCGCTGCGCCCCCAGGATGTTCTAGGCCGCCTGGGTGGCGAGGAGTTTGCGGTGGTGCTGCCCGATGCCTCGCCCGCCGAGGCCCACGCGATCGCAGAACGGCTGCGCACGGTGGTGGAACAGCGGCCCTTTGGTACTGCGCAAGCACCCGAGCAGCACGCCACGGTCAGCATCGGCCTGGTGCACAGCGCCTCGCTGGGCGGCGACGCCGACCTGGACACGCTGCTGCTCGCCGCCGATGCAGCGCTCTACCGGGCCAAGGCGGAGGGGCGCAACCGGGTGATGACAGGGTAGGTCCAAGCGCTCCCCCGCGCCTCCGCAAAGCGCCCCCTGCGGGGAGGGCGCCGGTGGTACGACAGGGGCTGGCTCCATGAAAGCTCGGGCTTTCCATGCGCCGATTTCATCCGCCGAGCCCAACCAATGGGCACACGGCCCCATCAACGCGCAGGCAGACCGTCACTCCTGCGCCAACTTCACCCCCGCCCCCGTGCCGCAGGCATGGCAAAAGCGTGCAAAAGCGCTCTTGCGGGTGCTGCAGTGGCCGCAATGGTCGAACAGCCCAATGCCGCAATGCGGGCAAAAGTCGATCTTCTCGTTTTTCAGATCCACCGGCCGCTCGCAGCCAGGGCACACGCTTTTGGCCAGGCGGGCCAGGGCCACGTCGTAGCTCAGCTCCTTGCGGCGCTCCTGGTCGGGCAGGGTTTCGGCCAGCTTCTGGCGCTCCAGGTAGCGGTTGAGCGCCAGGATGGCGTAGCGCCCCACCACGGCCGTCAAGGCAATGCCCACCACGTAGCGCACATAACCGCCGTAGCTGGGCAGGTAAGGCACCAGCTCCACAAAAAACGCAAACAGCGCAAAGAAGATGAAGCCCCACACAAACGGCCAGTAGGTGCTTTTGCGCTTCTTGACGAACAGCCAGCCCGCAGCCGCCAGCAGCGGCAGCGTGAGGGCCAGGCGGTAGAGGAACACCCGCAGCTCGACCTTGCGGCGCTCGGCATTGAGCTTCACGTAGCCGTCGGACTCCATGCGGTTCAACTGCTCCTGCCGGGCGGCTGCGGTCTGGCGGGCATCGAGCGCAGCTTGCTGCTGCGCCTCGACCGCCTGCTGGGTCTTGCGTTCAGCGAGCTTGAGCACATCGAGCGCCTGGGTGCGCGCCAGCACTTCGGGGTCCTGGTCGGCGCGCTGCGTGGCGCTGCGGGTGGACAGCCAGTTGTTGAAGCTGTCCCTCTCAGCCTGCACCTCGCTGCGCACCTTGCTGCGCTGCAGCTGGGCCTGCTCCAGCGCGGTCTGCGCGTCTTGCTCGGCCTGGCGCGCCGTTTTGACTTCGGCGCGCAGCTTGTCGGCTGCGGCTTTGTCCAGAAAGTCGTCCACCCGCAGCGGGGTCTCAACCTTGGGCAAATCACCCACGATGGTGCCACCCAGGCCGACGAGGAAGCTGGCAAACACCAGCGCCACCAGCCACAGGCCACGGCGGAACCATTTTTCGGACAAACGCAGTGATTTGCTCATGGTGACTGCTCTCCTCAAATACTACTGATTTGATAGCTGCAACCGCTTACCAGGCAGGCGCAGAGGCCGTTTTTTTACTCAGTTTTTCAGCACCTGCACCACCGCAGGCGCTGCCAGCTGGGTGCGCTGCAGCCAGGCCAGCACCGAGTCCACCGTGACGGTCTCGATGCGGTCCGAGAAGCGCTTCTCGTTCGGATGGTCGTCAAATGCAATGTTGGCCGACCCGACCCGCCCACCCATGCGCGTGAGCGGCCCGAGCTTGAGTGCCGTGGGCTCGTAGCCCTTGAACTGCAGCCAGGCCTGCGCCTGGTCGCGCGAGCGCACGGTGGTGGGCTCCATGGCCATCGCCAGGGTCTCCAGCGCCCACTGGTTGGACTGCTGGTATTTGCGGCCCCACGCGTAGCTGACCATGCTGTAGGGTGGGTGCTGCAGCGTCTTGGTGCGGCCCTTGTCCTGCAGCACGGCCAGCAGGCGCTGCTGCACCTCGGGCGTGGGCACAGCGTAGACGGCTTCGTAGCGCCACAGGTCGTCCAGGAAGAATTCCCCCAGGCCCTGGCGGTACAGGTGCCCCACGGCCGTGCCACATTCGTTGAGCTTGTGCGCCACGCGCCAGGGGCCTTCCGCCGTCTTGTAGGCCCAGCCCATGTGCGAGTAGCGCAGGCCGTATTTGCTCAGGTCCTGCCCCGCACGGGCCAGCGCCACCACCTGTGCACCCGACCTGGCGTGCTCGGCATCGAGCGCGGCCGAGGTCTGCTCGGCCAGCTTCATGCCCCGCTCGATCACCTGCGGCGGCACGGGCTTGCGCGATTCGCAGGAGCGGCCCGCCTGGGCCGGGGTGGTTGCCGCAATCGCGACAACAGCTGTCAGTACCGCGATTCCATGGCCTATGAAACTGGCGCGACCTAAGCGAGGGATGCTAAGCAAGGGCCGCCCCGCAGCGAGGGCATCGTCCCCCTTCCCGGAGCTCGCAGCGTGAAGAGAGAAGGGGGAAGCCGCGTCGCGGCTCAGGGGGTTGTACTTCATATTCACAGACGCTCGTTGTGCAAAAGCGCACGACCGATGGCGTTGGGCACAAAGGCAATCGCCTCGCCCGCTGCCGACAGGATCACGCCCGTGCCGATCACGCTGCAGGTGACCACCGTGCCCACCGCGTAGGCTGAGCCCACAACGCCGCGCCCCACCACCTCCACACTCACCTGGGCGCCGTCCGAGGCACGCTCCAGCAGGTACACCGTGCCCACGGCCGAGGCCTCCACCGCCTTCACGGACAGCACCGCGCCGCCCACCGACAACGCTGCGGGCACTGCCACCACTGCGCCCGCAGCAGCGGAAGCCACAGACGCCGTGCCCACCACCGAGGCCACCGGCAACAGCGACAGCGCGGCAGAGGCCTCGCTCTGGGCGCGCGCGGGAGCCATGGCCATCACGGCACACACCACACCGGCCGCGAGCAGAGCGCGAGACAGGCGGGCAGAGCCCCACGAAGAAAACACAGCATTCATCATCATTCACTCCTCAAAATGCGGCCCCACCGCGCACCCGGGGTTCCGGAGAAACCGGGTCGATAGACCAGAAAGAAAAATCACCCGAACAGGCGGCGGATTGCCGCCTGCGCACGTTCGATGCGATCAGTTCGCGCTGCTGCCGTTGGCTGCCGCCTGGGCGGCTTCGCGGCGGCCTTGCAGGCGGGCGTCCATCAGATCAGCCTCGTGGCGATCGCGCAGCATCTTGGCCAGCGTGAAGGCGGTGGTGATGAGGTAAAGCCAGCTCACGCCCAGAAACGCCTTGTAGGTCACGTTAATGTCCATGCTCATCAGGCCCCAACCCGTGAGGCCCATGGCCACCGCAAAGCCGCCCCACACCACCAGCTTCCACATGGGGGTGTCGCCACCGCCACGGCGCGAAGCGCTTTCGTTGTCCCGCACAAACTTGGCCAACACAAACGCGGCCGAGAGGCAGAACACGTAGCCCATCACCATGAAGGCCTGCTCCAGTTGCTCGCCAGGCAGCCATGCCAGGCCCACGGCACACAGAAAAACCGCGATGCCGAACGAGACCCACACCTGCAACTGCCAGGCCTTGGTGTCACGCTGAACAACGATGGGAGAAGAAGACATTGCAGTGGTGCCCCGGGGGGACGTTGGTTGAACACGGAGCGAATGGTGCCCAGACGTAACTTGCGTGTCTGCATTGAACCGTAACAGTGGCTACCCGCAGGCTACCCGGTATCGTTTGGCGGTACTTTTTCTCGAAAAAATAGCCGAAGTCCGTTGTTCTCGCCCTACGCAGCCCCTGCAACGCACCTGCGCGACAGAGCCTGCAGGCCCCGCCAAAGACAATGGCAGACCCCCCGGCGTGGCAGCCCCTGACCGCTGCGCGTGCTTGCTTTTTTGATGGACGGAGACCCACACCATGACCAAACCCTTTGACCTCGTCGTCCACGGCGCTACCGGCTTCACCGGCCGCCTGGTGGTCGAATACCTGCTCCAGCGCTACCCCGCTGGCAGCGGCCTGCGCTGGGCCATGGGCGGGCGCAATGCCGACAAACTCGCCGCCGTGCGCGACGAAGTGGGGGCACCGGCCGACACTCCGCTGGTCGTGACCGACACCAGCAACCCCGCCAGCCTGCAAGCGCTGATGGATTCCACGCGCCTGGTGCTGACCACGGTAGGCCCCTACCAGCTCTATGGCAACGAACTGGTGGCCGCCTGCGCGAAGGCTGGTGTGGACTATGTGGACCTGTGCGGCGAGCCCGCCTGGATGCGCCAGATGATCGACGCGCACGAAGCTGCGGCCAAGGCCAGCGGCGCGCGCATCGTGTTCTCGTGTGGGTTCGACTCGATCCCGTTTGACCTGGGCGTGTTCCTGCTGCAAAAGGAATTTGCCCAGCGCTTCGGCCACCCCGCCCCGCGCGTGCGCGGCCGGGTGCGCAAGATGAAGGGCACCTTCTCTGGGGGCACGGCCGCCAGCCTCAAGGCCACCATGGCCGCGGCTGCCACCAACCCTGCGGTGCTGGATTTGCTGAAGAACCCGTTCTCTCTCACGCCCGGGTTTGAAGGGCCGCGCCAGCCAACCGGCCACAAACCCATGGTGGACGAGGCGCTGGGCGATGGAATCTGGGTGGCCCCGTTTGTAATGGCCGCCATCAACACGCGCAACGTGCACCGCTCCAACTTCCTGTTGCAGCACGCCTATGGCACCGACTTTGTCTACGACGAAATGCTCATCACCGGCCCTGGCGAAAAGGGCGAGACCATCGCCAACGCGGTGGCGGGCGACAAGTCGCTGGGCTCGGACAAAGGCCCCAAGCCCGGCGAAGGCCCTTCGCGCGAGGAACGCGAAAACGGGTTCTACGACGTGCTGTTCCTGGGCACCGACGATGCGGGCAACAGTTTGCGCGTGGGCGTGAAGGGCGACCGCGACCCAGGCTATGGCTCCACATCCAAGATGATCTCCGAGGCGGCTGTATGCCTGCTGCAGGATGCCACCACCACCCCCGGCGGCATCTGGACCACGGCGCCCGCGCTGGGTGACAAGCTGATAGCGCGGTTGCAGGCGAATGCAGGCCTGAGCTTTGCGGTGGAAACGGTGTGAGCACATAGGCCCCGGGGGGCGGTGCAGCGCCTTCGCGGGTAGGCACGTACAAAGCCGCAGGAAAGGCCGCGGGAAGGGCCCTGCACACACCTGCACGCCAGATGCGCCGAGGCTATGGGCGCGTCACACGGCGTGCAGGGAGGAGCTGGCACCGCCCACCAGTCCGGCGCCCGCTCCACAGCACACCCCATGACGCGCCTTCTTCTGTCTCCCCTACGCCACCATCCCAGGGCTGTGCAGCCCCCCCAGCACCCGCGTAACCAGAGACTCCAGCGAGCCGTCATGCCGGAAACCGGCAGCCTCTGACTGAGGCGTCCGCAAGGCTGGTAAACACCCGAACAGTGCTTCGGTGCGCGCGTCGGGTGCGTACCGGATCCAGTCCTTGGGATCGAGACCCTGGGCGTGCGCGATGGCTTGCACCACATCACCCACCGATGACTGCAATACCGGCGGCTGCCAGCACCGCGCGGTCGGCATGCCCCGCGTGGGCAAACGCGCGGCATGCACCAGGTTGTCCAGACAGCACTGCAGCGACATCCACCAGGCGGTGGCCTGTGCCGACACGGGGCAGGTGTACATCTGCCGCGCCCGCAGGGCATGGAAGATCTGGCTCATGAACGCGGAGCCATGGCCCGTTTCTGTGGGTGGCCGCGCCACGATGCCAGGCAGCCGGAGGCTGCAGCCATCAATGTCGCCGCGCCGTCCATAGTCGGCCACCAGCAGTTCCGTCATCCACTTGTGCACCCCATAGCTGAGGGTGGGCTGCGGCCCCTGGCGCTCATCCACCGCTTGGGTGCCCAGCGCACCGTACACCGCCACCGAACTGGCAAACACCAGCCGGGGGGCAGGCACCCTGCCTTCGCGCACAGGGCGCGCAAGCCCCTCGCACAAGGCCACGGTGTCCAGCAGATTGGCCTGCACACCCAGCCCAGGTTCACGCTCGGCCAGCGATCCCGGCACACTGGCCAGGTGGAATACGCAGTCGGGCGGATGGTCCTCCAAGACTTCGAACAGTGCCCGGTCTGCAAAGCCGCCGATATGCCAGTGCACGGCCGGTGCGGAAGGCACCCGGGGCCCGACTCGGTCCACCAGCGTCAAACGCAGGGGCAGACCGGGCACCAACGGCACGGACTGCAACCGCTCGGCCAGGGCGGCGCCAATGAACCCACCGGCACCGGTGACAAGCACATGCATCAGCGCACCTCCGAGCCCACAGCCACCACGCGCTGATGCACCACGCCAAAAGGCCCATCACGGCCATCGGGCCAGCGTGCCTGCATGCGCACGCGGTCACCGTAGCGCATGAACGGCGTTTTGGCCGCACCTTCGTCCAGTATCTCGATCACGCGCCGCTCGGCCAGGCAGGCAGAGCCTGCATCGCGCGCCTGGTTGGACACCGTGCCCGAACCGATGATGGTGCCCGCCGTGAGCCGCCGTGTGCGGGCCGCGTGGGCAATGAGCTGGCCGAAACTGAAATTCATTTCTCCGCCATGGGGGTGGCCAAACCACTTGCCGTTGGAGTCCACATGCAATCGCAGATGCACCCGCCCACCCTGCCAAGCGTCGCCCAATTCATCCGGCGTCACGGCCAAAGGGGCAAAGCTGGTAGACGGCTTGGCTTGCAGGAAGCCAAAGCCCGTCTTCATTTCGTGCGGGCCCAGCGCGCGCAGGCTCCAGTCGTTGATCTGGACGACCAAGCGCACGCAGTTCAATGCCGCTTCAGGCGTCACGCCCATGGGCACGGGGCCACAGATGACGCCGAACTCGCCTTCGAAATCGATGCCGTCGGCCTCACTGGGCAAGGGCACATCGTCGCAAGGGCCCAGAAAATCGTCGCTAGCGCCCTGGTACATCACGGGGATGGTGTCAAAGTGCGGGATGGGCGGCGTGTTGAACGCCCGCTCCATCAAGCTCAAGCGGCCATGGTTGAGGAACGCCGATGCATCGAGCCACTGCGGGCTGCGCGGCAAGGGAGCGCAGCATGCGGCGGGATCGAACGCAAAGATGCCGGTGGCAGTGCCAGCCTCCAGCGCAGCAGCGCGCTCGCGCAGGGCGGGCTCCACAGCATCCCAGTTCTGCACAGCGGCCAGCAAGCTGGCCGCTATCGGAGCGGCATCGACGGCCCGCAGGCCGTTGGAAGAAACCAGTACCAGGCGGCCGTCCAGGCTGCCGTCTTTCAAAGTTGCAAATCGCATCGCCAGTCCCATCAGGAAGAATTAGGAAGAAGGTGTTTCAAGACGCAGCCCCGCCGCCCGGATGACGCGGGCATAACGGTCTGTCTCTGCTGCCAGAAATGCGCCAAATTCGCGCGCGCTTTGGGTGGGTGTATCAGCACTGCCCAGCAAGGCCAGTTTTTCGCGCAGCTCGGGCAGGGCCAGGATGCGAACGCATTCCGCGTTGAGCTGGCCCACAACGTCGGCCGGCATGGCAGCAGGCGCCAACAAGCCAAACCAGCCTGTCACCTGAAAGCCCGTCAGGCCCAGCGTCTCGGCCACCGTGGGCAGATCCGCGGGCAGGGCAGGCGAGCGCTGTGCGCCGGTCTGCGCCAGCAGGCGGACGCGCCCGTCCTTGACCATCGGGGCCACGGCCAGGGCGCTGTTGAACATCAGATTGACTTGCCCAGCCGCCAGGTCGTTGAGGGCAGGCGCCGCGCCTTTGTAAGGCACATGCAGCAGCTGCACTCCGGCCTGCTGCGCCAGCATCTCGCCCGCCAGATGCAGCACGTTGCCGATACCGGCCGATGCGTAGCTGACCTGCCCGGGCTGCCGCCGGGCCAGTGCGATCAATTCCGACAAGCTGCGCACCGGCAGGGCCGCAGGCACCGCAATCACCATGGGCCCGGGGCTGGCCACCAGGGCCACAGGGGCAAAGTCGCGCTGGCTGTCGTAAGGCAGCCGGGGGTAAAGGCTGGCGTTGATGGCGTGGGCTGCGCTGATCCACAACAGGGAGTGCCCGTCTGTGCTTCGCGCTACAGCCTCCGAGGCAATGATGCCGTTGGCCCCTGCACGCGACTCCACCACCACTGGGCTGCCCAGGGCCTGGCCCAACTTGTCGGCCAGCAGCCGTGCCACCAGGTCAGAGCTGCCTCCGGCTGCGAACGGCAGGACGATGCGCAACGGCCGTGTGGGCCAGGTGGCAGCCCACGTGCTCAGCGGGAACGCCAAGGCACTCACCACCAGGGTTCTTCGGTTCAACATGCGGTGCATGGTTTCAACTCCCATCGCTGATGGTGGTGCCGCCATCGACCACCAGGTTGTGTCCGGTCACAAAGGCCCCGGCGGGGCTGGCCAGCATGGCGACCACGCCGGCCACTTCCTCGGGTTCTCCTGCGCGCCGCAACGGGGTGGCCTGGATGCGCCTGACCATGAAGGCTTCATCTGCCATGAGCTGCTCGGCCAGCGGCGTGCGGATGAGGCCGGGCGACACGGCGTTGACCCGCACACCCGCGGGGCCCCACTCCACAGCCAGGTTGCGCGCCAGCTGGGCCAGGGCCGCCTTGGTCAGACCGTACAGGCCAATCGAACGGTTGCCGCGCAGGCCTGCAATGCTGGAGATGAGCACGGCACTGCCACCGCCCCGTGCCGCCATGCCGGGAAGCACCAGCGCACACAGCCGCGCTGCGGCCCGCAGGTTGATGTCAAACACCTGATGCCAGTCGGCGTCGCTGGCATCGGCCAGCGGGCCGGCGAGCCCCTGGATACCGGCGTTGCACACGAGGATGTCCAGCGGTCCGGCGCGCTCCACCAGCGCGGCGATCGCTGTGGGCACCGCCATATCGGCCGCAACACCGATGGCATTCGGCAACGATGCAGCCACCTGCTCGCAGGCGAGTGCATCGCGGTCGGAGACCACCACGCGGGCGCCCTCGTCGGCCAGGGTGCGCGCAATCGCCAGGCCCAGGCCCTGGGTGGCACCGGTGACGAGCGCGGTGCGGCCATGCAGGTCAAAGAGGCTCATTCGACCTTGATCCCGGCCTGGCGAATGGCCAAACCCCACCGCTGCGATTCGCCCTGGATGAATTCGCCGAACGCAGCCGGTGCGAGTGGTGCAGGCTCCAGGCCCAGCGGCCTGTAACGGCCCAGCACCTCGGGCGACTCCAGCGCGGCCACGACGGCCTTGTGAAGCATTTCGACCACCGGTGCAGGCGTGCCCGCGCGCACCATCACACCGTTCCAGCCCGGAATATCGAGGTCCGCATGCCCGGCCTCGGTCAGGGTGGGCACCTGGAGGAGCACTTGCAGGCGCTGCTCGCTGCCAACGCTGACCAGCGCGCGCAGCTTGCCTTCGCGCACCAGCGGCAGGCTCGAAGCCACCACATCGCACATGAAGTCCAGGCGCCCGGCCATCAGATCCTGCAGCGCGGGCGCTGCGCCCTGGTAGGGCACATGGGTCATGCGTGAGCGCGTCTTGATGCGCAGCTGCTCGGTCCACACATGGGGCTGGCTGCCCTGCCCGTAGGAGCCATAGTTGAGCCCATCTCCTGCAGCGGCCGCGCGCAGCAGGTCGGCCAGCGTCTGAAACGGGCTGCCCGCAGGCACGACCACGACCAGCGGCGACTTGAACAAGCGCGTCAGGGGCGCGAAGTCCTTGAGGGGGCTGAAGCTCAGTTTGGCGTACAGCGCCGGGTACATGGCCAGCGGGCCGATGTCGGCGTACAACAAGGTACGGCCATCAGCAGGCTGCTGCTTGACGTATTGGGCCGCCAGTTGCGCGGCACCGCCAGGCTTGTTCTCCACGACCACGGCTTGCTGCATGCGCTCTCCCAGCTTCTGCACCAGCAGGCGCGACATCGCGTCGCCAAAGCCCCCGGCCGGGTAAGGTACCACCCAGCTCAACGGGCGCGCGGGGTACGGAGCCTGCGCCCACGCCCAGGGCGTCAACGCCACAGACGCTGCAGCGCCCAACCATTGACGGCGCGTGCTCATGGTTGTTGCTCCTTCGCAGGCGCGGCCAGAGAGGTGTCAAACCGCCCATCGACCAGCACAAACAGCATGCGGCACGGCGCGCCCGAACGGTTGGCCCATGCGTGGTTGGTACCCCGCTGCACCACCACGCTGCCGGGGCGCAGTGGCACTTCGCCTTCGTCCAGCACCAGCGTCAGTTCGCCTTCAATCACCACGCCGTAGTCCACCGATTCGGTACGGTGCATCAGCGGGTGGGGAGATTCGGTTTTCACCGTGGAGGCGGCCGCATCGCCAATCTGGCTGAAGGCGTCATGCATGCGCTCGGCACCCCGTGCGAGGAACTCGGGCGTATCGGGCGGAATGTCCACGAACCGGATGCGCGTGCCACCCTGCGGGGGCGGCAGAACCAGCGGACCGAGCGTAGGGTCCGGGCCGTTGTCCACGACGGCGGGCGATTGCAATGTGCTCCAGACCTCATGGAACACCGTACCGGGAATGGCCGCAATCTCGACCACGGTGGGCAGCGGCCCCTGGCTGGCGACCACGGCCCGGCCTTGAGTGTTGTGGCCCGTGACCACGCGGTGGATGGATGGAAAACCCATGAACGGACTCCTCAGTCTTCAAAAATGGCGACCGCGCGCGTCCAGCCTGCCGAGGCACCGCGGATCTTGTGGGGGAAGCAGCTGATCGTGAACCCCGTGGCCGGCAGCGCCTCCAGGTTGTGCAACTTCTCAAGATGGCAGTAGCCGATGTCGCGGCCCGCCTTGTGGCCCTCCCAGATCAGGGCCTTGTTGCCCGTCTCGGCCACGCGCTGGGCGGTGTAGGAAAACGGCGCATCCCAGCTCCAGGCGTCGGTGCCCGTGAGGCGCACACCACGCTCCAGCAGGTACATCGTCGCTTCGTAGCCCATGCCACACCCCGCGCCCAGGTAGTCCTTGTGCCCGTAGCGCGACCCAGCGCGGGTGTTGACCACCACGATGTCGAGCGGCTGCAGCGTGTGGCCGATGCGGGCCAGCTCGGCCTGCACATCGGCGGCGGTGGCGACGTAGCCATCGGGCAGGTGGCGAAAGTCCAGCTTCACACCCGGCTGAAAGCACCATTCCAGCGGCACTTCGTCAATCGTGATGGAGGGGCGGGCTCCGCCGTTCTTCGCGTCCTGCGTGGAGTGGAAGTGCCACGGCGCATCCAGGTGGGTACCGTTGTGCGTGGTCAGCGTCACCCACTCGGCCGCTGCTGCTTCGCCATCGGGGTAGTCCTCAGGCTGGGTGCCGGGGATCATGGTCATGAACTCGGGCAACGTATCGGCGTGTTTCTGGTAGGTGATCTTGGGCGCCAGGGGCGGCGGGTCGGAGAGCACGTCGTTTTCGAGGTAAATGGACAGGTCCACGAAGCGGCGTTGGGGTTTGGTCATACGGGCACAGGAGTTGGCGCTGAACGCGACCGAAACGGGAGCGTTCAGCGGGGCATGGAATAGAGAAGGCAAACGTTGTCACGCCACCCCGGGCAAAGGCTTCGCTTTGTGAGGGGCACGGTGGATGCGTGCAAATGCATAGACCGCCACCGCGTCGATCACCACGGCTGCCACCCCCAGGCTGCCATAGCCCCAGGCCTTGACCAAGGTGCCGCCGAGGATGGGCCCAATGGCCGCGCCGAACATGAGCATGGCGGGGGTGGCGGCCAAGGCACGGCCGCTGGGGTCCAGACGCGCCAGCACGCCAAAGGCGAAGGTGTGCGTGAAGATCATCACGGCCGCAAACACGGCAGCGGCTGCGGCATAGGGCGCAAACACGGGCGAGTTCATGATCACCACCACCAGCAAGGCCTGCAGCGCAGGCCCCGCCAGCAGCACGCTGCGGGCAGCCCAGCGCTTTTCCAGCACAGCGGCCAACGCTGCGGGAAAGAGGTTGACGACACCCAGGGCAATCAGCACGCCGGTGACGGCCTGAAGTCCGTAGCCCCGGTCACTGCCCACGCGCTCCAGAAAACTGAAGGTCATGGACTGCACCAGCCCGAGCGCCGCGATGCCCAGCACGCCCCACCAGACCGCAGCGGGCAGAGGCGCAGCCGGAGCCCGCGAAGTGGCCGCGCCGCCTACGCTGTCGGCCTCGGGAAACGCCAGAGCCGCCACCACCGCGCCCACTGCCATGACGCCGGCAAAGACCTGGAACAACGCGGGTCCACCCAGCTTGGCCACCAGCACGGGGGTGCCCCCCAGGAACGCGATGGCAAATACCCCCAGTGCCATGCCCACCAGGGCGAACATGCGGTGGGGGTTGGGGCTGCGGGCAATGGTGCCATGGGTAACACTCAGGGCCGTGCCCGCAGCAATACCTGCCCCCGCATGCAGCAGCGCCAACAAGGCGAACTGGGTGGTGGTGGACGCCACGGCAAACGCCACGGCCGCGCCGGCAAAGCCGCAGGTTGCCACGGTGCGCCCGCGCAACAACTGAAAGAACGGCGCCAACACCAAGCTGGCGGCCACCGCTCCAGCCAAAAACAGCGTAGCCAGCAAGCCGGCCTGCTGCGGGTCGAAGCGGTACACCGATATCAGCGTGCCCACCCAGACGGGCAAGGCCACCAGATCCACCATGCCTGCGCAGTGGCCCACCATCAGGGCCACCCGGCCCCGCAGCGATTGGGTTGTGATCATGCGCACCTCGCCTCAGATGGGTTGGGACAACGCCATGAGGGACTCGCGCATGATGCGCGAGTGCTCCTCCTTGTCGCCGCCTTCGATCTCGATCTCACCCAGCCGGGCGGAGTTTTCGACCACCATGCGGCAGCGCTCCCAGCGCCGGGCTTCAAAGGCCGACAACGCGGTCGGTACATCGCCCGCCTGCGCCAGTTCATCGGCCAGCACCAAGGCGTCCTCGATCCCGATGCAGGCCCCGGACGCCAGATGCGGCGTGGTAGCGTGCACCGTGTCACCAATTAGCACCACCCGGCCGCGCGACCACGGGCGTGGCATGAGCAGGCCTTCGAGCGGGCGAAACACAATCTGTGAATCCGGTCCGATCTGGCTGCGGATGGACTGCAGCGTGGGGGCGGAAAACCCGTCGAGCAATGCGCGCAAACGGTCCGCAAAGGTGGCCGGATCAACATGGTCGTTGGTAGGGCGCGGCTCGGTGACGAAGAGGTACATCTCGGTCTTGGAGACAGGGTTCACGCCAGGTTTGATCTTCGGGCCCATCCACATCGTGGCGGTCTCGATCTCTGGCGGCCTGGGCAGGACGGCGCGCCACACGGCCTGGCCGCTGTAGCGCGGCTGGGGTGCGTTTTCAAACACCGTCTCACGAACCTTGGAGTACAGGCCATCGGCACCGATCACGAGGTCATAGCGCTGGCGCTGTCCATCGGTGAAGGTGACCTGCACGCCGTTGGCCTCTTGCTCAATGGCAGAGAAGGTGCAGCCCAGGCGGACGTTGGCGCCCGCCGCGCGGGTGGCCTCAGCCAGGATGCGGGCCAGCACCGGGCGCATGATGGCGCCACCGCCCGGGATATCGTCCCCCGAAATGCGGGGCGTGGGCAAGGTGGCCACCAGAGGGCCGTGGGGCAGGTGCAGGTTCACGCCGTCCGAGGCGTTGCCCTGCGCCAGAAACGCTTCGAGAATTCCCAGGCGCCGAAACGCCCGCAGCGTGGCGCCCCCCAGGCTGATGCCCGCACCGTAGCTGCGCCAGCCAGGGTCGATCTCTACCAAGTCCACCTGCGCACCCAGCTTGCGCAGTTCGATGGCGGCTGCCATGCCGGAAAAGCCCCCGCCGATGATCAAAATCCGTTGGTGAGAAAGGCTCATGGGTTTGTCTCCTTGTGATTGGTAGGGGCGATGTGGATCTCGCCGTTCGCTTGTACTTTCAATGGCACGGGCACCAAGGCGTCGCCCAGGCACGGGCCCAAGGTACACAGCCCATTGGTGATGTCAAACAGCGCGCCGTGGGCCGCGCAGACGATGCGATCACCTGCTGCATTCAGGTACTTGTCCTTGCGCCATGCCATGGGGGTGTCCAGGTGGGGGCACACATCGGCATAGGCGTACAGCCGCTCGCCCTGGCGCACGATGAGCACCGTGTCCTGCCCACGGCCTGCGGGGTCAAAGCCCCGCGACTCGCCATCGGGCAGATCGTTCCAGTGGCAGAGCTTCATGGTCGGCTCTCAGTGCGGTGCACCCGCAGGTGGCGGGCCCGAAGGCGCCCACTTCTCGCGGTGTTGAAAGAGGAAGAGCTGCGAAGCATCGGCACTCATCGGCACCTCGCGCGCGGCCCAGCTGTCGTCATGCTGGTCCATGTCGGCGTCGTACTCCACATGGCAACCCAGGGGCGAGTTGAAGTACCAGAACCAGTTGCTGCCAAACTTGTGGCGCCCCGGCCCCCAGAAGCTCTGGTAGCCCTTTTCGACAAAGCGGGTGCCCGCCAGCAACAAATCGGTAGGGCCACCCATGTGGAAGGTGAAGTGTTCGCAGCCCTTCATGAACGGCGGTGTCTGGATCATGAACAAGGTGTGGTGGTCTTGCGTGCCCGCAGGGCGCAAGAACGGTCCCACACCCGTGAAGCGATCGGTGCACACAAAGCCCAGTCGGGCGTAGAACGCCTCGGCCTTGGCCGCGTCGGGCACGAAATACACCACATGCGACAGCGAACGGGGCCGCGCCGCCATGTCGGGCGACAGGCCCAGGGCGTTGGGCCCACGCTGCGGGACGGCACCGGGCGCGTTCACGGCCTCGGCAGGCAATGCCAGCGGCTTGCGCACCGTGACCTGGAAAGCGAGGGCAAAGCCCAAGTCATCGGTGGTGCGCAGCACACCGCCCTGGCGCACCACGGCGCGGTCGCGCGCCAGCTCGGCTTCGATGGCGTCGAGCGTGGCCGCATCTGCGACCCCGTAGACCGTTTCGCGCAACATGCTGGCAGTGCCCAGCGCGGGTGGCAGGGAAGGATCGCCCTGGGAGCGGATCTCCACGCACGTGCCGTCCAGCGCTTCAAAGCGCCCACCAGCAGCGGTGACGCCCACGGGAGTGAGTCCGTAGTCAGTGAGGTACTGGGCGCAGGCAGCGACGTCGTCCACGCCAAAAACGAGCGCGTCGGGTCCAATGATGTTCATCTGTTGATCCTTGGTGGTAGAGGTTGTCAGGGCAGGTGCGGGGCTCTCAGGCGGTATGACCACCCAGGGTCTCGGCCACCCAGTCGGCGATGTAGTGGCCGGCGTTGATGCTGTTGTCAAAGCTGGCGTGCTGCACGCCGCCTTCACGGTCGGTGAAGATCTTGAGTTCGCGCTTCGGGCTGTTGACCAGCTGCTCATAGGTGCGGTGCGCCCACTTGAGCGGGATCTGCGAGTCGCGCTCGCCGTGCGTCACCAGGAAAGGCACCTTGATCTTCTCGACCACGCCATCGAGGTGCACGTTTTCCGCGATGCGCATGAAGTCGTCCACGTCCTTGGCGCCCCAGACCCAGCACACGTGAGCCCAGTAGTGCGGCACGGGGAAGTCGCCTTCCTTCTCCAACCGGCGCTTTTGCACATCGCGCCAGTCGTGGTTGGCGCCCCAGGCCACGCCGCAGGCAAAACGCGGCTCCATGGCCACCACGCGGGGACAGTAGTAGCCGCCCAGCGAGACACCCTCGCAGCCGATGCGCTTCGGGTCCACGTCGGGGTGCTGCTCCAGCCAGTCCACCACGCGGCTGGCCCAGTGTTCGGTGTCGTACCGCGCCGTCAACCCCTGCAGCCGCAGCGCCTCGCCGGTGCCTGGCTGGTCCACCACCAGAGAGGACACGCCGCGTTGGGCCAGCCATGCGGGCAACCCGACCAGATACTTCATTTCCTTGGTCGAATCCAGGCCGTTTAGCTGCACGAGCAATGGCGCCCGCTCCCCCGATTTCAGACCATGGGCCGGGTAGTACAGCGCCGACAGGTGCTTGCCTTCATAGGGAATCTCCACACGCTGCACCCGGTCGCCCAGCAGGCGTGAGCCCTTGAGGAACAGCTCCAGCTCGCGCTCATAAAGGGCCAGTCGGCCCGGAGCGCTGTGCGCCTGCAGGCGCTCTGCGGTGATGAGATAGCTGGAGGCGCGGCGGTATTTCTCGCCTGCGGAATACACCCAGCCGCGCGCTTCATCTTCTTCGGCCAAGCCGCAGAGCTTGTCCGCCATGCGCACCCAGGTTTCACGGAAGGCCTGCGTGCCAGCGGCGTCGGGCGCCTTGGCGGCCCCTTGCAGCGGAGCGCACATCTCTTCGATTTCACCGATGCGTGCGCCCATCTCGATGGCCAGATCGACCGAGAGGTTCCAGACGTAGTTGGTAGGAAAGTACTTGAACATAGGATCACTTTGCGGGGGCTTGGGAGGCACGCGGGCCAATGCCCAGCGTGCCAAAAAAGACGGCCGTGGGCGCGTCGGAAAAGTCGGGGACAAAGTGGAAGGACTGGATCCGCCCATCGGTCACACGGAGCACATCGCGGCCCACGATGCGTTCCACACCGGCACGGCGATACAGCTCGCTGCGCACCTCCAGCAGCGCAGACACCCGGTCCCCATCCACCTCGGTGCTCAGCACAGACAAGCGGGCCTGCGGTCGAACCACCGTGGCGTCGATGTAGTGCGCCAGGCAGCTGGGGTTGTCCATGGCCGGAGTGCAGCCGGGAAAATCCGATCGCTCCACCTCCGGCGCGATGAGCGCGCGCACGGCGGCCATGTCACCCGCGTGCACTGCGGCGATATAGCTATCCAGCACTGCGGCCGGTTGGGGGCTGGGCTGGGCCTGCGCGTTGACGCATGCCAGCAACAGACCGGCAGCAACGCACATCGTGTGGGTCGTGGTCATGGTTCGTCCTCGTTGTCAGTCAATGAGCGCCTTGCGGTACCCCGTGCACGTCGCGCGCGGTTGGACGGGCGTTGGCGACGGACGCCACAGGCTTGAGTAAAAAGTGGGCCAGCGCGGGCAACAACACCAGCGCCCCCAGCATGTTCCAGAGGAACATGAACGCCAGCAGCAAACCCATATCGGCCTGGAACTTGATCGGGCTCGCCACCCAGGTGATCACGCCCACAGCCAGCGTCACGCCCGTCAGCATCACGACCTTGCCGGTGAACAGCAGCGCGCGGTAGTACGCCTCCGACAGGCTCTTGCCTTCGCGCAGTTGCGACAGCGTGATGGACAGGATGTAGAGCGCGTAGTCCACGCCGATGCCCACGCCCAGCGCAATCACCGGCAGGGTGGCCACCTTCACGCCCATGCCCAGCGCCACCATCAACGCTTCGGCCAGGAAAGACGTGACCACCAGCGGCAGCACGGCCACCACCACCGCCTTCCACGAGCGGAAGGTCACAAAACACAGCACGACCACCGCCCCGTACACCATGAGCAGCATGGTTCGCCACGCGTCCTTGACCACGATGTTGGTGGCCGCCTCAATGCCCGCAGACCCGGCGGCCAGCAGAAACTGGGTGTCTGCCGTGTTGTTGCGCTGGGCAAAGGCCTCGATGTGGCCCACAACACGCGCCAGGGTGTCGGCCTTGTGGTCGCGCAGATAGACGTACACCGTCAACAACCCACAGGCATCGTTGTAGAGCCCACGGGGTGCGCTGGCCGTCACGGTGTTGAGCATGTCCTGGTTGGGCAAGAACTCGTACCACCGTGGGTTGCCTTCGTTGAGGCCCGACAGCACCCGGCGGTTGAGCAGAGAGAGCGAGTTGGTGCTCTCCACGCCGTCGATCTGGCGCAGCTCCCATTCGAGCGCATCGACCTTGTTCAGCGCATCGAAGTGGGAGCACTGGCCCTCGGGCGTCTTGACCATCACCGCCAGCACGTCACTGCCCGCGCCGTAGGCTGCGTTCATGAATCCCACATCGCGGTTGTAGCGGCTGTCTGCGCGCAACTCGGGCGCCCCGGGGTCCAGGTCGCCGATCTTGAGCTGCGTGCTGACAAGAAAACCTCCCACCCCCATGACCAGCCCGGCGGCCACGGCCACCGTGGCCCAAGGCCGTTGGGTGAAGCGGTCGAGCAGAGCCCACAGCGGGTGTTTGGCAGCGCCCTCGGCATCGGCCTGCTCGGCGCGCAGGCTGCGCTCGGCAGCCACCGCACTGACGCCGGTGTAGCTCAACAATATGGGCAACAGGATCAGGTTGGTGAAGATCAGCACGGCCACGCCGATGGACGCGGCAATGGCCAGTTCGCGGATGACCTGGATGTCGATGACCAGCAGCACGGAAAACCCAACTGCGTCTGCCAGCAGTGCCGTCAAGCCCGCGAGGAACAGGCGCCGGAAGGTGAAGCGCGCAGCCACCAGCTTGTCCACGCCCCGTCCCACGTCCTGCATGATGCCGTTCATCTTTTGCGCACCATGGCTCATGCCGATGGCAAACACCAGAAACGGCACCAGGATGGAATACGGGTCGAGTGCATACCCCAGCAAAGGCAGCAGGCCCAGCTGCCACACCACGGCCACCAGCGACGCCAGCACCACCAGCAGCGTGGAACGGATGCAGCGCGTGTACCAGAACACCATGGCCGTGGCGATGGCTACCGCCATGGCAAAGAACACCAGCACGGCCCGTACGCCATCAATCAGGTCGCCCACGATCTTGGCAAAGCCGGTGATGTGGATCGCCACTCCTTCGGCCTCGTACTTTCCGCGCAGCGTCTCCAGCTGCCGCGACAGCAGGGCGTAGTCGAGCGACTGGCCCTGGGCATCCTTGGCCAGCAGGGGCACAAAGATCACGGTCGATGCGGCATCGCGCGCTACCGTCTGGCCGATCTCTCCGGAGCGCGCCACGTTCGCCGCGAGTTGCTGCAGCTTGGCTGGCGATCCATCAAAACCATCGGGAATGACCGGCCCGCCTTCCAGCCCCTCTTCGGTGACACCCACCCAACGTGTGGTGGGGGTCCACAGCGACTTCATCCGCGCACGGTCCACACCCGGCAGCAGGAAGACTTCGTCAGACAGGCGGCGCAGGGTGTCCAGGTACTGCGCGTCATAGATGTTGCCCTGGGGGCGGGCAACGGCCACGCGCACCGCATTGCCCAGGCCACTGAGTTCCGACTGGTAGGCCAGAAAATTCTGGATGTAGGGGTGGCTGGTAGGAATGGTCTTTTCGAAGCTGGCATTGAGCTGCAGCCACGTGGCCTGCCAGCCCAGCAGGGCGGTGACCAGGGCACAAAGCAACACGACTACGGCTCGGTGGTTGAACAGCGCGCGCTCGATCAACGAGCCCGAGCGGGTATCGAAGGAGGGCACGCTCATGGCCGTGCCTTCTGTGCCACCACAGGCACTACACCGGCTACGCCCAGTGCGAGCAAGGGGCCCTCACGCTGCGGCAGCAGCGCCGACGGCACGGGTACGGGCGCCGCGTTCAGGGGCACCAGTGCCTCGCCCTGCTGGCGCAGCACTGCGCCCGCCTGTGTGGCAAACCACAGTCCGCCATTGCCGTCGTCGGCCACGGCGGTGATCGCGCTCTGCGTGGGCGATGCCAGCTGCGACCAGGTGTTGCCCACGTCGTCCGAGCGCCAGGCGTTGCCCCGCAGGCCCGCTAGGACCACACGCCCGTTGGCGTTCAGATCGCCCGCAAACCAGCTGCCCTTGTAAGGCGATGGCAAAGCCTCAAACGTAATGCCGCCATCGCTGGAGCGGGCGAGCAGCCCCTGCTCTCCCGCCAGCAGCAGGGTATTGCCCTGGCGCCGCGCCACATACCAGTGCAGGGACTTGGGATTGGGCAACCTGCCCAACCAGGACGCCCAGGTCTGTCCACCATCGGCGGTGTAGAAGGCCAAGCCATAGGCGCCCACCGCCAGCATGCGCTGGGCGTCCCACACCACCACATCCATGAAGGGCTTGTCCGGGCCATCGGCCATCAGGCGCTCTGCGTCCTGCAGCGCCTGGGGCGTGGTAGCGGCCGCCTTGGCCAGCGCGGCCAGGCGCCGGCCGTCCAGCCGCAGCGCCCAGCTGGCGCCGGCATCGGACGTGGTCAGCACCGTGCCGCCATGGCCCACGGCTACACCGTGGCGCTCGTCCGCAAAACGTACCATCGTCAGGCTCACACTGACCGGGCAGGCCGCCTGTTGCCAGGTCACGCCCCGGTCGTCGGACAGCGCGACCACTCCGCGCTCGCCCACCGCCACCAGCCGCTGCCCTGCAGCGGCAGCTGCCAGCAGCACGGCGCGCTGAGGTGCCTTCACGCTCAGTGCAGGGCGCTGGAGTGCATCCCCCACCTGTGCGAAGGCGCAGCCCGCCCCCGCCGCAGCGATGGCTGCAGCTACATAGATCGCAATATGCATGGTTCCGTCCCGCTCAGCGGACACCCTCGCCCGCCATGGCATCGGGCGAGAAGAAGCTGTCCGGGCGACGCGGCACAATCTTGTAGTGCTGGTTGCGCTCGTTGACCACGCCGCTGGCATACCAGGCACCAGAGATCAGATCGTTGAAGCCCCACTGCTGCTGCGGCGTGGTGGCAGGAAGGTCAGGCATCACCACCGGGTGGGACCAGATGGTCTTCCACAGCTGGCCCTTGGCATCCCAGCGGTCGCCCAGCACGGCCACCCAGGTGTCTTCGTCCACGTAGTAGCGGCTCTTGGGTGCCTGGTGGCGCTGGCCGGGCTTGAGGGTGGCCTCCACCACCCACACGCGGTGCAGCTCCCAGCGCACGTGGTCGGGGTTCAGGTGATTGGCCAATAGCACATCGCTGTCCTTGGTGGGCGTATGCAGGCGGTTGCTGTTGTAGGGGATCAGCATCTCCTGCTTGCCCACGACCTTCCAGTCAAAACGGTCGTTGCGCCCGGCAAAGACGTCGATTTCGTCGAAACTTGCCACGCCTGCGGTGGCAGGCGTGGGCGTGTCGCAGCAGGCATTGGGCAGCTTGCGCACGCGGCGCTGCCCCGTCAGGTACACCCACGATGCGCTCTTGTCCTGGTCCAGGTGCGACCGGCCCGTGATGGCCTCGCCCGCACGCACCGGTGGGCCGCTGTTGACCAGGCGGATGGTCCAGTACTCGCCCGTGAACTTGTCGTGCTGCCCCTGGGCGTAGTAGGGCATCTGGAAGTCGCCGCGCCCCTCCACCGACAGCACGCGCTGGCCGTTGGCCGTGCCCAGGTAGCCCCGGAAGTCGGCCTGCCAGGCCTCGCCGCGCCAGTGCAGTTCGTGGTTGGCCATGATCTCCTCGCCGGTCTTGGGGATGGGGAACGGAATGCCACCGTAGGCACCTGTGACCTTCTCGCCATCGAGCTTGGCCTGCACGGCATTCTTGGCTGTGTAGTCATAAACCCACTGCGGCGCAGCGGCGGTGCGGTGCGTTTTGTACACATCGATCCGGAAGGTCTGGGGGTATTTTTTAAGCAGGGCCTGGGTGCCTTCGGTCAGCTTGCTCGCATGTTCGGCCATGTTGGCGGCGGTGACGCTGTACAGCGGATTTTCGCCCGCGAACGGGTCGCCCCGGCGCCCGCCATTCTGGAACCCCGCGATGGGGGTGGTGTAGCCACCACTCCACGCGGGGATAGTGCCCTCCTTGTTGCCCGCGCGCTCGGCCCCCAGGGGAGTCAGCTCGGTTTTGAGTTTTGCGGCTTCCTCGGCGCTCACGGCGGCGTGTGCAGCGCTCAGGGCCACAGACGACAGCAGGCAGGCGCCCGCGATGTGCAGGTAGTGCTTCATGACAGAGTTCCAGATCAGAAAGTGGTGCGGACCGAGAGCGTCAGCGAGTTGCGGTCTTTGAGCGCTTGCTTGTATTGCGCGTTGTTGGCGGCATCGAGCGTGGGCGCGGCCTTGCCCAGGTAATGCACATAGTTCAGCGACACGTTCCATGTGCCCAGGTACACCCCGGCCAGACCGAGGTTGATGTCCCCGCCCTTGTCCACCCCAAACCCCGGGCCAACGGCTGACGAGGCGCCGAACGTGTAGCCCATGCCGATGGAGGGGGTGAGATCCAGGCCCGGCAGCACCTGCCGGTAGCTGGGCGAATACACCATGCGCACGCCAGTGGCCGATTTGTCGGCATTGGGGTTGAGCATCTGCGCATTGCGTGTGACCTTGGTGCGCTGGTTCCAGGCCACCTCGCCCACAAAGGACGCTTCGCGCGATATCCATGAAGGGCCCAGCGATGCAATCCAGGACACCTGCGCATGCGCTGTTTCGCCGACTGCGTAGCCCGGATTACTGTTGTTGTTGAGGCCCGCATTCACGCCAATGGTGGCCAGCGTGGACTGCCCAGAGCTGGCCAGGGGCGCGTTGTGGCGCACCGAGACTTCGCCCGCCAGGCCCCAGTTATCAATCGTCTTGGAGAAGCTGGCGCCATAGGCGCGCACACCCTCGTGGTACATCCAGCGGTAGCTGCTGGCCCTCAGCGCGGGGGGCAGGCCTACCAGCACGTTGTTGATGTTGCTGGGGGTGGTGGCGTGGTATCGGATGGCATAGAAACCCAGATCGGTGTCGATGGACTCGACCCGCCAGCGCAGCTGCAAGCCGCCCTGGCCCGAGTTCTTGGCATCCAGGTCTGCCTGCCGGATGAACGTGCCCGTGGGCCCCGCATTGATGCGCTCTGCACCCGGGCCCAGCGAATCACTGGTCGAGAGGTAGGCCCCCACGGGCATCAGCCGGGTCTTCTCCCACTCGTAGTTCACATACGCCCCCACCGTCACGTCGGACGACAGTTGCACCTGCCCCGAGACCTTGCCGGTCGGCCGGGCCACTTCCTTGAAGGTGGAGTTGGGTACCGACAGCAGCTTGATCAGGTCCAGCGGGGCCTGGCCGCCCGCGATGCCATTGGCGCCAAAGAACAGGCTCTCTCCCCACAACAGGGTGTGGCGGCCCAGGCGCACCGTGGCGGGCTTGTCGGCCACATCAAAGCGCCCGTACACAAAGGCGTCCAGCAGCTCGGCCTTGCGCCCCATGAGCTTGCGGGTCTCCGCCGGAAACTCGCTCGCAGGGCTGTGGTTGGACGTGGCGCTGGTGTTGTCCGTGTGGCTGCTGTAGGCCTGGTCGTACCAGGCCGCCGCACTCAGGCGCGCACCGTAGCTGGGGCCGGTCAGATCCAGCTCGCTGAGCAGGTCCACGCGGTTGGACACCACGCCGCGCTTGAAATTGTTGTTGCCGTCGTTCTGGTTGGCCGTCACGGGCAACACGGAAGACAACTCAGGCAAGGCCGTGTTGAGGCGTCCGGTGAGGCTGTATTTGACGGTGTTGTCCCAGCGCAGCTTCCAGTCGGGGTTGCCAGTGTCCAGCTCGATGGCAGAAACACAGGGGGTGACAGCCAGAGTGGCAAGGGCCAGCGTGAGGCGGCTTCTGCGGCTTTGGGCAGCACCCCGCCGCACTGCGCCTGATGGGCAGTGTTTCATCATTTGTCTCCGTTCTGTTTTTTTTGGGAATCTGATGACCAAAGGGGCTGGACATCGGTTCGGTGGCTACTGTAGGGAGTAAGCTTGCATTCGAAAAATGGATTTTTCAGATTCCATCAATTGATATCGCGAATATCAACGTTTACCCGTAGCCAATGCGATTCAACAAACTCGACCTGAACCTGCTGGTGGCGCTGGACGCGCTGCTGACCGAACGCAACATCAGCCGCGCGGGTGAGCGCATCCACTTGAGCCAGCCTGCCACCAGCAATGCGTTGGCGCGGCTGCGTGCGTATTTCGACGATGAGTTGCTGGTGCCGCAGGGCCGTCAGATGGTGTTGACGCCCCGCGCCGAGGCGCTGCTGGACCCGGTGCGTGAGGTGCTGATGCGCATCGACAGCACCATCGCTGAGAAGCCCCGCTTTGACCCCTCTACCGACACCCGGAGCTTCACGCTGCTGGTGTCAGACTTCACCACCACCGTGTTCATGCAGCCGCTGATCGAGAGGCTGTTTCACGAAGCGCCCGGGGTCCAGGTGCATCTGCGGGCGCAAAACGCCCGCCCCGTGGAGCAGCTGGAGGAGTACGGGGCCGACATGCTCATCATCCCCGAGCAATATGTGTCGGCCAAACACCCGAGCATGACGCTGTTCGAGGAGACATACATGTGCGTCACCTGGACGGGCAACCCGCACATCCAAGGCCAGCTCAGCTTTGACGACTATCTGGCGGCGGGACATGTGGTGGCCGACTACTCCGGCGCGCGGCAGATCCCCGCGTTCGATGGCTGGTTTCTGGAGCGCTTTGGCGTCAAGCGCCGCATCGAAGTCACCGCGCCCACCCTCGCATCCCTGCCTAGCCTGGTGATCGGCACAGCACGCATTGCCACCGTGCACAAGCGCCTTGCTCAACGCGCGCTGCAGTACGGGCTGCCCATCCACGTATGGGAGCCCCCCCTGGAAATCCCGGTGATGCGCCAGACCCTTCAATGGCACCGCCATCGGGACAAGGACCTGGCTCTGCAGTGGTTGCGCGAGCGCGCGATCGAGGTGGCTGCGCTTATTTAGAACGTGTTCAAGATTTTTTCAGGGTCGCACAAGGCCCTTGCCGGGATGGGATGCAAGGCGCAAGGCGCGCGAGAAATGTCTTGTTTTGATCGATATCCGGCCCATCGGTACCGGCCACCCCCAGCATGCCCACGCACAATCTCCCCATCCAGCCAGACCCTTCTACGGCCTCACCATGAATTTGCCCCTGCGCCCCCGTGACCTCGCCCTCGCCCTGCTCGTCATCGTCGTCTGGGGGCTGAACTTTGCCGTGATCAAGGTGGGCGTGGCCGACATCCCTCCCATGCTGCTGGGCGCGCTGCGCTACCTTCTGGCGGCGTTTCCGGCGCTGCTGTTCGTCAAGCCACCCAAGGTACCGCTGCGGCTGTACCTGCTGTACGGCATGACCATGGCCGTGGGCCAGTTTGCCCTGCTGTTCACCGCCATCCACATGGGCATGCCTTCGGGCCTGGCCTCGCTGGTGCTGCAGGCGCAGTCGTTCTTCACGCTGCTGCTGGCAGCCTGGTGGCTGCGTGAGAAATGGCTGGGCAACCAGGTGGCGGGCCTGGCGCTGGCAGGCGTGGGGCTGGTGCTGATTGGCAGTGCACATGGGGCCTCCATGCCGCTGGCGGGCTTCGCGCTGACCGTGGCGGCGGCAGCGCTGTGGGGCTGCGGCAATATCGTGACCCGCGCCGTGGGGCGTTATGGGCCGATGAACCAGTTTGCCTTCATCGTCTGGTCCAGCCTGGTGGCGCCCCTGCCGTTTGTGGCCCTGGCGCTGGTGATGGACGGCCCCAGTGCTGTGCTGGCAGCGGTGCAAAACCTGTCGCTGAAATCCATGGCCGCCGTGGCCTACATCGCGTGGATCTCCACGCTGCTGGGCTTCGGGCTGTGGACCTACCTCATGTCGCGCTACCCCGTGAACCGTGTGGCGCCGTTCACGCTGCTGGTGCCCGTGGTGGGCCTGACCACGGGCTGGGTGGTATTTGGCGAGCAGTTGCTGCCTGTGCACTTTGCGGGCGCCGGGCTGCTGATGGCGGGGCTGGTGGTCAACCTGTTTGGCGGCACCGCCTGGACGGCGGTGATGGGGCGGCTGCGCGGGGCGCAATAAAGAAATGGGGCTTGCGCTACACCGCCAGCGGCAGCTCTGTGGTCGAAAGCACATTGCGCAGCACCATGAATGAGCGCACCTGCCGCACGCCCGGCAGGTAGAGCAGTTGCTCGGCGTGCAGGCGATTGAAGCTGTCGTTGTCGCGCGTGCGCACCAGCATGAAGTAGTCAAACTCGCCAGTGACTACATGGCATTCCATGCAGCCCGACACCTTGGCCGCCGCCTTTTCAAATTCGGCAAACGACTCGGGCGTGGAGCGGTCCAGCACCACACCAATCATCACCAGCATGCCCGCCCCCACGGCCTGGGGGTTGAGCAGCGCGACCACCTTGTCGATGAGCCCCAGGCGCTTGAGACGCTCCACCCGGCGCAGGCAGGCGGGTGGGCTCAGGTGCACCTTTTCGGCCAAAGCCACGTTCGACAGCGACGCGTCGCGCTGCAGCTGGCGCAAGATGGCTTTGTCGGTGCGGTCCAGTTCGGCCGAGACATCGGCCTGCGGCACATTCTTGACACGAACTTTTGTTGCGCACATAGATTATTCAGAGAAATATTTTCCACTCATATTCTCTTCCATAAACCTTAAACGCCGTAATTCGAACAAATTTTGCAACCACGTGATGCGCGCATTTTTCTACGATGAAGGCACTGCAAGCCCCCCGCTTGCGCCTTCTCTTCATCGACCGGAAACCGCCATGAACCTGCAGAAATTTGCCCGCCACCCGCTCACCTTCGGCCCCTCGCCCATCACACCGCTGCCGCGCCTTTCGGCCCACCTGGGCGGCAAGGTGCACCTGTACGCCAAGCGCGAAGACTGCAACTCGGGCCTGGCTTTCGGCGGCAACAAAACCCGTAAGCTCGAATACCTCATCCCCGAAGCGATTGCAGGCGGCTACGACACGCTGGTGTCGATTGGCGGCATCCAGTCCAACCAGACGCGCCAGGTGGCTGCCGTGGCGGCGCACCTCGGCATGAAGTGCGTGCTGGTGCAGGAAAACTGGGTCAACTACTCCGACGCGGTGTACGACCGTGTGGGCAACATCGAGATGAGCCGCATCATGGGCGCCGATGTGCGCCTGGATGCTGCGGGCTTCGACATCGGCATCCGCCCCAGCTGGGAGCAGGCCATGGACGATGTGAAAAAGGCCGGTGGCAAGCCCTTCCCCATCCCGGCCGGTTGCTCCGAGCACCCGTATGGCGGCCTGGGCTTTGTGGGCTTTGCCGAAGAGGTTCGCCAGCAAGAGAAGGAGCTGGGCTTCCAGTTCGACTACATCGTCGTGTGCTCGGTCACGGGCAGCACGCAGGCCGGCATGGTGGTGGGCTTTGCGGCCGATGGCCGGGCGCGCAAGGTGATCGGCATCGACGCCTCGGCCAAACCCGAGAAGACCCATGCGCAGATCCTGCGCATCGCCCAAAACACCGCCAAGCTCGTGGAGCTGGGCCAGGAGCTGACCGCCGAAGACGTGGTGCTGGACACCCGCTACGGCGGCCCTGAGTACGGCCTGCCCAACGAGGGCACGCTCGAAGCCATCCGCCTGTGCGCGCGCCAGGAAGGCATGCTTACGGACCCGGTGTACGAAGGCAAGTCCATGCACGGCATGATCGACATGGTGCGCAAGGGCGAGTTCCCCGAAGGCTCCCGCGTGTTGTACGCGCACCTGGGAGGCGTGCCAGCGCTCAACGCCTACAGCTTTCTTTTTCGCAACGGCTGACGCGTCCAGCGAGCAGCACCAGCTGGCACCGCTAGCCGGGCTGTCGTTGATCTGAGTGGCCCTGGCCTCGATGCTGGAGGCCGACGCTTTTCCCCTCCAAGGAGTGCCCCATGAAGTGCTTGCAGATCGACAGACGGCGTAGCGTGATCCACTTGGCAGCAGCCCTCGCGGGGCTGGGACTCGGCACGCCGTGGCTGGCGCACGCCGAAGGCTATCCGGCCAAGCCAATACAGCTCATCGTTCCCTTCCCGCCAGGGGGCGCCGTGGACATCGTGGGTCGAACGATCAGCAAGAAGCTGGGCGACCGCCTTGGCCAGCCCATCGTGATTGAGAACAAGGCGGGTGCAGGCACTGTGGTCGGAGCGGCCTTCGTGGCCAACGCACCCGCTGATGGCTACACGCTGTTGATCAGTTCAGGCTCCACGTTCACCGTGAATCCGGCGCTCAATGCCAAGCTGCCCTACGACCCCGTCAAGAGCTATGAGCCCATCGGCATGGTGGCCCGCGTGCCGCTGATCCTGCTGGCAAACCGCGAGGTGCCCGTGGGCAATCTCAGGCAGCTGATCGTGGCAGTGCAGCGCGCCCCCGACAAGTTCTCCTACGGCTCCTTTGGCAACGGCACCACCGGCCACTTCGCGGCAGAGCTGACGTGGTCTGCCGCCGGCATCAAGGTGATGCACGTGCCCTACCGAGGCAGCGCGCCCGCCATGAGCGACCTGATGGGCGGGCAGATCCCGTTCACCATCGACACCGTGGCCGCAGCGCTGCCACAGCTCAAGGCGGGCAAGATCAAGGCCATTGCCGTCACGGGTGCAACGCGGGCCACGCAACTGCCCGACGTGCCTACGGTGGCGGAAAGTGGCTTCCTCGGGTTCTCGGCCGACTCCTGGCTGGCCGTGGTTGCGCCACGCGGCTTACCCGCCGAGGCCAAGGCCAAACTGCACAAGGCCCTGGCCGACACCCTGGCGGACGCGGAGGTCCGCAGCAAGCTCATCGCCGCCGGGCTGGAGCCGTCGTACGCCACGGGCGATGCCGTGCTCACGCAGATCGAAGACGAGTTGCCACGCATGCGTGCAATTGCACAGCGCGCGCAGATCCGCGCGGATTGAACGCCGCGCAAGGCCCCTTGCTTTTGGCGTTTTTTGACTCTCAGCCTCGCAGCCAGGCCAGCATGTGCGGATAGGCCGGGGTTCCGCCCGGCAGGACCTGCGCGGGCAGCAGGGTGAGCCCCGCAGCGGCCAGGCCCGAGGCGCCCAGGTACACCCCCAGCTCAAAGGTGGTGCGCAACCCGACGGAGCGCCCGTGGTAACCGCCGTCATGGAACAGCACGGCGGAATCCAGCCCCAGGTGCCGAGTGGCCGCCCAGGCCCAGGCCGTGGCTTCGATCTCACCACCGTGGGCCACCTCGGGCAGGTCCTGCAGCGCATCATCCAGGGTGGACCGCAGCGCCGTGGGTACCACCGCCAGGTGGCCAGCTTCATGCAGCAGGTCTCCAGGCCAGCGCAGCCGCGCCCGGTCCACACGCAGGCCACCCCGCTCGATGCGGACGCCGGGTAGAAAACTGCCTTCGGGGACCTCGGCCTCGCAGACCGCAACGCCAATGCTGCGCAGGAAGGCCAGGATGCGGTCCGTCAATGCGCCGTGGTCCGCCGCTGCCGCTGCAGCGTTGGAGGATTCTTCGCGGCTCATGCTTGCAGCAGGTCCGCCACCCGGGTGCGCAGCAGCGCAGGCTGCACCTGCGTCGATGCCACCGGGCGGCCCACATTGAGCCCCACACGGCTGAAAAATCCCCGCCGGAACGGTCGCACCATGGCGCCGCCCTGCTCGATACGGCTGAAGTACGAGCCCCACAAATTGGTCAGCGCCATGGGGATCACGGGGGCCTCGATGCCCTCGGCACGTGCGCGCTCGATGATCTTCATGATGCCGCCCTTGAACTCCTGCAGCTGCCCGTCCTTGGTGATTCCACCTTCAGGGAAGATGGCCAGCAGATCGCCCTCGCGCAGCACCTGCGCGGCGCGGTCGAAAGCGGCTTCGTAAGTCTTGGGGTCTTCCTTGTAGGGTGCAATCGGAATCGCCTTGGCCAGGCGAAACAGCCAGCCCAGCACCGGCACGCGGAAGATGCGGTGGTCCATCACGAAGTAGATGGGGCGCGGGCTGGCCGCCATGAGCAACACGGCATCGACAAAGCTCACATGATTGCAGGCCAGGATGGCCGCGCCCGTCGAAGGCAGGTTCTCGTCGCCCTGCACCTTGAAGCGGTACACGAAGCGCGACGACACCCAGGCCACAAACCGCAGCAGGTACTCGGGCACCAGCATGAAGATATAGAACGCCACCACCGCGTTGGCAATGCCGGTGAACAGGAAGATCTGCGGCACCGTGAAGCCCGCGCCCAACAAGGCACCGGCGATGAGCGAGCTGGCGATCATGAACAGTGCGTTCAGGATGTTATTGGCCGCGATGATGCGTGCGCGGTGCGTGGGCTGGCTGCGCATCTGGATCAGTGCGTACATGGGCACGCTGTACAGGCCCGCAAACAGGCTGAGCAGCAGCAGATCCAGCATCACACGCCAGTGCGCGCCCTGGGCCATGAAGGCGGCCAGGCCCATGATCTCGGCAGGGGGCAGGTTGCGCGAGGCGAAGTACAGGTCGATGGAGAACACGCTCATGCCGATGGCGCCCAGCGGCACCAAGCCGATCTCGACATGGCGGCGCGAGAGCACCTCGCACAGCAGCGAGCCGATGCCGATGCCGATGGAGAACACCACCAGCAGCAGCGAGGCCACCTGTTCGTTGCCGTGCAACACCTCCTTGGCCAGGCTCGGAAACTGGCTCAGGAACACGGCGCCAAAGAACCACATCCAGCTGATGCCGAGCAGCGAGCGGAACACTGCGACGTTCTCGTGTGCCAGTTTCAGGTTGCGCCAGGTTTCCGTGAAGGGATTCCAGTTGATGGTCAGGCCCGGGTCGGTGGCGGGCAGCGGGGGAATGAACTGCGCGACCGCGCGCCCGGCCAAGGCCGCCACCACGCAGGCCACGGCCACCGTGGTGTGGCCAATGCCCGGGATGGCCACCAGCAGGCCACCGGCCACGTTACCCAGCAGGATGGCCACAAAGGTGCCCATCTCCACCATGCCATTGCCGCCGGTCAGTTCACGTTCGTTGAGCACCTGGGGCATGTAGGCGAACTTGACGGGGCCGAACAGCGTGGAGTGCACGCCCATCAGAAAGGTACACAGCAGCAGGATGGGCACGTTGTCGGTCATGAACCCGAAGGCCGCCACCAGCATGATGGCGATCTCCATGTTCTTCACGAACCGGATCATCTTGGTCTTGTCGTACTTGTCGGTCAGCTGCCCCGAGGTGGCCGAGAACAGCAAAAACGGCAGGATGAACAGCGCACCAATCACCAGCCCCGCCATCGCTGGCGGTAGCCACGACACGCTGAGCTGGTAGGTCACCATCACGGTGAACGCGAACTTGAAGAGGTTGTCGTTGGCCGCCCCAGAAAATTGCGTCCAGAAGAACGGCGCAAAGCGCCGCTGGCGCAGCAGGGCGAACTGGTTCGGGTCCTCATGCGTCGGCACTGGCGCCGCGCTGGCTGAGGGAGTCTCGGGGTGCATGCGTTTCTCCTCGTTTCCGATGGGTTGGCTTGTTGGAATTTTCCGTGCCCGCACTTCATGCGCCTTCATGGCTCTTCATGCGCGTGATCTGCGGGCAACACCCACGGCGTGGGCGCCATTCTGCCCGGACAGCGTGACGTGCGGCACACCTCCAGCCCTGCTGTTGCGCAATGCCGCCAGTGCCAGCAGCGCCGGCCAGGCAGCGCTTGCAGCGAACACATGCTTGAGGCTGTGGCCCGACACCCAGTGGTAGGTGGCGTCAAACACCGCGTGGTCCGCCGCCTCGAACAACTTGGCCACGGCATACAGGCCAATGACCGCGCCCAAGTGCACCGCCAGCGCGCCATCGCGCCGGGGCAGACAGGCGAGCGCCAATACCACCAGCATGCCGCCCAGTTGCACTACGGCCCAGGGCATCAGGTTGCCGGTGTGTGCCCACCACAGCACGGCCAACGGCCCCGCCAGCAGCACCGCCCCCGCCATGGCCCAGCCTGCCCGTTCGCTCACGCGGCTGGCCGCCAGCCCCAGCAGTCCTGCAAACGGCAGCACCATGCCCAGCCGGTCCCACAGCAGGCCCGCATCCTGCGGTTTCCAGTGGTAAACGCTGGAGCCCACGGCCGTACACAGCAGCCCTGCAAAAAACAGGGCGGCCAGCGCGCGCGAGGTGGGATCCAGCGCTCCTGGCGCCAACCGGCGCAGCGCCCACAGGCCCCACACCCCTGCGATGGCAAACGGCAGATTGCTGAGTACATCCACCGCGCAAGGAATGCCCCACAGCGCCCGCTGGTCGGCAAAGGCATGCTGGTGTGCGCTTGCGGGCAGCACCGGGCCGCACAAGGCCAGCGCCAGCAACGCGGCCGCGCCCAGCACGAGAGCCAGTTCAGCGCGGGTCGCGGGCTTGTGGCGCCGGGTGGGGAGAGAAATCAGAGAGGTCATGGTCGTCACATCCGTGGATGAGTGGGGATTGCCGCGCAGTGTGTTCAGCCGCAGTCACCCGGACACCAGAAAGTCGCTCAGAGGGCTACCAAAGCCACCTCAGGTATTGATAATTGATACCAAGGAGCCAAAACCCATGAGCACGACCGCCGACCTCGTCACCGCCCTGAAGAAGGAACTCAAGACCGCGCAGATGACCTACGCCGACCTGGCGTTGGCATTGGGCATGGCCGAGTCCAGCGTCAAGCGCATGCTGGCCAAGGGCGACATGCCGCTGTCGCGCATCGACGCCATCTGCCGCGCACTGGCGCTGGACTTTGCCGATCTGGCGCGGCGTGTGGCCGACGAACAGCCGCTGTTGAAAGAGCTGACGCAAGAGCAGGAAAAAGCCGTGGTGGGCGACAAGAAACTGCTGCTGATGGCGATTTGCGTGCTCAGCCAATGGACGCTGGAGCAGGTGACCACCGCCTACCGCCTCACCGAGGCCGAGGGCATCAAGTACCTCGCACAGCTCGACCGCATCGGCATCATCGAGCTGCGGCCACTGAACCGCTACCGCCTCAAGCTGGCCAAGACCTTTCGCTGGCGCCCGCATGGCCCGGTGATGAACTACTTTCGCGACCACGCGTTGCTGGACTACTTCGCGGGCGGCTTTGACGGCGCGGGCGAAGGCGTGCTGCTGGTGCACGGCAACATCAGCCGCAGCCTGGCCCCTGCGTTCATGGAGCGCATGCAGCGCGTGGCCCAGGACTTTGCCCAGCAGCACCTGGCCGACCAAAAGCTGCCCGACCGCGAGCGCGAGGGCTACACCTTGCTGCTGGCGATGCGCAGCTGGGAGTTTGAGGCGTTTGCGTCCATGCGGCGCTGATTTACTCTTATTTTGATAGCTATCAGCGCTTTACCAAAAAGCGCCAGAGGCCAAAAACACCCCAAATTTTTGAGTTGAGCACAGCGCCAGCAGCTGTGCTGTGCCACGCCCGCTTGACGCAACAAACAGAAAATACTATTCTTTAAATAACAAATTTTGTTTATTTAAAGAAAGTAATATGAAAACCACCCGCCAGCAACAGGACGCCACGCGCCGCCAGATCGTGGCCAGCGCGGTGGACCTCATGACCCGCCAGGGCTTTGACGGCACGACGATGAAAGACATCGCGCGTGCAGCAGGCATTGGCGACGCCACGATCTACAAATACTTCCCCACCAAGGACCGCATCGTGCTCGGCTACCTGGACGATGTGGCCCACCAGGCGCTGGCCGAAACCCTGCAGACGCCAGGCTTCGCGGGCTATCAGCTGCAGGAAAAGCTTCAGCGCCTGACCGACGCCGTGCTGGAGCGCCTGCTGGCCGACCGCGAATTTGTGGCCCAGGTGCGCAGTCTGGCCCGGCGCTCGCCGCTGTCGATGCTGGCCGAGCCCCTGGCCGCGCGCCACAGCCTGCGCGAGGCCGTCGCCAGCTTTCTCGAAGCGGCAGAGGCCAGTGGCGAAATCGAGCCCTGCGACTTCAAAGGCATGGCGGGTGGGCTCTACACCGACTACTTGGCCGGTGTGGTGACCTACTGGCTGGCCGACACCTCCGACGAATTTGCCGACACCACGCAGCTGGTGGACCTTTCGCTGGGTGTGCTGGTGCAGGCGCTGCGTGGCGGGCTCGTCAACCGCGTGCTGCAACTGGGCGGCTTTGTGCTGCGCAGCCAGATGGCCCGCATGGTGCAGCACAGCAGCGGCCTGATGGGGATTCTGCAGCTGGCCAAGCAGGCCATGGCCAGCGCGCCCTACAGCACTCCCCAGGCACACCAGGCCCACACGGCAAACGCCGGTTCACCCGCATCGCCAGAGCCTTCCAAGCCGCCCCGTGCGCCGCGCAAACCACGCGCAGCCAGCCCAGTCCCGCCTCCCAGCACCACCGCCAAGCCCGCCGCCACGCCACGCAAGAGGAAGTCCGCATGACCACCGCCCCCACCGTGCGCGAAACGCAGGTGCCCGCAGGCACCGCCATCCATGCCAGCTTGCCCGGCGCCCATTTTTTTGATGCCTACGAAGTGGCTGACGGCCAGCCATCCCATACCGCCCTGCAGGCCTGGCTGGACGTGGTGGCCCGCACGCCGCGCTGGACACAAATGCTCATGACCGTGCGCAACAAACTGGTGCGGCTGGTGGGCCTGAAGGACCTGGGGCAACTGCACGATGGGTACCCGCCCGCCAGCGGCAGATCGCTGCGCGAGGCCAGCAGCTACCGCGTGGGCGACCGCGTGGGCATCTTCCGCATCCGCCACCTGAGCGACACCGAAGTCGTGATGGGCCAGGACGACAAGCACCTCGACGTGCAGGTTGCACTGACCAAGCACAGCGGACGGACCGAGACCTCTGGGCCGCCGACCATGGTGCTCAGCACCGTGGTGCACATCCACAACACGCTCGGGCATGCCTACATGGCGGTGGTGACACCCTTTCACCGCCGCATCGCACGGGCCATGGTGCAACGCCTGGCAGACCATGGCACGCACTGAACCGCCGCGCACCGGCCGCCTGGCGCGCGGCACCATCACGGGCATCGCTGCCGCGCGCATCGGGATGGCCCAGCTGGGGCACCGCGTGCGCACGCCATCTGCCCAAGCACAGGCCGACCACGAAGCCGCCCTCGGCCGCATCCTCTTTGGCGCGCTGGGCCAGTTGCGGGGCTCGGCGCTCAAGGTGTCGCAGTTGCTCAGCATGCACCCCGGCCTGCTGCCCGACGGTGTGCGGCAAGAGCTGGCGCGCGCCCACCACCAGGCCCCACCACTCAACCGCGCGCTGGTGGGCCGCGTGTTCCGCCAAGCTTTCGGGCAGGAGCCCGAGGCACTGTTTGAACACTTCGAACCCACCGCCTTCGCCGCCGCCAGCCTGGGCCAGGTGCACCGCGCGCAGCTGGCAGGCCACGGCACGGTGGCCGTGAAGGTGCAGTACCCCGGCATCGCCGCCACCATCACCAGCGACATGCAGCTCATGCGCGCCGCGCTGCGCGCCCTGGCCCATACCGACATGCCGCTGCCCGCCAACACCGTGGTGGACAGCGTGATGACCGAGATCGAGGCCACGCTGCTGCGCGAGGTGGATTACCTGCAGGAGGCCGAACAACTGCAGTGGTTCGCAGAGCACGCGGCGCTGCCAGGCGTGGTGCTGGCCCAGCCCATCCTGTCGCACACCCGGGCTCAGGTGCTCACACAGCAGTTTCTGCCGGGCCAGCACCTGCAGGCGTGGCTGGCCACAGAGCCCACGCAGGCACAACGCGACCTGGCAGGGCAGCACCTGTGGGACTGGTTCATGCACTGCCTCTTTGTGCTGGGCCGAGTGCACGCCGATCCGCACCCGGGCAATTTCTTGTTCGCACCCGATGGCACCGTGGGCGTGCTGGACTTTGGCTGCACGCGCAGCCTGTCGGAGCACTTTCGCACCCAGGTGACAAAAGCATGGTCCGCACTGCTGCGCCCTCCTACCGACCCACAGCGAGACGCGCTGGTGCTGCAGGCCTACCGGGCACTCGGACTCGTCAACGCCAGCCTCACCGTGCCGGCCTACACCGCCGAACTCGCGCCCGCACTGGCTGACATGCAGGCCTGGCAGATGGAGCCCTTCACGCAACCGGTTTTCGATTTTGGCGTCAAGACGCCGCCACCCATCACCGCCGGACGGCACCAGCGCATGCTGGGCGAGCACCTGGTGCAGGTGCCCGGCGAGATGCCCGCGTTCGAGCGCATGTGGATGGGCCTCATGCACCTGCTTACGGGGCTGGGCGCGCGCGTCCACACGCATTGCCCCGCCCTTCTTCCCTCATAGGACCCCACCCACATGACCTCCCTGACCTCCCCCTCCCCTCGCTCCACGGCCATACCGTTTCGCAACCGCTGGAAGGGCCAGTGGATGCTGGCCGTGGCGGTGCTGCACACGCTGTATGCCGCCGTCGTGTTTCCGACCCAGCTGCAAGAGATCGTGCGGCGCGGCGTTTTCAACAGCGTACAAAAAGACCCGGCCGTGGGCGCCGTGGTCTGGTTTGTATTGTTCGGCGTGTTGTTCGCGTTGCTGGGCTGGGCCATCCTGCTGGCCGAACGCAACGCTGCCCTGGCGCCCGTTCCTTTGCGCGGGCTGGGTGCCGGGTTGCTGGCACTCACGGTGCTGGGCATTGTGCTCATGCCTTCCTCCGGTTTCTGGCTGGCGCTGCCGCCCGCGCTGGCCCTGTGCTGGCCCCACAGCGCTGAAGGCGAAAAAGGCGGTTGATGCGCTGCGTCTGCACCTTCCACCATCCTGATTGAACTAGAAACTGTCCATGAATACTGCGCTGGTACTGGCAGCCGGGGGCCTCGCCCTGGTGGGTGTTGCGCACTCGGTGCTGGGTGAATTGCTAGTGTTTCGCACCCTGCGCACAGAGGGCATCGTGCCCACCGGCGGACGGCCCGTGCTGCGGGAGTGGCAGGTGCGCATTCTGTGGGGCACCTGGCACCTGGCCACCGTGCTGGGCTGGGCCCTGAGCGCCTTGATGTGGCGCCTGGGGACCGCGCCCCTGGACGCGGACCTGGGAGCCTGGGTGGCCGATGTGGCCGGGGTCGCCACGCTGGCCAGCGGCGTGCTGGTGTTCTATGCCACTGAGGGCCGACACCCTGCCTGGTTTGCCCTGCTCGTGGTGGCGGCGCTGGTGTGGTGGCGCTGAAGGGCCGCACTACGTTCACGTGGGTGGGCAGCTTGCCGGAAGTGTGAGAAAAATCACGGAAACCGCTGCTGCTCCTGCTGCAGGAAACACAACTTCACAAGACTTCGCAATTCGCCTACACCGGCTTGACGCAGCATCTGCACCATGAAGTCTCCGGTTCCGCAAGGAATCATTCTGAGGAGATCACCATGGCCCGCAATGCACTCGCCGCTGTTTCCATCGCCTTGCTGTCTCTGGGCGCCGCAACGGTGGCGCAGGCACAGACCAGCGCCACTGTTGTCATCCAGTCGGGGCAGCCCCACCACTACCAGGCGCCAGCGCCCATGGTGGTGCAATACGGCCCACCACCGCCCCCTCGCCATGAAGTGGCGCCCCGCCCTCGGCACAACATGGTGTGGGTGCCCGGTTATTGGGATTGGCGCGGCCACCGCCATGTCTGGGTCCAGGGCCACTGGGTCAAGTCCCGCCCTGGTTACTACTACCGCGAGCCGCGCTGGGTGGAACACGGCGGCCGGTGGGACCTGCGCCCCGGCCGCTGGGACCGTGATGGCGACGGCATCCCCAACCGCTATGACCGTGACCGCGATGGCGATGGTGTTCCCAACCGCTACGACCGCGATCACCACGACCGAGACCGCGATGGCGTGTCCAACCGCTATGACCGCGACCGTGACGGAGACGGCGTTCCCAATCGGCACGACCGCCGCCCGGACAACCCCTACCGCAATTGAACGATTGAGAGAGTGAACAACTGAAGGAGCGGAAGGAGCGCGGAGGCTCGCGAGCCCCGCGCCCACTCCCCCCTTTGGCCTACGCCCGCCCCCGCTGAACACCTACGTGGCGCCGCGCACCAGACCGCGACCATGCAAAGACCGATTCCGCCAGGAATCACCCCGGAGACCACCATGACCCGCCAGACACTGACCGCAGCCGCCATCGCCCTGATGGCACTGCTGCCCCTCGTACCGACACACGCGGCCATTCAAGGCACCGTCGTCATTCAGTCCGACCAGCCACAGCGTGGGTACCAGCCCACGCAGACCTACCAGGTGATTCCCGCGCCCCCACCACCACGGTACGAAGCCGTGCCGCGCCCACGCCGTGGCCAGGTGTGGGAACAAGGCCATTGGGAATGGCGCGGCAACCGCCACCGCTGGGTGAAGGGCCACTGGGTACAAGCGCGCAGCGGCTACCAGTACCGGCAGCCCCAATGGGTGGAGCGCGATGGCCGCTGGGAAATGCAGCGGGGCCGCTGGGACAGTGACGGTGACGGCATTGCCGACCGCAACGACCGGGACCGCGATGGCGATGGCATCTCCAACCGCAATGACCGTGATCGCGACGGTGACGGCGTGTCCAACCGCCGCGACAGCCAGCCGGACAACCCGCGCCGCAACTGATCTGCCGCGTTCCACGATCCTCGAAACGGTTCAGTCGAATTTCACCTCGGCGCGACCGACACCAGGAAAGTCGGCAACCACCACCGTGCCCGGTGCCACCATCACGGTGCCGGTGCAGGACCCGGTGGTCACCCACTGCCCTGCGCGCAGCCCTCCCAGGCTGCGCGCGCCTTCGTTGGCCAGCCACACCAGCAGCCGCAGCGGGTCACCTGCCGGGTTACCCCAGGTGGCGTGCTGCACGGCCACCGATCCGTTCACCGACAGGCTGACCCCTTGCACCAGGGGCTGCACCGAAGCCACATCGGTCAAACCCGAACCCACGATCAGCGCCCCATGGCAGGCCTGGTCGGCCAAGCGACTCCACTCCCCTTGTTGTGCCCAGGCGGCAAAACGCGTGTCGCACACCTCGATGGCGGCACGCGCCGACACCATGGCGGCCAGCACCTCGGCTGCGCTGTAGGGCGTGGCGCGTGCGGGCAGGTCTGCGCCCAGTTCGTACACCAGCTCCGCCTCCACCCCCATCACGGCAAAGCCTGTGGCCGACAAGTTGACCTCCTGGCCAGGCTGCTCCACCCACACCGAGTCGCGGGTCAGCGCCGCACGCGCGGGTTGGGCCTGGGGCGACGCGGCGCCCACCTTCCAGCCCACAATTTCGCCCCGCTCACGCACTACGGCGTCCTGCACGGCGTAGGCCTCGGCCGCATCGCGAGGGCGCAATGCAGCGGGCAGATCCAGCGGCCGGGGCGCGCGTCCCTGGCGCGCCATGGTGATCACGGCGGCGCTGGCGAAGGGGTCAAAGGCGGTATCGGGCATGGGGAAAGCGTCCTGGGGGCGAGTCAAATCGCCGGATTATGGCGACCCCATGTCGCCGCCAGCATCAGCAACGATTGCCACCCATTAGCCGCCCCAAACACCCCACCGCCGCCCGCACCCTCCTAGAATGGCCCCCGCAGGAGAGCACGGCAGGCCACAAGACCCACCGCTGCACCGAAGGCGCAAACTCCCATACACGCTCAGGTCCCGTACTGCACCATTTATCAAAGCCGTCTGGAGAGCCGCCCCAACCTGTCAGCAGCGTTGTGGCGCACCGAAGGAGCAAACCGCGCGCCATGTGGGCTGGGTGGTGAATCTCTCAGGTACCAAGGACAGGGGGAGCGGCAGCTTGGCGGACGCGCGCTGGCTGTTTGCTATTGAATCAATAGCTGCCAACGCAAATCCATCAAGCGCTGAACCCTTAAAAGGCTCAAAAATGCGCGTGATCGTTTTGGGCGCCGGCTTGCTCGGCGTGACTTCGGCTTATTTCCTGCAACAACTTGGCCATGAGGTCACGGTCATCGACCGCCAGGGTGCGCCCGGTGCCGAGACCAGCTTTGCCAACGGCGGCCAGATCTCGGTGAGCCACGCCGAACCCTGGGCCAACCCCAGTGCGCCGCTCAAGGTGCTGCAGTGGCTGGGCAAAGAGGATGCGCCCCTGCTGTTCCGCCTGCGCGCGGACATGCGGCAGTGGCTCTGGGGCCTGTCCTTTCTGCGCAACTGCACGCCAGCGCGCACGCGCCACAACATCGAGCAAATCGTGCGCCTGGGCACCTACAGCCGCGACACGCTACAGCAGCTGCGCGCGGCAACCGGCCTCCAGTACGACCAGCGCACGCAGGGCATCCTCCACTTCTATACCAACCAAAAGGAATTCGACGGCGCGCTGGCCCCGGCCGAGCAGATGCGCCAGCTGGGCTGCGAGCGCCAGGTCATCAGCGCCGACGAGGCCGTGCGCCTTGAACCAGCGCTGGCCCACATCCGCCCACAACTGGCGGGCGCCACCTACACGGCCGAGGACGAATCGGGCGATGCCAACCAGTTCACGCGCGAGCTGGCCAAGCTGTGCGAGACGGCGGGCGTGCAGTTCCGCATGGGCCACCACATCACCGCACTGCGCGAGGCAGGCGGCCGCATCGACCACGTGGAAGTGACCAATGCCGAAGGCCGCTTCGAGCGCGTGCGCGGCGATGCGTTTGTGCTGGCCATGGGCTCGTTCAGCCCGCTGCTGGCGCAGCCGCTGGGCATCCAGCTGCCTATCTACCCGGCCAAGGGCTACTCGGTGACGATGCCGGTGAAAGACGCCAGCAAGGCGCACCAGGTGAGCCTGACGGACGACGAGTTCAAGCTCGTGTTCTCGCGCTACACCAGCGAACGCGGCGGTGATCGCCTGCGCATTGCAGGCACGGCCGAGCTGAACGGCTACGACCGCCACCTGAACCAGGTGCGCTGCGAGGCCATCGTGCGGCGTGTGGAACAGCTTTTCCCTGGCGCGGGCGACGCGAGCCAGGCCCAGTTCTGGAGCGGACTGCGCCCGGCTACACCGAGCAACGTGCCGCTGATCGGCAAGACGAAGGTGGGCAACCTGTTCCTCAACACCGGCCACGGCACGCTGGGCTGGACGCATGCCTGCGGCTCGGGCAAGGCCCTGGCCGACATCGTGAGTGGCCGCGTGCCCGAGGTGGACTTTGCGTTCCAGGGCTTGCAGGGGCGCACTGCAGGAGCGGCACTGGTGCCGTCCCGCACGGCGGCCTGAAGCAGCGCGCGGTTGCAGCGAGGCAACGCTGCTGCAACCGCCGCGAAAGGCTGCGCCTACTTGGCTGCGCCTGTGGCGTGCGCCACAAACTGCGCCACGGCCAGCATGTCCTTTTCGCTCATGCGCTCGGCATACGAGGGCATCACGCCGATGCCTGCCTTCAGCGCGCGCAACACTCGGCCCGCGTCGGGTTTCAGCTCATCCAGCACCGGACCCACCTGGCCCTCGGCCCCGGCGGCCTGCAGCGTGTGGCACACCGCGCAGGCGGGCTGGATCTTGGTGAACAGCTCCTTGCCGCGCGCCAGCTCGGCCGGCTCGGCGGCCCAGCTGGCACCCGCCCACAGTAACGCTAGCCCTACCAGCAAACCGCCTTGCGGCATCCGAGGCCGTCCGATAGCGGCGCGCACCCATGCCAGTGCCACCGTGGAACTGGCTCTGCCAGGCCACGGGTGGCGTCCCCCCTTCGGGGGGAAGGCGCAAAGCGCCTCAGGGGGGATCGATGTCATGCCACGGTCACGGTGACGGCGTGGTCGCGCCAGCTGGCGTTGTTGTAGCCGCCCAGGTTTTCCTCGCGCTGCTCGGCCTGCACATTGCCCGCCGTGTCGGTGGCGCGGCTCGCCAGCACATGGGTGCCCGCCTCCAGGCGCACGGGCAGCGCAAACTGCCGCCAGGCAAACGGGCCCAGGTCGGGGCCGATGAGCTTGGCCGCCAGCCAGGTCTTGCCGCCATCGGCCGACACCTCCACGCCCTTGATGCCGCGCGTGCCGCCAAAGGCCACGCCATGCACCTGCACCTGTCCGGGCTTGAGTGCGCCTTTGTCCGGCAGCGGGCCGTTGATCCAGGACTTCACGCCCATCTCCCACACCGAAGGCTGGTCGGGGCTGGCCTTGCTGCCGGGCGGCGACATGCGGTAGCCGTGCGACATGATGCGCGCCTGCGACTGCGCGCTGGTGAAGGCCACGCGCTTGACGTACTTGATGTTGTTCACGCCCTGGTAGCCCGGCACCACCAGCCGCAGCGGGCCGCCGTGCGCCAGCGACAGCGGCTCGCCGTTCATCTCCCAGGCCAGCAGTGCGTCGTCCATCGCCTTCACGGGCACCGAGCGCTCCACCAGCACGGTGAGCGGGTCCACACCTTCGGGCAGTTTCTCGCCGCCCGTGCCGGTCAGGTAGGCAGCACCATCGGCCAGCCCGCCCAAGGCGGCCACCACGTTGCGCAGTGGCACGCCGCTCCAGACCACACAACCGGCAGCGCCCACCGACCAGGGCGTGCCGCTGGGCTTGCTGGGGAAAAAGCCCCGGCCATTGCCCGAGCACTGCAGCACGGTGGCCACGGTTTCCACGCCCAGCGTCTTGAGTTCGGCCAGGGTCAGGCTGCGCGGACTCTTGACCCCTTCGATCGCCACGGTCCAGGCATCGCGGTTGTCCAGGATGGCGGCGTCGGGCGCGGGCAGGTTGTTGCGCACATACAGCTGGTTGGACGGCGTGATGACACTGGTGCCAAACGCGGAGCGACGGGTTTCGAGAGTGCTGCTGCTGTGCACGATCAGCGCATCCGGTGACTTCCATCCTGCATACGCGGGCAGCGGCTTGGCAGCGGCTGCGGCCTGCTGGGCACGCGCACCGCCGGCCCATCCAGCCAGGCCCAGCGCGCTCAAGGCGGCGGCACTTCCGGCCAGCATGTGGCGTCGCGGCAGGATCATGGAATCTTTCATGGAAACGTCTCCAAATAATGGGATGGACAAAAACTCTTTGTTGCCCCCGCCCACCCGGCAGGCACAGGGGATCGGGTCAGCCCGCATTCTGTGCGGGAGCTCTGCGCGCCGCACGCATGGCTTCGTTAGCAGAAGTAACAAAAACAAAAGATCAGAAACATTCGTACGCAGGTGCGGGGGCCCTGGGCATATTCGCGGTTTGTTTTGGGGAGAGGAACCGCGCAATGAACATCGCCAGAAAATCGACCCGCGGCCCGCTGGGACTGCTACTTGGCTTATGGCTGTGTTGCAGCGCCGCCCAGGCCCAGCTGACGGCCATCGTGGCCGTGGAGCCCACGGCCCGCAAGGCGGCGCACTCCATCCTGCGCACCTCCGCCGAATCGGGCCTGTCGAAGGCCGCGGGCCAGCCCGTGGCACTGACCACCAGCGACGACCTGGCCGACGTGATGCGCGCCACGCGCAGCGCGGGATATGACATCTTCATTGGCCCTGCCCAGGTGGCTGCGTCCGCGTTGCAACGCGGCTACGAGCTGGTGGGCGCCACGCACAAATCGGACAGATACCTGCTGGTCGGGCTGCAGCAGATCGCTGCGGTGCCTGCCATGAAAGGCCGACGGCTCTATCTGCCCCAGCAGGATTCGGTCTACACCTACATGGCGCGCGGCATGCTCAATGAGGCGGGGCTGTCGTTCCAGGACCTGCGCGCGGTGCAGTACGAGAAATTTCCCCAGGCCGGCCTGACAGCCCTGACTCTGGGCACGGCGGATGCCACTGTGGTGCGCGAGGACGACTGGGCCGAATGGTCGGCAGCGCACCCCGGCCTTGCGCGGGTGCTGGCTACATCGCAGCCGGTGCCTGGCGGGTTCTCCATCGTGGTGAAAAAAGACCTGCCGGCGGATGCGCGCAACAAGCTGGCCCAGTGGTTCAGCGCGTCGTCCTCCGCCAGCGGCCTGCCGCCAGCCTCCGTGCGCCCGGAGGCCGTTGAGTACCGACGTGTGGCCGAGCTGGGGCTGTTCACCCCCACGAGCCTGCCTGGGGTGAAGCGCATCACTGCGCGCGAGGCCCAGACCCTGCTGGTGCAGGGCGCCACGCTGGTGGACACCCGCACCGAGAAGGAATTCAAGACCAAGCGCATCCGGGGCGCCGTGTTTGCAGCGTATGTGGAAAAGAGCCTCAAGGACGTGGCCTTCAATGCCGCACAGGATGATTTCCAGGCGCTGGACAAGCTTCAGGGCGTGGACAAGGCCAAGCCGGTAATTTTTGCGTGCAATGGCGCCGAATGCTGGAAGTCCTACAAAGCTGCCAAGGTGGCCACAGCCAAGGGGTTCCAGTCGGTGTACTGGCTGCGGGGGGGACTGCCCGAGTGGGACGAAACGGGCCTCCCGACCGAAGGTGGCTAGGAGCCAGCGCAGGGTCTCTGGCCCCTGTCCTTACAATTGGTCGCTTCTCAACACCCAAGGGCGCGCAAGGCGCCCTTTGTATGGAAATAGCAATACTGTTCGCCCTCATCCTTCTCAACGGCCTGTTTGCCATGTCCGAGATCGCTCTGGTCACGGCCCGCAAAGCCCGGTTGCAAAAGCTGATTGATGAGGGCGATAGCGGCGCCGCCGCTGCCGTGAAGCTGGGCG